>Ga0181606_10000008_pt1 | contig 178234 bp, 176 predicted proteins | sample 041ome_10_FD_132994 | JGI IMG/M metagenome (GOLD analysis project Ga0181606, IMG submission 132994) | Coastal salt marsh microbial communities from the Groves Creek Marsh, Skidaway Island, Georgia - 041412US metaG (megahit assembly) | ecosystem: Environmental > Aquatic > Marine > Intertidal... | reverse complement strand
TGAAGAAACGTCTCAACCTGACTGTGCTCCATCAATCCTTTAGGGAAGTTTTGAGCAAGCCCTGACATTGGAATTTGTTTGTCTTTAATCCCTGTTCGTAACGTCCAGTGGGCAGCGTGCTGGTACTTGGCAGGGCGAGGGTGGTTGTCCATGTAAAACCGACCCAAAAGCTCGCCATTTTCTTTTATTTGAAATGTCTCGACGTCCTCGTGCCATGTCGGTGTGTCCCACGGCTCAATTTCGACGCCGAATAAGTCCTCGGTTAGTTTGAAAATACCGTCTCTGACTCGGTCGTACTGGAAGTAGGTGCGTACCTCTTGTGAATCTAGGGCGTAATCTTCCAAGCGGAGCAGGTTTTGGATGAATGACGACTGCCACACTTCAACGGACTCTGCGTCTGGTTGATCTTCCTGAAGACGCGCGAGCATGATGGCAAGTTCATCTTGAACTGGCGTATCAAGTGCATCACCAATGCTATTGAGGAAGTCTTGTGCGTTAACGGGCGAGCCGATCATTTGACTGTCCATAGAGAGAGCCGCATAGGACTCGAACCCCAAAACGCCTGCTAACTCATGACGTTTTTGAATGAGCTTCTCTAATAGTTCCTTATTGGCAGGGTAACCCCGGGATCTGGCTTTTAGTCGCAACGCCTTTCGCAGATCATCACTCTTGGCATAGGTCATCACAGGATAGAGATCAGGGTAATCCGTGGTGACCGTAACGAGCCCAGATTCATCGGCCGGATGAGCGTCAATATAATCTTGGGGCAAGCCCTGAAGTTCGCTTGGCTCTACCTGAACAGATCGCACATCTTCCCGAATATTCTTGTCGAACTCATTGCCGATGGCTGTGATTTCATTTTGGAGATCGCGAATTTGCTGCCGAGTGGCCTCGTCTTTATCAACGCCTGAACGCCTAAACCCGGCCAGCGATTCTTCAACCATGTACCTTTCAACGTCGTTCAAGCTTGACGTATCTATAGCCGCAATACGATCGTAGTAGGGGCGCGAAAGCCCAATTTGAGAAAAGAAGTCAGACTGCTCTTCACTGCATTTATTGGCGGCATCACGAACATCGGCATCAGGGTGAACCGATCTCAGGTGCCATACGTCTCCAATGCCGGTTAACGCATCACCCACCCTTTCATACTGACCGAAAACTATCTCAACTGTGGCCTCACCTGTTTGAGCTTCTAGGGCTGCAAATTCAGCTTTAGCTTCGCTGAGTGCGGCCTCACAATCGGCAGTGATTTGCTCACCGTTGGCGGTGGCCCGGATACCTTCTATGAGTATGTTTTTTTCTGGTTCAACCGACATTTCATCACTGCAGGAAGAGATTAAGCCAGCAATGGTTAGGGCGAGCAGGCTATTGCGTAAATGATTCATTTTTTTGTCCGACAATTGGTCTCTGAGACAAATCATAAAGGAATCTAGCTCGGACTCGCTCATATTTTTTCGACCTTCCAGTACTTCTAATTTTACAAGGCCCCAGCCTTGATCAAGCACCTGCTAGGTTCTATTAGGTAGATGAAACCGCACACTTCTCCCACTGTGGGCTGCCTCGATTCACGTAGCGCTAAATGAGGGCACTGAAGCTTGTTTAAGAAGTTAGTGATTACTTCGAAATTATGAACCGCTTGTCCGCTCTTTTTCACATGGGTTATCCGGTGACAGCACTATTTCCGCATGCTTAATTAATAAGTGAGCCAACCGCTCAACCACACGGATTGTATTCAGCACCAGCGGACTGCGCTGGCCCTTTGGACTCAAACTCGTGAGGTCATTATGTTGCGAGCATGCCATCAGCTAGGTAATAGCTTCATATTACCAACCGTTACACTTCGATCCTTTCTTTACCTTTTTCCGGACCACTGGGAGGACCGTCAGGCTAAGCACAGTCAGGATTATCAGTATCAAAGGCAGATCCTTGCTTCCGCGATCGCTCAATCGGATTCGGGGGACTTGCTATGACCACCTACATGATCATCGATTTGCACGGTAATTGTGTCTATCAAGGCGGTTATCGAGATACGACTGACTTCGCATTTAGTCAGTGTGCCGTCGCGTCAAGTACTGAGTTCGGCCAAGTTCGATTTCGCGGCGGTGAGCGAAAAGGCACGCTGATCTTTTGGTTTACAGCAGAGGGGCGTCGACAAGTTTCGAGGGAGACTTCTGTTAAGCGGCCGCAAATTAAGACTCGGGCCAAGATCAGTGAGGAGCAAAGTTATGAGTAAGAAGAAAAAATCTCCCTTCAAGATCGAAGGCGGGTATTTCACGATGGATCGAAAATTTTACCGTTCAAGGCAATTTTCGTGGCTTTCCTGCATCCAAAAACTAGTTCTTTTGCACCTTTCATATTACTGGATTCCTAATCAGCCAGACGGTATCGCGATGTCCTCTAGACGGCTGGCGTTAGAGTTGCGGATAAACAAAGACACGGCTGCAAAAGCCCTAAGGATACTTGAGCAACAGGGGTTTATTCGGGTAGTCGATGAGTCGAGTTGGTTTTACGGAAAGTCTCGTAGCTATCGTCTGACCTTCAAAGAATTCAACAGGAGACCAGCGACCAACGACTGGGAGACGCAACAAATCGATGGTCCTGATCTTTCGGACGATCTGTCAGGCAGAGTAGTACGGTCAGGCTCCAAAAAGTCTGTCGTGATGTCAAAGCGTACTGCTGATTAGTACGGAACTGGGTCTTTTGCATGCTCGGGTGTCCGACTGATACATACATTTATAGGTTACCAAGTGGTTTCTAACGATTCGCTGCTGGTGCAACAAAATGTAGCTCATAAGGTTCTTGATATGAGTGCTTCCACATTTCGACGTCATGTGAGTATTCACCTGCCGAAGATTAAGGTTGGTCGGTCAGTTTTCTATCGGCGTGTTGATTTGATGCGTTGGATAGAGGACAGTTTTGAGAGCTGTAATCGCACCCAAAGCCCTTCGAACGGAGGTTCACTATGGGAAAGCGAAAAAAAATGTCAGGACTTGTCAAGCGTGATGGGGTCTGGCACATCGATAAACAGATCAACGGAAGGAGGATTTGCAGAACAACTGGAGAAACTGAGAGAAAAGCTGCGGAGCGAGTGTTAAAGGTCCTGATGAGTGAGCTAAATTCTCACGATTCAAGCTGGCACCGACCTGAAATTAGCTTCGGTGAAGCTGCTGTAAAGTGGGCGACCGACAACCGAGATCGAAAGAGTATTGATCGTGATATTCAGGACATAAAGTTGGTATTGCCTCTCTTAGAGAACTTGCCATTACGCGCAATTCATCAAAGGACTCTTGATCCCTTTATTCAAGAGCGTCGCAATGCGGGGCTAGCAAGCAGCACGGTGAAGCGAACGTTATCTACCGTGACACGAATCTTGAGTGCAGCGCATACGGTCTACAGGGACGACTGTGGAAGCCCGTGGTTGGGATCGATTCCCAAGTTTCTCTCTCCTCAGTGGGGCGAAGCACGTGAGCGAGTTGTGATATCGATCGAGGAGCAAGCCTGTCTATTTGACGCCCTGTCAGAGGATTTAAGAGACATAGCTAACTTTATCCTCAATACGGGTCTGCGTGAGAGAGAGGCGAGGACGCTGCGTTGGGATATGCAGGAGAATCGCAGAAGCGGCGAGCTTGTTTTTAAGTTGCCGGGAACGGTCAGAAAAAATGATCGTGATCTTTTGGTTTTTTGTAATGACATTGCAAGCGAGATCGTGAACAAGCGGCGCGGTAATGGCTCTGATTGGGTTTTCGCTAAACCGGATGGACAGAAACGGGTAGCCCGTTTGTCGTCCTCAGGATGGCGAAGCGGCCGTGTCAGGGCTAAGCGTTTGTTTAAGCAGCGTTATGGTTCAGGTGGATCTAAACTCGATCAGCTCAAGGTACATGACCTCAGGCACACGTTTGGGGAGAGGCTCCGAGAGCAGGGAATTAACATGGATACCTGTGGGGACCTTTTGGGGCATACAGGTCGAGGTGTGACAGCCCACTATTGCCGAGCAAAGAGCTCTGAGCTTGTTAATGCAGTCAAGACACTGGAGTGGTACCAAGTCCCGCAAAAGTCCCGCACGAGAGACGTTATCAAGATGGCGTCGTATCGTCGGAGTTCATAAACTATTGATTTAACTGAAAAAGAGGTGGTAGCTACGGGTGGACTTGAACCACCGACCCCAGCATTATGAATGCTGTGCTCTAACCAGCTGAGCTACGTAGCCACAAAGCCGCGGAGTATCTCGAGAAATAGTTCACAGGTCAATGTCCCGCAGGTTGAATTTGTTATTTTTTCGCGCCTTACTGTGCACTGTTACCGTGCTTGGTCGTAAAACCAATGTTAAGGGCTTTTCGTCGATTATTCGGTGGTTCTAACAATACCGCAGCTCCGTCAGATGCGTCTGTGACTCATGAGTCCGAGACGGCTCCTGACTCGGCCGGGAGCGATTGGATCGAGCCGGCGATTGTTATCGCTGAGTCTGAATTGGACCTCGCAGATCTGCCCGACGCGGCAGGCGCTTTTGTGCGTCAGATCGCTCGTGATGCACTCAACGACGAGCTCAAGTTGCCAATCATGCATGAGCTTGCCCTTGCCGTAAGGCGCAAAACGCTTGACCCATCCTCCTCAGTATCTGACCTCACGCTCATTATTCAAACTGATATCGCGATCACGACACAGCTGATTCAGATGGCGAACTCTCCGCTTTATAGAGGCTACGAACCGATCCAATCACTGAACGAAGCCATTGCACGCATTGGGATGAATGCTGTTCGCGATATCGTTACTGGGCTCACGATCAAACAAATATTTGCTACTGAACAACCTCGACTCCGACGGAGAATGCGGGAGTGGTGGCTGCCAACTGCTCGATTCTTGCGCGCCATGAGGGAGGAATAGATCCAGAGCGAGCTCTGCTTGCGAGCTTAATTCATGATATTGGTGAGCTTGCGATTATCAAATACGCTAACGGGCTGACTGCAGAAGAGCTTAGCAGCGAATCTCTGGCGGAAGCTATCCAGCATTTAAATGCTAAATTGGGCGCGCTGATGCTGCGTCAGTGGAAGCTTGATGAGGAGTTCGCGGTCGCTGCACTACATGCGGATAACTTCAATCGACAGCCAGATGGGGTAGTCCGTCTCGTGGACTTAGTCCAGGTAGCGCAACTTCACCTTTGATCAGTTGTACCCAGCGCAAGATCGCGGAACTTGGGCGAAGCGCCCCCGGTAAAGCATCTGGGGCTTTCATTAGATGAGTCTGGAAAGGGCATAGCGCTACTCAGTGACGCTCGTCACGAGATAGAAAAAGTGAGAGCTGCACTTGCGATTTAGCACTTAAACGTTGAATCGGAAGTGGATGACATCTCCGTCAGCGACCGTGTAGTCTTTTCCTTCTAATCGCCATTTGCCTGCTTCTTTCGCACCTGCCTCACCTTTAAAGGTGATGAAGTCATCGTAGGCGACCACCTCGGCTCGGATAAAACCTTTCTGGAAGTCAGTGTGAATGACGCCCGCAGCTTCCGGCGCGGTGGCGCCGACTTTGACTGTCCATGCTCTCACTTCTTTGGGGCCCGCGGTGAAGTAGGTCTGTAAGTTGAGTAGTGCGTAGCCAGCGCGAATAGTTCTATCGAGTCCCGATTCTTCCATGCCCATATCAGCCAGGAATTCGAGTTTCTCATCGTCTTCAAGTTCTGAAATCTCAGATTCGAGCTTATTACAGATGGCGACGACGCCCGCATTCTCGGCCCCTGCGAATTGGGTAACTACGTCAAGATGTGGATTGTCCTCAAAGCCATCCTCAGCAACGTTTGCGATGTACATCGTTGGTTTTATGGTCAGCAGATGCATCATTTTTACGAGAGCTTGCTCGTTCTCATCAAGATCTAGGGCACGAACGGGTAGCGCTTCATTTAAATGCGGAAGTAGCTTTTCCTCAAGCAGGGTTTTGGTTGCAACAGCTACTTTGTCACCGCTCTTTGCTGTTCGAATCACGCGCTGCAATTGCTTCTCACAGCTTTCTAGATCTGCCAGTGCAAGCTCGGTATTAATGGTTTCGATATCCGCCAGGGGATCAATTTGGTTCGCTACGTGAATAACGTTGGGGTCTTCGAAGCAGCGTACGACATGCGCGATAGCATCGGTCTCTCTAATGTTTGCAAGAAATTGGTTGCCTAGGCCTTCGCCCTTCGAAGCGCCTGCAACCAAGCCGGCAATATCGACGAACTCCATCGTTGCGGGGATGCATCGCTCTGGATTGACCAAAGCCTGGATCGCATCCTGACGAGGGTCGGGGACTGATACCACGCCAGCATTGGGCTCGATGGTGCAGAATGGGAAGTTTTCAGCATCGATACCAGCTTTAGTAAGCGCATTAAATAGCGTTGATTTGCCAACGTTAGGGAGGCCAACAATGCCACATTTAATTCCCATATAACCTTTCCTTCAGAGATCGTCTTTGGTTTTGTCGTTACTGTGTAATTGCGTCATGGCTTTCACGTTATCACCTGCCATAAGCAGTTGTAGCGCCCTGATTGCCTCATCCTGAGATAAATCGATGAGTGCTTGTTCAGTCTTTGAGGCCTTGTTGAGTACCCATGCCGACACTCTATTTGCCTCCCCTGGATGACCAATACCAATGCGCAGGCGCCAAAAAGCACGACTGCCGGCTAGTGCAGGAATAATGTCACGAAGTCCATTATGCCCACCGTGCCCGCCGTCAAACTTGAAGCGACTTGCGCCTGGTGGCATATCGAGTTCATCGTGAGCTATTAGGATGTGTTCGGGGCGTATTTGGAAATATTTAGCTGCTAGCCCCACAGCTTTGCCGCTGTGGTTCATAAAGGTGTCAGGAATTAACAGGCGTACGTCTTGCCCGTTTACCATGCCGCGCCCGATGCGACCGGCCACCTTTTTGTCAGCTTTGAGTTCGATAGCGTTGAGTGTTGCTACCGCCGAAACGAAATCGGCACCCGCATTGTGGCGAGTGCCGATATATTTTTCGCCAGGATTACCCAGACCGACAATGAGTCGAATGCTGGGCTTCACTGTTAGCTCTCGTCGCTGCCTTCAGACTCATCAGCGCCTTCAGCTGCGTCGCCACCTGTTGCCGCTGCTTTGCCACCGCGTGGCGCTAGAACCGTTGCAACGCCGAGGTCACGGTCTTCACCTAGGGCAAGCGCAGTTGACGTCACGCCTTCCGGCATTACGAGATCAGAGATATGGATGATTTCGCCGACTTGAACCTTCGCCATATCGACTTCGATGAATTCTGGCAGGTCACCGGGCAGTGCGCTGACTTCTACTTCATTCACCGTGTGCTGGATACGGCCGCCGCCCAATTTGACGCCCACACAACTCTCTTCGTTGACAAAGTGAAGTGGGACGTTAACTTTGATCGCCTTGTTTGCCTCGATGCGCATGAAGTCGGCATGCATCGGGAAGTCCTTAGCGGGGTGACGCTGAAGTGCTTTCATAATCGCTTTTTCTCTTTTGCCATCGTAAGCAACTTCGATAACCGCTGAGTAAAAAGCTTCTTTTTCAAGATGCTTTTCAAAATCCTTGCGGATTAGCGATAAGCTTACAGGGGCGTTGTCGCCTCCATAAATGATGGCGGGTACTTTCGCTTCGAGTCGGCGAAGGCGGCGGCTCGCACCTTTCCCTTCATCGCTACGAAGCTCGGCTTCTACTACAAAAGTGTCAGACATGGTCTGTCTCCTTTGACAAAACACCTTCAAACCTGCGACCAGTTTTAGGGTGCGTGGGTTTACACTGTTTTATGCGTCAAACAGTGCGCTAATGGATTCTTCGTTACTCACTCGGCGTATCGACTCTGCCAGCAGATCCGCGATAGTAAGCTGGCGGATTTTTGTGATGCTTCTAGCTTCAGCACTAAGCGGGATTGTGTCTGTGACTACTAATTCGTCCAGCTGAGAGTTTCGCACATTGTCGAGCGCCTTGCCTGAGAGTACGGCGTGCGTACAGTAGGCCACCACTTTTTTCGCGCCACGCTCTTTGAGTGCGTTAGCTGCGGAACACAGCGTTCCAGCAGTATCAACCATGTCATCGACCATGATGGCGGTGCGACCTTCTACATCACCAATGAGGTTCATGACCTCCGATTCGTTGGCCCTTGGCCGGCGCTTATCGATAATAGCAAGATCAGCATCATCGAGTTGCTTTGCGATTGCACGGGCGCGGACCACACCGCCAATGTCGGGTGATACTACGACAACATCCTCGTATTTGGTCGCAACAATATCGTCATTGAGGATAGGTGATGCGTAAACGTTGTCCACCGGGCACGTAAAGAAGCCCTGAATCTGTTCAGCGTGAAGATCTACCGTAAGCACGCGATCAACACCTACGCTGACCATCATGTCCGCAACAACTTTCGCTGAGATCGGAACTCGCGATGACCTGACGCGACGATCCTGCCGAGCATAGCCGAAGTACGGGACGACTGCAGTGATACGCGCCGCCGACGCACGGCGCAAGGCGTCGATGGTCAGCAAGAGCTCCATCAGGTTGTCATTTGTAGGCTCGCAAGTGCTCTGAAGTACGAAAACGTCCTTGCCTCTGACATTTTCGTTCAGTTCAACGGTAACTTCACCGTCTGAAAATTTATCTACCTTGGCGCTACCCAGCTCCAGATAAAGGCGGCTGGCCACTTTCCTGGCTAGGTCGGGGTTCGAATTGCCCGTAAAGACCATCATTTTCGAAGACATGCGGGGCATCCTGCGAGTAGAAAAATGGCTGGGGCGGGAGGATTCGAACCTCCGAATGGCGGGATCAAAACCCGCTGCCTTGCCGCTTGGCGACGCCCCAATAATTTGTAAATGCTACTACACTGAGTAGCGGTTAAGTCCCTTTGCGACGAAAGCTTGGTATTGACCGGCTGCCTCACGGGCAACGTTCTCGGCCGTTTCCTGATCGTCGTAGGCGGCAAAAACACAAGAGCCGCTGCCGGTCATCATTGCGGAGCCTCGTGCCGACAACCATTCAATAGCTGATCTGACCGGTTCATACCTAGCTTCAACCACGGGTTGAAGGTCGTTACGCACCGCCCCGTGGAAAAAGGCCGACACTGTAATTGGCGGAGTATTGCGTGTCAATTCTGGAGCAGTGAAGATTTCCTGCGTTGAGACATGACAATTGGGGTAAATAATCACAAACCAGCGATTTGGGAGGTCAATAGGGGTAAGTCGATCACCAATACCCTCTCCCCATGCTGATTGCCCGCGAATAAAAACAGGAATGTCAGCGCCGAGTGCTGCTCCGATGTTAGCCATCTCATCCATCTCGTAACCAAGTTCGAACATCTTGTTCAGTGCGAGGATGGTGATCGCCGCGTTCGAACTGCCTCCGCCGAGGCCACCGCCCATTGGGATGATTTTATTAACGGTTATCGAAACACCCGCATCGCTGGGTAGAGATAATAAATTCGCCGCGCGAGTAATAAGGTTGTCGGCGGGATCCACACCGGCAATGTCGCCGAAAACGTGAATGCCGGGAGTATCGCTCAACTCGAACGTGAGGGTGTCTCCCCAATTCAGCAACTGAAAAACAGTTTGTAGCTCATGATATCCGTTCGCAGTGCGCCCCGTTATATGCAGAAACAAATTGAGTTTTGCGGGGCTGAGTAGCTCAAGGACCTGATTAGACATTTTTTATCAGCTCCCAACGGTTGATGACCACCTTGACTTCGATGTCAGTAGCTTGCAGCAGAATAACGCGTGGCGCATTCTTAGCATCAACGGACTGCCAAGCAATAACCTCCGTGCTTATAGAATCAGACCTGGACGCCTCTCCCGTTAGTACCTTTGCTAAATTCTCCGGCGACAATAAGGTGAGTGCGGCTAGCTCACCCTCGAGCTGTTGAGCTTGGATTGGATTGAGAGATTCATCTGCCAATCGCTCGAAAAGCATTCCATCACGGCCGTGCAATATAAGTCGGCGAATGCCCAGAGTATCCCCGATGGTGATGACGTCATCTGCGTCTAGATTGTGTTCCCAGGTGAAGCGGAGCGAGTGCTTATCATCTTGCGTTATGACAAATAGTTTTCCTTTGACGGTCCAAGGTTGTGACACCGACACCTGTGATTGCTGCGGAATTGGCAGCGCGGTTGTGCCTTTCAATTGATGAGTACAACCCGTCATCGTGAGTGTCGTTATCAAAGTAATGATGAGCGCCCGCACGTCAGTTTTGGTCTCACTTGGCCAGCGGTATTGCGAGTCTCATTGCGGTATCGATGAGCAATGGATTATTTGGCGATGTCTTTAATTGTGCGCCCATTAAGTCGCGCGCCTCGATTTCTCGACCCACTGACCAAAGTAGTTCGATCAGATGAGCAGCAACCTCCGGATCAGGGTACCTTTGGTACGCCTCTTTGAGTAGAACTTCGGCTTGCTGATTCTTTCCTAATTTGAAATACACCCACCCCAAGCTATCAATAATTGCAGGATTGCGCGGATCCTTGGCAATGGCTTCTTCTAATAGCATTGCAGCCTCAGCAAATCGCTCAGTGTTATTTGTTAGCGCGTAACCCAGCGCATTCAGTGCTCCCGCATCTCCCGGCGTTAGCTTGAGCACGCTACGATAGTCGTTCTCAGCGGCATCGAAACGTCCCTCGCGCTCTAGCAAGTTCGCACGGGCGTAGAGCAAGCGAATCGAATCTGGAAGTGCCTCGATGCCTTCGGATAGGACTTCGATTGCTTTTTTAGGGTTTGAGGTGGCGAACGCGTCAGCATGGAAGGCAAAGTTGATTTCACGTACATCGGGGTGGTTTTCGCGATGCAATTCAAAAAAGGTATCGATTACACGGGGAGCACCTTCCTCCACGAGCAGCACGCTTGCCTCTCGCATGGCTGCGGTTAGATTAGGGGAAGCGCCAACTTCTTTGAAAGCATCCAGTGCTCCTGATCTGTCGCCCAGTCGAGCCAAAGCTATTCCACGATACAAATGCGCTTCATCAAGCCGCTGTTGCATTGAAATGACGCGGTCAAGAATGACAAGTGCCGCTGCGGGCTGATTTAGCTCCAAATCTAAAAGCGCCGCACCCATCGCGTAGTCGGTGTTTTCAGGCGCTATCGCTACCAGTGCATCAAATTGCTCCTTGGCTTCATCCACGCGCTTCTTACCCATGAGGAAGCGAGCGTACTGGTAGCGCAAAAGGGCACTATTGGTTGCCTCGATGGCCTCTAAGAGTTGGTCGAATGCTGTGTTGTCGTCGGTGCGCAGTCGGATCTCAGTGACGAGTAGCGTCCCGCGTTCGTGATACGGTTCAAGGGAGAATAGCTCTTGCAAGATGCGATCTGACGCTTCCATATCTCCCTCGCGCCACGCCAGTAGTGCCCGAGCAAAAAGGGTGCGAGGTTCGTTAGGGTAGGCGTCACTCAGGTCAGTAATCAGACCTCTGATAAGTACTTGTGTCTCGATTGGTTGTTCGTTGAACCCGTTTAATAGTGCAGCTGGGTTGATGTCGGAAGCCGAGGCAAATGCTCTTTTGGCATAGGGAAGCGCAGTCTCAATGTCACCGCGCTCGATTAACAGTGCTGCGGCAAAGGTAGCCGCCGCTCCATCTTCTGGTGCTAAGTCGGATACGCGTTGCGACATGACTAGTACGGCATCAGCATCGCGCAAGAATTGCGCGAGTTGCAACGCGCGCCTCGCGATAACGGGGTCAGGAATCGCGACACTTGCCGCTTGCAGCTTTTCTAAACCGAGCGCTAAATTCCTTGCGCGAATCGCAAATTCGGCCTCGAGTAATTGTCGAAGCTGTGCACTGGGCATATCCGCATAAGGGTTTGCATCACCAATAATGACCTTGGCTGCTTCGGTAGATACTGTGCTGTCAGCTGTCTTAGTTACGTCGTCAGGTGCTGTTGCACATCCAGTCAAGATGGCTAGCAAGGCTGCGAGAAGAAGTTTAGTCGTGTGCATGCGTGTAATGATGACATACCCGACGAATTCGGCACATGCCCGCATGTCAGTGAATTTGTCTGGTATAGTGCACAAAAAATGTAGTTTATAGATTACATTCATGACGTCAAAAGTAATTGTCATTGGGGTTAACCACGATTCAGCGCCGGTTGAAGTGCGCGAGCGGGTGGCGTTTGCGCCAGAGGTGGTTCCTGAGGCAATCTCTGATCTGATTTCATCAACTCAGCTCGAAGAGGGTGTGATTCTTAGCACCTGTAATCGGACCGAGATCTACGGCTGGTGCTCTCAGGAAGATCAGGATCAAGCTGCGGGAGACGGCGTCGTTGATTGGTTGGCGACATTCCATGGGCTTTCTGCCCATGATCTATCCAATTGTACCTATCGAAGTCACGGTCTTTCTGCGCTGACCCATCTTGTAAGAGTGGCTGCGGGTTTGAATTCTATGGTTCTTGGTGAGCCTCAAATTCTGGGGCAAATAAAGTCAGCCTTCGCTGTCTCACAGGAGAGCGGTGGGATCGGTGATGCCTTGAGCAAGCTTTTTCCAGAGGCGTTCCGGCTGGCAAAACGTGTACGTACCGATACGGCGATTGGCGAGAACCCTGTATCCGTCGCCTACGCCGCGGTCGATTTGGCGGGGCGAATATTTTCAGATCTTGGTAACCGCACAGCCCTATTACTGGGCGCTGGCGAGACGATAGAGCTTGTGGCTAGACACCTCAATGAGGCAGGTTTGGGTAAGCTTATTGTGGCTAATCGAACACTGAAGCGCGCCGAGACATTGGCAGAGCAATTCAATGCTGAAGCAATATTGCTTGCAGATGTTACGGAGCGGCTTCATAGCGCTGATATTGTTATTAGCTCGACGGCAAGCCAACTGCCTATTTTGGGCAAAGGCGCAGTCGAAGAGGCGATAAAAGCTCGACGATTCAGACCGGCATTACTTATCGACCTGGCCGTGCCCAGAGACATCGAGCCACAAGTTGCCTCGCTATCAGATGTCTATCTTTACACCGTGGATGATCTTCGCGATGTCGTTGAGGAGAATGTTCGGCTGCGAAGCCATGAAGCCAGCAAAGCAGACAAGATTGTTGAAGAGGGTGTTATCGAGGTCGAGGCCTCTTGGCATCAAAGAGCGTCGTCTGATGTGGTCAGGAACTACCGTGAATCGGCGATGGCGATTCAGCAGGCCGAATTAGAGCGTGCGCTAAAGGCGCTCGAGAGCGGTAAGCCCGCGGAAGAGGTTATTAAACGTCTGTCGCGAGACCTCACAAATAAACTTATTCACGCACCAACAGCGGGACTAAAACAGATCGCAAAAGACGGTGATCGTGTTAATGTTTCGCGTGCAGCGGCATTGCTTGGCGTGTCCCCATCGATACCTCCAGACGGTTCGTCGACACTCCAGTAATCTGGCTCTTCGTTAAATTATTTTTACCCACAGCGCAGGTAGACCGTCCGCGCGTTCGATAAAGGCCCTTAAGTGTGAAATCGTCGCTTGTTAACAAGCTTGAATCTCTTTCTGATCGTCACGAGGAAGTGGCAGCGTTATTGGCTGATGCGGAAACTGCGTCCGACCCCAATAAATTCAGGGTGCTGTCACAAGAATATGCACAGCTCGATGAGGTGGTGAAAGTCTACGATGGCTATCGTCGTGCTCAGGATGATCTCGAGGAAGCGCGCCTTATGATGAGTGATTCCGATCCTGATGTTAGAGAGATGGCAGAGGATGAGGTGACCGTAGCAGAATCGTTTATGGCTTCGGCGGAGGCTGAGCTTCAGATCTTAATGTTACCCAAGGACCCTAAAGACAAGAGCAATGTGTTCTTGGAGATACGCGCAGGAACGGGCGGCGACGAGGCTGCGATCTTCTCGGGAGATTTATTCCGCATGTACTCTCGATATGCCGAGAGTAAACGCTGGGCAATAGAGGTTATATCCGAGCGCGCAGGCGAGCACGGTGGATACAAAGAAATTATTACCCGCGTGGCTGGCGACTCCGTTTACGCTCATCTGAAGTTCGAATCAGGTGCTCATCGTGTACAGCGGGTTCCCGAAACTGAGTCTCAGGGTCGGATTCATACCTCAGCGTGTACCGTTGTCGTTATGGCTGAACCCGATGAAGTCGAAGAGATCGAAATTCGCAAAGAAGATTTGCGAGTTGACACCTATCGCTCGTCCGGGGCTGGTGGGCAGCACGTCAATACGACTGACTCAGCGGTTCGATTGACCCATATCCCTACCGGCATTGTGGTTGAGTGTCAGGATGAGCGGTCGCAGCATAAGAATCGTGCTCGAGCCATGTCTCTACTGCAGGCGAAGTTGGCTTCTGCGTCCGAGCAGCAGTTGGCTGCAGAGCAGGCAGAAGAGCGGCGCAATTTAGTGGGAACAGGTGATCGATCGGATCGAATACGAACCTACAATTACCCTCAGGGGCGTGTCACTGACCATCGCATTAACTTGACGTTATACAAACTTGACGAAGTTGTGCAGGGCGATTTGGATGCTGTGGTGCAGCCGCTGCGCCAGGAACATCAAGCAGATCTGCTCGCTGCTCTCGGTGAGGAGTAAATGCCGGGTGAATGTAAAACAAGCTTTAGCAGAGCAAGCAGGGTTTAGGCGGGACACTGAAGCGTTACTTTTACACTGTCTGGGTCGCGAGGACAGAGGTTGGCTGATCGCTCACGATGCCGACGAATTATCACCGGTCGTTGTGGCTGAATTTGAGCAGTTGTGCCAGCAGCGTCGTGGTGGAACCCCTCTTGCTTACCTCCTAGGTTATCGAGAGTTCTGGTCACTCAAGTTGAAGGTGTCATGTGATGTCCTGATACCTCGACCTGAGACCGAGTTTTTAGTGGAGTGGGCGATCGAGTTATCTGAGCAGCTTCGAAGCTCGAGTCTGCTGGATTTGGGCACTGGCAGCGGTGCAATCGCACTTGCTTTGAAGTCTGCTTGCCCCCAGCTAGACGTCACCGCGACCGACGCCAGTGCCCGCGCATTAGCCGTTGCGCGTGAGAATGCTGCTGCACTTGGATTGCGTGTTGAGCTGATAGAGTCGGATTGGTGGGCCGGCCTAGAGGGACGAAAGTGGTCATTGATCGTTTCAAACCCACCCTACATCGCTGCAAATGATCCGCACCTCACCGCTGGCGACCTCAGATTCGAACCTCCGATGGCGCTTACGGATGGTGACGATGGGCTTGGTGCGATACGGGCTATTGTGGATGAGTCACCCACCCATCTTGAGATCGGTGGATGGTTATTGATCGAGCATGGCTTTGATCAGGCGGCGAGTGTGGCAAAGCTGATGACTGAGCGTGGTTTTGAGTGCGTGACGCTGCGGCATGATCTCGCAGGACGACCGAGAGTAACGGGTGGGTGTTGGGCCGCATGAATGACGAATGGTTGGAGCGTTACTCGCGCCAAATTTTGTTGTCCCAAATCGATTTCTCGGGTCAGGAAGCGGTCTCGGCTGCGTCAGTAACCATCGTGGGTTGTGGTGGCCTAGGGTCGATGATTGCCCTTTATCTCGCCGGTGCCGGAGTAGGCGCGATCACGCTCGTCGATGATGATATGGTCGAAGTCAGTAACCTCCATCGTCAGTTGGCCTATCGCGAGGCCGATATAGGCTGTCCAAAATCCGAGGCCCTGGCGCGCCAATTGCGAGCGCTTAATCGTGACGTCACGGTGGTATCGCAAAACTACCGGTTTGGCTCTAACTCTGCATGCGACGAGGCCTCCCTCGAGGGAGTCGATTTAGTACTCGATGCCACGGATAACTTGGAAACTCGCCATTGCATAGAAGCTGCCACCCAAAAAATGGGTTTGCCCTGGATTATGGGGGCTGCGACAAGACTGCACGGGCAGGTAGCTGCGTTTAGCCGTTCGAGAAAAGAGGGCTGTTATGAGTGCATTGCGCCAGTGGCTGATGCTAAGCAGACTGCTGATTGCCGAAATGAGGGCGTTTTAGGGCCGGTGGTGGGTGTAATTGCTGCGTGGCAAGCGCAGGACGCACTCCTGTTGCTTGCGGGGAGAGTGTCGCCCGCCTGGGGCGTCTTGCGGGTTTACGACGCGCAAGCGCAATCCATTGATAAGCTGGCCATAGGCCCCGTTGGCGGCTGCCCTCACGTTTAATCCCGTTGGGATGGCTTACTAGGCTAACGCTTCACAGACTTGTTACAGGTCTGCCGTTCGTTAAACGCGGGTGCCGCTCATATGGCTGTCGTTGGGGCCCTTGTTATTCGGTTAGAAAGTCTTTGGGCAGCGGTTGCCTCAACAAGCCCACGAGTTTGATTGCGATCATGCCAGAGGCGACTCCCACACCGACAATAATTCCCACCCAAAAGCCGGCGGCGCCGTCCGACGCATTGCCACTGTTCATAATGCCCAGATAATAGCCTAGAGGAAGCGCAATCAACCAATACGCCACCATTGAGGCAATGAATGGGAAGGTTGTTTTCTTATAAGCTCGCATCGAAAAAGAGCCTACAATTTGCACGGCATCGATCATCACGAAGAGCGCCGCAAAGCTAAGTAAACGCACTGCAAGCACTGACATATCCGGCGACTGCGTGTAAACCGATACAATGAGGTCGGGTAGCGATAGTAATACGACCATCGTTGCAGCACTGACAGTAACCGAGCAGATAATTCCCGCTTTGAGCGCGCGGTAAACCCCGGGTTTATCCTGAGCACCGATCGCGTGGCCCATTCTCGTTGCCATCGCGCCGCCGATAGCAAGCATGGGGATGTAGAACATATCCCATACATTGAAGGCGATCTGATGGGCGCCAATGGCAACATCACCCAGTGAAGACACCAAAAGAGCAATGCCGGTGAAAACCGCGGTTTCAAGGAACATGGTTGCTCCAACGGGGAACCCTAAAACCAGTATAGATCTAATTGCACTGAAGTCGGGGCCGACGGGCCGCCAAGGCGGTAGGTACGGCTTCAGTGACTTTTTGTTGATGACATACACAGAAATGATGATAGCCGACAGCCACATCGAGATTGCCGTTGCGATGCCACAACCTTTGGCACCCATAGCTGGGATGTCACCGAATCCAAAAATAAACACATAATTTAAGGGGATGTTCGCAAAGAACCCAATGACCGCTGCAACAGCAAACGGTGACGTGATGCCAATGCCTTGCGTGTGGTACCTAAGCGCCATGAATATTCCGATGGCGGGCAATCCGAATGCCACCATGCGGATGTAGTCGCCTGACCTCTGCGCAGTCAATGCATCGATGCCTAGCCAGGGTAGACCCACGGGACTGAAATAGCACACTGGTGCAACCATCAAGCTGAGCAACACAGCTACCCAGAGTGATTGGGGAAGTTGATCTCTAATGCGTTGAATGCGGCCAGCGCCGAAGTCTTGAGCATTAATCGACGATGACGCAAACATGACGCCCAAGACGATTAAATAAAGCGGTAGCCAGATATGAAATCCGATGGCAATAGCCGCAAGATCTTTGTCTCCGAACCGTGCCGCCATGATGGTGTCGACAACACCCGTACCCATCTGTGCAGCCTGTGCTAACAGCAATGGCCAGCCGATTCGCCAGAGTTGTTTTAGCTCGGACGTAATTGATGTGGATGATTGAACCATGGGGTCTCTCTCGCGCAGCGCCACACCTTATCACGTGGACATTGCTGTGGTCCTGTTCCGTTGAAGCTTTGAGGGGCCAATATTCGTCGATTCAGTTGCGATGATCTGAGCAGAGAAAAGTAGTCCGCTAAGCAGGGAAAGAAACTAGGAAAGGCCACAGCGAGGATGCCATTTAAACCCTGCGGCGAGTGATAAAAAGCGTCAATATGCAAAAAAGCCTTTGATAGAAGCCAAATGAAATAAGCAGGGTCTCAAGGGGCCAATGTGCTATGCTCCGGCCTCTTTTGTCAGGACCTAATCGCACTTGTCTGAAAACACTGCCCAAACGCCCGAAAATGAGGCTCTCGCAAACGACGAGGTTTTATTCGAATCACTTGATCTTGAAGACACGCTGATGCGAGGCATTCAGGGGCTTGGTTTTGAAAAATGCTCACCGATTCAGGCGAAAATTTTGCCCTACACGCTCGATGGGCATGATGCGATTGGCAAGGCTCAAACTGGAACCGGAAAGACCGCTGCCTTCCTGATTACCTTGTTCAATGATTTGCTAAACAATCCTATAGAAGGGGAGCGCTACCTGGCTGAGCCGAGGGCAGTGGTGCTCGCACCGACCCGCGAGTTGGTGATGCAGATAGCGGATGATGCGCGGCAACTGGGTAAACACACAGGACTCAACACGGTGACACTTATTGGTGGTGCTGATTACGCTAAGCAACTCTCCAAGGTGAATGACCGTGTCACCGATATTGTGGTTGCAACGCCAGGGCGTTTGATCGACTTCATACAGCGTGGCGATATGTTCCTAGATCGCGTTGAGTCTCTCGTTTTGGACGAGGCCGATCGTATGCTAGATATGGGTTTTATCCCCCAGGTTAAGCGCATCGTGAGATCAACGCCAAGAAAAGAAGATCGTCAAACGTTATTGTTCTCCGCGACGTTTAGTCCGGATATTATGAACCTGGCGCGGCAGTGGACCTTCGATCCGATCACGGTAGAAATCGAACCTGAGCGTGTTGCTACTGAGAATGTGGACCAACGGGTCTACCTGCTAGAGAGTCGCGATCGACTCAATGTTCTAAAACGAATCCTTGCGGAGCCTGACGCGACATCGGTTATTGTATTTGCAAACCGCAGAGATCAGGTTCGCCGTGTCTATGAGAGACTGCAAAAGCAAGGACTAGAGTGTGGCATTTTGTCCGGAGAAGTCGCTCAGGTTAAGCGCACTAAGACACTAGAGAGCTTTAAATCTGGTCGCATACGTGTCTTGATCGCAACTGATGTTGCGGGTCGCGGCATCCACGTTGACGGTGTAAGCCACGTCGTGAACTACGATCTTCCGGAAGATCCCGAGGATTATGTTCACCGAATAGGCCGCACTGGCCGCGCTGGCGAAAAGGGGATTTCAATTAGCTTTGCCAGTGAGGATAATGCGTTCTTGCTGCCCGAAATCGAAGCGCTTCTCGGTGAGCCTCTTAAGTGTTCGCAGGTTCCCGAGGAATTGCTTGCGGACTAGCTCAGACGGGCAAAACCCAGCTGAATGGCCTTTGATCCAATGCGTCGCATGGCAAGCGCCTTTTTATCACATCGTTGGCACTACCCGAGATGGCAGTGCATTTCTCACTAGAGAGACTGGTGTTTGGAGGCTTGTTCTGGGCCATCCCCCTACCTCAGGTGTCTTAGTTCTTCACACCACAGCAGAGTTGCGCCGGCCACTGCGGCGGGAATTAAAATCAGATTCAGAATCGGCAAACCCGAGACAAAGGCGACAACCGCACCAAACGTAATTGAGCTCGACCGTCTTGCGCTGCAGGCATCACGAACTTCGCTGAAAGGCAGCCCGTGGTTATCCATAGGATAGTCAACAAATTGTAAGGACATCATCCACGCGCCAAGCAAAACCCATAAAAGCGGTGCAATAATATTTACTGCCGGTATGAAGCTTATGATAAGTACTAGCAGCGCCATCGGAATGTAGTGCATGATTTTCTGAATCTCACGAACAAACCCTCTCGGGATTGCGAGTACAGTTTGTAACGGGGTGCTCTCATTGATGATGCGCTCGCCTGTCACGTGCTCCTCGACACGCTCCGCCAACAGTCCGTGAAAGGGTGACGTGAGAAATAATACGATAAAGATAGAGATATAGCCTGAGAGTAATGTTCCGAAGAGCCAAATGAGTGGTGCAACAATCCAGGTTAAAAATTCCCAGTCGCCTACAACGTTAGCGCTATATTCCACATAGAGACCTGACATGGTTTGATAAATGGCACTGGCTAACAGGGCAAAAACCGCGACATTCGCCAGTAGCGGGATAAACACGAAGCGCCGTAGCCCAGGTTGGGTGAGTAAACTCATGCCGCGGAAAAAGTAGCTAAAACCCAAAAGTTGATTCGCCATTGTTAACAGTCCCGACCAGATTTGTTGTTTGGTAGAAAATCCCTATCTTATAGGGGCTGACTATACTATGAAGTAGTGCTTGTGGAGCGGGTGTGTAACCCCCCCCCCGCAGTGCGTTCGCTAGCAATGCTGACATTGTTAGGGAATGAGACGACGAGAGATTAGATGAGTGCAGGACGAGGATTTATTTTCAAGCGAAATGAGTGGTGTTACGCCGCTTAAGCGCGAGCCACGGGAGCGACTTTTAAAAGCGGATCGAACCGACAGCGCTGTCAGGCGACAGGCTGCGGCTGCATCGCCAGCGAGGTCGGATAATCGGCTATCGGACGATGGTATACCGCCGCTCGATGCTTGGTATGTGCTCGAGTTCAAGCGCCCTGGCATTCAAAATGGTGTCTATCGCAAACTGCGTTTGGGTCACTATGACATTGAGGCGCGTCTAGATCTGCATCGAATGACCGTTGCGGAAGCAAGAGCAGAGGTATGGTCCTTCTTCAAGGAAGCGCGACGCCTTGGTCTTCGCACGCTTCTCATCACCCACGGGAAAGGGCTAAGCAACAAGGAAAAGTCGGGTTCTGGGGTTTTAAAAGGCTATGTTAACCACTGGCTCAGGGATATTGAGGATGTGCAGGCTTTCCACTCTGCGCAGGTGCAGCACGGTGGTACGGGAGCCGTTTATGTCCTGTTGCGCAAAAGCGAAGAAAAGAAACGCGAAAATCGTGAACGTTTTCTGAAGGGGCGCGTACAGGACGTTTAACGTCGCACTCGCGGGTAATAAGCCTTGCCGTGTCGGGGCACTTTTAACGCCCGCTCAGTCGTTAGCTGAGTTTGTCCTTTAGTAATTGATTAAGCAATTGGGGGTTAGCCTGCCCTTTAGAGGCTTTCATGGCCTGTCCGACAAAGAAGCCGATTAGCTTTTTCTGTTTACTGTCGTCCGCTGCCCGATACTGCTCAACCTGAGCGGGGTTATTGGCAATTAGATCACTCACGATTGTTTGTAGAGCCCCTGTATCGCTTACCTGTTTTAGGCCTTTTTGCTCGATTATCGCATCGACATCAGACGCTCCTTCCCAAAGCGCGTCGAAAACGGTCTTGGCCATTTTACTTGAAAGCGTCCCGTCATCGATTCGGATAATCAGATCCGCAAGTGCTTCGGCGCCCAGTGGGCTTTCGGTAAGTGCGACGCCCGATTTGTTTAGGTTCGCGCTGACGTCACCCAATACCCAGTTTGCCGCGGACTTGGGGTTGTCGCAGCGCGCGGCAACGCTTTCAAAAAACTCGGCTGTCGCTCTGTCCTGTGTCAGCAACGAAGCGTCGTATTGGCTTAGGCCTAGTTGGTCAGTGAAACGTGCCCGCTTGACCGCAGGTAGTTCAGGGAGTTCGGCTCGGATCCTCTCGATGGTTTCGTCGTCCACAACCACAGGCAGTAGATCTGGGTCTGGAAAGTAGCGATAGTCGTTAGCGACTTCTTTCGACCGCATGGAGCGCGTTTCATCAGCATCGGGGTCGAATAGCCGTGTTTCCTGTGTTACGTCTCTGCCACTCTCAAGAAGGTCTTGCTGACGCTCAGCCTCGACGTAGATCGCGCGTTCGATAAAGCGGAAGGAGTTTATATTCTTAAGCTCTGTGCGTGTCCCAAATTCTTGTTCACCTTCGAGTCGCAGTGACAGGTTGACGTCGCAGCGCATAGAGCCCTCGGCCATGTTGCCGTCTGAGATGCCTAGGTAGGTGACGAGGGCGTGTAAGGCTTTGAGGTAGGCCACGACTTGATCGGCTGTTCTAAAGTCCGGTTCGGTGACAACTTCCAGCAAGGGCGTGCCTGCTCGATTCAAGTCTATGCCAGTTTGATTGGGAATAGCATCATGTACGGACTTTCCAGCGTCCTCCTCGAGATGTGCCCGTAAAATCCGCACGGGGAATATCGACCCATCTGGCATAGGTACGTCAAACACGCCCTCCTTGACGATGGGTTCGAAGAATTGTGAGATCTGATAGCCTTTGGGAAGGTCGGGATAGAAATAATTCTTTCGATCGAAACGCGATATCTTGCCAAGTTTAGCGCCTACACCGAGACCAAAAATAATCGCCTTCGTCACCGCCTCATGATTGAGTACCGGTAGTGTCCCCGGTAGTGCCATGTCGAGCGGGTTTGTGTGGTTATTTGGATCTGCACCGAAGGTAGTAGACGATGACGAGAAGATTTTTGATTGCGTTGCGAGCTGGAGGTGAACCTCTAGCCCCATCACTTTTTCCCAGCGCATCAGCTACGCTCCTTGAGCGGTGGCGTCAGATTGTGCCATGTTGTTCGTTGTTGAAATTGATGTGCGAGTTTCAAAATATCGACCTCGCCAAATCTACGACCTATTAATTGCATGCCTACGGGAAGATCGTTTGCCAGTCCAGCCGGAACACTCATCGCGGGTAAGCCCGCTAGATTTGCACCGATGGTAAAGACGTCCTCCATGTACATATCTGTGATTGACTTAGATGTGTCGTTCAATAAGAAGGCGCTGTTCGGGGCTGAAGGTCCCGCAATTACATCGACCTTTGACAGCACATCATCGTATTCCTGAGCGATCATTCTGCGCACCTGTTGCGCCTTCATAAAATATTGGTCGTAAGACGCCGCGGAGAGTGTGAAGGCGCCGATAAGAATTCGGCGTTTTACCTCGTCTCCAAACCCCTGACTGCGTGACCGAAGGTACAGGTCCTGTAGGTCGGTTGGATTTTCGCAGCGGTAGCCATACCGCACACCGTCATAGCGCGAGAGGTTTGCCGAAGCTTCCGCAGGGGCAATGATGTAGTAAGTAGATACACCCAGTGACGTTGAAGGGAGCGAGACATCAACCAGTTTTACGCCCATCCCTTCAAGTTCTTTAAGGGCTGTTTCAATGGCTGTGGCGACCTCGGGGTTTAAATCACTGGAGAAAAACTCTTTGGGAATGCCCACGCGCATACCGGTAACGGCGTCGGATAGATGCTGGGCATAGTTAGGCACAGGTTTTTCAGAGCAGGTTGAGTCTAGCGGATCGCCGCCTGCCATTGCCTCGAGCACTAATGCGCAGTCCTCGGCGGTTCTGGCCATGGGGCCTGCCTGATCCATTGACGAGGCAAAAGCTACCATACCGTATCGTGACACACGCCCGTAGGTGGGCTTAAGGCCCGTGATACCGCACAGCGCCGCGGGCTGTCTGATCGAGCCGCCGGTGTCGGTACCGGTTGCAAGGGGCGCCAAACCGGCCGCTACGGCTGAAGCTGACCCACCCGAAGAGCCGCCGGGCACTCGGGATGTGTTCCAGGGGTTCTTGCAAGCACCAAAATAACTGGTCTCGTTCGACGAGCCCATGGCGAACTCGTCCATATTGCATTTGCCCAGCATTACCATGCCCGCCTGATCGAGTCGTCTGACGACGGTCGCGTCATAGGGGGCCATAAAGTCGGCGAGCATCTTTGACGCACAGGTTGTCGGCAGGTTCTGGGTGCAAAAGATATCTTTGTGCAACATCGGTATGCCTAGCAAAGGGTTGTTATTGCCATCGCGTCTTGCTTCGTCCGCTCTCATTGCAGCCTCAATAGCCTGCTCTTCGCTTGATGCAATGACCGCGTTCAGCTCCGGGTTTAGATCCGCGATGCGCGCCAAGGCATCGCTGGTGAGTTCGACGCTCGAGATTTCGCCCGCGGTAAGTTTGCTGCGCAAGGCTGCAACTGTTTCGAAGCACATGGTCATTAATCGATTACCCTCGGAACCAGGAAGTAATTTTGTTCTGAGGCCGGTGCGTTTTGCATTAGGCCCTCGCGATTGACTAGGGTTTCGACGTTGTCTGTGCGAAGCGGCTGCGATTCAGTGCAAGGGTTAACCATAGGCTCTATCCCGTCAGTATTTACGATGGTGAGCGCCTCAAATAATGTCAAGGTCTGGTTAAATTCTTCTGTGACTTTCGCTACGTCGCTATCAGCAATGATGAGACGCGCTAAATCTGCCACGTCTCTGACTGTTGTGGTCTGAGTCACGGTGCTACCTGCTAGATCTGGGCTAAATCGAGAAACTACCACAATCCAGCTTGCTCAAAAACTGTCCGATTGTTACATTCTGATTATATGTAGCATTACGCTGTCTGGGGCCAGTTTTCTCAGTCGTAGTGCGCGAGTAGTCTGTGACGGGGCTCATTGGCTACGATTTATGAAAAGCACCAATCCATGGGCAAAAAACAATGCTGAAGCGCTTACGAGGAATGTTCTCAACCGATCTATCGATCGACCTCGGAACGGCTAACACCCTAATTTACGTAAAAGACAGAGGGATCATCTTGGATGAGCCTTCCGTCGTGGCGATTCGTGTTCACAACGGTCAAAAATCGATTGAAGCTGTTGGTACGGAAGCGAAACGTATGCTAGGGCGGACGCCTGGTAACATCACAGCAATTCGTCCGCTCAAAGACGGTGTCATTGCTGACTTCCAAGTTACGGAGAAGATGCTCCAGCACTTTATCTTGAAAGTACACGACCAGCACTCCTCATGGCTCAGACCAAGCCCGCGTGTACTCATTTGTGTTCCGTGTCTGTCGACGCAGGTTGAACGTGAAGCCATTCGCCGCTCAGCCGAGGGTGCGGGTGCGCGCGATGTAAGGCTCATTGAAGAGCCCATGGCTGCAGCAATCGGTGCAGGCCTTAAGGTGGAGGAAGCAATTGGTTGTATGGTTGTGGATATCGGTGGGGGCACCACTGAAATTGCATTGATTTCGCTGAGTGGTGTTGTTTACAGAGATTCGATCAGAGTAGGTGGTGATCGATTCGATGAGGCAATTGTCGCCCATGTACGACGTCGTTTTGGGTGCCTCATTGGGGATGCCACGGCTGAACGGATCAAGCAAGAAGTGGGTTGCGTATGGGTCAATAGCGAACAACGCGAGATCGATGTGCGTGGCCGCCACCTCGCCGAGGGTGTTCCCAGAACCTTTACCTTGAACAGCACCGACGTTATGACAGCGCTCGAGGAACCGGTGGATGCGATCATTCGCGCTGTAAGAGTGGCGCTCGAGCAGTCTCCTCCAGAATTAGCGGCCGATATTGCGGAGACGGGTATTGTGCTGACCGGTGGTGGTGCGTTGTTGCGAGATCTTGATGCGCGTATCGCTGAGGAGACGGGGTTGCCCGTTCTTATTGCAGAGGACCCGCTTACCTGCGTAGTACGCGGCGGTGGTATGGCACTGGAGTTGATGGATAATTACTCATTGGACTTGATGTCGACCGAGTAGAACTCCAAGCTCGACGCCACCTGAGGAGCTTGTCATCGCAACCCTATTTTCACGCCCGAAGTACCTGACGCTACGCTTGCTGGCGTTCGTTTTAATCGGATGGACCTTGGTCGCATTGGTGCGCGAAACATCGCTCGTTAAGTATGTGAGCGGTTGGGGCCCAGACATTAGCGCGACGTCGCTCGCAATCATTGAAATACCCAAGGCTTTTGTGCAGTCGGTTATTGACTATTCAGAATCACGAGAGCAAATGCGCACTCGGCTTCTGGAGCTTGAGGACCGGAATCTTATTCTCAGTGCAAGAGCTCAGCGTATGGAGGCACTAGCAGCCGAAAATATGCGCTACCGAGCTATGTTGAACTCACCTGTTGCAGATGATGCGACAATGACGGTGGCTCGAATCATAGCGGTCTCTCCTGACCCCAATCGACACCTTTTGACGATCGACCGCGGCGAGCGTGATGGTATCAGCGAGGGGGCCTCTGTGTTGAATGCGGATGGGGTAATGGGGCAGTTGATACAAGTCGGAGTCTCGGCAAGCCGAGCTTTACTCGTTACCGATAATCAACACGGGCTTCCGGTATTGAATAATAGAACTGGACAACGGGGAATCGCTGAGGGTATGGGTCAGTTTGATCGTCTGCTAGTTAGGAACCTTGCGAGCACCTCCGAGGTTGAGGTTGGGGACTTGTGGGTGACTTCAGGGTTGGGGGGGCGTTTTCCCTCAGGCTACCCGGTTGGACGAACAGTTGGGGCAACAATCTCTGCTGATGCCGCTTATCTTACGGCCATTGTTGAACCGCTCGCCAAGCTCGACATTGGCAGTCATGTACTCATCCTGACCAACGCTGAGTCGGAATAGGCGCGGGCGCATGATGGACCAGCGCAATGTTTACGGACCGATGTTGTGTTCCATTGTGCTCGCTTCACTCGCACTACAGATGGTGTACACGCCTGCTTTAGGTGTATGGCTTCCGAGAATTATTGAACTTTGCGCCTGCTATTGGATTATCGCGTCACCTGCGATGTTCGGAATCACTTTCGCCTTCCTGGTGGGGATTCTCGTGAGCTTGGTAGAGGGCAGCTATCTGGGGAGTGCGTCTATTGGCCTATCATTAGTCGCCTATGTTTTATCGGGAAATATCCACACTATTCGTCAGCTTGATGGCATCTCTCAGTCACTGTTAATTTTCCTGCTCATGGGAATCTATTTAGGGTGTCATCGGCTGACATTGTCATTGGTCGGTGTGCCATCTGATGGATTTTATTACTTGTTGTCGGCGGGTGTGTCAGCTCTGGCGTGGCGGGCGTTTTGCACCGGCTTGGATCGCATTAGATTCGAGCTGGGGCGCCGTTTATGAGCGCCACCATGGGAGTCATGCTCGCAAGTGCCAGTCCGCGTCGACGGGAGTTGCTCTCATTGCTGCTCGAAAACTTTGACTGCTGCTCATCCGACATAGACGAAACCCCCCGATCAGGTGAAGCACCTGAAGACTACGTTGTGCGAATGGCGGTAGAGAAAGCAACTGCAGTGGGGTTGTCGCAAGTTGCGATCATTGGATCGGATACTGTGGTTGTGTTAGCGGGCAATATTTTGCAAAAACCACGATCGGTTGACGACGCACGGGGAATGTTATCTGCATTGAGTGGTCAAACTCATGATGTTATGACGGCAGTTGCGATCATGGTAAACGGGGATTTACGGACTACAGTTTCCAGGACAAAGGTGACATTTGCGGTACTCGAGGAGCCGCTCATCGAGGCCTATCTCGCCTCGGATGAGCCGTGGGATAAAGCCGGCGCTTACGGTATTCAGGGGCTTGCCGGCTCTTTCGTTCGGTCTATCGAGGGTAGCTACAGTGCTGTCGTGGGTTTGCCGCTTTTCGAGACGATAGAACTGCTTGAGGCCGCGGGTATTCGCACCAGGGTGAGTGCTGCAAATGCTTGATCGCATCTATCGATTTACCATAGGTTTGATATGGCGAATCGTATTGACTTTTCTCGTCGGTTTAGCCGTTGCTGTCAGCACGACAACGATGCTTTTATCGATGTTGCCCTCGGTTAACGATGCATTAACAGATGCAATCGAAATCCGCACTGGATTTAGCGCCCAAATAGGCTCGTTGCAGGGAGAGATGTCAGGTTTTCGACCGAGGCTCAGAGTGACGGATCTCGCGCTTTATCAGCAATCCTTGGAACCAACCCCTGAAGTCATTGCTCGAGGCTCGCTACAAACCAGCTCTCACTCTCTTGTTCAAAATACGTCGCGCGATGCACTCATTATTCGTGCGGCAAAGTTGCAGATCACGGTTAACCCTTGGCGAAGTTTGCTTCAACGCCAGCTTATTTTTTCCGAGATGAAGGCAAGCGATGTTGAGGTGCCTGCGAGACTAGAGAACGCTGCAGGGAGTATTGTGATTCCTATCGACCCCGGTGTCTTTGCTAGTGAGGTTGAGAGACTGACCCTACAGAACACTCGCGTGATGTTGGTGAGAGGAGAGGGCGAAGATCAGGACCTCCTCACATTGGGAGTAGACCTAGATCTTAGACGCAACGGAAGCCTTCGTGAGTTGCAGCTAAGTGCGCGCGGTGATGGTGATCTCATAATCAATGCGGCAGGGTCGGGCGTTGGCGATCCTTTCGATTTGCGAGGCTTCAAAGGCAATGTTCAAGGACAGATCTCGGCCGATGACATGTCAGCGATGGCGTCGTTTTTTGATCTGCCGATATCGGGATACGGCGATATCTTTTTTTGGACTGATGCCGCCGATGGTGTTTTCGCTTCGACGTTTAAAGCCGATGGTGAGATATCAATCGAGACCTTAGATAATTCGTCAAATGAGATTGCGTTATCTGTGCTGGGTGTCGCGGAGTCTCAGGCTGATGGTACTTGGCTCAATTTTGGTGAAATCAATCTTGCACTCGATGAGGGACGCTTGACCCTAGAGGATATGCACCTCGGTCTTTTTGATGACGAGTGGACACTTGTTGTAAACAACTTAGATGTCGCGGACGCTGCGACGACGATGATCGAGACCGATTTACTTCCAAAGAATATTGCCGATAGAATCCAATCCATGTATCCCTCGGGGCGAATCAATGCACTGAGTCTCTCGGGTGATTATCGAAAAGTGGGTATTCAGCGAGCAGCCATAGATATTCACAACTTGGGCATTGTTGAAAACGCACCATTACCCGGTATCACCAATCTGTCAGTAACCGTTGGTTATGAACAGGGTGTCGGATCTATCCAAGTTCAAAGCCAAGACTTTTCGTTTTCTATTCCTACTCAATTCAGAGCGCCATTGGCGCTAGGAAACGTGTCGGCGCTGGCCGAATTCGAAATTGTTAATGATCGTATCGTGATCAAAGATGGACGCGCTTACAGTGACGCCGGTGACTTTATCGCTAAAGCTTTGATCTCCGCTAGTTTGCCACTAAGTGCCGACAGTGTTGTTGTTCCGGAGTTGAATGTTGTGCTTGGTGCCGAGCGCGCTCCCTCATATCGAATATTGAACTTCACGCCCTACACCATAGATCCTGAAGCTTATCAGTGGATGCAATCATCCATTGGCGACGGCGCCGCGCGGGATGTGGGTTTTGTCATGCGCGGTGGCTTGCGCAGCAGCGACTACCCGTTCAGGTCAATTCAAGTCTCTGCGGTGGCCGATTTAAAAACGGTGCAGTTGATGCCAGGGTTACCGCCAGCGCAAACGTTACAAGGTCACGTTGCTGTCGACAACGCGTTGGTGACGTTCGACCTGGACTCAGCCGAGGTAGGGAAGTTGCAGGTGCCTTCTGCGGTGGTGCAAGTCGGACCTGTAGGGGCAGTTCAAATGCTTGAGACTACCGCTGATGTTGTTGGCTCCGTCCCTAATGCTATTGAAGAAATTGCTTCCATACCCTATGTGCCTGATGACGTCGGAGCAGCACTGCGACGATTGATCACTCAGGGGGACATGACCGCCAAATTTGAGTTGGCACTGCCTATTAAGGGAGCGCCTCGAATACCCGAAATAACGACACGAGGTGTGGTGGCGGACGCGCAGTTTTCCCATGAGGGCTTGCCCTTCATAGTCACCGAGCTTGCGGGAGATATTGTCTATAAATACCCCCAAGGGATCTCGGGGGGCACACTGAAAGGGGCTCTTTTTGGTGACAAAATAACCCTTGATCTAAGCCCGGAGGCAGTTGATTTGGGTTTGCCTTCAGTGAGTTTTTCTTTGCTTACCCAGGCAACGATTTCGGCGTCAAAGCTTTCTGGTTTTGCTGAACTCAATGTGCCAGATACCTTGATTTCGGGAGAGTCAGAGCTTTCAGTCGCTTTTCAAGCAGGTGACGGCGTCCGGCTTCGGGTGATGTCGGATTTGGTAGGTCTTAAGAGTGCATTTCCCGTGCCGTTTGACAAGGCGGGAAATGTGCCTCAGCCCCTGCGTTTTGACTTGGACATGTCAGCAACGCCAGAGGCGATTTTACGCTACGGCGATGTGTTAGCAGGTCATGCGATCCTAAAACCCGAAGGCTGGTCGGCCGCAGCATATGTTGGCACTGATTCAGAAGACGGTTTGGCAAGCGCGTCTTTGTTGCCTGCAAATACGCTGGCTGTGAGGGGCCGCCTCACGGAGTTGGACTTGGGGGCCTGGAGTAGCGCTATTGGCCTTCTGGACTTGCCCAAGACCGGAGGTGAATTCACCACGCAATGGAATACCTTTGAAATTGAAAGTTTGGCGTTCGGGCCAGGTAAGATGGCTAATGTAAGAACGAGCGGAAAGATCACTGGCGGCGACTTTGATTTGGCACTCGTGAGTGACCTTACTTCCGGCAAAGCGGTCTACAGAAGCGACCTCAATGTACTGGACGTGCAACTCGATACTTTTGATTTAGACCGGTTATCCACTTTTGAGAGAGATTTGGAGAAGAAGGGCGGTGAGGCGTTCTCGGTTGAAACTAATATGCCTCGCTTTTCAGCGGCAATTGATGCTCTTGTGTACGAGGGTGAGAGCCTAGGCTCGCTTGGATTCGAGCTTGACGTCAGTCCCGATGTCATCAGTTTGACACAGCTTAGCGGTGTCATCGATGGCGTAACTTTTGGCGAGGGAAATGAGTTCATATGGACACTGGGTGAAAGGCCCTCAACCAAGGCCCTAATCAATCTCCAAATGGGAAGTTCCGATTCTGCACTTTCAACGGTCAATCCAGGCTCAGTGGTGAACTTTGCTTCGGGAAGTCTGACTAGCGAACTTTCGGTAGCGGGGTCACCGATGGATATCACATTGGCGAATGTCATAGGCCAAGCTAGACTCGAATTGAATAACGGCTCGTTCTTACCTGTATCATCACAGGCAACAGGGCCACTTCGTTTTATCAGCATCTTTAATCTTGCGGGTTTGGTGCAGAGGGCTAACGTGAATCAACTGTTTGATCCGGGTCTGACTTTTGACAAGGCAAAAGGCGACTTTTCACTCGATGGACAACGAGTTGTGATCAATGAGTTCGCAATCAGAAACGGTGGAGGCAGCCTGGATCTTGGCGGAAATTTCGATATTGCTAGCGAGGTTATCGACGCGGAATTGACAGTGACATTGCCTTTGGTGGAGAACATTCCTTGGGTCGCTGCGTTGGCGGGCGGATTACCCATTGCCGCCGGCGCTTATCTCGCGAGCAGAGTGTTCGAAGATCAAGTAACTCGACTATCCAGTGGCGTTTATTCAGTCACAGGTCCCGTAAATACGCCTGAAGTGAAGTTCATTAGGGTATTCGATGCACGGAGATCCGCCGATAAGATGGGGCAATCTGAAACGAGTTACTCACCCGCTTCAACGTCGGGAAGTGATCTTAAATAACGAAACAATTTCCGCGCAGACGTCGGTGGTAACCCCTTTTTTTTCTCATCTATTGCACTGCGACTGAGCTGTCTTAGCATTTGCCTGTCTGCTTGTGGCCACACGTTGAGAACTTCTGCTAGCGCATCGTCGCCCCGCGATAAAAGTGCATCGCGTGCAGCCTCTATCAGATGCTCTCGTGCTTTCTCTTGACGACTCCCTTCATGCAGCGCGTCTAGTGCTTGTGAGATACGTTCGGCGTCTGCCGAGCGCATCAGCTTTCCGATGAACTGCATTTGGCGACGCTTTCCGCTGTGATGATTTATTCGCTGGGCCAGCGTTACGGCTTCAAGCAATGCTTCGTTATCGAGTTCGAGTTTTGCGAGTTGCGAGGCGGTCAGTGCTACCAACTGCTCCCCGAGATTTTGAAGCGCATGCATCTGCCTTTTGCGCGCACTTTTACTGTCGGCTAGAAGCTCGTCATTGGCGTCCCATAATTCATCATCGCTCATCGTGCCAAACCTATTATCAGCCATAAAAGTAAGCGGCAAGCCCTAAAAAGGCCCAGAAGCCTACAACGTCGGTTACCGTTGTGAGGATCACCCCGCCGGCAAGCGCCGGGTCGATATTGAGTCGCTCTAGTAGCAGTGGCAAAGAGGCGCCAGCGATACCGGCGGTGATAAGATTAACGATGATCGCAAAGGCGATGATGAGTCCCAATGTGCTGTCGCCAAACCAGTAGGTCGTAGCCATTGCCATCACCAAGGCCCAAGTAACGCCATTGATTGCTGACACCAAAATTTCTCTGCGTAGTAACCATATTTCCGTGCGATCGTTAATTTGTCCCATTGCCATCGCTCGAATCAGGACCGTTAAACTCTGGGTGCCGGCAATGCCTCCCATTGAAGCGACGATAGGCATGAGAACGGCGAGTGCGACGACTTTCTCTATCGTTGCCTGAAACTGGGCAATGACAGAGGCGGCTAAAATGGCAGTCAACAAATTAACCGCAAGCCATACGGCACGTTGTGGGGCTGTTTTTAGCACTGGTGTGAAAGCGTCACCATCACCCAGACCAGCCATAACGGCTAGGCTGTGGTCGGCTTGCTCCCGTATAACATCGACCACGTCGTCAATCGTTATTCGGCCTATCAGCTCTCCTTGCGGATTCACCACTGGCGCTGAAATCCAGTCGTTACGCTCAAAGCGTCGCGCTACCTCATCAGCAGATGTCATCGCATCGAGTGGTTCTCGCTCGGTCTTCATCATCTCTCGAACCGAAGCTGCAGGGTCTGAAACGAGTAGTGTGCGAATTGGAAGCAGACCGACGTACTTGTCCTCACGGTTCACTACAATGAGGCTGTCGGTATTTTCTGGTAGGCGCGTATGACGACGAAGGTAACGCAGAACTACGTCCATCGTAAGATCTGGTCGGATGGTCAATGTATCCGTACTCATCAAGCCGCCAGCGACGTCATCAGGATAGCTGAGCGCGGTCTCGAATCGCTCACGATCATCGATGGTCAGTGAGTCTAGGATCAGATCGGTATCTGCTTGCGGCAGTTCATGCAGAATGTCGGCGACATCATCGTCGTCAAGTTGAGCAATGATCTCGGCAACGGCCTCGGGCTGAAGACCGACCAGAAATGTGTTTCTTATGTCATCGGGAAGCTCATTGAGAACGTTGGCTTCCTGCTCGTGATCGAGTAATGACCAAAGCTCCTCACGTGTCGCGGGCGGCGAGGCACTAATGAGGTAGGCGATGTCACCTGGAGACATATCAGGTAGGTACGAGGCAGCATCAGTTAGGGCTCCCGAGCGGAGCGCTGCTGCAACGCGCGTTACAGCGGGGCTTGCCTGTCCACTGATGTCGACCATCTAAGATCCTCCCGAATGCGCGCAAGGGTAACATCGCTTTCATCATTTCGGCGACGTATGCGGTGCAAACAAATACCAGACCCGGTTGCACTCAGTCTTTTGGCATATCCCTGTGAGTCACGAAGACGTCCTCAAAGTGCTGTGCGAGAACCTTACCCACTCGTTCAGTCATATAAACGGATCGATGCTTGCCCCCGGTGCAACCAATAGCGATGTTGAGATAGGCGCGCTGGCTATTTTGGTAGAGAGGAACCCAAGTTAGTAGCATGTTAATCACGTCATTGGCCACGGACTCAGTTTCAGGGTGTGCCTCAATAAATTGCTTCACCTGTGGCGTCTGCCCTGTGTAAGGTCGGAGTTCCGGATCCCAGTGAGGATTTGCGAGCATACGCATGTCGAGCACGATGTCAGCGTTAAGCGGGGCGCCTTTTTTGAAGCCAAACGACTCGACAGTAATGGCCATCCCTGATCTGACCTTACTAAATTGCGCTTCCATGACCTCACGTAGGTTATAGGGAGTCATTTCTGAGGTGTCTATTATCAGATCAGCTTCGGAGATGATTGGCTCCAAAAGAATCCGTTCGACAGCAAGCGCATTGGTAAGGGACAGTCCGTTCTCGCTCAAGGGGTGCCTTCGGCGCGTCTCGTTAAAGCGCTTGTTGAGCACTTGCTCGGTTGCATCAAAAAAGATGAGCTCGAACGTCATTCGGTCACGCAGCACCTTGAGGAAATCCCGAAGATCACTGACCCCTTTATCCTCGGTGCGGATGTCGATACAAATAGCGAGACCCGTATAGATCGACGAGGGCGTTTGCGTGAAATGCGATATCAGCGACTCAACCAGCGTCACTGGGAGATTTTCAACGCAATAAAAACCCATGTCCTCCAGCTGGTTCAGCGCGGAGCTTTTACCTGATCCAGAACTGCCACTCACTATAATAATACGCATTACGGATTCGTTACTTTTCCTGCTTAAAAGGACACGCGTACTCTCTGAATTTCATAGAGCGTATTTTCTATTCTGCCACTTAGTGATCATAGCGAAGGCGGGCGCTGCCACTCAATACTGATGCGAAGTGAACCACACCAAAACTGCCTTTAAGCCTTTGTCAGATCCTAATGCGTGCGCTGTTTGCGTTTGTAATCGGTGACCTGACGATCTAGTTTTTCGATAACGGAGTCTATCGCTGGATACATATCTGCGAGAGTCTCTGATGCAAAAAAATCAGCGCCAGCTAGGTGAAGATTTGCTTCAGCCTTGTGCACTGCTCGCTCTACTACCAGGACAAATTCGATATGATCGATACCGTCGCAATGACGCTGTACGCGCCGAAGTTTTTTAGAAATATGCTCTCTTAAGCCATCGGTTACTTCAACGTGGTGTCCACTAATAGTCACTCTCATTATGTTTCTCCTATGTTTTTAATCTCGATTAGATATACCGCTTCCTTTCGTTTGAGGGGCCTATATTCATTTGCTCTCGATACTTTGCGACGGTACGTCTGGCAACAACAACGCCTTCGTCAGCAAGGAGCGTGCATAGCTTTGCATCACTAAGCGGTTTCTGAGGGTTTTCTGCGCCAATGATTCGCTTGATGAGAGCTTTGATTGCCGTAGAGGAGCACTCACCACCTTCGGTGGTTGCGACATGGCTTGAGAAGAAGTACTTAAGTTCATAAATGCCACGGGGTGTATGCATATACTTTCTCGTCGTTGCACGCGAGACAGTCGACTCATGCAAGTCAACTTCTCCAGCAATGTCCGCGAGTATTAAGGGCCGCATCGCCTCATCACCATGTTCGAGGAAGGCACGCTGATGCTGCACAATTGACGAGGCTACCTTCAGTAATGTCTCATTTCGACTGAGAAGGCTCTTTATGAACCACTTAGCTTCTTGTACGTTGTTTCGTGCATAGTCTCGATCGGCGCTGGTTCCCGCGTTGAGAAGCTCAGCGTAATGATGATTAATACGCAGCTTGGGCGCGATATCGGGGTTGAGTTCGACCCGCCACTTGCCCTCGACGCGCTTCACAAAGACATCTGGGATGACGTATTCAGTTGCCGAGGTTTCTACTGATGCACCCGGGGTAGGGTTTAATGATCTAATTAATCTAAGAGCGCCTATGATGTCCTCGGGTGTTGTTCGCATTCTTCGCGCTAAGTGCTTCGGTTCGGCAACAGGAATTTGCTCGATATGCCTTCGTACCATTAACCCCGCAGTATCCCTGTGAGGCGTGTCTTCTGACATTTGGCGTAGCTGGATTAACAGACACTCCTGTAGGTTGGTTGCAAACACACCGGTTGGTTCAAAGTGCTGTAGCCGATGAAGGACCGCCATGACCTCCTCAAACTCTAGGTTCTCGATGCTGAGCCCTTCGAATATCTGTTCTGCTGTCTGCGTCAGCCTTCCGTCTTCGTCGACTGCATCAATGAACGCAAGCGCCACAGTTCGATCGGTCTCAGAGAAGCGTGTTAGATTAAGTTGCCACAAGAGGTGAGATTGTAACGTCTCGGGACTCGAATCGCGTTCTGCGAAGTTTATGTCGTCACCGCCGGTCCCTTGAGCTGGCGGCGCTGGTGCGGAAGAAGGCATAACATCTTCCCAAGCGGCATCAACTTGTAGTTCGGTTCCAGGGAGATCCAACGCTGTCGCGTCTGAAAAGTCGACTTGCTCTCTGAAGTCAGTGTCGACCGCGGCTTCGCTTACAGCCTCTTCCTCATCGAGAAGCGGATTACTCTCGAGGGTTTCGGTAATGGCTTGCTGAAGATCAAGTGTACTTAATTGAAGCAGCTTAATAGCTTGTTGTAGCTGGGGTGTCAGCGTGAGTTGTTGCCCGAGCTTTAACTGCAGCGCTTGCTTCATTGATCTCTTTCAGCCGCCATTGGAGAGACAGTTTAGCGTTTTCAATTCAACAAAGGCAAACCGCTTGGCCCGCCTTTTGCTTAAACTCAAATATATGAAAAAGGGATTCACCGAGTTAAAGCCTGAAATCCTGACCTAGATAGACTTTTCGGACCTTGGCATCGTCGAGAATGCTCTGTGCGTTACCTTCCGCGATGACACTCCCCTCGCTCACAATATAGGCGCGTTCACAGATATCGAGGGTCTCGCGGACATTATGATCGGTGATTAATACGCCCAAGCCACGATCTCTGAGGTGCGTGATGATGGCTTTGATATCTGAGATGGAGATTGGGTCGACACCCGCGAAGGGTTCGTCCAGCAAAATCACTTTCGGATCGGTGGCAAGCGCGCGGGCGATTTCTACACGTCGCCTCTCACCGCCCGACAGGCTTTGACCGAGAGAGGATCGCAGATGTGTGATATGGAACTCGCGCAGCAGCTCATCGCAGAGCGCGTGTTGCTCTTCGTCATTTAGGTCATGGCGGGTTTCGATTATCGCCATCAGGTTGTCCTCAACAGAGAGCCTCCGGAATATTGAAGCTTCCTGCGGAAGATAGCCCAGACCTTGTCGTGCTCTTAGGTGGATTGGCAGTGATGTGACATCGTTCCCGCAGAGGGTGATGTGCCCCTCGTCGCTGGCAACAAGGCCAACCATCAGATAGAAACACGTTGTTTTTCCTGCACCATTCGGGCCCAGAAGACCAATGATCTCCCCAGCGCTGACTGACATTGACATGCCATTCACGACACGGCGTCCACGGTAGGACTTGGCTAGCCCTCTTGCTGCTAAAACTTCAGTCACGTTCGGGGTTCTCTCGAAGCGAGTTCGGTGGGATTGTCACCCTAACGCGCTGGGGCTTATTGCCATCTGGAGACCCAGCAGCGATGACCCGGTGTGAACTAACAACATACTCGATCGTACTGCCCTCTATAACTGCACCATCCTGGAGAATTCTAGCATCGCCAATCAGCCGAACGCGGTCACGGCTCTCCTGATATTCAATAGCATTGGCCTGCGCCTCGATAGGTCCATCGCTCGTGGATGGCATTTGCTTGAGGGTGGCGGGTGAGCCGGTAGCGGTGATCACTGAGGCACCCTGCTCATCAAAGGAAAACACTAAGCTGTCAGACTTAATCTCCATCGATCCCTGGCGCAACTCGACCGACCCGCGGTACGTTGTTAGTCCCGATGGCTCCTCACGCGTGACCTGATCAGCGGATATTTCAATCGGCTGATCATTATCGTTTGCGTTTGTGGTGCTGGCTATCAGCACAAGAAGGGCCGCTTTAGCGCTGAACCGTCGCATACTTTTTTGGGGCTTCAAATTCACTTGCCGCTGGTTCCTTTTACGAAGCTGGAAGTCACATCGCCGAGTAACGAGGCTGTGCCGCCGCGAAAATCGATATGAAGCTGTGATCCCGTTGTAATGCCGCGGGCGCTGGTAAGTGTAGCGTCACTTGAAGATGTCGCTAAACTTCGCTCCGCATCAATCGTGAGTTGCTCGGTTAGCAAGGTCACATCAGCACCTCGTTTCACAGTGACACCACCGGATAAAACCAATATGTCGTTGCGAGTTTGAGACAGTCCACGTGGTGCGTCTAACTGCCAACGAACCCCCTGTTCGTCTTCACGCTCTACATGCAATTCCCCCAGCATTAGGTCGGGTTGCCCTTCAAGTTGTACTGCGTGCCTGGCGCGGCTGACCTCCAGCTTTCGACCAGCTGAATCGTAACGAATTAGTTCGAGTTGATTGATCTCAGTAGCGAGGAGCTTGCTGGCTTCCGAGTTCGTTGGCGTTTGGCTCTCGAGGCGCGCTAAGAAAACGAGCACGGCGATGACACCTACAACAGCGCCTGAAAGACTCCATCTCATAGTATCGCGCCGTCCAATAGATAATCACATAACTCGCGCACACACCCTTCGCCGCCATTGAGCGAGGCAATCCAATCCGCTTTTGCTCTGACGGCAGGGGCTGCATCTGCCGGGCACGAACCTAGGCCAACGCCAACAATGGCGTCTAGGTCGGGTAGGTCATCCCCCATGTAGGCTACGGACTGGAGATCGATTTCTAGTGATCTAATTAGTTCTTCCAGCGCAGCCAGTTTATCCTCGCGGCCTTGAATGAGGTGATGTATGCCAAGTTCACTGGCCCTGCGCTCTACCATCGGAGAGACGCGTCCTGTGATGATGGCGGTTTGAATGCCTGCTCTTTGAACCCGTTTGATGCCCAGACCATCTTTTATGTTGAATGACTTTAATTCAGTCCCATCGCTGGTATACGTCACCTTGCCATCGCTCATTACACCGTCGACGTCCAAAACGAGAAGTTTAATCGCGCTACGTTGATTCATACGATTCCGGCCCTGAGAAGTGCCAAGAGGTGGATGACACCTGTTACAGCCCCTGTTTTATCGGTGACAACAAGGGCGGAAATGCCGTCTGATTCCATTCGCTTGACAGCTTCAGCTGCGAGAGCGTCGCCATCGATTGTCTTAGCACCTTGCGACATAACACTGCCGACTTCTGTGGTGCTTAAGCTATGTCCCTGTTCGAGTGCCCTCCTCAAGTCGCCATCTGTGAAGATGCCAAGCAGACTGTTTCTCTCATCGGTGACGGTGGACATACCGAGTCCTTTAGCAGAGATCACCATGAGCGCGTCAGCCAGAGACGTTGTCGGTGCAATCCGAGGTATGTCTGTCCCGCTGACTTGAAGATCAGATACCCGTGTCAGTAAGCGGCGCCCAAGTGCCCCCCCGGGGTGGGTGAAGGCAAAGTCCTCGGCGGTGAATCCCTTGTGCTCTAGAAGCGCGACAGCTAATGCGTCACCCATGACTAGATTGGCGGTTGTACTTGCAGTTGGGGCGAGATCGTGGGGACAGGCCTCCTCGTCAACACCAATGTTCAAATGAACATCAGCCGCGGTCGCTAAGGTTGATTCTGGACTGCCGGTCATTGCGACTATCGGTATTCCTAAACGTTTGAGCATGGGTAGTAGAGCCGTTATCTCGCTCGTTGTACCGCTGTTCGACATTAGCAATGCCGCGTCGTTTTGGGTGATCATACCCATATCACCATGGCAGGCTTCAGCAGGATGAACGAACTGCGCGGGGGTGCCGGTGCTCGCTAACGTTGCTGCTATTTTGTTTCCGATGTGGCCACTTTTGCCCATGCCGCTAACGATCACTCTGCCGTTCACGGCGGCAAGAATGTTGACCGCCTTGGAGAACTTATCATCAATACGAGATTTGAGCGCCCTGATTGCGCGCATCTCGATATCAATGGTTCTCAGCGCTGATTCCGATGCGGAGCGAATAGGTGGATTAGTCATATTTACCCTGCGAGGTCCGACGCCGTAATTAAAATCGTAAGGTAGCCTAAATAGGTCCCAAGTAGTACGACACCTGCGGCGCGGCCGAGTTCACCGGTCGCGCTGCTGTGGCTCTTAGCTGTGCGCTGAGCCTGCCAAGCGAAGAACAGTAAGAACATGGCTAACAAAAATGTGAATAGCCAGTCGCGATTAATGACATCCGGGCTTATCGGGAGGGAAGTCATGAGACCTGGAATTGGCAATACGATGAGCAGGTTAAAGATATTGCTCCCAACAATAGTGCCTAGCGCTATGTCCGAGTGTCCTTTTATTGCGCTCACGACGGATGCCGCCAGTTCAGGAAGACTCGTCCCGATGGCGACAATGGTCAGACCCACAATAAGTTCCGATACGCCTAGTAATGTCGCAACATTTACCGCGCCTATCACTAATACTCGTGAGGAAATGACCAGAAGTACCAGACCACCAACAAATTTAAGCCAGGCTACTCCGGCTCTGGTAGCGCCTGGCTCTTGCAATGCAGGCGCTGCAACGCTTCCGCGCTGAGCCAACAGAAATAAGAAGATAATGAGCGCACCCAGAAGGACTGTTCCGTCCAAAAGAGACAAAGTGCCGTCGACCAAAAGCGCACCTGCTAGCAAAGTGGCGCCAAGCATTTGGGGAAGCTCCCTGCGCGTGGCTGACGCTTCAACGGACATCGATCTGATAATCAACGTGACGCCCAAAACTAATCCGGTATTGGTGATGTTCGAACCTAATGCATTTCCGACCGCCAACTCACCCGACCCAGATAGCGATGCGATGGTCGATACCACAATCTCCGGTGCAGAGGTTCCGAGCGACACGATCGTTAGCCCAATCAGCAAGGGTGACAGACCCGCGAGCCGGGCGATTGCTGCGGCGCCGTCAATGAATTTGTCCGAACTCCAAACAACTCCGATAAGCCCGGCAACAATAAAAAACGCATCTAACATTTGGGTAATGGTACACCTTGATGATTTAAACTCGTCGCTGAAACCGAGCGATCGGTTATCATACGCGAACTGTTTGGCGTTAGAACGCTTCTTAACGCTGCGATAGGGTCGATCGTCCCGAGAAAGTCGGGAGTCTGGATATTTTAGAAAGGAAAACTATGAAAATCTCGGCGTTATTTTTCAGAGGATTTATGGCGTTGGTCTTCACGATGTCGGCTTTGCCAAGTAGTGCTCAAGTCAATGACAAGGCACCCAAGCCCATTATTGAGTTCACTACCAGTCAGATAATGACCATCATCGATGGCGCGCCGGAGTGCTTTGATGACGACCCTGATCGTTTTTACGGCGAAATTGGAGCGGTGCTGGACGCTACTATTGATTGGCGAGGTTTTGCTAAAGGCGTGATGGGAGATTACGCCTCAAGCAGCAGGTACAAAAGCTTGGATGAGGAAGGAAAAAAAGCACTACGCGAGCAACTCGAGGCGTTCACTGACATCATTAAGTCGGGTCTCATCAGAACGTATGCTAAAGGGTTGTTGGCGTTTAGCGGCTCCAAGTTCGAAATTGTGGACGGTGATGATATTGACCCCAAAGCGCGGTCTGCTTCTATTACCCAGCTAGTTTACGGTTCCGGTGATCGGACATACACGGTGCGATATCAGATGGGCAAACTCAGGGATGGGTCGTGGCGACTTAGGAATCTAATCGTCGAAGACATTAACTTGGGACAGATTTACCAGAATCAATTCGCTTCAGCCGCTAAGGCCGCCAACGGTGATGTTGGTCAAGTGGTTGCCGAGTGGAATGTGGCAGCGAACTTACCGGAGGACCTCGACGATGAATGAGGCCGTTATCATCACCGCCTTAGAAAGCGCATTCCCTGGGGCTGAAATTGATGTTCAGCTTGACGGATCGCACTGTCAGGTGACAGTTGTCAGTAACACGTTCGAAGGGCTCCGACCTGTTGCCCGACAACAAAAAGTTTATGCGCCACTGAATGAGTTCATCCGTTCGGGTGCGCTTCACGCCGTTAACATCATCACGAACACGCCCTGATCTGGATCCTCTGACGTGGATTATTTTATTATTCGTGGTGGCAGGCCGCTACAGGGCCGCGTGGCTATTTCAGGCGCAAAAAATGCGGCGCTACCCATATTGGCAGCGAGTTTGTTGGCGTCTGAGCAGCTCAGGCTGACAAATGTTCCTCATTTGAACGACATCACGACGATGATAGAGCTTTTGGGCGCCCTTGGAGTTGACGTCGCCATTGATGAGTCAGGCTCGTTGTGTATTTCTGCTGCAGAGTTGAGTAGTCGTCGTGCACCCTACGAGCTCGTTAAGACTATGCGTGCCTCTATTCTGGTGATGGGGCCTTTACTTGCGCGATTTGGACGTGCTGAGGTCTCCTTCCCTGGTGGTTGCGCAATAGGGAGTCGACCGGTAGATCTGCACCTGAAAGGGTTTGAGGCAATGGGCGCACGGATCGATGTGCGCGACGGTTATATCGTAGCAACCACCGAGGGTGGACTGCGAGGCTGCGACTTTACCTTTGAGACGGTCACTGTTGGCGGCACGGAGAACTTACTCACGGCAGCGGTACTGGCTGAGGGCGAGACCGTACTTCGCAATGTTGCGAGGGAGCCTGAGATAACCGATCTCGTGAAGTTTTTACGCGCGATGGGAGCCGATATCTCGGGTGACGACACGGATACGCTCGTCATCAAAGGTGTTGGGACGTTAAATTCATGTTCATACACTGTGATGCCGGATCGCATCGAGGCGGGATCGTATCTCGTTGCTGCCGCAGCTACGGGTGGATGCATTACAGTCGAGGGTGCAGACGCAGAACACCTTGGTCTTGTGTTAGACAAGCTGCGCGAGGCCGGTGTGGATGTGCAACTTAGAGGCGACTCGATTACCGCTGATATGTCAGGTAAGCGGCCTGGGTCAGTCGATGTAATCACTGCGCCTTACCCAGGTTTCCCGACCGATATGCAGGCGCAATTTACAGCGCTCAATCTTGTCGCAGATGGTGTGGCACGGATTACAGAGACCATTTTTGAGAATCGGTTGATCCATGCGCAAGAAATGTCCCGTATGGGTGCCAATATTTCCATCGACGGGCATTCAGTTATTATCCGCGGCCGAGAGGAAATCAGCGGAGCGCGTGTAATGGCCTCCGATCTTCGTGCATCAGCAAGTTTGGTCATTGCTGGTCTTGCGGCGAAAGGAGAGACGCGAATCGACCGCATCTATCATATCGATCGTGGTTATGAGCGGATCGAGGAGAAGCTTAAATTAGTAGGCGCCGATATTGTCCGGAAAAGAGGTAATTGATGTCTAAAGAGGATGAAACGCTGACGATTGCACTCACCAAGGGACGTATCTTAAAAGAGACTCTACCGCTGTTTGCTGCTGCCGGTATCGAGCCGCTAGAGGACGTTGAAAGGAGCCGTAAACTCATCTTCCCGACGACGCGTGAGGGCGTTTCCTTCGTATTGCTTCGCGGCTCGGACGTGCCCACTTATGTCAAACACGGTGCAGCTGATGTTGGGGTTGTGGGCAAAGATATCCTTATGGAGTTTGGCGACGAGGGCGTGTACGAGGTTTTGGACCTTGAAATAGCAAGATGTAAATTGATGACCGCGGGAGTCGAGAACGCTCGGCCGAGATCATCGGCAAAGATTCGTGTTGCAACAAAGTTCGTCAATATCGCGCGCGATCATTACGCGCAACGTGGCGTTCAGCCTAACATCATCAAACTCTACGGTGCCATGGAGCTAGCACCGATCATGGGGCTTGCTGATGAGATTGTGGATATTGTTGACACGGGTAACACGCTCAAAGCTAATGGGATGGTGCCTCGGGAGCATATCGCCGACATTTCGTCACGACTTATTGTCAATAAGGCCTCTTTGCGTACTCGAAATATCGTGATGACTGGCTTGGTCTCTTCGATATCGGATGCCGTTTCATCAAGTGGAAACAGCACAGGGAGCAACCTTAAGTGACGCTTGATATTAGACGGTTAAGCAGTCTCGATTCCGACTTCGAGGCGCAGATTACCGCCTTACAAGCGCCGATGGAGGTCATTGATGCTCGGCTCGTAACTACGGTGAGTGAGATAATCGAAACCGTGAGAAGCGGGGGTGATTCTGCACTACTTGAGTTGACCCAAAAGCTCGATAAACACCCTGCGTCAGTAATGTCCGAGCTAATCTTCGATCGCGATCGTCTCGCACAGTTCGAGGCAAAGATAAGCGATACCGAACATTCCGCACTCGAAATAGCCGCCGCTAGGATTAAACGCTTTCACCAGCAACAGTTGACAGATGGTTGGTCCATTGAAGACGAATACGGCAGCCGGTTAGGGCAGCGGATTCGTCCGATGTCTAGCGCGGGGCTGTACGTCCCTGGGGGCAAAGCCAGTTACCCATCATCCGTTCTTATGAATGCGATTACCGCGAAAGTTGCGGGCGTACCGAATATAACTATGGTCGCCCCAACGCCAGATGGTGTACTGAATCCACTAGTGATGGCTGCAGCTTCGATGGCGGGTGTCGATAAGGTTGTGACGATTGGTGGCGCTCAGGCGATAGCCGCCTTGGCCTTCGGCACGCAGAGTATTGCGGCGGTGGATAAAATTGTGGGACCTGGTAACCGGTTTGTGGCAGAGGCAAAGCGACAAGTCTTCGGCAAAGTTGGCATCGATATGATCGCTGGTCCCTCCGAGATTTTTGTCATCGCCGATGGCTCTGTAGAGCCTAAGTGGATTGCACTTGACCTAATGTCTCAAGCTGAGCACGACGAAGTCGCTCAGGCGATTTGTATTTCGCCCGACGTCGCTTATTTGGATGCGGTATCAGATGCGATTCGGGCGCTACTGCCCACGATGCCAAGACGAGCTGTAATAGAGGCCTCCTTACAAAACCGAGGGGCTCTCATTGCTGTCGACGATCTAGCAAGTGCTGCACAGTTATCGAACCGCTTTGCGCCAGAGCATCTCGAGTTGGCTGTGCAGGATGCAGACCAGTTGCTGGAGGAGATTACTCACGCTGGGGCTGTCTTTATGGGCGCTTATAGCTCCGAATCACTGGGTGATTACTGTGTAGGCACGAATCATGTCTTACCGACTTCGGGTGCAGCACGCTTCTCTTCGCCGCTTAGTGTTTATGATTTTCAGACACGCACCTCGATTATTGACGTTAATCGGGCCGGTGCAAGCGCTTTAGCCGAGGTGGCGGGCACAATTGCTGATGGTGAGTCACTGGTTGCACATGCGATGGCGGCGCGCGTGCGATTAGAGGGAAAAGACTAACTCAGTTGCTGCGTTGCCGTGTTGCGACAATAGCGTCTACCTCGAATAGCTGTTCCTTTCGCTGCAGACCGACTAGCACTCGGTCACCTGGTCGAAGTCGTGCAATTGTTTGCATGGCCTGTCGCGCGTCACTTACGGGGGCGCCCTCAAGGCCAATAATTAAGTCTCCAACTTGAATCCCAGCGCGTTCTGCCGGTCCTCTGGGGGCAATTTCGGTGACCAGCAAAGATTGGGTGGTCCGACCTTGTTCGTCTAGCCCGAGGAGTAAATCCACGCCCACTCCGAGCCAACCGCGGATAACGCCGCCGTACTCAACGAGATCAGAAATCACCATATTCACAACATTGCTGGGCGTGGCCAGGTTAATACCAATGCCGTTTGCATCATTGCGCTGATCCTGCCCGCCAGTGTATATCAGCGTGTTGATGCCAACGAGTCTGCCTTGGGAGTCAATCAACGCACCGCCCGAGTTTCCGAGATGAATGGCAGCATCGGTTTGAATGTAATTCTCGTAAGCTGCGAGTTGGAGTCCATATCGTTCTAGGCCAGAGACGATACCGAGTGTCACAGAGTGGCCGAAGCCATAGGGGTTTCCAATGGCCATGACAACATCCCCCACCTTTATGGCATCAGAGTCGGCCGTTTCGATGGCGGAGAGTCCCTCTAGCTCTGTTTTTAATAGTGCGAGATCAGTGTCCGGATCAATGCCCACCACTGAGGCACTGGCTCGTCTGCCGTCGGAGAGTAGAATTTGTATCGTCTGAGCGCCATCGATGACGTGCTGATTAGTGATGATATGACCGTCGGTGCTCATGATAACCCCCGATCCTAGCGAGCGCTCTACTCGAGGTTGTCGCTCTCCGGCGTTTGTGTAGCGCCGAAGGAGTGGGGCGTTTAGGACGGGCGCTTTTTCGGCTACGAGCTTGGCTGTGTAGATGTTTACGACCGAGGGTGTCGCGATGGCAACCGCCTCGCTGTAAGAAGCGGGTCCTTGCTGATCACCCGGTAACTTCAGCCACTCATCATTTAGCAGAATAATGGCCGCTAAAACGCCAACAAGCGCTGGCCAAACCAGCTGTGCAAACCATTCGCGCACCGATTCATCCCCCTGATTAACGGGGCTAGTGTAAATCAAAGTCAGCGTATAATGTGTTTCAACTGAAGTATATTGTGGGGGTAAGCGTGGCTGTTGACCGAGATCATTTAAAGCAGGCATTGGATGACGAGTTAAACACTGCGGCTTTCAACGATTATTGCCCAAACGGTTTACAAGTCGAGGGTGCCCAGAAGGTATCGCGGCTCGTCTCTGGAGTCACTGCGTCACAGGCCTTGATCGACCGAGCAGTGGCGCTTGAGGCTGATGCTATCCTCGTTCATCACGGGTATTTTTGGCGAGGTGAAGACCCGTGTTTAGTGGGGATGAAAGGGCAGCGTATACGGGCTCTCGTCCGAGCAAACATAAGCCTATTTGCCTATCACTTGCCTTTAGATAACCACCCAACGCTGGGCAATAACGCCGGCTTAGGACGGACGCTGAGAGTCCCTTCTTGGCAGCGTCTCAAAGAGAGTGATGTGAGTTACCCGGTTTTCACTGGTAGCTATACAGACAGTCGCCCACTCTCTGAGGTTGTTATTGCTTTATCTGAGGCGCTTGGCAGGTCGGTCATTACAATAGGGGAAGCGGACATGCCCATCAGGTCGGTCGCGTGGTGTACAGGTGGCGGACAGGGGTATATCGATGACGCCGCAGACGCGGGCGTGGATTTGTTCATCACCGGCGAGATATCAGAGCAAACAGTTCACGTGGCCCGCGAGCGAGATATCGCTTTTATTGCCGCGGGTCACCATGCGACGGAGCGTTTTGGTGCCCGGGCACTGGGTCACTGGGTGGCAGAGAAATTCGATATTGAACACGAGTTTGTCGATATCGATAGCCCGGCTTAAGTCTTAAACTTCAAGCATTGAGCAGGTTGTTATGCCGTCATGTGTTCGGTTAGTGCGAGGCTTAGACTGGAAGCAGGCAATGGACCCACGTTCTTCGTATCTTCACCTGATGCTAGGTGTGCGCCCTTACTCAATGATGCGAGTGCTGTCTTTGTGCTTAAGGTTTATTTGGCGTCGAGCAGAGTTAAGGGTAAGCCGGTAGTGATAACAGATAAGCGACAGTGCCATGGGGTTATGTGTAGTTAATTGTTCTAACTTGTTAGCACTTGATGAACCTAAGAGTGACGTAGCACTTCAGGGTGAGTTCCGGCTCGTGTCTATTGCCGCCGTCCATATCATCGGTTCAGCTCATCAACTTGCGCCGGGCTTGTAGTCCTTCTCCAATCCAAACTCTTCAGAAAGTTGGCCGGCCTCATGGGGGGTCTTCTTCGGAGCGTAGTCCAATGGTTGAGCTGGATCTACGAGGTGATCGGCTAAATCAAAGGCGTTGCCTACTAACTTCGTGTCATCGAGTTGGCTTGCGACTTCCGCATCGCACAACTCTTGTGCACCCGAGGCAATGTGCGTGTAGATGGAGCGGTAGTCGTCCTGCATTCGATGTAGTAGCTGTGCAGTATTGGCAAAATGGTTGGTGACAGATTGCTCGTAATTGCGATGTGCCGTTTTTGCTGCCTCTAGTTCGCGTCGGAGTTCATTGATGACACCGTCGTTACCGTCCCGCCGTTGGGTTGCAGCCCACCAGCCCGCAGCTAAGCCCACGGCAAAACCGACTAATAGAAAGTAACCTAAGGTAGTTGCGGTTGATTCCATTCTTACTCCACACATCCATTATTCACGCTGCACACATTGCAATGTTGCATGGTTGTCGCGCGCTTAGCTAGTGGAAATAGTCGTCATCCTAAACCGATTCTTGTCGTATAAAAGAGCAGGCGATAGAGTCGCGCACGTTTTAACTTCCCAATTAACAAGAAACGCTCCCATGCCGATGACGCCGAAAGAACGCTATCAATCAGACCTCCGCTCCGGTGCTATTTTGCCCGATGAAGCACAGGCACAGGCGGTCGATGCATTGCAAGACGTCTTCGAGCGTCTTAATCAGCGACGGTCAGAAAAGAAATCACTCTTTGCCAAACTGCTGGGTAAGAGCCCCCCTACGCCGATCACCGGCCTGTACATGTGGGGTGGCGTCGGCCGAGGTAAAACCTATCTGATGGATTCGTTTTACGAGGCGCTAGATTTTGAGCGCAAAAGCAGAATGCATTTCAATCGATTTATGCAGCGAGTTCATGCAGATCTCACAGAACTGTCTGGTGAGAAAAATCCTTTAGACCTTGTTGCAGATCGGATTACCAGCGAGGCTGCAGTTTTATGTTTCGACGAGTTCTACGTCAGCGATATTGGTGACGCTATGTTGCTTGGTGGTCTCATGCAAAAGCTGTTCGATCGAGGTATTTGTCTGGTTGCGACGTCGAATATTGCACCGAAGGGACTGTATGAGAACGGTCTTCAGCGGGCGCGCTTTATTCCGGCGATTAAGGCAGTAGAGGCCAACACGCGAGTGCTGAATGTTGATAGCGGTGTCGACTATCGTTTGAGGGTGCTTAGTCAATCGAAGCTTTATTTCGTATCGGCTGACGAGAATTTCGTGTTGGCTGATGAGGCCCCGGCGGCTAACACGTCATCGCCTCTTTACAAACTGTTTTCAGATCTAAGCGGTGGCAAACGACCTGAGGCAGCGTCGCTCGTTATCAATCGTCGCCACCTTCAGGCCTTGGGAGTGTCTGAGGGTGTTCTGCTCGCGGAGTTTGCGGAGCTCTGCCTGGCGCCTCGTTCGGCAGCCGATTACACCCAGTTGGCAAAAGAATATCACTCAGTATTGATTGACAATGTGCCGGAGCTTACCTCGGAAATAGAGGATGGCGCGCGTCGATTTATCACGCTGATCGATGAGTTTTACGATCGAAATATTAAAGTTGCTATCGTGGCAGATCGCGCGATGGTCGACTTGTATTCGGGAAAAAAGCTCGCTTTTGAGTTTCAACGCACTTTGTCTCGATTAATTGAGATGCAATCTGTGGAATATTTGGGTCGAGAACATCTGCCTTAACCTCACCTGATCTATTGAAAGGGGGCGCTTGCTCCTGTAATCTCCGCCCTCCTTTAATTCAGGCCTAGTGGGCAATTGCATGAAAACTTATAGTGCGAAAGCAGGCGACGTACATCACGATTGGTACGTTGTAGACGCAGAAAACATGACTCTTGGACGTTTGGCGGCTGAAATCGCACATCGTCTGCGTGGTAAGCATAAGCCTGAGTACACACCTCATATGGATATGGGTGACTATGTTGTTGTTGTGAACTGCGAAAAAATTCGTGTCACTGGCGCAAAGTCCACCGATAAGATGTATCACCATCACACAGGTTATCCAGGTGGCCTGAAGTCATTCACGTTTGAAAAACTTATTGAGCGCGCGCCCGAGCGTGTACTCCAGAGAGCTGTGAAGGGCATGTTGCCTCGCAACCCACTCGGTCGTGCCATGTTCAAGAAGTTGAAAGTTTATTCTGGGCCTTCGCACCCACACACGGCTCAGCAGCCTCAGTCGCTGACAATTTAAGGATTAAATAATGGCAGTTGCACAGTATTACGGTACCGGTCGACGCAAGACGTCAACAGCACGTGTCTTTCTAAAGGGCGGTAACGGCGCTATCACAATTAATGGACGCGGCATTGACGAATATTTTGGTCGTGAAGTTGCTCGCATGATTGTGCGCCAACCGCTTGAGCTCACTGAGACAGCGGAGAAGTTTGACGCAAACATCACGGTTGCCGGTGGTGGTAGTTTCGGTCAGGCGGGTGCGATCCGTCACGGTTTGACTCGCGCGCTTCTCGAGTACGACGAGTCCCTACGGGGTACTTTGCGCGCTGCAGGCTTTGTTACCCGCGATGCGCGTGAAGTCGAGCGTAAGAAAGTCGGTCTGCGCAAAGCACGTCGTCGTCCGCAGTTCTCAAAGCGTTAAAATGTCTGGTGGCAGCGACCGCTGTCACGTTACTGAACAAATTTTGACTATAAGCAGGCCATTTATGGCCTGCGTCTCCTTGCTGTGCGTAATACCGACGATTAAACTTTCGCGGCTTTAAATTTACATACGGCAGTGACATAGCGCTGCCGACAACATAACTAAGATCGGAGATAACCGAATGAGTGAAGTTGAGGCAGGTCAGGCAGCCGACGCGGGCAGCACATCAGACCAAACAAGACGCCGATTCCTTACCATGGCGACGACTGGCGTTAGCGCCGCTGGGATGGTTGGTGTCGCAGTGCCTTTCATGGCGTCATGGAATCCCTCTGAGAAAGCCAAGGCAGCGGGTGCGCCGGTAAAGGCCGATATCAGCAAAATCGAGCCTGGCCAAATGGTGGTTGTTGAGTGGCGCGGTAAGCCCGTGTACGTACTCCGTAGAACCCCTGAGCAGATTGCTGGACTGCCAAACCTTGATAGTAATCTCAAAGATCCAAACTCCGATACTTCAGACCAACCGAGTTATATTAGCGGCACATCGCGATCGCTAAACGAAGAGTATTTAGTGGTTGTTGGTTTGTGCACGCACTTAGGCTGCGCTCCGAAGTTCCGACCTGAGGTGGGGGCGGCTGATCTGGGCGGTGACAGCTGGCTAGGTGGTTTCTTCTGCCCCTGTCATGGTTCTAAATTTGATTTGGCAGGGCGCGTCTACAAGGGCGTGCCCGCTGCAGACAATTTGATAATCCCACCTTACTCATTCGAAGGCGATGATGTACTCGTCATTGGCGTTGACACGGAGGTTGCGTAAATGGAAAAGGCATTGACAGGTTTGGTCTCGTGGATTGATGCGCGACTCCCCGTGACGCGTGCATGGGACACGCACATGGGTAAATATTACGCGCCAAAGAACTTCAATCTTTGGTACTTCTTTGGTGTTTTCTCTTTACTCGTCCTTGTGAATCAGTTGCTCACGGGTATTTGGCTGACAATGAGTTACACGCCCAGTGCTGAAGAGGCATTTGCTTCGGTTGAATACATCATGCGCGACGTGGAATACGGCTGGTTGTTGCGGTACATGCACTCCACGGGGGCTTCCGCATTCTTCATTGTCGTTTATATGCACATGTTCCGCGCTATGATGTACGGCTCCTATCAGAAGCCGAGAGAGCTCATCTGGATCTTCGGCATGCTCATTTTTGTCGTGCTCATGGCTGAGGCGTTTGTGGGTTATGTGCTTCCATGGGGTCAGATGTCCTATTGGGGTGCGCAGGTTATTATTTCGCTGTTTGGCGCTATCCCAGTCGTTGGTGAAGATATTACGACCTGGATCCGCGGTGATTATCTTCTCTCAGGAATCACGCTTAATCGCTTCTTCGCGCTGCACGTTGTTGCACTGCCCATCGTACTCCTGGCATTAGTTGTATTGCACATTCTCGCGCTGCACGAAGTGGGCTCGAATAACCCTGACGGTGTTGAGATCAAGAAGCACAAAGATGAGAATGGCGTCCCGCTCGATGGAATAAAGTTCCATCCTTACTACTCGGTACACGACATCCAGGGTATCGCCGTTTTCTTGTTCTTTTTCTGCGGCATCATTTTCTTCGCGCCGGAGATGGGCGGCTACTTTTTGGAGTTAGCTAACTTCGAAGAAGCTAATGCGTTGAAGACGCCCGCTCACATTGCGCCCGTTTGGTACTACACGCCCTACTATTCGGTATTGCGTGCCGTTCCAGATAAGTTTTGGGGCTTCGTAGCTTTCGCCGCCTCGGTAGCCATCCCATTTGCATTGCCTTGGATCGATAGAAACCCTGTCCGCTCATGGCGCTACCGCGGCATGCTCAACCGCGTGATGCTGCTTGGCTTTGTTGTTTGTTTCATTATTCTCGGTGTGCTGGGTGTTAAGGCGCCAACTGAGAGCCGCACAATGCTGGCGCAGATCTGCACGATCTACTACTTTGTGTTCTTCCTCGGTATGTATTGGTGGTCAACGTGGGATAAGACGAAAGAGGTGCCAGACCGCATCACCATGGATGGTGGTATGGGCTTTGGCAAAAACGTCGCCACTTTGGCAATCGTCGCTGTGCTCACCTGGTTGCCACTCAAAGCTGTCGGTGCTGAATCTGCCTACGACTGCGGTAGCATCCCCTGCGACGAGTTTGTCGCGGATGCGAGTGACCAAGGGTCCCTGCAGCATGGTGCGGCGTTGTATGCAAACTACTGCGCGGGCTGCCACTCGCTTCAGTATTCCCGCCACAACCGTATAGCGAAAGATTTGGGTATTCCAGAGGATCTTTATCGCGAGCACCTATTGCTAGATTCCGACCAGAAGATTGGTGCGCTCATGGATATCAGCATGGACAAAGATGTCGCGAAGGGTTGGTTTGGCGCGGCGCCACCTGACCTCACGCTTATTTCACGTGCGAAGACGCCTGAGTACCTTTACACTTACCTTCGCACTTTTTATCAGGACGACTCTCGCCCTTACGGCGTGAATAACTTGGTTTATCCAAATGTGGGTATGCCTCACGTTCTCCTTGAGCTGCAGGGTTTGCCACAGTGTGTTAACGCCGACAGTGATCACGCGGATGGTCACTGTGATTCTCTAGAGGTTTCTGCTGCAGGCGTTATGACGACAGCGGAGTTTGACAGCGCAATGTACGATCTTGTGAATTTTCTCGCTTACACCGCGGAGCCGTTCAAGCAAACGCGCATCGAAATTGGCAAGAAAGTGATGCTGTTCTTAGCTATCTTCTTCATTATTGCGTGGGCATTAAACCGCGAGTACTGGAAAGACGTGCACTAATTAGCCTACAAGGGCATAATCAACAAAGGCGGGGCAGTGCTCCGCCTTTATTACGTTTAAAACCCCGCCCGGAGTTCTTCATGAAGGTAACCGACGACGCGGCAGCAGCGGTCTCAAAACGCTCTGCCATGACCCTATTCTCAGATAGTACTAGTCAATACAGCCACCGCGTGAGGATTGTGTTGGCCGAAAAGGGTGTGTCTGTGGATCTGGTCGAAGGTTTGGATGGGGTCCCAGTGCCTGAGCTGGGAGATTTGAATCCTTACAATACTATGCCGACGCTCATTGATCGTGACCTCATCTTGTACGAGTCAAAAGTCATGATGGAGTATCTCGACGAACGTTTTCCGCATCCGCCGTTGCTACCGGTATACCCTGTAGCACGGGCCGAGAGCCGGTTGTTTATGTATCGAGTTGAGCGCGACTGGTGCTCACTCGTCGATACAATTTTGCGTTCATCCAATGCGAGTGATGTTACTGTGGCGCGCAGAGATCTGGGCGATAGCCTAACTGCGTTGTCACCGATCTTCTCCGAAAAGCCCTACTTTATGAGCGATGAGTTTACTCTCGTGGATTGTTGTATCGCCCCTATCTTATGGCGTCTGCCTGCGCTGGGTGTTGACATACGTGCTAGCAAGCAAACTAAGCCTTTATACAATTATATGGACAGCTTATTTGGCCGAGAGGCCTTTCAGGAGAGTCTCTCTATCCAAGAGCGAGAAATGCGCGCTTGATCCTGTGAGGTAATTCCGTTGACGCCCAGTAAGCCTTATGTGGTTCGTGCGATTTACGATTGGATCGTAGATAACAACTGTACACCGCATGTGCTGGTTGACGCAGGGGTAGACGGTGTTGTGGTTCCCATTGATTACGTTAACGAGGGTCAGATCGTCCTCAATATATCGCCCACCGCCGTCGTAAGTTTGCATCTAGGCAACGACGCGATCGCTTTTAATGGGCGTTTTGGTGGTGTGCCCATGGAGGTATTTCTTCCCTTGACTAGTATTTTGGGGATATACGCGCGCGAAAACGGTCAGGGTATGATGTTCGATGAAGAGAACGATTCAGATGACCGAACACCACCGGAGCCTGATCCGAGCTCGCCCGGCACGGGCAGCAAGCCCTCACTCAAGCTTGTCAAGTAGTCTTAACAGAGCGTGATAGGTCTCCATTGATCGATTTCGTCAGTGATCAAAGAGAACACTCTCAACAATACGAGCCATTGCAACCGCAGTCATTGAACATAAACCCAGTCGGACAGGCACGCTTGCATTGGAGAAGGGAAGCGAGTGGCTAGGGCTGGTCGCACCGATCCAAAACGATGTTATGTCACGCTGCGTGATCGCTGAGTGAAGCGAATCGACACCAATCGGTGTTAAATTTGCAGCCCACACTACAGCGACATCGCCTGGTTGACCGAGTGTACGTATCTCGCGTGCAATCCAGTGAGCCGAGGCATCGATGGGGTCTGCGGCTGTCGATGTTAAGGGCGCAATGGGTAGGCTGGGTCGATCAGCCCCTAGTCCTTCTCTAATCAAATGGCAAAAGGTCATGGCAACATGGGCGTCGATGCCGGTGCCAATCGAGTAAACTCTCCGTTCCGCCATCATTGCGGTTGCGATTTCGGGGGCTGCGACCTCTGCCATGCTCGCCACCGAATCGACGACTAAGCTGATTTGTTCGATTTGCTGACGAAAGAAATCAGCTGTTATGTCGAAACTGTCCATAAATAGACTACTCAATATGTTCGAATGCAGCTTTTAACCACGTTACTTGAATGTGACCGTTGTTCTTATCAAATCCGATGATGTCAAACCGGCAGTGCCAGTGGCAATACTCTGGGCGTTGTGATCGAAATTCGTTCGCTGTCAGTGCGATCCGTCTCTGTTGCCCTTGGGTGACAGTGAGGGACGCCGGACCGAAGCGGCTGTGAGTCCTGTATTTTACCTCTATGAAAACCAGAGTTTTGCCATCAATAGCGATAAGATCCACCTCGCCAAACCGGCTTCGCACATTAGTAGCAATGGTGGAGATGTCTCTTGTCCGTAGAAACTCCGCCGCGCTGGTCTCCCAATATTGACCGATTATTCGAATGAAAAAAGTCCCTCTTCTGCCCGATGCCAGACAGCTAAAGGTTACTTGATTGCCTGTGCTTTTCCTCGGGCAATTACTGCCGGTTTTAATCGTCGACGAACATTGCCTGATGCATCAACGCTTAGGTCCCCCGTTGCACCAAAAAGGAGGGTGCCTTGGGTTTCCTCTGCCTGATCATAATGATCAATAAGCGCCGCAGCATCTAGCCCCAGAGCGTGTAATTGCGTTGAGCGTTTCCTGTCGTTTACGAATGCGTTCGGCGGTAGCAAGAACCTAATCCCGTTGAGATCACGATTAGTGATGCCTGAGTCAGATTGATAGACGGACGAGGGCGCATACACCGGCAGCTTTCCGGCGTAATGAAACCGTAGTAGCGGTCGGATCTCGCGTGCCATCTGGGGTGTAGGTGCGAGCAATACGACTGCATCGAGATCACTTCGACGTCGAGCTTGCGAGTCGACGGGTGCCTCAAAAGCCATCTCGATCGCCTGAATACGCGATTCGCTCTGAAGCGTCTTGAGGCTTGTCGCGACTGTTTCATTGTCCGATTTTTCATCGCTCAGAATTGTCAGCGCGCGGATATCTCCACCAAGTAATGCCCACGCTTTACTGAAGGCGTCCTGCATGCGGTGCCCCCAAGTTGAGTCCGGCATTATAATCAGAGGCTTACGCAAACCTTCTTGCCAAACCATCGCTGCCAGTTGAATGGCCTCATCTTCTGGTGCGAGGCTCAGACTCAAAAGAGGCTTTTCACCCATCCGTAGTGCGTTTTCCAAAGTTGATCCCCGATTAAGCGCTAATACCGGAATTGGCAAACTATCAAGCGCTTGCAGCTCCATCACTCGCTCGTTGGTGAGTGGCCCCACCACAAAGTCTGCGCCGCGCTCCAGTGCTGCTAAGAGCGCAACTCTGCTACTGCCGGCAAGTTCAGTATCTATGGTAATCAATTGAGGACGAAGTGCTGAATCGCTGTAACTTGCGTACAGGCCTTCCGTGATGCCTTCGAGAACGGTTTCACCAACATCCTTAAGGCGGCCGCTAAGGGGTAGAAGTACTGCGACGCGCTTGGGTAGGTCACTTTCTAACCAGGTTTGAATCCCGGACGGAAGATTCAGTAAGCCACTTGGTAATTGAGATTGTGATTGTCTCCATGCCAAGACGGCGCCACGTCCTTTTCTATAGGCCTGGTTTAGACTTAGCCATGCGGCCCAGTCGCTACTGGGTTCAGTTTTGCGAAGCTCTAATGCAATTTGCGGCACGGTTGCAGCAGATAACAGATTAAAGACATCAGAATGAGAGATCTCGTTGTCATCCGAATAACCCAGCTGCAATCGCTCCAGGGCGATCTTCGCTGCGGCCAGTGGGTCACCAGACTCTATTGCGCGCCGTTGCCGTTCGGCAAGTAATAAGTCGAGTCCCTCTTCGTCACTGACAATCACCTCAGACAGTGTGGAATTTGCAGTGGCAATATCGCCTCTGAGCCACAAGAGTCGAGAGCGTATAAATCGCTCGGTGTTTGGTGAGAGTAAGCCTTCTTCAAGTGCTTCAAGCTCGGCTAGCGCAACTAACCAGTCGCTATCATTTGCAATCCGTCTCGCCCATAGTATGGCCTCGCGGTTTAATCGAGTATCGGAGGTGGCGTCGCCCTTGGTTTGGCGTAGCATGGGGATGCGGTATTCCGATGTGCCATCTTTGTTAGCCGATACATCGCTCGGTGGCACAGACGTCGTTGTGCAGGCAATGAGATGTAGGCTAGTGACACAAACTAAAGTCCATTTGTGCACCCACCTGAAGAAAGTGACATCATGGGATGCACGAGTCGTTGACATTGGAATGGGGTTGGTCATGCTGGCTGATTGTACGGAGAGAACGGAGAATTGAAAGCTGCATTGTATATTGTGCCTACGCCCATCGGTAATACGGGTGACATAACACTTCGTGCGCTTGAGATACTAAAAGCCGTTGATCTCATCGCGGCTGAGGATACTCGTCACTCCAGAAAGCTCATGGCGCAGTACGATATCATGACACCACTGATTAGCTTTCATGAGCACAGCGATACGCGTGTCGTCGACCAGTTGGCAGACAGGGTGTTGGCGGGTGAGTCGATTGCGGTGATCAGCGACGCCGGCACGCCGCTTGTTTCCGATCCTGGGTACGCGCTCGTTCGTGGTGTACAGAACAGGGGCGCTACCGTTATCCCTCTACCGGGCGCCTGTGCAGCGATTACGGCCTTAAGTGCTGCGGGATTACCAACCCATCACTTTCACTTTGAGGGATTCCTCCCTGCTAAACGCGTTGCGAGGCTGAAGCGACTGGAAGCCATGAAAGGACTCAATACCACGGCAATTCTTTACGAAGCGCCTCATCGAATCGTCGATCTTCTTACGGATATGTTGTCAGTGTTTGGAGAGGCGCACGAGGTTTGTATCGCCAGAGAGTTAACGAAGACATTTGAAACGATCCGAAGAGCCTCGCTGAGGGATATTCATGAGTGGGTATTAAGCGACACAAATCAGCAGAAAGGCGAGTTTGTGGTGATCTCTGGCGTCAGCGCTCAATCGGCGGTGCTGACTGCGGAAGGCGCAGTATTGCTGGAGCGTCTTGCCTCGGAGTTGCCGCCACGTAAAGCAGCTCAAATTGTTGCAGAGCATTATGGTTTGAAAACCCGGGACCTGTATCAGTACTTAATCACTGATTGAATATGTCACGTTCTATGGGCTTAAGATTGAGCGACGGTCTAGTCAGTGCTATCGTCGCGCGGAGTCAGTTAGACGGTCGCTGTACGCCATGTGCAGAGGAAAGTCCGGGCTCCAATGGGTCAGAGCGCCAGGTAACGCCTGGGGAGTGTGAGCTCACGGAAAGTGCAGCAGAAAGGAAACCGCCTCGGTGCAAGCTGAGGTAAGGGTGAAAAGGTGCGGTAAGAGCGCACCGCGCGGCTGGCAACAGGCGTGGCGATGGTAAACCCCGCTCGGAGCAAGACCAAATAGGGATCCTTATGCCGTGACCCTCGGCGGATCCGGGTAGGTCGCTACAGGCGTCTGGTGACAGGCGTCGCAGATGAATGACCGTTCTCGACAGAACCCGGCTTATCGACTGACTCGCCATGCGCCCCTTGCTCTCAGCAGCAGGGGCGCTCCTTTATACTTAAGTCGCATATAAAACCTAATTTATATCTCCTTCCCTCCTTTATTGGCAGGTTTTATCTCGGTAATACCTCTAAAATACTGACTTTTTTCCTGTTTTACCGTCGGTAAAAAGTTCGCTATCGGGCGCCAAAAAGACCGCTTTCAATGTTTATAAGGCTCTGAATTTACGGGGTTTTTTATATTTTGCGCATTGACCACCTTGGATTGGATTGATACAGTGGTGATAAGTGGGAAAAAGTGGGTAATTGGGGAATTAATCTGCTTTTTCATCGGTAATAAGAGGGGTTTGTGGTGTTCAGGGGAGTGCAGCACATCAATCTGGATGCGAAAGGGCGGCTATCTGTCCCTGCGCGCCAGCGCGAGTCGCTCCTCGATATCAGTGCGGGCTCTTTGGTCGTCACCATCGATACGCAATCTACTTGTCTGGTCATCTATCCACTCAAAGAGTGGGAGCGTGTTGAGCGAGATGTGCAGGACCTTCCAACCCTGAATCCAGCCGTGCGCCGCTTTCAGCGTCTTGTTTTGGGTTATGCGAGCGATCTGGATCTGGATTCAAATGGCCGCGTGCTCCTGCCAGGCGCCCTGCGCGAATACGCGCAACTCGAAAAGCGCGTCGTTTTGGTGGGGCAGGGGAATAAGTTAGAGCTTTGGTCGGAGGCGCTGTGGGAGGCTGAGTGCGAGGTTGCCTTGGCGTCCGACGGCGGTGATATGCCGGATGAGCTGCTGGGGCTCAAGCTTTGACGCAGGCAGGGCATGTCTCTGTTCTTTTAGCGGAGTCTGTCTCCGCTTTGTCGGTGCGGGCGGATGGATTCTACCTCGATGGCACGTTTGGCCGTGGCGGTCATTCCCGCGAAATTCTTTCCCGTTTGTCCCCGGCTGGGCAGTTGATTGGAGTCGATAAAGATCCTGCGGCTGAGGCCTCGGCCCAGGCGCTCGCGGCTGATTCGCGCTTTAAATTTGTCGCTGGCAGTTTTGCTGATATAGCAAGCTATATCAGCGACGGCTCGCTTGACGGGATTTTGCTCGACTTGGGCGTCTCTTCGCCTCAGTTGGACGACGCTACGCGTGGCTTCGGTTTTAGTGGTGATGGCCCGCTGGATATGCGAATGGATACGCGGAGCGGTATGACTGCCGCTGAGTGGATAGCCTCTGCGCCAGAGCAGGAGATCGCTGACGTCATCAAGACCTATGGTGAAGAGCGTTTTGCGAGGCGCATGGCATCGGCGATCGCAAAAGTGAGAAGTCAGACGCCGATCACGGGTACCCGGCAGTTAGCGTCAATTATCGCTGAGGCAAATCCAAAGTGGGAGCCAAATAAGCATCCTGCTACGCGTGCTTTTCAGGCAATCCGGATATTCATTAATCGGGAGCTCGAGGATCTTGAGCTTGCGTTGGCGTCGATGGTCGACAAGTTGGTTATTGGCGGTCGCCTTGTGGTGATAAGTTTTCACTCGTTAGAGGATCGGATCGTGAAACGATTCATGCGTGATCAGGCGAGAGGTATCCAGTTGCCGCGACACGTGCCCGTTGTTGATAGTGATGCTGGTAAGACGCTCAATTTAATCGGAAAGGCCGTCAAGCCCAGTGAGCAAGAGATTGCCACAAACCCACGCTCTCGATCAGCTGTTATGCGTGTGGCGGAGCGCCGACAATGATGACCCGGTTTTTCGAATCGAACTTTAGTTTGCCTGCATTGTTCGTACTCTGCCTAGGCAGCGCTTTGATGATCGTTGAGGAGACCCATCAAACCCGCCTGCTTTTTGCGCAACTGCAAACGCTCGAAAGTCAGCGTTGGGCGCTTCAGGAAGATTATAGTCGCTTGGTGCTCGAGTATTCGACGCTCAGCGCGCCACACCGAATAAGCGAGCTCTCGGGGACTACTTTAGCCATGACATCGCCCGACGCCGCGGCGATTAAGGTGGTTGAGCAATGAGCGCCAAGATCACAAAGCATTCTGGTTACCAGGTGCGGGTTTTGGTGGTTGCCGCTGTGCTCGCCGGTCTGTTTGGCGTGTTGGTTTTTCGTTTGGTGCAGCTTCAGGTGGGTGCTAGCCAATATGGAGCTGACTTTTTGAAGCGCCAGGGCGACTTGCGAGCTGTTCGATCGGCTGAAATACCCGCATACCGGGGGCTTATCACTGATCGTCGAGGCTCCCCACTCGCCGTCTCAACCCCTGTTGTTACTTTATGGGCGAATCCGCAGCAGTTAATTGGAAGTGGCAAAGAGCCTGCGCTCGCGCAGTTGTTGAATCTGCCTGTAGATGACTTCGTAAAAAAACTCGAACGCTACCGAAATAAGCAGTTTATGTATCTCGCGAGGCATCAAACACCGGCGGTCGCACGAGCTGTTCTGTCGTCTGATATTCCAGGCATCTATGGACAGCGCGAGTATCGACGTTTCTATCCTGCGGGTGAGGTTGTTTCTCAGTTGGTAGGCACAACTAATATCGACGGCGACGGCGCTTCGGGCGTTGAGATGAGGTTCGATCATAGGCTTCAGGGTGTTCCGGGTAAGAAGCGCTTTATCAAAGACCTACACGGTGACGCTATTCGAGATATTGGTGTCGTCAGCGAGGCTTCTGATGGAGAGAGCCTGCAGTTAAGTATCGATTTGCGACTCCAGCACGCTCAGCATAGAGAATTGCTTCGCGCTATGACAGAAACCGGTGCGGCTGCGGCCTCGGCCGTTACAGTGGATGCGCAGACAGGCGAAATCCTTGCAATGACCAACCTTCCTTCGTTTAACCCGAATCGCCGTGGTCAGGTGAATCTTGCGGCCATGCGTAATCGAGTGGTCACGGACGTGTATGAGCCCGGCTCTACGGTAAAGCCCCTAACCCTGGTCGCGGCTTTGGAGAGTGGTGAATTCGATATCGATACAATTATTGACACCTCGCCGGGCCGTATCACAGTGGGCGACAAGGTGTTACCTGATCCGCGTAACTACGGAGCTATTTCCGTCTCTCGTGTTATTGAAAAGTCGAGTCAGGTAGGCGTGACCAAGATCGCGCAGGCCGTGGGTCACGAAAATATTATTGATGTATTTCAGCGCTTTGGTCTGGGGCAAGCAACGGGTGCCGAGTTTCCGGGTGAGCGTTCGGGCCGACTGCCAGACCACGATTTTTGGAGCGCTATTGACCAGGTGACGCCCGCATTTGGCTACGGCTTGTTGGTTACGCCACTGCAGCTCGCGCATGCTTACAGTGCTTTTGCTAATGATGGACGACTTGTTCCGCTTACCTTATTGGTTACCGATAACGTGCCGAGTAACGGGAAACAGGTGGTTTCACCTGAGATCGCTCGCAAAGTTATTACTGTGCTGCACCGGGTTACTGGAGATGAGGGCACCGCCAAGCGCGCCAGTGTGCCCGGATTCAGTGTTGGTGGCAAAACGGGCACGGTCCATAAAGTCGGCAAGGCCGGGTACCTTGACGATCGCTATGTTGCCTTATTTGCAGGTGTCTCGCCCATAGATTCGCCGCGTTATGTCACCGTGGTTGTCATCGACGAGCCGGAGGGCGATATCTACGGTGGCGGCACAGCCGCGGCGCCTGTCTATTCGCGCATAACGCAAGAAGTTTTACGTATCCGAAATGCGGTGCCTGATTCAGCCGAAGAGAAAGATGTGCTTTTGCTTGCTGAAGCTGGAGGGATTCCTCGTGGCTAGTATGTCCCTCGCTCAGCTTACGCACGGCATTGTGGATGTTCCGCCTGCTCTGGCAGATGAACCTGTGTTCGACGTCACGCTGGATAGTCGTCACGTTGTTTCAGGGAGTGCTTTTATTGCGGTTCAAGGCACTCAAACAGACGGCGGCCGATTTATTTCAGACGCCCTCGATCGCGGCGCATCTTTGGTTTTAGCGGAGTCCTTTGCGGCCAAAGATCTGGATCCCCGAGTGGTCCCAATGCCAGGATTAAAAAAGCAGATTGGAACCCTAGCTAAGCGCTTTTATGCGGATCCCTCGCAAAAACTTGCCCTTCTCGCCGTGACGGGCACGAACGGAAAAACAAGTATCAGCGACTATATCGGACAGTTACTCCGACTGCTCGGTAGGTCAGCCGGTACCATTGGAACCTTGGGGGCAAGAACCCGCTCGGGCGAGGCTGTTTTAAGTCAGAATACAACGCCGGATATTATCTCGCTCAATCGGAAATTAGCTGAGTGGGTTGAACAGGGTATTGGCTTTGCCGCCATTGAGGCCTCGAGCCATGCGCTTGATCAGCAGCGACTCGATGGTCTGACGATTCATACGGGTATTTTCAGCAATTTAACCCGAGATCATCTCGATTATCACGAGAGTATGGCTGCGTATAAGCAGGCTAAGCTCCGGCTCTTTTCGGATTTTCACCCTGAGCGTGTCGTCTACAATGCCGACGATGAAAACACGCATATGGCGAAAGAATTTGCTACTCAGTCGGCCTTAGGTGTTTCCCTCAGAGATGCGTCGGCGGATGTCTTCGTGCAGGTATTGAACGAGAAGACCTCCGGAATATCGTTCCAGCTTCATTCGCCTTTTGGCTCCGCAAATGTTGTGACAAACGTCCACGGACGATTCAACGCGTTTAATGTGGCTGTGGCGATGGTGGCAGTTTGTGGTCTCGGCTTTGGGTTCAAAGATATTGCTGCTGCTGCCAGCTACCTTCAGGCTGTCGACGGTCGCATGCAACCGGTTGGTGGGGGTGAAGAGGTCCGCGTGGTTGTCGATTATGCGCACACACCTGATGCACTCGAAAGCGTATTGTTTACGCTCAGTACATCTTGCGAGGGTTCGTTGTGGGTTGTGTTTGGTTGTGGGGGTGACCGGGATTCAGGGAAGCGCGCAGAGATGGGGCGTATCGCGTCCGTTTTTGCTTCCAAGATTGTTATTACGAACGACAATCCTCGGTCTGAAGACGCCTCTGCGATTGCTGAAGAGATCAAGTCTGGCTGTGCAAGCGCTGATGTTTTGGTGGAGCTTGATAGGTCATCTGCCATCGCTCATGCCATTAAATCGGCGCGTTCCGGTGACACGGTACTGATTGCCGGTAAAGGCCATGAGACTTATCAGATTGTTGGAACAACACAACACGTCTTCTCCGACGTTGAGCATGCGCGTGAGGCGCTTATCTCGAGAGGGGTAGCCCATGGCTAGTGTGAACTTATCCCTTCTCGCCAGCCAGCTTGGACTATTCCACCTAGGTGAGGATGTTGCGCTGACCGGACTCGCAATAGACAGCCGGGGGGTTAAGCCTGGGGATTTGTTTGCGGCGATCGAGGGTGCGACGGTTAATGGTAATGACTTTATTGACGTTGCCATCGCAAATGGTGCCGCGGCTGTAATGAGTGCGCGTGCTGTGAGCCAAACAATACCCTCTTTGTGCGTGGGCAGCGTCGAAAAAGCGTGTGCCGATTTTGGCTCGCTCATGCGGGACGCCTCCTCGGCAAAGGTCGTCGGCATTACCGGAAGTGCAGGCAAAACCACCGCAAAAACATTCGTAGAGCAGATTTGTTCGCGAGCGGGTATGACAGTAGCAACGCTGGGTAACCAAAATAATGAGCTAGGTGTTCCGCTTACCCTCGCTCGATTGTCTTCAGACCCGGAGTTTGCCGTTGTTGAGATGGGGGCGGCGCAACGTGGAGATATTGCTTATCTCACGCGTATGGCTAAGCCGCAGATCGTCGTGCTCCTGAATGCTTTCGAGGCACACCTTGGTCGGTTTGGAAGCCTTGAGACGATTGTCGAGACTAAAGGAGAAATCCTCGATGGTCTTACTGAGGATAGTGTCGCTGTATTGAACGCAGACCAGCCTCACCTTGAGGCTTGGAAAGCGCGCGCTGAGCCCGCGTCGATAATCTCATTTGGTATGAATTCAGATGCAGATGTTTGCTGTTTGGAGACTGTTTTCAGAGGGTTTTCAGGTACGTCTATGACGTTCTCCCTTAAAGGGGAGTGTTGTTCAGTTGAGCTCGCGATACCGGGCACTGCCGGTGTTATGAATGCGCTCGCTGCTGCTGCTGTGGGTATTTCGCTCGGCTTAGGTGAGGACGACATTGTCGCGGGTCTTGAGTCCGTGGCGCCTGTGGATGGGCGCGGGAAGACACTCCAACTCGACCGCGGTATTCGCCTTATTGACGATAGTTACAACGCTAGTCCATCAAGTGTTATCGCTGCTATCTCAGTGCTTTCTGCCGCATCCGTTCCGCGAACGGCGATTCTAGGTGACATGTTAGAGCTGGGTAATGAGGCAGTGGATTACCACCGTCAGGTAGGTCGTCATCTGGCTGACAGCGGTATTGAACGCCTGCTTTCTGTTGGCAGTCTTGCGCGTCACTTTAGTGATGTTGGCGGTATTCAAGTAGAACACTTTGCTGACGTTAAGGCTTTGATTGCAAGCAAGCCTAGATTTGCTCCGAACGAGACCGTTTTGGTGAAAGGTTCGCGAGGTATGCAGTTAGATCAATTCGTGGATAGTTTGTCCGCATCGTTAGAGGTGGCGCAATGTTAACGTGGCTCGCACAGCTATTGACGGAGTGGGACTCGGCCTTCTCTGTTTTTCAGTACATCACGCTCCGCGGCATTTTGTCTGCGATGACTGCGCTAATCATCTCGACCCTTGTAGGGCCTAAGATGATCCGCTGGTTACAGACAATGCAAATTGGCCAAGCTGTTCGCGTTGACGGGCCTCAGTCCCACTTGAGCAAAGCAGGCACTCCGACGATGGGCGGGGCTCTTATCATTGTAGCTATTTCGTCGGGTGTGTTGTTGTGGGGAGATCTCACCAACAAATACCTGTGGGTTGCACTTCTTACGACCGTCGCATTTGGCGCCGTTGGGTGGGTTGATGATTACCGCAAGGTTGTTGAGAAAGACTCGCGTGGCTTGCCTGCGCGATGGAAATATTTCTGGCAGTCGGTCATTGGCTTCGCCGCTGTCACGTACTTGTCTCTGAGCGCTACGCAAGCTCCTGAGACCACGCTCTACGTACCGTTCTTCAAAGATGTCGCGCTGGCGATGGGTCTCCTTTTTATCCCCTGGGCATATCTGGTCGTGGTCGGTTCGAGTAATGCTGTGAACTTAACCGATGGTCTAGATGGCCTTGCCATTTTACCAACGGTGATGGTCGCTGTTGGGCTGGGAATGATTGCCTACTTAGGTGGACATACTCAGTTCGCCAATTACCTCAACATTGCCTATATCGCGGGTACGGGGGAGATGGTGGTTTTCTGTGGTGCGATTGCGGGCGCAGGTCTCGGCTTCCTTTGGTTTAATACTTATCCAGCTATGGTGTTCATGGGCGACGTCGGCGCACTAGCACTGGGGGCTGCGCTCGGTATTGTTGCTGTGATTATTCGGCAAGAACTCGTGCTTTTCATTATGGGGGGCGTATTCGTTATTGAAACGCTGTCCGTCATTATCCAAGTGGCGTCATTCAAACTACGCGGTAAGCGCGTGTTTAAGATGGCCCCTATCCATCATCACTTCGAGCTATCAGGCTGGCCAGAGCCCCGCGTCATTGTGCGGTTCTGGATCATCACAGCAATGCTTGTGCTCTTTGGCCTTGCCACCTTGAAACTGAGGTAGGGATAGATGATGCCCGAGCTTATTTCCAGTTCCACGCAACGCGCCATTCTCGGTCTAGGGACGACCGGGCGCTCGGTTGCGCGATTCTGGAAAGCACGAGGCATTCCCTTTATTGCGCTCGATACGCGTCCAGAGCTAGCTAACGATCTCGATCTGCGGCGTGAGCTGGCCGGAATTGAGGCGCACTTTGGTGATTTCGATGATGCATTATTTGATCAAATCGACTTGTTGATAGCATCACCAGGTATCGCCATGGACTCTCCTGAGCTGTTAAAAGCAAAGGATGCAAGCGTTGAGATACGTGGTGATATCGATGTGTTTGTTGCCGAAACTGACAAGCCTGTCATTGGAATTACGGGTTCAAATGGTAAGTCGACTGTCACCACTTTTGTTGGCCAGCTACTTGAGTGTTGCGGTCTAAGAGTCGCTCTCGGAGGAAACTTAGGCATCGGTGCGCTCGATCTTCTTGACCAAGATGCCGACATCTATGTGCTCGAGCTCTCGTCGTTCCAACTCGAGCGGGCAGGCGATCTCAATTTGGCGGTGGCCACGGTGTTGAATTTAACGCCCGATCACCTTGACCGTCACCAGACGATGCCGCTCTATCACCTTGCCAAGCATCGGATTTTCGCGGGCGCGAAGCACGTGGTGGTTAATGCGAGGGATCCGCTAACGTTGCCTGTAGGCACAGGTGATGTCGGGTGGACTGCGTGGCGAGATGATGAGCCCGATTTACGGCAACTGGGTATTCGTCAGATTGAAGGAGAGCCCTGGATAGCCTTTGGTTTTGACTCGCTAATTCGCTGCGCCGACCTGCCCGTCCTCGGTGAACAGAATATACGCAATGTACTTGCGGCCTTGGCGATTTGCAGGGGCGTTGGCTTTGAGTTTAAACAGCTCATCGAGGGTGTCGCGTCACTTCGAGGGCTCCCGCATCGCTGTGAATTCATTGGAGAAATTGACGGTGTGTCGTTTATCAACGACAGCAAGGCGACAAATGTCGGTGCCGCGGTCTCAGCAATCTCAGGTCTATCCGTTGGAAAAAATATTATTCTTATTGCTGGCGGCGAGGCTAAGGGTCAGTCATTTGAGGCCTTGAGCAAGGCGGTCAATGGAGCCTGTAAGCACGTGATTTTAATCGGTGAGGCGGCAGGGGAAATTGCCAAGAGTCTACCAACAGAGGCGGCCGTTGCTTTTGCGGATTCGTTAAACGCTGCTGTGGAAATGGCTGCAGGCTCGGCTTCAACGGGTGACGTTGTTTTGTTGTCTCCTGCCTGCGCAAGCTTTGATATGTTTACTAATTACGAGCAGCGAGGCAATGCGTACCGGGAAGCCGTTCAGCGTTTGAATGACGAGGTGGTCTTATGACCGCGTCTCAGAACAAGGCGATGACGGTATCGCCGTTATTCGCGATGGCTACTGCGCTTATTTCAGTCGGTTTAGTGGCAATTGCCTCTGCCTCAATCAGTCTGTCTGAAGTGCGTTTTGGGAACGAGTGGTACCACGCAATTCGACACGTGATGTATCTAGGTGCTGGACTTGTATTTGGTGCCGTTGCTTATCTGGTGCCTGTAAACGCTTGGCGCAATTTATCACCATGGCTGCTACTTCTGGCTCTCGCGTTGTTGGTTTTAGTGTTAGTTCCGGGTGTAGGGCGCGTAGTTAATGGGAGTCAGCGCTGGATCCCACTCGCTGGATTTACCTTCCAACCTTCTGAGTTTGCTAAGTTCGCGCTGGTACTTTGGCTATCCGGCTATATGTTGCGTCACGGCGAGGAGTTGCGAACCGTTGTTCGCGGCTTGCTTAAACCTATCGCTGTTCTGGTGTTATTCGCGATGTTGCTACTTGCGGAGCCTGATTTTGGCGCAACAGTCATCATGATGGGTACTGCATTTGGCATGCTTTTCATGGGTGGTGCTCGCCTGATCTACGTTTTTGGTTTGGTCTTCACTGCTCTTGCAGGCCTTGGCGTCATGATCCTTATGGCGCCCTATCGTATGAAGCGGCTGATGGCATATCAGGACCCTTGGAGCGATCCTTTTGGTAGCGGTTTTCAGCTTATCCAGTCACTGATCGCCTATGGACGAGGCGAGTGGTTCGGCGTTGGCCTAGGCAATAGCGTGCAAAAGCTCTTTTACCTTCCAGAGGCTCATACCGATTTTGTGTTTTCCATCTGGGCGGAAGAGACCGGATTGGTGGGCGCCGTTGGCGTTATTTTGTTATTCGCCGCATTTGTGGGTCGGATTGTTTATTTGGGCTATCGATTTGCGTCGGATAAGCGCGAATTTGAGGCGTACTGCTGCTTCGGTTTTGCGCTTATTTTTGCCGGGCAGGCCTTCGTGAATATGGGGGTAAGCTCGGGCTTGCTTCCGACCAAGGGATTGACCCTGCCGTTTATTAGTTATGGCGGTTCAAGCCTTTTGATGAGTTGCATCACTGTTGGCGTGTTGTTGCGGCTAGAACGAAGTCGCTCTTCAAGTTCACAAGGTGGTAAGAAGGCGCAAGCGCGGAGGCGATCTCAATGAAAGCTTCGCCTAGCGCAATGATTATGGCGGGTGGCACGGGTGGTCACGTTTTCCCCGGGCTGGCCATAGCAACCGCTTTGCGAGAGCGGAACTGGGATGTCTCGTGGGTTGGTACGTCACGAGGGCTTGAGGCGCGTCTAGTGCCGGATAACGGAATTCAGTTGCACACGCTTAAGACGCTCGGCCTAAGAGGCAAGGGCTTGTGGTCGACAATCAAGGGTGTCCTGTCACTTGTCCTGTCTTGCTTGCAGGCATTTTGGCTCTTGATTACGAATCGTCCGTCGGTAGTGATTGGTTTTGGCGGATACGCGGCGGGCCCTGCCGGCATCGTAGCTTGGCTCCTACGGATTCCAGTGGTAATCCACGAGCAAAACGCCGTTGCAGGCACCACAAACCGTTTGTTATCTCGTGTTGCAAAGCGTGTTCTCGCAGGCTTTGAAGGCGCCTTTACGTCAGGACCATCGGTTCTGGTGACGGGTAACCCGGTGCGCTCAGCGCTTGCTGCCGTACCCAGTAAAGCGTATGCAGAGGCCATGTTTAGTAGCGTAAAACCGCTCAAATTAGCGATTTTAGGCGGCAGTCAGGGCGCTCTGGCATTGAATAAGGGTGTACCCATGGCCTTGTCAAAGCTTTCTGGCGACGCACTCTCGTGCATTGCGGTCCGACATCAATGCGGTCTTAACCATCGCGAGGTGACCGAGTCTGCTTGGTCAGCGCTCTCTTTGGCGGACATCGAGATCAAGCCTTTTGTGGATGACATGGCAGCGCTATATCAGTGGGCTGATATCGCGATCTGCCGCGCAGGTGCGTTGACTGTCTGTGAGCTCGCTGCAACTGGAACGCCGTCAGTACTTGTTCCGCTTCCTACCGCGATTGATAACCATCAGCTGAGAAATGCTGAAGCGCTTCGAGACGCGGGAGGTGCCGTGATTATCGAGCAAGCCAATCTCAACTCAGGAGCATTGGCGGCGTTTTTACACGAGACATTAAGTCAATCTCATCGTCTGGCAGGCATGTCTTCAGCCGCCAAGGTATGGTCAAAGCCCGACGCAACAGAGCAGGTTGTCGCTGTGATTGAGGAGTTGGTCTGTGGCTGATAAACCCATGACATCCTCCCTAGTTCGTTCGGGCGCGCTTTCGACTGGAGCGTCTCTCCGCGAGCCAATGATGCGGCGAATTCAGAGAATTCACTTTGTTGGGATCGGTGGCTCGGGTATGAGTGGTATTGCCGAGGTCCTCGCGGGCTTGAATTATACAATTTCAGGCTCTGACATTTCAGACGGCCCTGTCATAAGTCGTCTGCAAGCGTTAGGGGTTGAGGTGGCAATTGGACATCGTGCTTCGAATGTATTGGAAGTAGACGTATTAGTGGTCTCATCCGCTATCAACGAGTCGAACCCTGAAATTATTGGTGCCCGTGAAAGACGCATTCCCATCGTTCCACGAGCCGAGATGCTGGCAGAACTCATGCGGTATCGCTTCAGCATTGCCGTTGCGGGCACCCATGGAAAAACAACGACTACCAGCCTCATCGCGTCGCTCATGGCAGAGGCTGAGATGGATCCCACGTTTGTCATCGGCGGTATTTTGAACAATACCGGCTCTAATGCTCAGTTGGGTGCAAGCGATTATTTAGTGGTTGAGGCCGATGAGAGTGACGCATCCTTCCTACACCTCTTACCCATGATGACGGTGATCACCAATGTTGAGCCCGATCACATGGAGCATTACCAAGGTGATGAGAAGGCCTATTACTCAGCGTTCACTGAGTTTCTACAGAATCTACCGTTTTATGGCGTGGCACTGATGTGCTTGGACGATCCTGGCGTTCGAGAACTCATACCATCGGTTACCCGACAAGTCGTGACTTATGGCTTCGCGGATGACGCCGATTTCCGGCTCGAAGGTCTCACTTACTCTGGTCTTGAGAGTCGTTTTACGTTGCATCGCAAAGCTGCGGGAGACAGCCTGTCGCTGCGGCTGCCAATGCCTGGTGTTCACAATGCACTCAACGCCTCTGCAGCGGTAGCGGTTTGCACTGAGCTTGGTGTCAGTGTCGAGGCCATCACACGTGGTCTCGCGTCGTTCGAGGGCGTAGGCCGTCGCTTCTCCGTATTGGGGAATGTGAACTGGAATGATGGGTCGGCATTGTTGGTCGATGATTATGGCCATCACCCAACAGAGCTTCGTGCCACAATTAATGCGGCGCGAGAAGCGTATCCCGGAAAGCGATTAGTGATGGTTTTTCAGCCTCATCGCTACAGCCGCACAAGAGACTGTTACGACGAATTTGTGGACGTACTCTCTACGGTAGATGCGTTGGTTTTGCTTGATATTTACGCCGCAGGCGAAAACGAAATTATCGGTGCTGACAGTCGTTCGCTGGCGCGCAGTATCCGACAGGCAGGCTCCGTTGATCCTGTGCTACTTGTTGACCACGGACAGCTCGCTGCACGCCTATGTAAATTCCTTGTCACGGATGACGTGCTGATCATGCAGGGCGCCGGCAATATCGGTCGTCTTTCGAAAATGTTATCCGAAGCCTCAGCGCTGGAGGACTTGGTATGAGTCGAGTCTTTAGCGGAAAGGGCATCACTGTACTGATGGGTGGGAGCTCGGCGGAGCGCACGATTTCACTTAAGAGTGGTGGCGCGGTGGCTGATGCACTGGCGGAGGCAGGTGCAATAGTCACTCGTCTCGATACCGCGGTGAGAGGGTGGCATTACGATCTTCCGCTCGAGACCTTTGTCTTTAATCTTTTGCACGGTGTGGGTGGTGAAGACGGAAGCGTACAGGGCCTTCTTGAGAGTTTAGGTGTGCCTTACTCGGGTTCAGGTGTGCTTGGAAGCGCTCTTTGCATGGATAAAGCGAAGACTAAACTAATCTGGCGTAGCTTAGGCCTGCCGACGCCTGGATTCGAGATGGTAGATGCGGACAGCAACCTATCGGCATTGATTGACCGCTTAGGGCCGGTGTTTGTAAAGCCTATCTCCGAGGGCTCCTCTGTTGGCATGTCTATCGCTACTGATGCGGATAGTCTCGAACAGGCGTTTGCACTGGCGGCTAACTCTCAGGTGGGGGTGATGGCTGAGGCATTGATCAACGGTGACGAGTTCACCGTTGCCATTGTGAATGGGAAGGCGCTTCCACCAATAAAGATTACCCCTGCTACCGCGTTTTATGACTTTGACGCAAAGTACGTCTCTGGTGAGACCTTGTTTGAATGTCCAGCACCGCTTACGCCCTCCGAGTCTGAGGAGTTACAAGCCCTAGCGCTGAATGCCTTTTACGCATCGGGTGCTGACATTTGGGGTCGTGTCGATGTCATGCGGGGTGATAGCGGTTGGCATTTACTTGAGGTTAACACCATCCCTGGAATGACGGAGCACAGCCTAGTTCCAAAGGCCGCCGCCGCGGCCGGCCTAAGCTTCATAGAGTTGCTCGCCGAGATTTATCAGGCATCTGTTATCCGATGTGCTTCTAATTCTGGCTCTCAGTCCGCTTCCAACATTTCTAAAACGGAAGAATCCGGGGAGGTGCGATGTGACGCCTAGTGTGTCTAGAGCAGCTTCACAGAGAACGCGGTCGCGGTGGGAGCGAATCGTGCTGAGTGTCAAGCGAATAACGTTGGCTGTCTCACTCCTTATTGTTGCCGGTTTGCTGGGCCTTGTGACGCAACGAGCGACCGCCATTCCAGTGCAGGAGATCGCTATTACTGGCGAGATGCGCCACGTGGCCCGAGACAAAGTTGAGGCAGTGCTGACACCTCATGTTGCAGATGGCTTCTTGCTTACCGACCTCACAGCGATCGCAAACGAACTTCGCACGGTTCCCTGGGTGTTTGATGTAAGTGTGCGCCGAGAGTGGCCGAGTATGATTCATGTTCACGTGACTGAGCAGATGCCTATCGCCCGTTGGGGGGTCATGTCATACATCAATCAGCACGGTGATGTATTCGATGGCGAGACGTTTGAACGCTACGACGACTTGCCACTTTTGTGGAGCGAGCATAGCGAGCCACATGTACTCATCGAGCATTTCAAGCTTTTCCAAATGTTGCTCGTTCCTCATGGACTTTCGGTTGTTGCCTTAAATGAGGATCGTCTTGCGCAGATATCGGCGGAGTTGACTGACGGTACTGAGGTTCAGTTTGGCGATAGAGATTTCGCCACAAGGGTGCGTCGTTTTGTTGCGCTTCTCGAGAATGAACGAGCGAGCACTAATCCTTCAATTGCAAAAATTGATTTCCGATATGAGAGCGGGGCGGCTGTACTTCGCAAAACAAATACGTTGGCGGTGGCAGCCGTGTCACAACAGCAAGGAGGCCAGTAATGGCAGCGACTGAAGAAAAGCGCATGATCGTTGGCTTGGATATCGGCACATCCAAGGTTGTAGCAGTAGTTGGTGAAGTTGACAGTGATGGCACCATCGATATCGTCGGCATCGGTTCCCATCCTTCAAAGGGCCTTAAAAAAGGCGTTGTGGTTAACATCGAATCGACGGTCAACGCCATTCAGCGCGCTGTGGAAGAGGCAGAGTTAATGGCTGGCTGTCAGATCCACTCGGTGTATGTCGGGATAGCAGGCAGTCATATTCGCTCTATGAACTCTCACGGCATCGTGGCAATCAAAGATCGCGAAGTGGAGCGCGCAGACATCGAACGCGTTATCGATGCCGCTCAGGCGGTTGCCATCCCCGCTGATCAAAAAATTCTTCACGTCCTGCCTCAGGAATTTGTGATCGATAATCAGGGCGGCATCAAAGAGCCACTCGGGATGTCAGGCGTACGTCTCGAGGCCAAGGTGCATTTGGTTACCTGTGCCGAGACTGCGGCACAGAACATCGAAAAGTGTGTCCAGCGATGCGGACTTGAAGTTGATGCGATCGTACTTGAGCAGCTGGCGTCTAGTTATTCCGTCATTACTGACGATGAGCGCGATCTAGGTGTCTGCATGGTAGATATCGGAGGTGGTACCTCGGATATTGCTATTTTCACCGAAGGCTCAATCCGCCATACAGGCGTCATTCCTGTAGCCGGCGACCAAGTCACCAGCGACATCGCTATGGCGCTCCGTACGCCGACACAACACGCGGAAGAGATCAAAATCCGATACGCCTGCGCACTTGCTCAGCTCACGGGTCCTGAGGAGACAATCAAAGTCCCTAGTGTTGGCGATCGTCCACCGCGCGACTTGTCTCGCCAATCGTTGGCTGAGGTGGTTGAGCCACGTTACGACGAGCTTTTCACGCTTATTCAGGGCGAGATTCGCCGCTCCGGTTTCGAAGAGTTGATCCCGGCAGGGGTAGTGCTAACAGGTGGCACCTCGAAAATGGAAGGCGTGGTGGAGCTCGCAGAGGAAATTTTTCATATGCCGGTTCGGGTAGGTGCGCCGCAGTACACCCGGGGCATGCACGACATTATTCGAAACCCGATTTATGCAACAGCTGTAGGCCTGTTGCTATCGGGTGCAAAAGAACTTCATGACGGGGCGCAGTTATCGGCGGACCGCCAGAAGACCAGCAATTTGCTGGTAGGGTTGCGTAATTGGTTTGGACGCAACTTCTGAAGTAAGGGGAACACCGGGAAACCGGATAATTTCAAACGGGGAGAAAGGCTATGTTTGAACTAGTAGATAATGCACCGCAGAACGCGGTAATCAAGGTCATCGGCGTCGGTGGCGGCGGTGGTAACGCTGTCCGTCACATGATTGAACACGATATTGAGGGTGTGGATTTTATCTGTGCTAATACGGACTCACAGGCGCTTGCGGATATCGATTCGCGAACGGTATTGCAGTTGGGAAATACCATTACGAAGGGATTAGGTGCAGGCGCCAACCCAGAGATTGGTCGTGCGGCGGCATTGGAAGATCGCGACCGTATTGCTGAAGCCCTACAGGGTGCCGATATGGTTTTTGTAACCGCAGGCATGGGTGGTGGTACCGGTACCGGTGGCGCTCCAATTGTTGCCGAAGTTGCGCGCGATATGGGAATTCTTACAGTTGCTGTCGTGACGCGTCCCTTCAGTTTTGAGGGTCGTAAGCGTCTCGCTATTGCGGATCAGGGGCTCAAAGAACTCGAGCAGCACGTCGATTCACTGATCACGGTTCCGAACGAGAAGTTGCTGGAAGTCATGGGAAAGAACACGAGTCTGCTTGACGCGTTCAAAGAGGCTAATGACGTGCTCTTCGGCGCTGTTCAGGGTATTGCTGATCTGATTATTCGTCCCGGCATGATCAACGTCGACTTCGCTGATGTGAAAACGGTCATGTCGGAGATGGGCTCGGCAATGATGGGCACGGGTGCGGCAAAGGGCGAAGGTCGTGCCCGGGAAGCGGCAGAGCGGGCGATTAACAGCCCACTGTTGGATGATATCGATCTAAGCGGTGCTAAGGGCTTGCTGGTGAATATTACCGCTGGACTCGATCTGTCTCTCGGTGAGTTCTCTGAAGTCGGTGAGGCAATTGAGGAAATCGCTTGTGATGACGCGACGGTGGTTATAGGAACTGTCATTGATCCAACGATGAGTGATGAGCTAAAAGTAACGGTTGTTGCAACGGGTCTTGGTGTTGAGCAAAGCCGCCCTGTTCTGAAAAAGGTTGAGCCAACCGCACCGATGCGTGCTGTAACATCGACTTCATCAGCCTATGAGGGGTATGATCTCCCGCCCGCGAAGCGCCAACGTGTCGTTGCTGGTGGTCAAGCGGTTGCGGTAGAGGAAAACAGCGAGGAAGGATATTTCGATATCCCCGCATTCTTGCGTCGCCAAGCCGATTAGGTTTACGACTCAAAGATGATGCGAAGAGAGTAGAGCACTCTCGGAATTTGTGCCCTCTAAAAAAGGCGATTGAATGATACGACAGCGAACATTGCGAAACTCGATCAAGGCGACTGGTGTCGGCTTGCACACAGGTGAGAAAGTGTTATTGACACTCTCCCCAGCACCTGTGGATACGGGTATTGTATTTCGTCGAACCGACCTGAATCCTGTGGCCGAGATCCCCGCTCGCGCCGATCTGGTTGGTGAGACGACGCTGTCGACTTGCCTCATTCACAACGATGCGCGCGTATCAACGATTGAACACCTACTATCGGCAATGGCCGGTTTGGGCGTCGATAACGCGTATGTGGATGTTACTGCGCCTGAAATCCCGATCATGGACGGCAGTGCAGCGCCTTTTGTTTTCTTACTTCAGTCTGCAGGTGTCATAGAACAGCATGCGGCCAAGAAATTTATCCGTGTGAAACGCGAAGTGACTGTGACTGATGGTGACAAGAGCGCGAAGTTCCTCCCGCTCGAAGGCTTTAAAATCTCCTTTGGCATCGATTTTGATCATCCCGTCTTTAAGCACCGAGCGGCCACAACTGAAATTGATTTCTCGACGACCTCGTTTGTTCGGGAAATCAGTCGAGCGCGCACATTTGGTTTTGTTCACGAAATCGAATATCTGCGATCGAGAGGACTTGCCCGCGGTGGCAGTATGGACAACGCAATCGTGATCGACGATTACAAGGTCTTGAACAACGATGCTCTGCGTTACGAAGACGAGTTTGTGAAGCACAAGGTCCTTGATGCGATCGGCGATCTGTACCTGCTCGGTTATAGCCTCATTGGTGAATACCAAGCATTTAAGTCTGGTCATGCACTCAACAACCTAGCACTTCGAACCTTGATTGCAGATAAGGACGCCTGGGAAATGGTGACGTTTGAAGATCTGGACGACGCCCCTATCTCTTATCAGCAGCCATTTTTGACCTACGCATCGGCCTGATCCGCTGCCTCGGTTCTCCTGCCGCAGAATACTTTCACCTTAACCGTAACTCTGGCATAGTGGCGCGACTAAAATTTGTCGTGACTGCCGCGTGAAATTCATCCTCATTAACAACCAAGGGCCTTCGAAAATCGTCGAAATTGGACGGTGGACCCGAGTTGTTGTTTCCGCCTTCCTCATAGGCTTACCCGTGTCGCTGGCCGGTTTTAGCTACGAGTTTGGTGTTAAGAAAGGCGTAGCAAAGGCGGAAGCCGCGGAAGAGACGCTGGCAGCCGAGGAGGCGCGTGATCGTGCAGAGGCGCTTGCCGACATGGCGGTTGAGGCAGAGCGTCGCCTTGAGTCGATGACCCTACTGCTCGCTGAGTTACAGTCGCGTGTGACACGCTTAGATGCCGTTGGCATGAATCTCACCCAAAGCGCGGGGCTTGAGCCGGGTGAATTCGATTTCAACATGGCGCCTGCACTGGGTGGTCCGTTGATGACCTCCCAAGAAGATGCGCGTGAGTTGATACCTGCCCTTGAAGGTGAGTTATTTGCCTTGAGTACGGCGCTTGATGACCGTGAAGTGCAGCTCGACATTCTCTCTGAGCTTATTCAGGGCGAACAGGTGCGAGATGACGCGACGCCAGCAGGCAAGCCTATTTTATCGGGCTGGCTGTCGTCGCATTTTGGGTCTCGAATCGACCCCTTCAGCGGTAAAAAAGCCTGGCACGAAGGCATCGACTTCGCGGGCCGCGAAGGTTCTGACATTGTAGCCGTTGCGAGCGGCGTCGTTAGCTGGAGCGGAGAACGCTCCGGTTACGGTAAGATGGTCGAAGTCGCGCACGGTGATGGCGTCATTACGCGCTATGCACATAATCAGGAAAATCTCGTCAAAGTTGGCGACATGGTTCGCCGCGGCGACGTGGTCGCCTCTATGGGTAACAGCGGCCGTTCCACCGGTCCGCACGTCCACTTCGAGGTGCACAAAAACGGTCGACCGGTCGACCCCGCAAGCTACCTCCGTCGAACGCCTAACTAAGGTCGTTTCTGCCCGCTGGTGATGTTCACTAGCAACCCTCGCAGTTCACACTACTGACCTTAAGAATTTACTTGGAAACACCATGGCTAATCCGCTGAAAATGATATTCGGCTCTCGCAACGACAGAGTGCTACGCCGAATCAAGAAGACTGTCAAAAAGATTAATGTTCTCGAAGAGAGCATGCAGGCGCTCGATGATGAGGCATTGCGTGCGAAGACCCTCGAGTTCAAGGAACGCTTTCAAAATGGCGAGTCGCTCGATGAACTGTTACCCGAGGCCTTCGCGGTTGTTCGTGAGGGCGGTGTCCGTGCCATGGGCATGCGTCACTTCGATGTTCAGCTCATCGGTGGGGTGGTTCTTCACGAGGGCAATGTTGCTGAGATGCGTACCGGCGAGGGTAAGACCCTAGTAGCAACACTCCCTGCTTACCTTAATGCACTCTCGGGTAACAGCGTTCACCTGATTACGGTGAATGACTACCTTGCCTCTCGAGACGCGGCGTGGATGGGTAAGCTCTATAACTTCCTTGGCCTTGAGGTCGGTGTGATTCGTGCGGGACAAACTCAGGAAGAGAAGCGTGTCGCTTACGCAGCTGACATTGTCTACGGTACTAACAACGAGTTCGGCTTCGACTATCTGCGCGACAACATGGCGTTCAGCATGAACGACAAGATGCAGGGCTCACTGGCCTTTGCCATTGTCGATGAAGTTGACTCGATTCTGATTGATGAAGCGCGAACGCCGCTGATTATTTCCGGGGCGGCTGAGGATAGTTCGGAACTTTATCGCAAGATCAACAAGTTAATTCCAAAGCTGTCTGCCCGTACTGATGAAGAAGCGGAAGACGGGCACTTTGTTATCGATGAAAAACAACGAACTGTTGAGCTTACCGAGGATGGCCACGAGCTGGTCGAGAAAATGTTGATCGACGAGAAGTTGCTAGCGGCTGACGATTCCTTGTATGCATCGACCAATCTCAATTTGTTGCATCACGTGAACTCGGCGCTTCGTGCGCACAATCTCTTTCACCGCAATGTCGAATACATCGTTCAGAACGGTCAGGTTATTTTGATTGACGAGCACACAGGCAGAACCATGCCCGGCCGGCGTCTATCCGAAGGTCTTCATCAGGCGATCGAAGCAAAAGAAAACGTCAATATTCAGGCCGAGAGTCAAACCATGGCCTCGACCACATTCCAGAACTATTTCCGTCTTTACGACAAGCTCAGTGGTATGACAGGTACGGCCGATACGGAAGCCTTTGAGTTCCGTCAGATCTATGGCCTCGAGTGTGTGGTAATACCGACCAATATTCCTATGAAGCGCCTCGATATGAACGATCTGATATTCATGTCGCAGGAAGAGAAGTTAGAGGCGATCGTTGATGAAACCAAGCGAATTATCGAGAAGCAGGCGCCGGTGCTGGTTGGTACAGCATCAGTAGAAACTTCCGAAGAGCTCTCTGCATATTTTACGAAGGCGGGTATTGAGCACAAAGTACTGAACGCGAAATACCATGAGCAGGAAGCGGAGATTATCGCGCAAGCCGGTCGTCCTGGTGTGGTCACTATTGCGACTAATATGGCCGGTCGGGGAACCGATATTGTCCTAGGTGGGAACCTAGAGGCGGAACTCGCGACACTGGACAATGAAGTGGAGCGCGATGCGGCGCGCACTGCCTGGGAAGAGCGCCATCAAACGGTACTTGACGCGGGTGGTCTTCATATTTTGGGCACTGAGCGGCACGAATCTCGCCGAATCGATAATCAGCTGCGCGGTCGCGCAGGACGTCAGGGTGACCCGGGTGCATCCCGTTTCTACATCTCGCTTGAAGACAACCTGATGCGTATCTTTATGGGCAATATGGCCGGCATTATGCAGAAGGTAGGCATGGAGCGCGGTGAGGCTATTGAGAGCGGTATGGTGACGAAATCTATCGAGCGCGCCCAACGCAAGGTAGAAGGCCGCAACTTTGATATTCGTAAGCAGCTACTCGAGTACGATGATGTTGCAAACGATCAGCGACAGATTATCTATAAGCAACGGGATCAGCTACTCGATGGTGAGGATATGGCTGAAACCATTACCGCTATCCGCGCCGACGTGGTTCACGAGGGAATCGACCGTTTCATTCCACCAATGAGTGTGGAGGAGCAATGGGATATCGAGGGACTTGAGCGCCACTTAAAGGCTGATTTTGCGATTGAACTGCCCGTAGCAACATGGCTATCGGAAGATAATACCCTGCACGAAGAGACGTTGCGCGAGCGTATTATTGACGCGGTTCAGGGAGCCTATGATGAGAAGGGCGCTATGGTAGGCGAGGCGATGCGTCAGATCGAGAAGCAGGTGATGCTGCAAGTGCTTGACGGGCTGTGGAAAGAGCACCTCCAGACGATGGATCAGCTACGACAAGGTATTCACTTGCGTGCCTACGCTAACAAAAACCCCAAGCAGGAATATAAGCGCGAGGCCTTCGAGCTCTTCCAGTCCTTGCTGGAACGACTAAAAGGCGAGGTTGTTCGCATTCTGAGTCACTTGCAGATTCAACGTAAAGACGAGGCTGAGGAAATCGAGCGTCGACGTCGCGAAGAGGCCGCGCGTCAGCAGTTAGCTTTCCAGCACGCACAAGCGTCAGCCTTACCTGAGGCTGAGGCAGAAGCCACAGATGGACAACCACCGTTACCACGTGGACCTCAACCACCGGTCGCTCAGGTAGTCCGTGACGAACCTAAAGTGGGTCGAAACGATCCGTGCCCCTGTGGGAGTGGTAAGAAGTACAAGCAGTGTTGTGGAGCACTTAGCTGAGTATGAGCGAGCTATCTATCCCGGGTATTCGGTTGGGGGTTGCGCAGGCAGGGATTAAATACACAAATCGCGATGACCTTACGATTATAGAAATCGCTGAGGGAAGTACTACCGCGGCTGTGTTCACGCAAAATGCGTTCAGAGCCGCGCCGGTTTTTGTGGCAGAACGGAATAACGCTGCGGTCGATGCGCGCTATATTTTGATTAATTCGGGTAATGCGAACGCGGGAACGGGTGAGCCGGGGATGGCGGCCTGCGAGCAAACCTGCAAGACGCTCGCAAAAGCTACGCAAATTAACCCAAACCAGGTCCTACCCTTTTCAACAGGTGTTATTGGCGAAATGCTTCCGACAGACAAGGTCGAGTCTGCGCTACCTGTCGCGATCAGTGATCTTAGCGCTACGAACTGGGAACGCGCAGCGAGATCGATAATGACCACAGACACGGTTCCAAAACTGCGCAGCAAAGTTGTGACTTTAGAAGAGGGAAGGTCTTGTCAGCTCGTTGGTATGAGTAAGGGCTCGGGGATGATTCAGCCGAACATGGCAACGATGCTCGGATTTATAGCGACCGATGCTGCCATACCTCGAGACATGCTCGATGGTATGTTGCGTACCGCCGTTACTGTCAGTTTCAACCGAATCACGGTAGACGGCGATACCAGTACTAATGATGCAGTGACGCTCACAGCCACGGGGCAGTCGGATGTCTCAATTTCACCTACAGATCGAACAGCAGCGCTTGCCTTTCAAGTAGCGCTGACCGAGCTGGCTACGGAGCTTGCGCAGGACATCGTGCGTGACGGTGAGGGTGCGACGAAGTTTGTCGAGATCACTGTCTCGAGCGCAAAAAGCGAAGCTGAAGCTGACCAAGTCGCGCGCACCGTGGCGCATTCACCGCTAGTAAAGACCGCCTTGTTTGCATCTGATCCCAACTGGGGACGTATACTCGCCGCTGTGGGTAGGGCAGGTGTGGCAGACCTCAATGTTGACACTGTATCGCTTTCGTTAAACGGTGTACTGATTGCTGAGAAGGGCGCACGTGCCGAGAGCTACACCGAAGAAGCCGGCGTGGCGGCGATGGCGCCCGAACATTTGCTCATCCGTATCGATCTTGGTCGTGGCGATCAATCAGTGACCTTGTGGACCACAGACTTTTCTTACGACTACGTCAAAATCAACGCTGAGTACCGCACTTAATGACCGATGTCATTCACGTGGCGGTTGGTGTGCTTATTGACGACGCTAATTGTGTCCTGCTTGCGCGACGTAAGAAGGGAGCCCACCTCGAGGGCTATTGGGAATTTCCCGGAGGTAAGGTTGAGTTAGACGAGACTGTCGAGGCCGCTTTGGCGCGCGAGTTAGCCGAAGAACTCGGCGTATCACCCGGTGAGACGTCACCTCTGATGACAGTGGCGCACGACTACGGGGAAAAGCAGGTGCTTCTCGATGTTCATCGTGTGGTGTCTTGGACCGGCGAGCCGTACGGTGCCGAAGGCCAACCGATTGCTTGGGCTTCGGAGACCGCGCTCGATAATTACACAGTCCCAGAGGCCAATATCGAGATTGTGCGGCGAGTTAAGTCAGTACTTGCTGACGCCTGAGCGCCTTGGCGATAAGCCCAAGTCTATGTCGTGACGTTTGGCGGCCTAATCTCTTTTATTCTGAAACGCGGCAGTCTTCTTTACCTCCCCTAATCTAAGACATCGCTGATTCGATTTTTCTGTGAGGATGAGCGCAGGAGGCTGTAATGAAGAAGTCACGGTCTTAGGAAAGCCAGTTTGTCGGCGTGTCAAAGTAGGTCGTTGCCGCAGCCAAGGTGTAGGGCGTTTGCCGGGAGCATGGCTTCAGCTCTGCGAAGTATTACAACTAGAAGTCCAAATGCGGTGATATGGCGGCGTCTTAACAGGCAAAAAGCTCAGATAGCCGCTCAGTTACTGCCTAAGCTAGCAGCTCGAACCAGCAATTCTTGGTGTAAGTCGTCTACGCGAGCATAGAGTTCCTCAAGCGTCCCATCGTTCTTGATAGACGTATCTGCGCGGGATAAGCGCGTTTCGCGGTCGAGCTGCGCTGCCATGATCGACTTTACGAGCTGCTCGCTGTTGTCATCGCGCGCCATTGTGCGACTCACTTGGACCGACTCAGGAACATCGACCACAACGACGTAGTCCGCAAAACTGTTTTGACCTGATTCGAGCAACAGTGGAGAGGCCAGAACAACATAAGGGGACACTGCCTCGCTCAATTGCCGAGCGATTTCATCGCGGATCCGAGGGTGGGTAATGCCCTCGAGCATCTTGCGTTCATCTTGGTTATCAAACACCAACTTTCGAAGCGCGGCTCGGTTGAGTTCGCCGCTTGGGAGGAGAATTTCTTGACCGAAATGTTCTGTAATGGCCGCAAGCCCCGACGTGCCTGGCTCAACGACAAGTCGCGAAACCCTGTCGGCATCGACCACCGTTATGCCTTTGGTTTCTAAATAGTCGGTTACCGCAGACTTACCGCTACCAATACCGCCGGTGATACCCACGACATATCGCTCCGCGCGCATATTAAATTGTTCCTGCAATCCAGCCCATCACAGCGTTAGGGTAAAAAAGATGGATGAGCCCCGCACCTGCAAGGAAGGGTCCGAAAGGCATAGGTGTCTCGCGGTTTTGCCGGCCTGTGACGATGAGTAATATCCCAAGTACCGCGCCGACCAGCGACGACAGTAAAATAATGGTAGGTATTGCGGCTAGGCCAAACCAAGCTCCGAGCGCAGCAAGGAGCTTAAAGTCTCCGTAGCCCATGCCTTCCTTCCCAGTGATGATTTTGAAAAGCCAGTACACTGACCAGAGGCTAAAATAGCCAAACACCGCGCCAAGCACAGCACTTTCGAGCCCGACAAAAGTGCCGTCGATATTAATAAGTAGCCCAATCCACAGGAGCGGTAGCGTCAGACTGTCAGGCAAGAGTTGATGATCAAGATCAATCGCAGTCAAAGAGATGAGTACCGCGGTGAGCAACATGGACGCGGCGAGTGCGTTGCTAACACCCAACGTCAGTCCGCAAAGCACCCATACTACGCCGGTTAGGAGTTCGATAAGCGGGTAGCGAATGGGGATGGCAACTTTGCAGTTCGCACAACGACCTCGCAAAAAGAGGTAGCTAAGTACCGGGATGTTCTGAAGAGCGGTTATCTCTTCGCCACAGCTTGGGCAATGCGATCTTGGGAAGGCGAGCGAGTAGGGCTTGTATTTAGGGATCTCCTCTCCGCGAAACTCCGCGCATTCACGCTCCCATTGTTGTTCCATGATTTTGGGCAGGCGATGAATGACGACGTTAAGGAAGCTTCCCACTAAAAGCCCAAGTACGCCGAGTGCGATAGAGAGCCCTGGCTGGGCGCGAATGAGTTCTTCGAGTGGGTCCACGTGACAGCTATATTACTGAGCCGAGCATGAAAATCGGCAGATACATGGCGATCATCAGGCCACCCACCAAAACGCCAAGGACGGACATGATCATCGGCTCGATAAGTGAGCTCATAGACTCTACGGCGTTATCAACCTGAGCTTCATATTGATCGGCAACTTTACCTAACATTTCGTCAAGCGTGCCCGACTCCTCCGACACCAGCGCGGCTAGGTGATAACTATCAACAAGCTCGCCGTTTATCAGTTCCTGAACCAGGGTAATGCGGTTTGAGCGGGCTTGTTGCGCTACTTCTCTGGCGCTGGCGGATGTTAATAATTGCTCACGTACCAGTCGCTCGGCCAATTGGCTGTAAAATACCGGTGGTGTCTCAGTAGCACTTGTGTTCATGGCTCTCGCTATTCACGGCTCTTTGGACGTGGTTCTGTTTATTGAGAAGTCGGTATGAATCGCTCGACCCGTCCGCGTTATTCCGCAACGTCAATCCGCTCCCGTTAAACATGCGTTAGATGGTTAATGAAGTCAACGATTGGGTGCCGTGGATGGTTCCCGACTAATGTTGGTTCCAACTCAGATTTAGCCAGAGATCCCCTCTTGACTGAGGCTGCGACTCAGCGAGGTAGCGGTACCACCGCTAAACAATTAAAAGTACCAGCGGTTGTCGCTTTTGATGCTTAAGTGACAATTTTTGTCAGCTTTGCGCCTCATCCGTAACTTAGCAATATCTGTTGGAGTTTGGAGACCGATTGTCGTGTTTGCCGGTTTTATACGGCTGATTAGTGCCTGGCAGCAGTGATGGCCACAACATTTAGTATTAGCGAAGTGGTTTTTGGCGCGAAAGCGACTCTTTGGTGAAGTGAACGGCAAGTTGGCACGGTGTTTGATACCTAAAGGGTGAAGCCGGCACAACGTCGGTTCGCTTAACTTTAAAACTGGAGAAAAGCCATGAAAACAAAGATTCAAAAGGCATTCACGTTAATCGAGCTGATGATCGTTGTGGCGATCGTTGGTATCTTGGCTGCGGTGGCATTGCCTGCTTATTCGGATTACTCGACCAGAGCTAAATTGTCCGAGGCACTCGCTTTGGCAGGTGGAGTCAAAGCCTCAGTATCGGAAGTGTACTCCGCTACTGGTAGTCTTCCCACTGACAATGAGACAGCTCTAGTGCAGGACGCAGGAAACTACGCGACCTCTCAGATTAAGACAATAACAGTTGGGACAGGTGGCGTAATTACTGTGGACTTGGAAGCTTTCGGCGCCGTCGCTGAAGGGGACGACATCATCCTTACGCCCACTCTTAGCACCGCGGGTATTATTTCGTGGGCGTGCACCTCAAATGTGGCGGCTAACATAAGACCAAGCAGTTGCAGCGCCGTCACCACCACCAGCTCTGGCTAAACTCGGCGCTCACTCAGCTGGGTACACCAACAAAAAGGGCGCAAAGCGCCCTTTTTTATATCTGCTTAAAACCTTGCCTTGAACGATGAAGTCCCGGTTCGGTGTACCCGCTGGGCTCTGCCACCCCGTTTTTAACGAGGTCCACCGCCGCTTCAAAGGCATAGCCGGTCCCGGCGTTGTCTTTCACCATGGGCGTGTAGCTAGGGTCTGAGGCATTTTGTTCATCGACTACTGCCGCCATTCTCAGCATTGATGCCTCAAACTGACCTTCGGTGATGACACCGTGATGTAACCAGTTGGCAATGTGTTGGCTGGAAATTCTGAGTGTTGCCCTGTCTTCCATAAGCCCCACGTTATTGATATCGGGGACTTTGGAGCAGCCTACACCGTGATCAACCCAACGCACCACATAGCCCAGCATGCCTTGTACGTTGTTATCGAGCTCTCGCTGGATGTCCTCGGCTGACAACTGGCTGCAGTCGCCCAGCGGGATGGTGAGAATGTCGTCTACGCTTCTTCGGTCGTTACCTTCCAGGCCTGCTTGAATCTCGCTGACCGACACATCGTGATAGTGCGTGGCGTGCAGCGTTGCTGCTGTGGGTGACGGTACCCAGGCGCAGTTGGCACCGGCTTTGGGGTGGCCGAGTTTGGTGTCGATCATGGCGGCCATAAGATCCGGCATGGCCCACATGCCTTTACCGATCTGGGCTTTACCGCGGAGCCCGCAGTTGAGACCGGTGTCGACGTTCCAGTCTTCGTAAGCGTTAATCCACAGCTCACCTTTCATCGCGGTTTTAGCGACCATGGGGCCGGCTTCCATGCTGGTGTGGATTTCGTCGCCGGTACGATCTAAGAAACCTGTGTTGATAAACACCACACGCTCCGACGCTCGGCGGATGCACTCTGCCAGGTTCACAGTCGTACGGCGCTCCTCGTCCATGATGCCGACTTTCAATGTGTTGCGTGGCAGATGAAAGGCGTCCTCTACCGCGCTGAATAAGTCGACGGTCATGCTGACTTCGTCAGGGCCGTGCATCTTAGGTTTTACGATGTACATGGAGCCTGTTCGGGAGTTGCCGCCTTTGTTGGTGCCTCTGAGGTCGTGTAGCGAACAGGCGGTGGTAAAGAGCGCATCCATAATGCCCTCGAAAATCTCGTTACCTTCACTATCAAGAATGGCAGGGTTAGTCATTAGGTGACCGACGTTGCGCACAAACATTAGGCTGCGACCAGGGAGGGTGAAGGCTTCACCCGCTGGGGACATGAACTCACGGTCTTTGTTCAGGCTTCGGGTCAGCGTGTGGCCGCCTTTATTGAAACTCTCGCTGAGGTCGCCGCGCATCAGCCCGAGCCAGTTTTTGTAAACAACGGCTTTATCCTCAGCGTCTACCGCGGCTACTGAGTCTTCACAATCCTGAATCGTTGTCAGCGCCGACTCGAGACAAACATCTTTAACGCCTGCGGCATCAGTGCTTCCCACTGAGTGCTCGCGATCGATCTGGATTTCTGCGTGCAGACCGTTGTGTTTCAGGAGGATGCTTGATGGATCGTCCGCGTCACCGGTGAAGCCCACGAACTGGTCGGGGGAGGTAAGCATGCTTAGGCTGCCGTCGACTTGGTTAATGATTAAACCGCCGTCCACCACTGCGTATTGCGCCGTGTTTTTGTGGGTGCCTTGATTGAGCGGGAAGTGTGAGTCGAGAAAACTACGAGCCCACGCGATCACTTTATCGCCGCGCACAGGATTGTAGCCCCCTGCGCGAATCGCGCCGTCCTCTTCTGAAATGACGTCCGTACCGTAAAGTGCGTCGTAAAGCGAACCCCAGCGGGCGTTTGCGGCGTTGAGCGCGTATCGCGCGTTCATTACCGGTACAACGAGCTGCGGTCCCGCGACTTCGGCAATTTCTGGGTCAACGTTTTGGGTTGCGATCTTAAACGGCGCGGGTTGAGGTAGGAGGTAGCCAATCTCTTCGAGCATGGCTTTGTAGGCAGCACGGTCGTAGTCTGCGCCCGGGTTTGCTTTGTGCCAGGCGCTGATTTTGGCCTGCATCTCATCGCGAATACCCAGTAGTTCACGGTTGCGCGGCGTGAAGCGCGCAACGATATCGGCTAAGACAGCCCAAAAGTGGGCGGGCTCTACACCCGTTCCTGGCAAAATATCGTTTTCAAGCAGGCTGTGAATTTCTGGAGCGACTTGAAGACCGGCGCAATGGATACGTTCTGACATGGTGAGCTCCCGAAGTGAGTGACGTCGTTTTCTGAATTAACGTGACGTTATTGTCGTTCGGTTGTTACGGGGAACCCAAGCGAACTGATTAATGACCATAATAAATAATTATTATGGAAGTACAGCCTTGGATTTTATTTGGTGATAAGGCTCAGGTGTTGAGGGGGGTTCCCCACCATGACGTTCAACACATCCTCAAACAAGGGCGTGTGCACGCCTACATCGATGTCGGCGGTGGTGACAAAGTTTGGAAAAGTATGAATGCGAAGCAGTTTTAGCTCGTTGGCTTGGGTAAGCAAGGTATCGAGCGCCAGAACGGTAAAAGCGCCCTCGGCGCAGTCAGCAATCACATCGATCAATAGTCCTTCTACTCCTTCAGCCAAGGCCCTAGCGCTGGCCTGTAGCGCCTCTGAGTAAGGCGATTGACTCCCGCGTATCAGGCGAATCGGAGACCCCTGCTCGCGGTAGCTTAGATTATCCACCTGCGAGGCGAAATTAGGGTCGTTGGGTGCGTAACTTGCACCGTGCACAATCAACACGGTTTCGTCGCTGCAATAGAGCTGGTTTCCAATAATCGCGAGATATAAACGTGCCGTAAATTTATGCTGGTCAATCAGCGCGAGCCGATCGACCGCCTTCTGGATAACTCTCCCCTCGGGAAGGGTGGCCGCCATCATGATCGGCGTGGGCACACACAGTGTTTTATCTCTGACATTTCTCAGCTTGCTTCGAATAAACCATAGATCGTCGGCCTTTGAACCACCGGCAGCTGCAGCGGCAGTTTGGGTAAAGGTCGCGGGTACTAAGTGCGCGTTGCCGTTTTTCGCAAGTGTCGCAGCAACAAGGCCCACATCCGAGAGTGGGTTGAGCACTTTACGATTAGCCGTTCTAAATCGCGCGCCGGGCCAGTTGTCGGGGGCTTCGGGTTGCGGCTTATTGCCATAGGTGTCCCAGTAGCTGACGTACAGTGCGGGGAAACCTTGTGTCATCCCGCGAATATTGTTCGCAGCGCGCTGCCAGAGGCTGTCGGCTCGGTTGGCTCGAACCGTGATGCCCTTGGCGGATATTTTCGTAGCAGGATTAGACTCAGTGGCTAATACGGTCTGTTCTTCGGCTTCTTTTTTCTTGGCATTACTTGCCGCTCGGAGCGTCGCGTTGGCGGACTCGCCCGATGGTTTGATTCTTACGCTCGGCAACCAGCTGAAGTTTTCGAACGCCGTCGTGGTGTCCTGAAGGCGGAACCACATATTGAAGGCCCACTTTTCGCCAGCTTCGACGGGCATGCCCGCGTGCAAACTGTTGGGGTGCGGACCGCCAATATCCTCGGAGGTGTTGTGGAAGATCAACATGCGCCCTGGCAGCGCCGGGACTGTAATGCCGAGTTTTGGAAACTGCGTGGCACCACCCGCTTCAACTTTGTTTAAGTAGACCAGCGCGGTGACTAAACGCTGACCACCCCATTTAGCGGCGCGCTGCCCCTTGGGCACTGATAGGTTGAAGGCGTCGAAATGGGGGCGGTATTCCTGCTCTGGTCCGTAGTGGATAACCTGCATCGACTCTGCGTTTTCGAGCGGTAGACCTACGATGTCAGCAATGCGGCGGCCGATAGACTGCACGACATCGTCCTCGTCGTACTTCAGCCAGTAGTTGGAACCCGTTCGGCCTTCGCTGGGTTTGTAACCCTCGTCGAGTACGACGCCCGCGCGTTTGATATGAGGTTTGGCGAGCTCGATCAAATAAGCGCACTCAATCGGCGAGATAACGTTGTTTCTCACGCCCACCAAAGGGTCGTCGGAATAGAGCTCAGTGGCCTCGTAGTGGCTTTTTAGATCGATCGTACTGGTCATGATGCGCCTAACCCTGCCATTGCTTTGCGACAGTTTAAATCTCTCTAGCGATTCGCGTAATCAGCTGTCGGACCCAGCGATGTCCGGGATTGTGTTGCAGCAGAGGACTCCATGCCATTTTGAGCTCCAGCGGGGGAATGTCGAAGGGCACTGGTTTGGCAACGACTCTTGGGTTGTCTCGCTTAAGTTCGGTGGCGCGTGTGGGCAAGGTGACAATTAGGTCATTCTGTTCTGCCAAGGTCATGGCTGCCTGATAGTGTCGGGTGAAAACACGGATGCGTCGTTTTTTGCCAAGCTCATCGAGCGCAGCGTCAACCCACCCCAGACGCTGCACATCATCAGGGTTTACCCCAACGCCCACGCCCATGCCGGTCTTACTGACCCAGATGTGGTCAGCGGCAAGATAGGCGTCGAGATTGAAGTCTTCAAGAATCGGGTTGTCGGGACTCAAAAGGCAGGAAAAGGTGTCTTTCCAAAGCGTGATTTGGTGGAAGGACTGCGGCATCTGAACAAACCGGTTGATGACAAGATCGACCTTGCCACGCTCCACGTCGAGAAAACTCACGTCAGACGGGTTCATGATGTCCAGCGTGATGCCCGGTGCTTTCTCACGAAGCTCCTTAAGTACCGACGGTAGTAACGTCGACTCCGCGTAGTCACTCGCCATCAGCCGTACGACACGGCTTTCCGTTTCCGGTATGAACTCCTCGGTTGGCTGGAGCGCTCTGTCGACGTTGGTCAGAATCTCTCGAAGCTGCGGCTCTAACTCCTCGGCTTTTGCCGTTGGTGTCATGCCGTCCGAAGTGCGAATAAGAAGTGGGTCGTTAAACACTTCGCGCAGGCGTTTGAGGCCATTGCTCATTGCTGGTTGAGAAAGCCCTAGGCTGTGCGCTGCCTGCGTTACGTTGCGCTCGCGAAGTAGTGCATCAAGATAGACAAGAAGGTTTAAATCAACGCGACCCAATCGGCTCATGCGCATACTCTCCCGTGGAAACTATTATTCATCGTATGAATAATACACCTTCTATGCTTCTCGAGAGAAATTCTTGGTCTGAAGGGGTGAACAGCTACAATAGCGACAACTTTTGGAGGGCTTATGTACACCGCACCACTCGATGATATGCAGTTCTTAATCGACGACGTTTGTAAGGCGGGCGATCGGCTTGGCAGCTTGCCGCGCTTTGACGGCCTTGACGTCGGCGCTGACCTCACGACAGCGCTTCTTGAAGAGGCGGCAAAGCTCGCATCTGATGTGGTGTCGCCACTCAGGCGCGTAGGCGATATGCAGCCCTCACGCTGTGCAAACGGCGAAGTGACCATTCCTCCTGGCTACGGTGAAGCTATCCGTGCGCTAGGCGAGGGTGGCTGGGTTGGTATTGCTGCGGAATCGTCGCATGGTGGGCAAGGCTTACCTGAGCTCTACGGTACCGCGGCCTGTGAAATGTGGAACTCGGCAGATATGGCCTTTGCGCTGGAGCCTTTTTTAAGCTCGGGCGCAGCGCTTGCGATTTCCGCACACGCGAGTCCTGAGCTTAAAGATAAGTATCTACCCAACATCAACGCCGGTGTCTGGTCAGGTACCATGAACCTCACCGAGTCGGGTGCCGGTTCGGACTTGGGACCCATGAAGACTCGTGCCGAGCGTCACGGTGATCACTACAAGATCTTTGGGCAGAAAATTTACATCACCTGGGGTGACCACGACGCGACTGAGAACATCATTCACCTTGTCCTCGCGCGCCTCCCAGATGCGCCTGCGGGTAGTAAAGGCATTTCCTTATTTATCGTGCCGAAGTTCTTGGTTAACGATGATGGCAGTCTCGGCGCGCGTAACGATGCCTATCCGGTATCGGTTGAGCACAAACTCGGCATTCACGGCAGCCCGACTTGCGTCATGGCCTACGGCGATAACGGCGGTGCCATTGGCTACCTCATCGGCGAGGAAAATAACGGTCTGGCGTGTATGTTCACCATGATGAACGAAGCGCGTTTGAAGGTCGGGCTTCAAGGCCTTGGTGCGTCTGAAGGTGCGTATCAAAAAGCAGTCGCCTACGCGCGCGAGCGTGTGCAGGGCGGTGTCCCTATCATCGAGCACGCCGATGTGAAGCGCATGCTTATGACAATGCGTTCGCTCAACGAGGCGATGCGTGCCTTGGCTTATATCGAGTCGTTGACCATGGATTTGTCGCACGGTGCGCCTGCTGAAGAGCGCGGTCAGTGGAAAGCGCGGCTTGATTTAATGATTCCCGTGATTAAGGGCTGGATGACTGAAATCGGGATGGAGGTCACGTCACTGGGTGTTCAGATTCACGGCGGTATGGGGTACGTCGAGGAGACGGGTGCAGCACAGTATCTGCGTGATGTTCGAATTACACCTATTTACGAAGGCACGAACGGTATTCAAGCTGCCGACTTAGTGAATCGTAAGCTGGCTCGTGATGGCGGCGCGACCATGGAAGCGATGCAGGAGCGGATCCGATCGGTGGCTGACGCGCTGGCAGGGTCTAGCGATGATCGTCTCGCAGCGATGGGTACGGCGCTGTCTGACGCGTTGTCTGCGCATGTTATGTCTTCACAAACCATTCTTGAGATGTTCAAAGCGGACAAGAATGCGGCGCTCGCGGCTTCTTTTGATTACATGATGCAGACTGGCTATTTGTTCGGCGGTTGGCATCTCGCTGCAAGCTCACTGGTTGCGATTGAGCTGTTGGCCAAGGATGAAAAAACATTGTTCTGTCAGCGTAAAATAGCGACCACCGAGTTCTATTTACACCGAATTATGCCCCGAGCCAGTGCACACGCTGATGCAATTTTTTCACCGCTGAGTCAGCTGGACACTTACGCCACTGATTGGCTGTAGTTAACACATTGGAGTGATCGCATGTTGAGCACCCCAGATCTCTCAGATCACAATCCTCGCGCTCAGGTTTTGCCATTTCAATTTCAAGCCTTTGGGCGAGTGATCGCGTTCCTTGGTCAGGTGGCGACCATTCGCTGTTTCGAAGACAACTCCATGGTCAAGCAAGCGGTGAGCGAGCCTGGGGGAGGACGCGTTTTACTCATTGATGGCGGTGGTTCACTGGCCAAAGCACTGACCGGTGACATGGTGGCCAAAAGTGCTATGGATAATGGCTGGGCGGGCATGGTCATCATTGGTGCCGTCCGTGATGTTGAAGTTATCAACACCTTCGATTTCGGGGTGAAGGCCCTCGGCACGTCGCCGATCAAGACCGAAAAGCTGGGTGTCGGTGAGCGTGGAGTGACGCTTAGTTTTGATGGCGTTGAGGTCTGTGACGGTGATTTTCTTGCAGCCGATGAGAACGGTGTGCTTGTGCTCGATGGGCCGTTTGTGCAGTCATAGTGTCAGCACGCGCAAGGTATGGGGCCCTCTCAGGTTGCATCTTGGAAACGGACGACTCGACTAAATTGCTTGTGCGTCCTCTCTTCTGTGTCCAATCCCTAGAGTGTCCCAATCTTTGAGTAAATGTGCGATGGGTCGCAAATAGCGGGGTTTTAATGACAGTGTGCGTGAGAGCACCTCAAAGTAATTTGAGGCAATGGCGCGTCTCAGCAGTTATCAGTCGAGTCGCAATGATAAATCTAAGGGCATGACCAACTTGGTCAATGCGCCAATGGATATGAAATCTACGCCGGTTTCGGCAATGCCGCGCAGGGTTGCCTCGGTTACATTCCCCGAGGCTTCGAGTTCTGCTGTCCCCGCCGTTATGGCAACCGCTTTTCGCATGCCCTCAAGTGTGAAGTTATCGAGCATGATTCGATCAGCGCCAGCCGCCAGTGCTTGCTCGAGCTCCTCAAGATTCTCAACCTCAACTTCCACGGGTTTTCCGGGTGCGTTTTGGCGGGCCTGATCCACTGCTTGACGGATGCCACCGCAGGCAGCTATGTGATTTTCTTTGATTAAAAAGGCGTCGAATAAACCAATGCGGTGGTTGAAACAGCCGCCGCAAGTGACTGCGTATTTCTGAGCGTTTCGAAAGCCAGGAATGGTTTTCCGTGTATCCAGTAACTTGGTTTGAGTTCCTGCGACAATAGCAGCAAGCGACGCACTGTAACTCGCAGTCCCAGAGAGCATCTGAAGAAAGTTCAGCGCCGCTCGCTCACCGGTTAAGATATTTCGTGCATTTCCTGCCAAGGTGAATAGCACATCGTTGGGTTCGAGTCGGTCACCGTCCACCTTTTTCCAATCAACTTTGACATCTGGGTCTACCGAGGAAAAAACCGCGTCAACGAACTGCGTGCCGCATAGCACGCCCGCCTCGCGTGTAATGACAGTCGCAGTTGCGTACTCGCGGCTATCCACTAACCCTGCAGTGATGTCACCACTGCCAATGTCTTCGTCCAGCGCGAGTTTTACAATAGGGTTGATGTCGTCTTGCGTCAGCACGCAGCAGTGTCCTTTAAGCGAGCCCTGTTATGATGCGGTATTGAAACACAAGCTAGGCCAAGATTTTTACGTGACCGACAATAAACACGGGCAAATTGTTTCTGGGTGGCTGCAAGGTTGCACCCAATTACCGTCGCCGAACTGCGGACCGCGACCTGCAGACGGTTCGGTAGAGCTCGTAGTGGTGCACAACATTTCGCTTCCTCCGGGCGAATTTGGTGGACCGCATATCGAGGAGCTATTTACCAATAGTCTGGATCCGAAGGCGCATGCCTATTTTGCCGAGATTGCCGATTTAAGGGTGTCGGCGCACTTTTTGATTCGTCGCGATGGTGAGGTGATTCAGTTTGTCCCCACGAATAAAAATGCATGGCACGCCGGGGAATCAACTTGGCGTGGGCGTGAAAAATGTAATGATTTTAGTATCGGGATTGAACTGGAGGGTACTGACACCCATGTTTACACTGGAGCGCAGTACAGCGCGCTGAGCAAGTTGATTAGAGCCTGCAGGCAGGCTCATCTTGAGATTGAGCCGGACGCTATTGTCGGGCACAGTGACGTTGCCCCTGGAAGAAAAACAGATCCGGGGCCAAGTTTTGATTGGGATCGCTTGAGTAGAGAGCTAGGCGTCGAAGAACTGCCAGGCACGTAGCACCAATCAGTGTTAGGGGAGAGAGAAGTTGGATTACCTCGCGTTTTTGACCTTTATCGTAGCGACAGGGCTTTATTGGTTTATGGGCCCCGGTGGGCCATTGCACAAGATAGATATTCAAAGTCTATTCCGGGCGCGGGTCGACGCGGATAGCTCTTCAAACACAGTATTGCTTTGGCTCGTTGGTGCACCAACCGCGGCGTTTGCGGTTTCGCTCGTTGTTTTGGAAGGTCTGTTTGGGGGGATGGCAACGCTTTTTGTTGGTGCTGCGGCGTTATTTTTCTCGTTTGGGCGCGAAGACTACCCAACGATTACTCAACGATTCCTCGCACGTGCGCGCGCCGGTGATAACGAAGGTGCGGCCATGGTCATTGAGAGTGCTGGAGGCAATGCAGAAGCGGAGGACGAAGACGGTTTTGCCGATGTTGCGTCTTTATTTTTCAGCAAAATGGCGCTACAACGATGGTTTGGCCCCGTTATCTATTTCTTTCTGCTGGGCCCCTCGGGTGCTGTCGCCTATCGGTTGGCTCATGCAACACAGTCAACTGCCACGCCTATTGGTGAGTCCGTGATGCGCATTATCGAGTGGTTGCCATCCAGACTCATGGTACTGAGTTTTGCCGTTTTTGGTGACTTTGATAAAACACTCGGACATATCACGGAGAAGGGTATCTCGCTTGAACCAAGTACCGATGAGTTCTTTGAAGATGCTTCTGATGCCGCCTTGGGTGATGCAAATACTTCTTCTGTCTACGAGCGGCTGACTGGGCTTTTCAGACTGCTTGATCGCAGCTTTTTGCTTTGGCTGGGTGCTCTATCGTTGCTCGTTCTTGTTTGATTGGGTTGGTCTGATCAACGCGTTTGGTTGAGCCGGCTTCTGTTGATCGCAGGCGCCTGCTGCACGCATTGGCGTAGGCCTAGGTCATAGGAGTTATGTCTGCGGGATTGCTCCTTAGTCTCTGTTAGCACTACACGAGGCACTCAATACCGGGCACCCGCGTTCAAGTAGTGTCCACAACGGCTAATTTTCAGCGGTTAAAGTGACGGGCGTCTCCACTTATTAACGCTCACTTGTTCAAACATTGATGAATGTCTCTCGAGGAAGCCGCGCAGTCACTCCCTCTGGGGTCATTCCACGCTCAGCGGGGCCGCCGAGTGCCTTGCACGATGTCGTAGAAATGTTGAGTCATTTCCTGACGGCTACGAATGTGCGCGTAGTCCTCAGGCGAGTGGTGTGCACCCACATCGAGAGAGACGGTCGATCCGAAACGCTTGAGTGCTTCCCTCATATGCATTGCCATTCGGAATGGTTCTGCGATGTTTGAGGCAACATGAAACAGCCGCGTGTTCTGGCCGTGGAAATACACAGGGACAACAGTGGGTTGATACTGCATGACAAGCTTGGCAATAAACGTTGTCCATGGCGCATCAACCACATCGCCAAAACCAGGTGCATCTGCGGTCGATACCATTCCCGAGGGGAAAAGTATAAGGGGCACACCGTCCGCGAGTGCTTTTCCCGCCAATTGCTTGGATCGCACATTCCGCTTCGTCGCTTCTTTTGTTTCGGTGAAGTCGATGGGGAGGAAGTGCGGCACGAGGTCCCGGTCTTGGCAGAGCAAAGAATTGATCACGACTTGAAAGTCATCGGCGTAATCGAGTGCCATATTGCACATAATGAGTCCGTCGATCACGCCAAACGGATGATTGGCAATGAATAGAACAGGTCGGTCTTTGGGTATATCAGCTAACGGGCTGGTGTCGCCATCGAGCGTGATATTGGTGAGCTTAAAGGCCTCGCGGAAGAAAGCTTTGGAGTCAATATCCATCGACTTGAGTCGTTGGTAGTGCGCCTCCATTTCATGGCGACCCAGAAAGCCTTCAAGAACCCGAACGAAGGCACGCGTCATTGGACCGTCCTCCGGTGACTCGTAGGTGAGCCTAGGCTTCTCTACGATGTAGTACTCGAACATTGGATCGACGTCCGGTGTAAATCGAGGGTCGTTGATGGCGGTGGAATCTGTCATTGCCATTTTTGCCTATCCATTTTTATCTTTACTGTTACGTTTCTTTTGGCCTGAGAGACCAGTCGAAGGTTATGACTGTTTTATGAAGTTTTCGTTACGCTCTTACTCCGCGAAAGTTCGTTGTAAGCGCCACCAGCTTGATTGTTCACCATAACTGGAATAACGCAGTACCAATAAAGGTCCCCAGTGCGTAACCAATGACGCCTACGAGTACCCCCGGCGTCACTTGGTCATGCCAGCCTTTTGCGGCTGCCATCGCGGGCGCTGTTGTTGCTCCCAAAATGGCAGCGTTACTCGCGGTCAATAATTCGGGGATCGTAAGGCCTAGTTTACGGCCCAATGTGAGTAACACAATGAGGTGTACACTCAGTAATATAAGCACTAGAACTATTAGCAAAGGTGCAACGCTGATCATAGCGCGAATGTCCGCGCCCGCCGCTATGGCGGCGAAGAATGTGAATGAGAGTGCGACGCCAATCTCAAAGGCGCCCGCAAACCATACCCGTATCTGCGGCAACGCGGTTGCAATTCCAACGGTGAGGACCGTCATGATGGCGTAGCGCCAGCTTGGAAAGCCTAACGACCAACACAGCAAATCAGTAACAGCAACAATGCTGCCTGCTGCCGCCAGCGAGTAGACAATGCTTGCGGGATTGACTTCGGGCTTTTCAAGCGTCACGCCCTCACTGACTGCATGAGGGGCAAAGCGTCGGACGATCCATTGTGCGCCGGGGATCAGGGCTATTACGCTGAGAAATACGGCAGAGAAAAGATTATCTGCAGCCGTGGCAGCAGAGAAGAAAGATGCGTCTTTACTAAGTCCCGTTATTTCACCCAGAGCTGCATAGTTCACGGAGCCGCCAATATAGGTAGAGGCAAACAGTCCCACTATCCCAGCTTCTCGTCTCTCGGCCGCTAGATCTGACGCTGCGCCCAATTGACCGAGATCTAGCAGCAATGCTGCGACCACGACGCCCGCCACAGTGCCCAAGGTTGCAACAAGAAAGGCTGCTGTTGTCCGAGATGCCTCTCTGGCTAGCCGGCGCACATCGGCTTGAAATAGAAACAATGGAATGAGCATCGGCACCACGTAGCTAAAAATGAAGCTGTAAGCGGGTGCTGAGTGGGGGATTAGTCCTACATTAGCAGCGGCGATCGCCAGCAATATGACGACTACGGTGCCAGTGATTTTTTGTCCAACTACAGTGCGTTCAGAAGCAAATGCCATCGCTGATAAAACGAGGATGGCCGTGAACACAGCGAAATGCTGCTCCGCTGGAATAAGTGACATGTTTACTACCTATTATTTTTTTGTTCCCAGAGCATAGAGGATAACGCAAGCTATTAAACACGTCTGCTGAAAGCGCCTGCCATCGCCTGGACAGTCACGGTCTTTTAGTCTTCACAGTTGACCTGGCATCTACCGCGGACTCTTTTTGCGTCAACAAGGTTAAGTAAAAAGTTTGGCGGCAGCGTCGAGAATGACCGTAGCGACCGAGTCCGAGTCTGCACCTAAGCCCAGATTCAGCCCTCAGACTTCAAGCCAGAGCTATAAACTGCTGGCGGAAGGCGGAAGGCGGAAGGCGGAAGGCGGAAGGCCGAGATTCAGGGCTATGAGTGCGAGCAAGCTTAAAGTGATACAACTTGGGATTGGCTCGTGAGACACTGTCGTCATGAGTGAATTGTCTGATATCCCGCAAGCTGAGCCATCAGTTGTCGCTGCTGAAATGGCGCGTCGTCAGGCCTTAGAGGCGATGGGCATCGACGTGTATGTGTCTCGCTATGACATGCCTGGAGCCGCCCCCTCGGTAAGGCGGCGAGTGGCTCCGATTGAGTCTTCCGCAACTATGCCCACGGCGAGCCAAGTGTCAGTTCAACATGGGATGGACCCAAGTTCTGTTCCTGAACCGCGCGAGAGTTCAGTGACTGCATCTAAGCGTGCCTCCGGCACAGCTCCAAGTGTGTCACTGTCGTCGGCACGAACCTTAGAGACCGTGAAATTTTCCATGCTACTAGCGTCCGCAGGCCCATTTTTATGGGTAGAGCAGTTGGCTGATGGACTTATCCGTCAAGATCAGCTCGCCTTGATTAACGCGATGGCAAGAGCGCTCAGCTCCGATGTGTCGGTAAGACAGCAGCAATTCGACTGGCCAATGCGGGGCAATTCGACATTGTCCGGTGATGCAGAGTCAGCAAAACAGGCTCTGCATGGTCTCATTCAGCGAATGGCCCGTGAGGTCGATGCGAAGCGCGTTGTTGTCATGGGGGCTTGTTCCTACTTGCCAGACCGTATTGCTCAATCAGCGGTGGTCATCCCATCGACCATGGCAATGCTCCGAAATTCGGGATTGAAGCGAGAGGCTTGGCAGGCACTTAAACCATTGCGGGCGATTGAGCTGGTCTAGAATTGACGCGATCGACCGACACCTTCTACTGCCGCCGCATTCATTCATCCGACGGTATTGCGCTTTCTCGCCTATATGAAGGTGCTGAGGGACCCTCCCTTTCTTTTTTGCAGTCTCTCAATAGGAAGCCCTCTGGCGCAGCTTGGTGCGCTGTATCGGAAAGTAAGTTAGTCGCTGTTGGCTGGTTCAATCTTGTTGGTGATGAAGCCGAAATCATCGATTTCCGCGTAGACAAAGAAATGAGGCGATTAGGAGTTGGGCGCTATTTGCTTGCAGAGACTTTGGATGTCCTGAATATGTCCGGGGTTATGACTGTTTTTCTGGAGGTTCGTCGCTCTAATGTTGCAGCAATTACTTTGTACGAAAACGCGGGTTTTGCCACTATCGGTGTCCGCAATAACTATTACGAGACAGCAACAGGGCGCGAAGATGCGCTTCTGATGCGGCACGATTCGAATAAGAGGTAGAGAATCAGTGAATATTCTAGAAACGGACCATTGGTGTTTGATGTTGCCCTCCGAGTGGCACGCTGAGAATGAAGACGACATCATCCGTATTGTCGATCAGGACGAAGTGGGTGAGATCGAAATCACCACACTGCATAAGCAATCTGGAAAAGTGATGGCCACGGATGTTCAGGAGATGGCGCGCGAGGAATCTCCCGAGGTATCCCAATGGGAAGCGGTCAATGCAGGTGCTTTTTCAGGTGTTAGTGGCGGGTATCGCGAAGACGGCGTCGCTGTGCGAGAGTGGTATCTAGGTTCGGACAGTTTGCTCCTTTACGTGACTTACGTTTGTGATGAAGACGATGCAGGTTTGGATGACGCGTCGGTGGATGAGCTTCTTGGAACTCTGGTGGTCGGCGATTCTCAGATAGGCTAGGCGATTTCGCCGGTCACACGGACTCGCTTACTCCCTACTTCGACGGTAAATTCTGCACGGTTCGCATTTTCAATCCGCTTGTCGATAACGTTTTTGGCGGCAATCAGTAGGCCGGTAATGATAAAGGCGCCTGGAGGCAGTATTGCCAAGAGTAGGCCCGTGTAATCCTCAGCGAGGACAATTGTCCAGTTAGCCGCCATTGGGCCGAGCAAGAGGTCCATGTTGGCGAATACAGCGCCTGTGCCCAGTAACTCGCGGATCGCGCCAAGCACCACGAGAACCAGTCCAAACCCCATGCCCATCATGAAACCATCGGCAAGCGCGGGTGCTATTGGGTTTTTGGCGGCAAAGGCATCAGCGCGACCCAAGATGACGCAATTAGTGGTAATCAAGGGCAAGAAAATGCCCAGTATCTGATAAAGCTCGTAGGCATAGGCCTGCATAAGTAGTTCTGTACAGGTGACAGCGGCAGCGATGATGAGTACGAACGCCGGTAATCGAATGGATTCAGTAACAACGTTTCTGATCAAAGAAACACACAGGTTAGAGGTAACCAAAACGAACAGCGTGGCAGCTGCCAAACCCATGGCATTTACGACGCTAGCGGTGACCGCCAGGAGTGGGCAGAGCCCCAGCAGCTGAACCAGCGCGGGATTGTTTTTCCACAGTCCGTTATGAGTGATTTGACGGTAGCTTTGAGTGCTCATGATGCGTCCTTCTCGACGAGCTCGAACAGGTCCTGTTCGTATGTTCGGGCATATTCCAATGCACTTTTGATAGCGGAGACAACAGCGCGTGGTGTTACTGTAGCACCAGTAAAGGCATCGAACTCTCCACCGTCTTTTGTAACAGCCCAACCCTCTAACGAGGGGTTGTCTAGGCCTTTTTGGTCGAAAGACAAAATCCATGGGGATTTTTTGAGTTCGACCTTATCACCCAGCCCAGGGGTCTCACGGTGACTCAGCACACGTACGCCAGCGATGGCACCCGAGTGATTAATGCCAACGAGCAATCGGATGTCACCGCTATAACCGTCGCGGGCGGTCGCCGGCAATATCACGCCTGCAACTTTGCCGTTTTTGCGAGCACGATAACCTGAAGACTCCTCGCGCAGTGCGAGAAATGGATCCTCAGCAGCGAGGGTGAAAGAGTCGTCTATAAGTTCGTTATCGTGGGTCTCTGCGGGGAAAATTTCCAAAAGTTGCCGTGCTTCAGCTGCGCGCTCCGCAGCCGCAATGGGCTCCTTTGTTTGCTCATACACGCCGCTAATCAAGCCTGAGCCAACGGCGGCAAAAGCAGCGAGAAGCGCAGCGCCAATAAGACTGGAAATCAGGATTCTCACTCATCGACCTCAATTTTTTTCGTGCCGTAGACCTGAGGCTGCGTGTATTGATCGATGAACGGAGCCGCGAAGTTGAGGAGTAGCACCCCGAAAGCGACGGCGTCTGGATAATTTCCGTTAACGCGGATTAAATAGACCAATACGCCGACACCTGCACCGAATATGAGACGGCCGCGGTTTGAAACGGCTGAGCTCACAGGGTCGGTGATAATAAAGAATGCGCCGAACATGGTGGCGCCGCTGAATAGATGGAACATCACCGAGCCGCCACCTGTTGAGCTGCCCTCATCAAATCCAAGTAACGCACAGACGCTCAAAGCACCTAGCATCCCAGCCGGCGCATGCCACGTGAAAATGCGCTGGCGAAGTAACCAGATACCACCGGCAAGGAATGCGATGTTCACCAGGTCCCAGCCAATCCCTGCAATGGGCCCTGCGAGTTCTGCCTTGCTTACCATTAGGTCGTCAAACAGCATTCCCGCGTTTTGCCTAAACAAGTCGAGCGGCGTTGCCGCGGTGACACCATCGTAGCTGGCGGGCGCGAAGAGCGCCGTGATGGCATCTAATAGTCCAGGTACCTCACCCACACCTCTGGGTTCGGTCCAGGCGCTCATTTGAAGCGGGAAGGACACCAGCAAAACCACATAGCCGACCATGGCAGGGTTGAAGGGGTTGTATCCGAGACCTCCGAACGCGTGTTTGCCTAGCAAGACCGAGACGCCGATACCCACAACAATTAGCCACCAAGGTGAATAGGGAGGTAGGGCGATACAGAGTAGTGTTGCGGTGACAATGACGCTGTGATCCTTTAGCGGTGACTTATAGTCTTTACCACGCAGCCAGAGCGCCCAGGCCTCAAAGCCCATGGCTAGCATCGAGCCAAAAATGATATTCACCAACGTTCCAGGGCCAAAGAACCAGGTCAAGACGGCTACCCCAGGCAGTGTTGCAAGTAACACTTGTTTCATGACCTGCTCAACGGAGGTCACTGGCTTATGCAAATGTGGAGACGAGACATGCATCAAACTCATTGCGCGTTATCCTCAGTACCCTTTGGCTCCTGTGCGGCTTTTTTCGCTTTAGCACGTTCAATCGCAGCCTGCACAGGATCATCGCCCGACTTGGCGCGCGCTTCGGCAGCTGCTTTTCTTGCAGCACGTTTCGCTTCCCTAGCCGCGGCTTCTCGCTCTAGACGCTCTTGGCGCGCCTCAAAACGTGTACGTGAGTTATCGGAGCGCACCTTCTCTTTTGCTGCTTCCCGAATCGCACCTTTGGCCGAGCGATAGTACTGAACCAAAGGGATATGGCTGGGGCATACGTAGGCACAGGCACCGCACTCGATGCAATCAAGCAAATTGTGTCGCTCAAGTTGCTCATTGTCCTTCGCACGCGCATACCAATAGAGCTGCTGGGGAAGTAGCGATGCTGGACAAGCTTCGGCACACATACCACAGCGGATACACGCCTGTTGAGGCTGCGGCGGCGGTATCTCCGTACGAGTCGGCGCCAGCACGCAATTGGTAATCTTTACGAGAGGCATATCGAGATCGGTGACCGCAAAGCCCATCATTGGCCCACCGTGAATGACGCGATCCGCAGCATCTCTATCAAAGGCTGCTTCAGCGAGTAACTCGCGTATTGGGGTGCCCAACAAAACGCGACGGTTCCCCGGCTTCTGCAACGCCATACCCGTCACAGTTGTAATACGGTCGGTCAGTGGTTTGCCGTCTAAGAGGGCGTCACGAACCGCAATGGCAGTGCTCGGATTTTGGCACAGAATACCAATATCGGCGGGAATGCCGCCCGAGGGCACCTGCATGTCAAACAATATCTCAATGAGTTGCTTCTCACCGCCTGAGGGATATTTGGTAGGGAAGGTCACAACGTCTGCAATCTCAAGCGCTTCGGCCGCCTTTGTCATTGCCTCTACGGCATCGGGCTTGTTGTCCTCAACTGCGAGGATTATGTTCTCGGCACCCACCATGTGCGCGAGTATTTCCGCGCCCTCGACGATTTCTCGGGCATAACACTGCATGACCGTATCGTCGGCTGAGATATAGGGCTCGCACTCGGTGCCGTTAATGATCAGCGTATGAATGCCTCGCTCACGATCTGAGGCTAGCTTAATTGCGGTGGGGAATCCCGCTCCCCCCAGACCAGCAATGCCCGCCTGCCGGATACACTCAACTAACTCTGCTTTTGGTCTCGTTCGCCAATCATCCAAACCTTTGAGGTCGACCCACGTGTCGGTACCGTCAAGCGTGATCTCAATACACGTATCGGTTAAGCCAGACGCGTGGGGTACCGCACGCGACTCGATTGCAGTGATCGTGCCAGAGCTCGGTGCATGGACAGGAACGCTTACTGGGCCCTGTGCCTCTGCGATCATCTGACCGCCTTTAACGCTGTCACCCACCTCAACGATAGGGCGCGCCGGTGCACCTATGTGCTGCGTAACGGGCAAGACAAGCTTTGAGGGTAGGGGCATTTCCTGAACCTGTCCTGGATTCGCTAATTCCTTCCGCTCTGGCGGATGAATGCCGCCATGAATATCAAAAATCTGTCTCATGCGGCAGCCTGTTTCGGACCTGATTCGGAGGTTTTATCCGAGCCACGGTCGGTCGCTATTAGGTTGTCTCGAGAAGAATCGTCCGGAAGTGGCCAGTACCAATGCTGAATACCCTCTTTACGAGGAATCATATCGATACAGTCGACAGGGCAGGGCTCGACACAGAGGTCGCAGCCAGTGCATTCATCGATGATAACCGTATGCATTTGTTTGGCCGCCCCCAAGATCGCATCAACGGGGCAGGCCTGAATACACTTTGTGCAGCCAATACATTCGTCTTCTCGAATAAAGGCAACCGTTGGCTCAGCCTCGACGCCATGTTCCGCGTTTAAGGGCTCGGGCTCGACATCGAGTAAGTTGGCGAGGGCTTGAATCGTGTCTTCACCGCCGGGAGGACATTTGTTGATGGAGTCACCCTCGGCGATTGCTTCCGCGTAGGGCCTGCACCCGGGATAGCCGCATTGGCCGCACTGCGTCTGAGGCAGAATACTGTTGATTTGATCGGAGAGCGGGTTGCCCTCGACTTCGAAGCGGACGGCCGCAAACCCGAGCAGTGCGCCAAAGACGACCGCCATACCCACAAGCGCTGCTAGGGCGAGCAATATCGGATTGGTGAGGATCGTCTCAACCATTAGACCAGTCCGGCAAAACCCATAAAGGCGAGTGAGGCAAGACCGGCGGTTATCATCCCGATAGCGGCGCCTTGAAACGCTTCTGGCACATCAGCCACAACAAGACGCTCGCGCATCGCGGCGAATAATACCAACACCAAAGAAAAGCCAAGGGCGGCGCCCATGCCATAGACAAGGCTCTGCATGAAATTGTGGGCTTGGTTGATATTAAGCAATGCAACACCTAAGACTGCGCAGTTAGTGGTTATGAGCGGCAGATAAACACCTAGAACACGATGAAGCAGAGGACTCGTTTTACGAACAACCATCTCGGTAAATTGCACCACCACCGCAATGACCAAAATAAACGAGAGTGTTCGTAAGTAGGTAAGACCGAGTGGGGCTAGCAGGTATTCGTAGGTGAGATAGCTACACACCGAGGCAAGTGTGAGGACGAATGTGGTCGCGGCAGACATGCCAATGGCCGTGTCGAGTTTGTTTGAGACGCCCATAAAGGGGCATAGGCCCAAGAACTGAACCAGCACGAAATTGTTGACCAGCACTGCGGCAACCAGCAGTACGGCGTAGTCCCCTAACATCTTACTCCTGCAGGCTTTGAAGCCTGTCTCATTAAACTACCGTAATAGTAAGGAATAGTAGACCGATCGAACAGTAATTGTTTGATCTAGCCGCAGTGATATTTTGGAATGGTGATAGCGCGCGCAGTTATTAGTTTACTGCTTACTCGCCTCGACCATGGCTGCCACGGCGTCGGGATCGATTCGCTGAATAAGGGGAGAGAACTTGTTGATCGTGTGCCCCTCCAAGGGTGCTGTCAGCTCAGTCCAATCGAGAGACAGCCCCAAAAATGCTTCACTTTTCTCAGCCATTACGGGGAGCACAGGTTTTAGGTATGTCATCAGCACTCGGAAGCAGTTGATACCTACTGAACAGGCGTCTTGTACCTCTTGCTCGCGTCCCTCTTCTTTGGCCAGTACCCAAGGTTTTTTCTCATCGATATACTGATTTGACCGATCCGCGAGCGCAATGATCTCTCGCATAGCACGTTGGAAATCGCGCGCCTCGTAAAGTGCGGCGATCGCATCGCCCGCCGCTATCAGCTCGTTGATAAGTTCTGGCTCGCTGCATTGTGCACTGAGCTGATTATCAAAGCGCTTTCGCAAAAAGCCAGCACACCGGCTCGCTATATTAACGACCTTGCCTACAAGATCAGAGTTTACCCGTTGGACGAAATCTTCCAGGTTCAGATCCATATCGTCGACGTTCGGACTCAGTTTTGCCGCGAAGTAATAACGCAGATACTCAGCATCTAGGTGCTCAAGGTAAGTTGAGGCCATAATGAATGTGCCACGACTTTTCGACATCTTCGTGCCGTCTACGGTAAGGAAGCCGTGGGCAAAAATTGCCGTAGGTTGTCGAAGTCCAGCGCTCGCCAGCATCGCAGGCCAGAACAGACCGTGGAAGTTAATAATGTCTTTGCCGATGAAGTGATACAGCTCCGTATCGTGACCAGGCTGCCAGAAGCTTTCGAAGTCATCACCGGTGCGCTCACAGAGGTTTTGGTGACTCGCGATATAACCAATGGGTGCATCGAGCCACACGTAAAAGTATTTGTTGGGATAACCGGGAATCTCGAAGCCAAAGTAGGGGGCATCCCGCGAGATATCCCAGTCCTGAAGTCCTGCGTCAATCCACTCTCGGAGCTTGTTTGCGATCGGAGCTTGTAGCTGTTCACCTGAAACCCATTCAGCAAGAAGGTCTTGGAAAGCGCTGAGCCTGAAAAATAAGTGATCTGATGCTTTTTCGACCGGTGTCGATCCAGATAGTGCAGAAACTGGGTCAATGACCTCGGTAGGTGAGTACGTGGCACCGCAGGCCTCGCAGTTATCGCCGTATTGATCTGTCGTCTTACATTTAGGGCAAGTGCCTTTGATGAATCGATCGGCCAGAAAAAGACCTTTAATCTCGTCATAGGCTTGAACAACACTTCTGACGGCGATGTGCCCATTCGCCTCTAGACGTTTAAAGATGGTCTCTGACCATTTTTGGTTTTCTGGCGAGTGCGTCGAATGGTAGTTGTCAAACGAGACGTTAAAACCCGCTGAGTCGGCTTCGTGAAGCGCTTTTATGTTTGCAATGTGTGCGTCTGGTGTGACGCCTTGCTTCTCTGCCGACAACATAATAGCGGTGCCGTGCGCGTCGTCAGCGCAGACATACCGGCAGTGATGACCACGAGAACGCTGGAAGCGTACCCAGATGTCAGTTTGCACCTGCTCAAGCATATGTCCTAAGTGCAAAGGAGCATTAGCGTAGGGTAGGGCAGACGTAACGAGTATCTTGCGCGTTGACATGGGATTTGAGCTCAGACAAAAACGGGCGCCATTGTAGCCGCACCGCGCTATCGGTAACAGTGGTGACGTCGTTGGATGGGAATAAGTTCAGGTCACGCGTTCCCGAAAGACCTGATTTTGAGAGACAGCGATATGGTCGTCTGACAGGAGCACCTATGCTCGTTGGCTTACTAATTGGCCACCCTCTCACTATCCGATTGTTAACAGCCAGTTGTTCACAATTGAATCGATGTCACCCATCAACCAGTGGCTGATATATACTCGCGCCTTTGTTCAAAGGCTGTTTTCCGAAGGTGATCTCATGACGCAGGGTGTCAGCACAGTTAAGCATGTCATTGCCGTTGCCTCGGGCAAGGGTGGTGTTGGCAAGTCGACTGTTTCTGTCAATTTAGCGGTGGCTGCTGCGCAACTGGGTTTGAAGATTGGTTTGCTCGATGCCGATATCTATGGCCCCAGCCAGGCGCGGTTGCTGGGCATAGAAGATGGCGTGATGCCTGACGTTGTTGAGGAGAAGATTTTTCTACCGATAGAGGCGCACGGTGTTGCTGCAATGTCGATGGCGTTTTTGACACGGGAGAAGACCGCGATGGTCTGGCGCGGTCCTATGGCGAGTGGCGCGCTTCAGCAGATGATTGAGTCCACGCGCTGGGGTGATTTGGACGTACTTTTCGTCGACATGCCTCCGGGTACGGGTGACATCCAATTAACGCTGTCACAACGGACGCAATTGGCAGGGGTGGTTGTTGTTACCACACCCCAGGACATCGCACTTATTGACGCGCGCCGCGCTGTCGAGATGTTTAATAAGGTATCGGTTCCCGTCCTCGGTATGATTCAAAATATGGCGACGCATGTGTGTCCAAACTGTGGCCATGAGGACCCCGTCTTTGGCAGTGATGGCGGTGCGAATTTGGCAAATGAATACAATTCACGTCTGCTTGCGAATATCCCTTTGTCGAGACGAATTCGCGAGACGAGTGATGCCGGTGAACCTATTGTGATTGCAGAGCCCGAAAGCGTGGATGCGCTCGCCTACCGGGATGCTGTATCGGAGGTCATGACATCACTAGAAGCGCTAAAACGGCCCTCTATACCGACAATCAGCATGACTGACTAGGCAGGCTATTGGCCCCCGAGTCAGTTGAGAGAAATTTCAGGAGTTAACGTGAGTATTAAGTCAGATGGTTGGATACGTCGAATGGCAGATCAGCAGAAGATGATCGAGCCCTTCGAAGCAGGTCAGGTCAGGCATAACAGTGCTGGTGAAAAACTTATTTCGTACGGTACCTCGAGCTATGGATATGATGTGCGCTGCTCGCGTGAGTTCAAAGTGTTTACCAATATTAATTCTGCGACTGTTGATCCCAAGGCATTTGATAACGATTCGTTCGTCGATGTAGAGAGCGATGTGTGTGTTATCCCGCCGAATTCATTTGCGTTGGCGCGCACGGTCGAGTACTTCCGTATCCCCAGAAACGTGCTGACTATCTGCTTGGGTAAATCGACTTATGCGCGCTGCGGTATCATCGTCAACGTCACGCCGCTAGAACCTGAGTGGGAGGGGCATGTGACATTGGAATTCTCCAATACGACAACGCTACCAGCGAAGATCTACGCTAATGAGGGCGTTGCTCAAATGCTGTTTTTCGAGTCTGACGAGGTATGTGAGACCAGTTATGCCGATCGTGGTGGGAAGTATCAGGGACAAACGGGCGTTACTTTACCTAAGACCTAAGACCTAAGACCTAAGACAATAAGGAATTATTGCTGAGGTTCATGCCTCTGGTCACTCAATGAGTGTCGGTATCGCCGAGTGGGTTACTGATAAACATACCGATGGGTGGCACTTGCGCTAGATAACATGCCATGTTGAATAAGAGTTGTAGGCGATCGAGTTCGTCATTCACCCAGAATGGTCAGACGCAAAACCTCTGACGTAAACAAAAGGATCCTATAGTCGCAGGAAAACTCTCAGCGGGAGTCGCTCCCAACCCTTAGGAGGAGTTGCTCTCATTTCTCAGTCGGAGCCGCTTCCCATCGGGTCTTCGTCCAGCCAAGCCAGTGATTTAATGTCTACTTTGATTGTCGAGCTTCGTTCTACGTGTTTGGTTTTCACCATCAGGTAGTCAAGGCTGGGCGCCAACCAAATTTCAGACGCGCGCTTTTGCGGGTTCTTGTGCACGGCCCGATAGTGGACAGCGTTAATATCGCCAAGGGGAGTTTGCAAAATTTCATCGGGCAAGCGTTGCCAAGACTTGTCACTGATTTTCGCGCCATCGACTACACGGAAATTGAGCGTCTCCGGTGGCTCATCTGATTGTATTAGCGTCAATCGAAGTTGTTGCTGTTGCGAAAATTGATCGAGTACGCCTGGCTCCATTTCATGCTCGCTCCACTCATCGCGCTTCAAGCTTCTTATGACGCCGCGCTCTGTATCAAACTCGACTGCCCGTTTACTCGTCTTAAGTGTCTTGACTTTCGACGTAAATCGAATCCCTTCAATACCTGAGTTGGTCAGACGAAAATCAGCGGACTCGTTCATCTTGATGAGAAAGTTTGCACCGCTGCTTGCAAGACGGTAGGTGTCTCCCTCTCGTCGCAGTGAGCGGGTTAAGTCGAGAGTCATGCCAAGCGCATTCGTTTGATAGACGGCCTCGAAAGGTCGCAAAACAGTCGTCCTACTCATCGAGGGCTGCGCACTTTCGGCCAGAGAGCAGAGTGGGGCGATTACTAATATGGCCGCCGTACATAGAGTTACTGCAAGACGAGGGCTAGCACCCCAAAGTGCGTGGCGGTTAAACATGGGTTGGATCCCAAGTGGCGCCGTTTGACGGCAGAAGCTCGCCATCCAAATAGGCTCCAAGTTCAGTGAAAATGACTCGCTCTTGAAGGTGCCAATTAACCGCCCTCGGGAATATAAGATGCTCAACTTTGAGTACTTTTGATGCCAGTGTCTTTGCCGTTTCACGCTCTACAATGGGTACGCGTGCCTGCAAAATCGCGGGGCCACCATCGAGTTCATTGGTTACATAGTGCACGGTCGCGCCTGCCTCAGTGTCTCCAGCGTCGATTGCACGCTGATGTGTGTTCAGTCCAGCATACTTAGGCAACAGAGACGGGTGAATGTTCACCAGCTTGCCCAAAAACTGGTTTATGAATATAGGCGTTAGGATGCGCATGAAACCAGCGAGTACAATCACATCGGGGTTAGCCGTAGCTACTTCATCCGCCAGTGCAGCGTCAAAAGATTCGCGCGTCTCGAATTGCTTATGGTCGATCACAGTTGTTGCAATACCGTGCTGCTTTGCAGTGACGATGCCCTGAGCATCCGGACGGTTGCTAATAACCCGCACGATGGCGCCGTCCAGAAGCCCTCGACTGCTCGCGTCGAGAAATACCTCCATGTTGGAGCCCCGTCCCGAAATTAGGATAACAACGTTTTTTTTGGGCTTGATTGAGTGCAGTTGCGAAGCCATGTGCAAAGACTTTCCAAGTGTTCGCCGCTTAGGACCTGAACTCTACTGAGCCATCTCCAGCCTCGATGCGCCCCAGTTCCCAGCAGTTTAAACCTTGCTCAGTGAGCAGCTGAATGGCGGCCTCAGCTTTCGCCGGACCGACAATAACGGTCATCCCGACACCACAGTTAAACGTCCTGTGCATCTCTTCTTCGGCGACGCCGCCCGCTTCCGCAAGCCACGTGAATACTGGCGGTATATCCCATGACGCCTTGTCGAGTACAGCAGAGCACCCCTTGGGTAATACTCTTGGGATATTTTCAAGAAGACCACCACCCGTTATGTGTGCCAGTGCATGAGGTTTGATCTCTCGCTGCAGCGCTAGGAGTGGCTTGTTGTAAATCTGTGTTGGTGCCATCAATGCATCGGCAAGTGTCGTTGATCCACAGGGCGTCGAAAGATCTACACCTGATACTTCGATAATCTTGCGAATCAGTGAATAGCCATTCGAGTGAGGGCCTGACGAAGCGATACCGATAATAACGTCACCGGGGGTGACCTTGTGTCCGTCAATAATTTGAGTTTTCTCAACAACGCCGACGCAAAACCCAGCGAGATCATAGTCCTCGCCCTCATACATCCCCGGCATCTCAGCCGTCTCGCCACCTACTAGTGCAGCCCCTGCGAGCTCACAGCCTTTGCCTATGCCCTCGATTACCTTGGCTGCAACATCGACGTTGAGCTTACCCGTCGCGTAATAATCCAAAAAAAGAAGTGGCTCAGCACCCACCACGGCAATGTCATTGCTGCACATGGCCACCAAATCAATGCCAATGGTATCGTGCCTGTCCAATTGCATCGCCAAACGCAGTTTTGTTCCGACACCATCCGTGCCTGATACCAGTACGGGACTGCGATAGCCTTCTGGAATTTCACAGAGCGCGCCAAACCCTCCGAGACCGCCGAGCACTTCCGGTCGTCGCGTCGCCCTCGAAACATGCTTGATACGATCTACTAAAGCATTACCTGCATCTATGTCGACGCCTGCGTCTTTGTAAGTTAATCCTTGGGTTTGCTTTCGCTCTGTCATAACGTCCCTCTCGTATGGGCGGGAAGATTACTCGTTGACTACTCATGAGGAAAGCGACCAACTCAACTTTCGCTGGTAAACTGCAAATATGAGACGTATTTACGCAATCTTAGGACCCATCCTGCTGACCTTTACAGGGCTGTTTAGCAGCAGTTTTGCACTTAGTGCCGAGAATTTTTTCGCCGAGGCGGTGGCTGTTCAAGACCGCAGTGCAGGTGAGCTGAAGCGAGCTGCCGGTGATGCTCTGGCTCGCGTGCTGGTCAGGGTTTCTGGTGACGAGCAAGTTCTTGACGAAGCACCCTTCGCGGCGGCTGTGAAAGACGCGCAATCACATGTGCTGTTGTATAGCTATCAAGATGATGTGGAGGCCGGCACCCGCGTTTTTTTCGAATTTGATGACGCATTCGTCCGGAGTTTGTTTCGCGATCACTCAGTGCTTTACTGGGAGCAACGCCGCCCGCCCTTGGTGATTTGGCTGGCCCTGGACGAACCCTTTTCTCGACGCTTTGCTGCAAGGTCGGATGATGACGAATTGTTGTCACCCTCGTTGGAGCAATTTAAGACACGCGGCGTGGACGTTCGGTTTCCTTTGCTCGACTTGGCAGATTCTGCGGCGCTCTCTGTTAACGCAATTTGGGAGCGAGACTTCGATCAAGTCCGGCGAGCGTCGTTAAGATACGGTACAGAGCATGCCTTGGTTGGTCGCTGGATCGACCTAAGCGATGGGAGCAAGCTTGTCGATTGGTACTATGTAGGTCCTGAGGAGACAGCAAATGTTCAATTTCGAGCCTCTGAACTTCCAGATATTTGGCAGCGCGGCGTCGATCTCGCTGTCGACACGATGCGCGATTCGCTCGCAGTAACGTTGCAGCAGTTTGAGGTGTCCGAGGCTATAGCGGTCTCGGTGCGTGGCGTTCACTCCTACGCAGATTATCGAGCTGTCTCGGCTGTCTTTAGTGAACTGGGCCAGCTTGTAGATCTCAGAATTGATTCGCTGGTTGGCGATACGGTCACCTACAGAGTCGTCGGTGTCTCGTCCGCGGAGCAAGTCGCAAGACTCATTCCGTCACGATCGGGATTGTTGACTCAACCTATGGTGCGTCGAGATGAGCTTGAGTTGGTTTGGGAGTCTTTGTAGTGAGTGAGCTAGAACGAAAAGAACCGTCTTGGTCGCAATGGCTTTTTATTGGCATCTCCGTGGCCTTAGTTCTCGCGGCGCTGATTAGTTTGCAGGGGATTTTGACGCCCTTTTTAATTGGCGCTCTGATCGCCTACCTCGGAGATCCGATGGTAGATCGTCTTGAAGCCCGAGGATTCTCGCGTACAAGTGGTGTTGTCATCGTTTTTGCCTTTTTTATGGGGTTACTTGTTCTTTTATTGGCCGTAGTAGTCCCCATCTTGCTGCAACAGGTTTCTGAAGTCTTAGCTGGTATTCCCGACGCGTATCGATGGGTGTCGTCAGTAGCCGTCCCAAAGTTACAAGCATTACTCAGCCTTACCCCTATTAATCTGCCCGACATTGATTGGCCAACACATCTTAGCGAGCAATGGGCGTCAGTTGGTAAAATGACGGGAGGCGTTGTCCAGCAAGTTACCACCTCGAGCTTCGCGCTGGTAACGGGGTTGCTTAATGCTGTCTTGGTGCCGGTGGTTGCGTTTTACCTAATGCGTGACTGGGATCTTATGATGGCGGGGCTTATGAATTTGGTGCCCCGCGCTATGGTGAGTGCTGTGGCAGATGCTATCGGTGAGGCACATTCCGTTCTGGAGGCTTTTGTGCGCGGGCAGCTGGTGGTAATGGGTGCGCAGGCTTTAATTTATAGTGTCGGGCTTTGGCTGGTTGGCGTGAACTATGCAGTCGTCCTCGGTCTTGTCGCAGGTGCTGCGAGCATCATTCCCTATGCCGGCGCTGTGATTGGTGTTGGCAGTGCAATGATCGTCGCTTACCTGCAATTTGGTCTCGATTTTTGGGCTTTGGGGTTGGTTGGGTCCGTATTTCTTATTGGACAGCTAATAGAAAGCTTTGCGCTGACCCCCATGTTGCTTGGAGACAGGATAGGACTGCACCCCGTAGCAGTTATTTTCGCACTGATGGCGGGAGGGCAGCTCGCTGGCTTTACTGGAATGTTGATCGCTTTACCTGTGGCTGCCGTGCTTCTTGTGTTTTGCCGTCGACTGGTGGCTGTCTACCTGACCACTGACGCCTATTTGGGGCAGTGAGGCCCTATGATGAGTCTCACTCCTATGCAGCTTGTGTTGCCGATCGCCACTGATCCTGATGCGACTTGGGAGCACTGGGTGTCGAGAGGGGAGACCGAGCTGCTTGAGCACGCCTTGGCCGATAGCACCTCGATTGCTTCCCCCGGGGTTTATGTATGGGGAGCTGAAGGACTCGGTAAGAGTCACTTGCTGCAAGCGGTTTGCGCGACTATCGGCCGTGATGCGAGTTATATCCCGCTGTCGTTAGTGTTAAATGCGCCGCCGGACGCCCTTTTGGATGGTGTTGAAACAAGCGCGGCTGTTCTCATCGATGACGTTCATCTAGCGGCGTCAAGCCCTGGCTGGCAAGAGGCTTTATTTCATTGTTTCAACCGATGTATGGGCACTGGCACGTCGCTAGTTGTCTCGTCCCGAGTTGCAGTCTCCGGTCTTGATGACTTGTTGCCTGATTTGAGCTCACGATTTTCGCTGCTCGCTGGATTTAAAATTCCAAGCTGGCAAATGGACGCTTTTGAGACTTTGCTGATCAGACTCGCTCGACACCGGGGTTTCAATCTCACCTCGGAAGCTGCTCGTTACCTGACACGCCGGCTGCGGCAAACACCCGTGGAGGCTCTCAACGCAGTAGAGAAAATTGAGCGATTAAGCTTGATCGAGCAGCGCACGCCTACCATCCCTTTCTTGAAAACACTCGGACTCTAACTTGATCGACTGAAGGTGGCTGAGCGGGTGACACTGCGGGACGTCAGGAGGAGGGATGCGCTACGACCGTTTCGTTTTCACCGAGAGCGAGATAACGCCTCAACCGCGCCACTAAGATATAGAGCGGAATAGTATCGAGGAGTGCCACGGCCGCTTTGAATCCATAGTTGCTAGCCACCAGAACAAGAAGTGTTTGGAACGCCATTTCCCCACGAAGGAAGACAGCACCAAACGTCACTGTTACAACCATGATTGAATCGACGAGCTGACTAAGAAGGGTGCTGAAATTGTTGCGAAGCCAGAGATGTTTTCCCTTGGTGACACGTTTCCAGAAGTGAAATAACTGCACGTCACAATACTGCGCGGTGATATACGCGACCATGGAAGCGGTAACCGCACCACTGGTCATTGCATACATCACTGTGAAAAGTTCGACGTTACCCTCGAGTGACTCCCCTGACGGTAGTGGAACAGGTTGCGCAAGTTGGAGAACTTGCCAGGGCGGCATATTAGCAGGGTCCACCGAGGTGGCGTATTGCGCTGCCGTCATTACCAGAAGAATGAAGCCGTTAATGAATAGCCCCACCGTGACCAAAAAGTTCGCGCGGGACTTGCCATAAAGTTCGGATATGAGGTCTGTGCACAAAAAGGTGATCGGATAGGGTAGAACGCCAACCGCGACTGCCAACGGGCCCAGTTGTATGAACTTCGTGATGCCGATCACATTCAACAGCGTCATCGCAGACAGAAAAACGCCTGCGAGAACCAAGAAAACGCGCTCTCTGCGCTCGGTTAACTGTACCGGGGGGAGTGAGTTGGCGTCTGTCACCGTTCTATTTGTCCTAGATTCGCGTGGATTACTGAGCCGTTAATCACCGGGCTTTGGTGGGCCCAGATGATTGCGCCAGCGATTTCTTGAGGCGCAACAAGACGACCAAAGCCATTTTGCGAGCCGATTTCATGCATGAGCTCGGTATCACCACCTAAATGTTGCTTGAGCATTTCAGTGTCGGTAAATCCTGGGCAGATCATGGCTGTATGGATGTGAGAGCCCATCAAGTCCTGACAGGTGGCCCGCATTTGTCCTAATTGCGCGTGCTTACTGACGACGTAACTGTGCGCTCCGCCAACCGCTTTTTCGGATAGAGTGGAACCAACATAGATGATGCTCGAGCCAGCGGACATGTGTGGCAACAGCTCCCTATTAAGTGTGTTCACAGCACCTACATTGACCGCTAAAACGCGCATTAGATTGGCGTTATCACAATCGTGGACAGAGTCTTTAAGCATAAGTGACGCGTTGTGCACTAGCGCAATGCGACTCCCGGGGGGAATCGCCTCTTTGGCTTCAATTGCCGCGTTCTTGGCACCCTCTTCGGTGCTTAAATCAGCGCTGACGTTGATGGTGCCGCCAACCGGACTCTTACGGCGGGCGATATTTACGACGGTGTATCCAAGGTTGATAAACTCTTGAGCGGTCGCCGCTCCAATTCCGGAGCTTGCACCGCTTATGATGGCTGTTTTGCTCATTGCGCTCACGCTGACTCTGCTTGGAATGGCAGGTTATCCTACGCGCCCGCGATCGGCTAGGATTGCAATGCTCTTAGAGACAGTAAATCTCGCAGGGAAACACATCTGACCTGTACGGTTGGTCGTAACGTGGTCTATGAGTTTGATCATATTTTTTCTCCGAAGACTCAAACGGAAATAGAAGCGTTCAGAGGAGAAAACCCGCTGACGCACGAGTAAAAGTTCGGTGGGTGCGGTTCGGGTGTGGTTGGGATGGAAACGCCTAAAAAGAGCCGCTGTAATTAGCTCCATCTGAATTTTTATGTAAGTGGGCAGAGTGAATGGCGGTTGACGCCACACCGAATTGAGCTCCAGAGTGAACTGGGTCGTGAGTTGAGATCACGTGCTCCTAGCCATGGGTTTGCGATATCTTGACTGAAAAAACCAGAGGGTGACTTTCTCTTGAGTGTAAACTTACATAAGCGCAAAAAGCCTCAATTCTGAAAATGGGAGTCTCAAAGGTCTTCCGCCGAGGGTGTTAAACAACGGCCGCTTTAAAAAAGGCAGCTAGAAAACTTAGGCAAGGAAGAGACGCCCGAACCAAGCGACGTCAAAATCCACCCAATAAAACGTAAGGTAATCCTGTGTCCCGCTTAGTCACTCTCCACATCGATAAGCAAGCTCATAAGTTTTCGTCCGCGCATTACACGATTTTTTCTGCAACAGAGCGCGAACGGCTACACGGGCATAACTATTTCGTGACCGCTAGGATTGTTGCCGCAATGGGTGAGAACGGGTTCTCAGCTGATTACAACGTCTACAAGCGACGAATTAAGGCCATATGTGATCGCTATGATGAGTACATGCTGTTACCCGAATTTTCCCCCTATCAAACGATTGAACGTGTGGGTGATGAGATTCATGCGCACTTTAATGGTCGTGTACTTAAGTTCTTGGCCGATGAGACATGGGTGTTACCTGTAGCGAATGTCACCGTTGAGGAGCTCTCCCATTTACTACTGAGGGAGCTCATAGAGAGCGAGCCAGACCCTGATTTGGTGGAGGTCGAACTCACGGTTTCGTCGGGTAGTGGGCAGGCCGGATCGGCCGTTTGGCGAGCTAGTTAGATTTTTTTTTAAAAAAGTGTGAACTTTTGGGAAATCGGGTGTTCTTAATAAGTGTCCAGCAGGCGGCATTGCAACGGGGGCAGTGCTAGGGAAACGTCTGAGGGGTAGATGAAGAATCGTCTCCCGATTTGAGTGGCTCCTTTAATTCGCCGACTTTTTAGTCGGCGTTTTTTTTGTCTGAAGCCATAGCCAAGCCAGGTTTTACGATCGCTAGGATTGAGTCCGACGTTTGAGGGCCAACGAGTACAGCAGCCACCTCGCCCATAGGTGTAATCACCACCGTGGTGGGCAGAACGGAGGGGCGTTCGATACCCAATTGGCTACTAGGGTCCTCGATATTAGCGAATGCGAGTCCCAAAGCGTTCGCGTCTGCCTGGAGCGGGGCTCCGGTCTTGCGATCAAAATTGACCCCAAACACTCTAATACCAGATTCACCATTCAGGACATTGAGCTCGGGGATCTCTTCTCGACAAGGTTTGCACCAAATTGCCCAATAGTTGATCACAGTCCAGTCCTTACCCTCGAACGGATGCTCTGCATCTGAGCAGCCCGCGAGCCCTATGGCTATGAGCATGAATTTGAAGAGTTGGAGTGACCTCATATCGCCCTATCTTTTATTGTCTATCCCATTATAACGAGGTCCGCCTTGTGCTGACGACGTGATATTGTGGACAACCATTGAAGTTGTAGGAGTCTGCTGGTGGAGCAGCCGTATGTTCTGATCCTTTATTACTCGCGTCACGGATCTACCGAGGTGATGGCTCGACAAATTGCCAGAGGCGTTGCGCAGGTGTCGGGCATCGAAGCACGCTTGAGAACCGTGCCGCCGGTGAGCGCTGAAACAGATCGACCTCAGCTGCCGGAGGTGCCAGAGACGGGTCCAGTATACTGTGATGACGAGGATCTCAGAAATTGTGCAGCTCTGGCGCTTGGAAGTCCCACGCGCTTTGGCAATATGGCAGCACCGCTCAAATACTTTATCGATGGTACCTCATCCCTGTGGATGGGTGGTGCCCTAGTCGACAAGCCCGCGGGCGTGTTCACTTCGACGGCGTCGCTGCATGGCGGCCAGGAATCGACACTGCTGAGTATGGCGCTACCGCTCATTCACCACGGAATGCTCTTCGTTGGCTTGCCTTACGGTGAACCCGAGCTTCACTCCACCCGCTCGGGGGGAACGCCTTACGGTCCCAGTCACTGGGCCGAGGGAGGTTCTAGGGATGGTGAATTATCAGATCATGAAGCAGCTTTGTGCCAAGCCCTAGGTAAGCGACTCGCTCGACTCGCTCTACTGCATTCTCGAGAGCTAGCTTCGTCGTGATGCCTTCCCTCCCTAGTACTTATTCATTCTGCAAAAAGGAGCCGCTTTAATGGAATTGCAGTGTTTAATGGAAGCGGGCTCTCTCGTGGAAATAGAGTATGGACTGAAAGGGTTTGCGTCTTGTGCACGATCTTCTCTTCAAGTGCCGCGTTTAATGGATATATCGTCATGACGCCCCGTGGGCCGCTCACCAGTCGACTTTGGATAAGTATCTGGATACTGAGCGCTGCGTTGATTTTCCAGGGGGGTCTAGAGGTGTTTGAGCTTGGGGCTAGATGGCCAGTGTGGCTGGTTTCAGTTTCGCCACTACTTTTGTTCATGATTGGCATGGCACGAGACAGCCTCCACTGGTTAATTTGGTATTGTTTATTGCTGTTGTTTTATTTTATCAGTGCCGTTGAGGATACGTTCGCGCGACCACATAACATGATTGTGGTTAGTGGTTTGGTTATTGTGGTCCTGCTTTTCTCGAGCTGCACAGCTTATATACGCTTCAGAGGTCAAGAGAAACGCGTCGCCGAGGAATAGCGTCGTTTACAACAAAACAGTGGCGAGAACTGGGCAAGCTTATAGCTTGAATGTAAGTAGATAAGAGAGTTAGTGATGGATTTATTGAAATCTATTTGGCGAATTTTGTCGGCGATCAGCAAAGTGATCACCGTGCTAGTGCCCTTGGTGTTTGTTGGTATTTTCGTGGTTGTGTTCTCGATTAGCCTCTCAGAAACGGCGCCCGATGCCTTTCCAGAACGCGCTGGCTTGCTGATTGCACCTCAGGGGCGATTAGTTGAGAACAGAACTCCGCTCGAACCCGTGGATGCACTCTTCGCTAGCGAGCTGGATGGTGAGCTACTGCTATCGTCCTTGATCGAAGCGATCGATGTTGCATCTGAAGATGACCGAATTACATCGTTGATTCTCGATCTTGAAGATTTAGCGGGCCCCTCCACCAGTCAATCCATGGAGATCATCGAAGCGATTGAACGGTTCTCGGCTTCAGGAAAACCGATCCTTGCAGTGGGTGATTACTATAGCCAGTCCCACTACCTACTTGCATCCCAGGCAGACGAAATCATCCTTCATCCGGAGGGAGGCGTGAGTTTGATGGGTTTTGGGGTTTATCGGACTTACCTGAAGCAGTTTCTAGACAATATACGGGTCAATTTTCACGTCTTTCGTGCTGGCGAGAATAAATCGGCTGTGGAGCCTTATCTTCGTGACGATATGTCGCCGCAAGAGCGGGTTGTTGTCACGCGTTGGATTAATAGCCTCTGGGACGATTACACCGCGCAAATCGAAGCAGGTCGAGGAAAGAAAAAAGGTGAGGTAACGGCATTCATCAATGACTTTCCGGCAAGATTGGAAGCTCAGGGTGGTGATCTTGCAAAGGTTTTTTTGGAAGAGGGGTATGTTGACGCTCTTTTAAGCGGTGACGCTATGGAAGCCCGTGTCAGCGAAGTTGTGAATGTTGTTGATGAGGACGGGGGTCCAGCGCTAGTCGGGTTGAGTCGTTACCTGATGGACATCCGGCAGCCCAATGATGAAACATCCGCGACAATCGCAGTCGTACCGGTTGAGGGCACATTGATACCCGGCGAGAGTGTGCAAGGATCTGTTGGTAGTGAAACAATCGTTAAGCAGCTGAATGAGGCGATGGATGCAGACGCTGCGGCAATCGTTCTGAGAATCAACTCAGGTGGTGGTAGCGTTTTTGCGTCAGAGGAAATTCGCACTAAAGTCCAAGAGATCTCCCAGGCTGGCATTCCGGTGGTTGCGTCCATGGGGAGTGCCGCGGCTTCAGGCGGGTATTGGATCGCAGCCGAGGCGGACGAAATTTGGGCGTTGCCAACCACTATTACAGGAAGCATCGGTGCTTTTTCTGTATTCCCAACGATCGAAGGTGTTTTTGACTACTTCGGGGCGAGTGTGGATGGTGTCGGCACAACGAATATGTCGAGAGGATTCGATCCTGCCCAGCCGTTAGACGAAAACACACGCCGTATTTTCCAAGCCGTAATCGATGGTATCTATCAGGAGTTCCTGGCGTTGGTAGCGAGTGGGCGTGACATGACTGTCGAGCAGGTCGATGAGATTGCAGGCGGTAAAGTATGGATTGGGCGACAAGCAGTAGAGATTGGGCTTGTCGATAAACTCGGCAGCTTGAACGACGCTATTGCCGCGGCTGCAGCACTCGCAGGTGTCGAGAATTTCCAAGCGCGGCGCTTTGGAACTCCGATCTCACCTCAGCAGTTGGTATTAGAGGAGTTGGGTAAAAATTTGAAGGTGTCGATGCCGACGACGTTGGAAAACGTCATGGTATGGCTATCACCGCTTCGGGAGCCGCTAACAGTTCTGTCGAAACTGCAGGACCCCAAACACGCCTACCTCCAGTGCTTCGATTGTAATTATGCTGGCCAGCATTGACTTGCCCCTAGCGGACCGCAACGGAGCCGTTTTGTCGGCGACGATCTTGCTGGTTCGGGACGGTCATTCTGGATTAGAGATTTTATTACTCAAGCGCAATTCAAACGCAAAAAATATGGCGGACGTTTGGATGTTTCCGGGCGGTAAGATCGACGAAGACGATGTCGGTAGCACCGAGCTTGAGCGCGCGGCCAGCGGTGGACTCAGAGAGTTGCGTGAGGAGGCCAATGTTACGCTCGGGCTCGATTCCCTCACCACCTTCTCTCACTGGTTGACGCCCGCAGGTCAGAAACGCCGTTTCGCCACATGGTTTTTCATCGCAGCTTTGCCTGAAAGCGCGACCGTAAAAGTGGATGGCGAGGAAATGGTGGAGGCTGTATGGATGTCGCCCAGTGATGCTGTCAGCGAACACCGAGCAGGTAGCCTGCGGTTGCCACCGCCAACCGTTGTTAGTCTGCTAGATGTCTCACAGAGTGATACTGTGGCCGAGGCAATAGCGAGTGCGAGTAGCCGAACAGCCCCATATTTTTATCCAAAAATACTTGCCGAAAAACCGGACGATGTTGTCATGCTATACCCGGGTGATGCGGGTTATGAGTCGGGTATCAGAGAGGCTGAGGGCGCTCGTCACAGGGCGTTTTGGGTTGATGGGGTTATCGATTACGAGCGTAGCTTCAATTTTCCCGCTGTGCATCGCGATGCATAAATCAAAGCCAGTGAATCAGGATCGGTAAACCTGAGCGCTTAAAACAGAAAACAGACATTAAACCCCAATATTCCAGCCGGATAAGCCAAAGCTGGTAAGCAACTGATTATTCCGAACTTGACGTATCCCTACGCAAGTTGGCGTTTAAATATGGCTCTGCGACTGCCGCAATGCTTTGCCGTTTTCTAGACTGTAATAGTCGCTTTTGGCTTTTTGATGTTTTATTTAACGCGACGGCATCCAACGCGCGCCAGGTAAACGCTGACTTTGCCTGATTACCTGCTCATCAAATAGAGCTTTCACCCCAGTCTCAGCTTTAGCGGCCAAGCGACGAGAGATCATGGTAATCGGAAAAATATAAATTTCTTGATCTCGGTACCTCAGGGCACGTGACCGTCCCGCTCGATCCCGGTAGACGACCCAATCAAAGCCAAGCTCTTTGGCAAGCAAATCACCAAAAACAATACCCATGGCCTGCTGAGTTTTAGTGTCCTCTTGCTCGATCCATCGGCGATCAATGATGATTTGCAAGGTGTCTAGATCACGACTCGGCACGCCGGATAGTCTGCGACCGAGCCGATTAGCAAGCCCTTCAATCGCTGCACGCTGTTGTTTCATGTACTGCTTGTCGATTGCACTCAGTGGGCGAATCTGGACGTCAAGGTCTGAACTATGGGCGCTCTGCACGGTCAAAGCAGTGACAAAAAAAATAAACGAGAGAAACACCCAACTTAGTCCCGGTAAAACCGGTTGTGAAACGGCGCTCGACATGGATAATTGCGGCTTCATATTTTTCCTCACTTCGAATTTCCCCGCCTCAGGAGTACGCTGATGATAACCGGAAGCATCGTTGCGCTGGTAACCCCGATGACAGACACAGGGGATATCGACTGGGCGGCACTCGAGCGCCTTATTGACTGGCACATTGCGAGTGGCACCGCGGCTCTAGGTTTGGTGGGTACAACCGGCGAAGCGTCTACGCTGAGTCACCCGGAGCACCGCGAGGTCATCCGCTTTGGTGTCAGCCATGCCGGAGGGCGAATCCCTATAGTGGCGGGTACAGGCTCGAACTCGACGTTAGAAGCTGTCGAGTTGACAGTGGCGGCCGCCGAGGCGGGGGCGGACTGCGCCTTGCTCGTGACACCTTATTATAACCGCCCTACCCAAGAGGGCCTTTACGAGCACTTCAAGGCCGTGGCGGGCGCTATTAATTTGCCGATTGTGCTTTACAACGTGCCTTCAAGAACAGGCTGCGATCTGGCCGCAGAGACGGTGCTTCGGCTTAGCCAGATAGAGAATATTGTTGGGTTGAAGGACGCCACGGGCGATGTGGCACGTGGCGCTGCACTCATTGAGGCGCTACCCGAGGGTTTTGCCGTTTATTCGGGTGATGATGGTACTACCTGCGATTTACTTGCGGCTGGCGCGTCCGGCTGCATTTCTGTCACAGCAAATGTGGCGCCCGCTCAAATGGCCAATATGTGTAAACTGGCGCTGCAGGGCGATATGGCTGCGGCGCGTGTTGTCGACGATAGCGTAAGGTCATTGCACGATACGCTCTTCCTCGAGCCCAACCCAATCCCTGTGAAGTATGCAATGGCACGGATGGGGTTGATTGACCCGATGATGAGATTACCTCTGACACCATTGAGTGAGGTGCATTGGGAAACATTGAACAAGGCGATAGACGAATGCATAAAATAAGAAGCAGTGCCGCACTTCTTGTGCTGGTGGTCAGTGCTGGCTGCAGTTACTTGCCCGAGTCCGTAAAGGTCATCCCCTGGGAGACTGAGACTGAGCTTTCGGGAGACTACGAGACGGCGATTGAGACCGCGCCGATATCGGTGCCAGAAGATTTGGATTCAGAAGCGATTCAGCAGGGTTATCCCATTCCTGAAGTGGCCGTCAACATCGCTATCCCAGTAACCGGCAAGGTTCCTCGCCCCGCACCGTTGACTTCGGGCTCGCAGGTGGATGCGGTTCGTCTGCAGCGTCTCGGCGGTAACAGCTGGGCCGTGGTTAATGTGGCGCCAGGACAGTTGTGGCCGCAGGTCCGCGCATTCCTGGTAAGCAGCGGTATCGATGTGGCGAGTGTCAACGCGACAAGCGGATTGATCGATACCGGCTTCGTTCTGTTGCAAGATCGCGAGCTCGAGTCCAGATTTCGTTTCCGTGTCGATTCAGGTGTTCAGCGAAACACCTCTGAATTGCATATTCTTCAGCAGAATCAGGCAAAAGATAGTGATTTAACCTCATGGCCTGAGAGTTCTGATGATGATGATCTAGAGCAAAAGATGCTCCGCAATATTGCGCAGTTTATTGCTAACAACGCAGATTCAGCCCCTGTTTCAATGATGGCTGGTCAGGCAATGACCGGTGCTGGACGGATTGCACTTGAGGAATCATCGGCAGGGGCGCGACTGAGGTTGGCCCTACCCTTCAATCGTGCGTGGGCGGCCACGGAAAAAAGCTTCTCTGATGCCGGATTCCGAGTAGACGACAAGAATCGAAGCGCTGGACTATTTTACGTTACGTATCTGGGTCCTGAAGGTGAAGATGAAGGTGGCTGGTTTGGCTGGTTATGGGGTGGCGGCGATAGTGATGATCCACTCATAGGCCGAGAGTTTCAGATTTTGTTGACGACCCAAGAGAGTGAACTCATTTATATAGACGTTCTGGACTCGCAGGGGCAAGCCATTGATCAAATCGAACAGCAAGGATTACTTATTCTTTTGCAGGGCAATATTTCCTAATGCTTCGACTTGCCTCGCTTGGCTCGGGGAGTAAAGGCAACGCGACACTGATAGCCTCGAAAGACACGGTGCTGTTGATTGACTGTGGGTTCCCCGTGAGGGAAGTGGTGGCACGTTTGCCACGATTGGGTATAGAGGTCACCGATATCAACGCGATATTGGTGACCCATGAGCACTCTGACCACATTGCAGGTGTTGCTGCCTTATCCAAGGCGTCGTCGGCACCTATTTATGCGACCTATGGCACCTGCCAATCGGGAAAGCTGGACTCATCTCGGTCTGTGATGGAAATCGAGAGTGACTCGACGTTCGCTGTAGGGGACATAGAAGTGAGGGCAATAACTGTTCCTCATGACGCGCGGCAACCGGTGCAATACCGTTTCTTTCATGACGGCATTACTGTGGGAGTGCTTACCGATCTTGGGAGTGTCTCACCCCACGTTCAGAGTGCCTTTTCAGGGTGTGACATGCTCTTGCTCGAGTTCAATCACGATCTCGAAATGTTAAAACGTGGGCCTTACCCCGCTGCACTCAAGCGGCGTGTTGCTGGTGATTACGGCCACTTGAACAATGAGCAAGCGATGGCAATGCTTACATCGATCGCGAACCAGGCACCTAAGGTTGTAATAGCGGGTCACATCTCGGAACAAAACAACTCTGTAGAGGCGGTTTCCTCGCGACTTAGAGCTTGGTCACAAGAAACAAACGCACGAGTCCTCTACGCCACGCAGAGTCAAGGGTTTGACTGGATCTCACCTGACGCAGAGTTACCGTCAGTTAATGTCGCCTGATTCGGCGTGATTTCCTGCGGAGGACTTCGCTTCCATCGGCGGTTACTCCAAAGGTAGCTCTCTGGCTCGCGGCGGATCGTATCTTCTGCCAACTCGATATAGCGCTCTATCAGTTCCTCCTGGGACAGAGACCCTGGCTCTGAACAGATCTCTATCAGCTCGACGTGATAATAGCCTCGATCTATACGAGAAGTGCGCACGAAATACACCGGGTATTGTGTAATGTTGGCCAGCGTAGCTGGACCTAGAAAGAAACCTGCGGGTTGGTTCATGAAGGTTGTCCAATGTGCAGTTTCCTTTTTTCCAGGAGCCTGATCCGCGAGCAGAGCAAGCACTCTCGGGGTTCGTCGATTTCGCAAGACGTGTCGACCCATCGCTTTCATCGTGACTAGTGTCGCACCCCAGCGGCCTCTGGACTCGAGCGCAAAGCGATCGGCACCTTTATCGTGTAACGGTTTGTAAACACCATCCAACGGTGCTGACGCTGCAAGACTGGAACGTTGCATCAACCATTCCCAGTTTCCATGGTGTATCGACAGCAAAATGCCAGGCTTTGGCGTTCCATCGCCGGATGACGTAATAGGCTCCCAACCAACCAGCTTCATACGTTTTTCTAATTCTGCTTGGGGTATGCGCCAGCCGTAGAGGGATTCAACCGCAACCTCGGCAAACTGCTGGTAAAAACGTCTGCGAGTATCTGCGTACCAGGCTTCGGTCTGTGTGGGGAAAGCAGCGCGCAAGTTGCGGTCAACGGTTTTTAGGCGATAGCGGATTATGTACTGGGTGAGCCAAGCGATAAGTGTTGCCAGGCGGTAAGACAGTGCAAGCGGTAACGAAGCGATCGCGCGATAAAGCCAATAGGTCATGACTGGCAGTGTTCCGGCATCAGGATTCGAACAGCGGCTGAGAATTTCGCGACGCCATCGCATTGCAACGCCGAATTTCTGGACAAATTGACTTGCTCGAGGTGGGGGAGTACTGCCATTGGGACACTGTCGACAATTTGATTGCCGTCTAACTGTACCTCAATTAATTCGTGCATCACCGACAACTCAACTAGGTTTCGAATTTGGTTGTCTGAGAGTTTCAGCCGCTTGAGATTTTTAAATTGTGATAGCCCTAAAAGTGACTTAATCCCAGCATCCGAGCAGTTTAGTACCTCCAAACCACTGGCGGTGTAAACCTCGAAGTCCTTTATCGCCTGCTCAATGCAATTACCTAAGGCTTTGTCATTAATTCGATAATCGTTAAACAAGACTGGAGGTGAATAGATAGCTCGATCATTAAAGGTAACGTCATATTTTTTCAGACTGGCACAGCCGCCCAAGCTGATCACAAGCATGCAAAGCATTAACCAAGTTACTGCGGTAAGACGCCCCTCCATGCTAAGTGGAGACTTTTTAAATAAATGAGTAAACATGACGAAATCCATTTCTCGAGCCAGTATGATGCCAGTGCAGGGAGGGAAGTTCGAGAAGGAATCTTGCCCTATAAATGGATGTGTTGAGCGCGTATGGGTTGAAAGGGTGGCACTAGAGCAGCTTGAGGCGACGTTACAGAAGCAATGGCGGCTTGGTCAGAGCCTGGTGTTGTGCTGGGCGTTCGATCCAAATGGTTTATTGACCGTTGTTGTCCCCCACTACTTTTTGGGCAACTACACAGCACCCGATGAACGATTACCCCAACCTCTGGCCAACGAGACTTTTGTGCGAGGACTGCTCTCCGGCTCGCGGCATAAAGGCCACTCAGAAATCTTCACAATTGCTGCCCGTCTAGGTGTGGCACCCAGTTTTATCAAGTTGGATCGTGCACCTGCTGATGATGCGACGATTTTGGCAATTGACGAGTTGGTAAAACGGTACAGTATTGCCTTTGTTGAAGAACGTGCAGTCGCACTTTTCGATATCGCAGATTTCTCCTTATTCAGACCGTTTGAGCAGGCTAGTCAGTTGAACAGCCTGTCTTATTCGATGAACTCTGCCTATTCCAAGCTTAAACGCGAGGGGGTCGAGGTTAACTTTGCTCGGACAACCACAGGTGATGGCTACTATGTTTGGAATCGCGATTTGGGCGCCTTTCCGAACCTTGATCTACTCACTTTTTTCCTGTTGGTACTGATTGATAATGCCGTGGCGCGGCAAAAGTCGCAGGTTGGCACTGTACCGATACTTCGCTCAGCATTTCACCTAGGAAGTCATTATGAGCTATCGCAGGCGGAGGGAATCAACCCAACCGTTTTTAGCTACATTGTGGGTGACGTAACGATTCGTTTAGCGAGATTGATTGAGCAGGTTCCACCGGGTGGTATCCACATGGGGCAATTTTCCGCATGCTTGCCCGAGTCAGAGGCGCCCGGGACGCCGGCTGAGTTTTTGCATTGCGCGCGCAGTGAGTTAATGAGTATGTCGGGTCTTCAAATCGGAGAGCGCCAGCTGACGGGAATGGAGTTTTTGGATTGGTCAGCAGGTCAACCCGCCGCGCGTGAAATCGAATTCAATGACAAGCACGGGTTGCGTCAACAGGCCCTGTCAGTGGGTTTCAACGTGGTTTTAGGAGACACTTCGCTCGAGTTTGGTGTCAGAAATCGATGACAGCTTGCGAAGTAGTACCCGCCACCAAGACGGCCGAGCAGGCTGCAGAGAGGGTTGCCGATGAGCTTGGGCTGACGCTTGCGCGCTCATTTGCTGAGTCGATGGCGGCTGTTGCGTTGGTGGTTGATACTCATGAGGTCTGGCTGCAGCCGTTAGAGAAGCCCCGTCCTGGCCGCGTCCTGGTCGACTTTAGTTCTCCCGATATGCTTCATAGACGAAAGTCAGGCCACAACGAGCCTTTGGGGCGGGCGGTTGGGGTGAAAGCCGATAAGAAGCTGCGCGTTTTTGATGCAACGGCAGGTCTTGGGCGTGACGCTTTTGTACTCGCAGACTTAGGTTGCGAGGTCGAGCTGTCGGAGGCGTCACCTGTTCTGCATTTTCTGCTGAAGCACGCCCACCAGACAGCGCTTTTGAGCGCGTCAGAGAAGGTTATTCATGCTGCTGAACGAATGACAATTAGCTTCGGTGATAGCACCCTACGTTCGCTCTCGGGGTTCAATATAATTTACCTCGATCCTATGTTTCCCGATCGAAATAAATCAGCCGCAGTCAAAAAAGACCTTGCGGCTGTGCAAGCGCTGCTCGCTAGCCAGTCAATTAATCAAGAAATAGCGGAGTTCGGCTTGAGAGATCCTGCGACAGAGTTACTCAATTGGGCATTGTCACAACCTGTGGAGCGGGTGGTCGTTAAACGGCCGGCAAAGTCGTCTTACCTTGGGGGTGTTAAACCGTCTCACGCCATTACCGGGAAAACGGTTAGGTTTGATGTGTTGGTTCGCCCCATTGGTGAGTAATGGCCAGGATTTAGGAAATATTATGAAGCCGTCATTGTTATTGATTGACTGCATGCCTACAAAAGCGTTGGCGGCCCAGTACAAATTGACTTACGTCGGACTGGGCCTGATTGCGCAGCCCGAGCTTCTCGAAGGCTTCGTTTGTGTTGACTTGGCAACCGTCGAAGGGCAGGCCCGGATCATGGATTGGTTGCGTCAGAATGAGCTTCCCAGTCAGGTGAAGTGTAGTTTAGATAGCCCTGACTTTCAGGGCGCGGCATCTGATTTTCTGCAGGCTAAGATCGTGGGTTTGACCCGGGTACTTGAAGCAATGCTGATGCTCAATACTGTGGTCGAGTGGGAGTTTGTGGTTTCTCCCACCGCTGATATCTGGTCACGGTCCTGCGAAGCCTACTTCAGGACACTGGCACAAGGCCTCAGTGAGGAACTGCCTCAGACCAAAATCACCTTCGGCTAGTCGGTTCGGCTAATTTGCTCGGTCAGTTCTTTTTGGTGATGCTGCCTTCTAATCACTCGCGCTCATGCTTTCTCTTTACCACTGTCTTAGGAATACGCGTGCCTAGGGGTAGCCCCTAACTTTGCTAGGCATAGGTTTCCTTTGTGCGCCCTATGAGTCTGCAAGAAGGTAGGTCAGGATCCCTTCGTAAATGGCCGCTAACTTTGGAATGTCTGAGATCAATACATGCTCATTCCGCTGGTGAATCGATTCGTTAATCACGCCAAGCTCAATAATTTGACCACCCATTTGGGCAATGAATCTGCCGTCTGAAGTTCCACCGCCTGTGCTCAGTTTAGTGTTTATACCAGTGATATCGCTGATGCTTTGTATGGCTGCTTGAACAAGCTCGCCGGGCTCAGTTAGGAACGGATTGCCGCTTAACTGCCAGTCAATCTCATAATCAACGCCAGAGTCATCGAGGACTGCCTGACATTTTTCTTTGATCCCGTCGGCGGTTATCTCTGTTGAGAACCGCAGGTTAAAAATAGCGGTGAGCTCACCTGGAATCACATTGGTCGCGCCTGTTCCCGACTGAATATTGGAGAACTGCAGTTGCGTAGGATCAAAGAAATCATTGCCCTGATCCCAATCAAGAGCGCTCAGCCTCTGCAGCACTTCGAAAGCTTTGTGCATGGGGTTATCAGCAAGATGTGGGTAGGCCACATGGCCTTGCTTGCCTTTGATCGTGAGCGTTGCATTGATAGAGCCGCGCCGTCCATTTTTTATGGTGTCACCCAGCTTGGAGGTGCTTGAAGGTTCTCCGACAACACACCAATCTATGGATTCACCTCTTGCCATCAGTGTGTCGACCACATGGCGGGTGCCGTAGATCGCAGGACCCTCCTCGTCGGCGGTGATCAAAAAGCCGATGCGCCCCTTATGATTTGGGTGCTTGCCAATAAATGACTCTGTTGCAACGATCATCGCAGCAAGGCTTGATTTCATATCTGCGGCACCACGGCCAAACAAAAAACCATCCCGCTCTGTTGGCGTAAACGGATCGCTATCCCAGTATTCCAATGGTCCTGGTGGCACAACATCGGTATGTCCCGCAAAGACCAGAAGCGGGCCTTCATTGCCTCGCATCGCCCAAAGATTAAGAACTTCCTCAGCGGGTAAAGACTCACAGGTGAAGCCAATGCGGCTGAGTCGCTCTGCCATGAGTGGCTGACAGCCATCGTCAGCCGGTGTCACCGACTGTTTTTCGATCAGCTCCTTGGTTAGGGCTATGGCATCATTATGCGTTTTAGTTGTTTGCATGAAGGCTCTCATTGAGCTCAATAGCTGTTTTATTAGTGAGACACTCTACAGATCCCGACTGTGAATTCCGACGGAAGAGTAAGTCGGAGCGACCGGCGAGATGTCGAGCGGCGATGGTCTCAATCGTATTTTTTTGATCATCGAGCACCGCCACTTTTGTTCCAGCGGTGACAAAAAGGCCTGCCTCAATGGTGCAGCGATCACCGAGAGGTATCCCAAGACCAGCGTTGGCGCCAATCAGACATTCTTCGCCAACCGAGATAATGATATTTCCACCGCCTGATAACGTGCCCATCGTAGAACAGCCGCCGCCGAGATCAGAGCCTTTACCAACCATAACACCGGCAGAGATCCGACCCTCAACCATGCCCGGTCCTTCGGTGCCAGCGTTGAAGTTGATAAATCCTTCGTGCATTACGGTAGTGCCTTCACCGAGATATGCCCCGAGGCGAACCCTTGCACTGTGGGCGATGCGAACGCCAGACGGTACGACGTAGTTTGTCATTTTTGGGAACTTATCAACGCTTGCTACTTCTAGTACACGACCTTGCAGCCGCGCGGTTAATTGGCGCTCTGCGAGTTCGCTCAAGTCAATCGGACCCTCGTCGGTCCAGGCGACATTGGGAAGCAGCGGGAAGATGCCCGAGAGGTCTGTTCCGTGAGGTTTAACAAGCCGGTGTGAGAGCATGTGGAGCTTAAGGTAGGCGTCTCCCACAGTTTCAGGTACTTGGTTGTCTATAAGTGATGAGGCTACGATTCGCCGACTGCTGTCGCGCAGTCGTTCTGCCAGCGCAGCCATGGGCTCATCGCCGGCGCCTCTGCAGTCCTTGGCGAGAGACGTGAGTGCCGCTCCGTCCAGTTCGCCGGATACTGAGTGAAGTGCATCAGCTAATGCTCCAGATAGGTTTGCTCTGGGTGCGGGGAAATAAACATCAAGGATATCGCCGTTAGCATTTTCTGATGCTACGCCAAGACCAAAGCCGTGGAGAGTGCCTGACATCGAGTACGTACTCCTAAAGTAAAAAGTGGGTTAACGAGATTTTACGACTGGATTTTTTTGACCAGACTTTCTGAAGGGAACCTAAGTGTATTAGAAAAGATCATGACGGGACGCTACGAAAAATATGCGGCGTAGGCATCCGCCTTAAAACCAACATCTAATACGTCATTATGTTCTAGCACCGGACGCTTGATGAGAGTTGGATTTGCTTGCAGAACGCTAACAGTATCTCCCGTTTGCGCTTCAACCCGCTCCTGATCGGACATGTTTTTCCAGGTAGTGCTCCGTTTATTGACCATCTTCTCGGGGCCGAGCGTCGCAATCCAATACTCAATTTGAGAGGCTGGTGGTGTACTTTCACGCACATCGACAAAGGTGTAGGCAATGTCTTTCGCTTCCAGCCACTTCCTCGCTTTCTTTACGCTATCGCAATTAGGAATGCCGTAAATGGTAGTCATGTTTTCAAATTTCTCTATTTTGAAGGTTAAGGTTTATTGACGCGTTTGGGGTGCTTACGCGTTGGATAACACGTAGTGCAAATTTCGCAAACGCGACCGTCACAGCCTCTCGCGGTACAAAACTCCCTTCCGTAGAAAATAATCTGTAGGTGGAGGTCATTCCAACGGCTTTTTTGGAACACCCGCTTTAAGTCGCGCTCTGTTTCACTGACATTGCGGCCACGGGTAAGTCCCCAGCGTTGTGCCAATCTGTGTATGTGCGTATCCACTGGGAAGCTTGGGACACCAAATGACTGGGCCATCACGACGCTGGCTGTTTTATGTCCCACCCCGGGTAATTTCTCGAGGTTTTCAAAATCTTGCGGGACCTCGCCGCCATGTTCTTCGATCAAAATTTCGCTGAGTCGTCGAATCGCTTTTGCTTTTTGTGGCGACAAGCCGCAAGGTTTAATGATGCTGCGAATGGTTTCCACGGATTCTTTCGCCATGTCATACGGATTGTCGGCTAGGTCAAACAGGGCAGGGGTGACCTGATTGACGCGTTCATCAGTGCACTGCGCGCTAAGTAATACTGCGATCAACAGAGTATATGGATCGGTATGGTCCAAGGGGACTGGGGGGTCGGGATAGAGTTCTTGCAAGCGCCGGTCAATAAACGCTATTCGCTCTTCTTTACGCATGTTGCCTGACATTTGCTTAACGTCTTACCCTCGCTGCAGCCAATGGCAGATACGGTCTGCGGCCTCAAGTGTCTCTGTCATTGTTGCTACCAGAGCGATACGAATGTGATTAGAACCAGGGTTAAGGCCGTCTACCTCGCGTCCTAGGAAACTACCCGGCAAAACGGCAACGTTGGTTCGGTGGAGTAGTTCTTTCGCGAATGTCGTGTCCGCTACAGGCGTCTTTGTCCATAAATAAAAACCTGCTTCAGGGATAGATACAGGCAAAACCGGAGCGAGTCGCTCGGTGACAGAATCGAATTTAGCGCGATAAAGTGCGCGGTTTTCAATTACATGATCTTCATCTGACCATGCGGCGATGCTGGCGAACTGATGGTGAAGTGGCATTGCACAACCGTGGTAGGTGCGATAGCGCCTGAATTGAGCGATGAGTGCAGCATCGCCCGCCACGAATCCAGACCGCAACCCTGGAAGATTTGAGCGCTTCGATAGGCTGTGAAAGACCAGACAGTTCTTAAGCGTATGGTTTCCAAAGGTCTCTGCAGCTTGCAGAAGACCCACGGGCGGATTTTCTTCGTCGTAGTAAAGCTCGCTGTAGCACTCGTCACTTACCAAGACCACGTCATGTTCGAGCGCTTTTTCAATCAAGTAGTGAAGATCAGTCTCAGGTATGACTGCGCCCGATGGGTTCCCAGGCGTGCACAGGAAAAGCATCTCGCAGCGCTCCCAGTCATCATCAGTCAGCAAGCGGTAGTTGGCGAGATGATTGTTGGTTTCGGTCGAGGGAATGAGCAGAGGGTGCACGTTAGCCAGTAGCGCTGCCCCCTCGTAAATTTGATAAAAAGGATTGGGTATGACGACGGCACCAACTTTCCTTGGTGTGACAAGGGCCTGAGCAATAGCAAATAACCCTTCGCGAGTCCCGTTCACGGGGAGTACCTCGCCTTGCGGATCGATGGCGCGTGTCTTGAATCGCATTTCTATCCAGCGGGCGATTTGTTCTCTCAGCTCCGTGGTGCCCACAATAGTTGGGTATTTCGCAATTTCTTCGATGGACGCCACTAGGGCCTCCAATACATGTGCTGGGGGCTGGTGCTTCGGTTCGCCGATTGTCAGCGGTATGCGACTCATTGAGGGAGGGTCTACGTCGGCTGTTAGCGCTGCTAACTTCTCAAATGGGTAGGGATGAAGTGTATTCATACCGGGGTTCATACGGCTATTCCTTGATCCAGTGCCTTGCACACCTGATCTTGTAGGCGGGTGCACACCGCATCATCCGCCAGCCGGTCCCCGTGTTCGTTTGTCAGAAAAAATACATCTTCCACACGCTCTCCTAAGGTTTGGATTTTGGCACCTTGGATGTTGACATGGTTGTCTGCCATGATTTGCCCTACTCGCGCTAGCAAACCTGGTCGGTCTGGCGAACTCAGCTCCATAATAGTGAGGTTGCGATTATGATCTTCGATAAACGTTACCTCGGTGGGTGAAAGGAAGGACCGCAATGTGCGATTTATGCGCTGACTTCCTTGGCTGACATGCCGTGCCGTGAGCGCAGTAACAATGGAGCGCTCTATCATATTCAGAGTTTCTGGCGCGCTGTCTACGGGCGAGCCATCCGCTTTCAGAACAAAGAAAGTGTCGAGTGTGGCACCGTCAGTGCCAGTGTAAATCCGTGCATCGTTGATGCTTAGGTCCAAGAGTTCCAGCGCCGAGCATACTTTTGAGAACACGTTGTCTGTCTCGTGGGTGTGCACAAAAATTTGTGTTGCGTTGGCAATCAGCGACTCGGATGATTGCTTGATGAGTACTAGAGGTTCACTACTTCCGTCAAAGTCAGCTATCGCCTCGGTATGCCAAGCGACATCTTCAGGCCGTTCGCGAAGGAAATAATCGTCACCTCGATTTACCCAAATATCGGCGAGCTCATCGTCCAGAAAACCTCTGAATTCGAGGAGATGCGCTGCCGCTTTCTTCGTCGCAGTTATGACGTCCTCACGCGCGATGGGGTTGGCGAGGCCGCGACGCAGTGCTCGTCGTGTCTCCGTGTATAGGTGCCTTAGCAACGAGCTGCGCCAAGCATTCCATAGCTCTGGATTCGTGCCATTGATATCGGCAACGGTAAGTGTGAAAAGGTAATCAAGCCGCTCCTCTGTGGATACATGTTCCGCGAAGCGTTGAATCTCCTCAGGGTCTGAGATATCGCGTTTTTGTGAAAAAGAGCTCATGAAGAGATGATTGCGGACTAACCAGACAATCAACTCGGTATCAGGTTCGTCGAAGAAGTGTTGCTCGCAAAAGGCACGGGCATCGACGGCGCCTAGTTCGGAATGATCACCGCCTCGTCCCTTACCAATGTCGTGAAAAAGGGCTGCCAAAAAGAGAAGCGAGGGGTTTCTCAGGCGCTGCGCTATTCTTGTTGTAACTGGGAATCGATCGGTGTAATCCGCACGCAGGAACCTACGACAATTCGCAATTACTTGCATGGTGTGCGCATCGACGGTGTAGGTATGGAACATATCAAATTGCATTTGCCCCACGATTGCACCGAAGGCTGGCAGATAGCGCGCAAGCACACCGTGGCGCAGCATCCTGCGCAACTGCTTCGTCATGTTGTGGGGTGCACCAATAATCTCGAGGAATAAGCGGCGATTAATTGGGTCTTTTCTGAACTCGTCATCCAGAAGCATGGAAGAGGCGCGCAAAAGCCGAGTTGTCTCCGGATCAATACGCTTGACTCGATCGTCACGTCCGATGACCGAAAAAATTCTCAACAGATTGGAAGGTTTATCCGAAAAAACGTTTGGGTACCGAGCTGAGATGCGTTCATCGATGAGTTCAAAGTCTTCATCGATTATGATTGCGGAAGAGGCTTCTGTACCCAGCAGTGTCTTTTGGAAAATGTCGATAAGTAGGGCAGTCGTATGAGATACAGCCTGAACATTACGAAAGTAAGCTTGCATGAATTGCTCGACGGCGAGCTTCCCGTGATCCTCAAATCCCCATAGCTTGGCTAAGGTTTGCTGGTGCTCAAAGAGGAGCCGATCTTCCTCTCTGCCGGTTTGTGCGTGCAAGGCAAAACGGACTCGGCTTAGATAGTCGTGTCCCTCATCCAGTAACGCGATTTCTTCCTCCGAGAGAAATTCTCCTTTCGGAAGCTCATCAAGGTTAATGCCAAAGTGACGCCGCGCAATCCAGGCAATAACCTGAATGTCGCGTAGGCCGCCCGGCGAGGACTTAATGTTAGGTTCCAGGCTATAGCCGGTTAGACCAAACTTTTCGTGGCGAGCGCTTTGCTCTTCCATTTTTGAATTGAAAAATTCTGCGGTTGGCCAAATGCGTTCCTTGTCCAATCGGAGGGTGACCTCCTCGAGCAGGCTATTGCTACCCGCCAGTAATCGCGTCTCTAGCAATGTGGTCATCACAGTGATATCGGTTGAGGCCAGCGAGATGCACTCGTCCGGGGTTCGGACGCTGTGACCAATTTTTAGTCCCAGATCCCATAAGGCGCCAACAAAGCCGGCGAGCGAGGTGTTTTCAGGGGTTGCTTCGTTGGATACGAGAATGAGTACGTCTACATCTGACTGCGGGAACAACGCTCCTCGACCATAGCCGCCTACGGCCGCTAGTGTTGCGTTGGTGTTATTCAGATCAAAGTGAGCCCAAAGCCTTTGTAATGCATCATCGACCGCCGCGCATCGTGCCTTGAGTAACTCTGTAACAGGCTCGCTAGGAGAAAAATGAGCTGACAGTTCGGCATTACGTGCTTTGAGGCCGTCTCTTAGTTCTGTGATTAACGCTGTCAGTATTGGTGTCACCATGAGGTTGGTTATCAAGTCTTCCAATTAATTACGTATCAAAAGCCGTATCAGAGCTTACCGGAGAGATAACGGCTCTCGGTATGTTGGCTTCGGTTTTTGCTCGGGATGCAGCCGTCCTTGCAAGCGTTAAAAGGGGAGTGTCTCCCCACTTCGCTTGGTGAGCACTTCGCAGCCATCGTCTGTAACGGCAATCGTATGTTCCCACTGAGCGGATAAGCGGCCATCGCGCGTTGTTACGGTCCAACCGTCTCGCGTGTTGAGCTTGGTGTGTCGTTTACCTGCGTTAATCATTGGTTCCACGGTGAAGGTCATACCTTTCTCGAGAACGAGTCCTGTTCCGGCTCGACCGTAGTGCAATACCTGAGGCTCCTCATGGAATACTTTTCCGATCCCATGGCCGCAGTACTCCCGCACCACTGAGTAATAGGATGACTCCGCGTACTGCTGAATCACCTGCCCAATGTCGCCTAGCCGCGCGCCAGGTTTTACCAACGCCAGCCCCTTGTACAGACACTCCTGAGTTACACGCATCAGTCGCTCGGCGTGTGGTGCCACTTTGCCGACCGGAACCATGATGCTGGTATCGCCATGCCACCCGTCTTTTATCACCGTGACATCGATGTTGATGATGTCACCCTGCTTAAGAATTTTGGTTTCCGAGGGAATGCCATGGCAGATAACTTCGTTGACCGAAGTGCATATGGACTTGGGGAATCCTTTGTAATTTAGTGGTGCGGGAATGGCTTTTTGCACGTTGACGATGTGGTCGTGGCATATTCGATCTAGCTCACCTGTGGAGATACCGGGAACAACATGAGGCTCGATCATTTCCAGTACTTCGGCAGCGAGACGCCCAGCCTCGCGCATCCCTTCGATATCTTCATTCGTTTTAATGGCTATATTGCTCACGTGCTGTCGTCCAAGCCTCTATGTGTTGAGTTGCGTTAATCTCGGTAGTTTACCGCATGGCGCGCTGAATATTACAGGTAAAGGGTTCTGGATTTAGCTGGCCTATGGTATAACGCGCGCCGTTATCGGTGATGCCGGTAATTAATAGCACGTTTACACCTAACAAAGTGCCGGGTGCCGCCCTGTCGGTTGGACATTTTGCGTAAACGGAAGTGAAACCCAACTTAGAGAAAAGTTATGACAAAAGTAAGCATGCGCGAGTTGCTGCAGGCCGGCGCGCACTTTGGCCACCAAACACGTTTCTGGAACCCCAAGATGGATCAATACATCTTTGGCGCGAGAAACAAGATTCACATCATCAACCTAGAGCACACTGTTCCTGCTTTCAATGACGCGCTTGGATTCATTCAGCGCTTAGCAGAGAACAAGAACCAGATTATGTTCGTGGGCACTAAGCGTGCTGCTGGTAAGATTATTCAGGAGCAAGCAGAGCGTTGTGGCATGCCCTACGTTAGCCATCGATGGTTGGGCGGTATGCTAACCAACTACAAGACCATCCGCTCTTCGATTAAGCGCCTTCGCGATCTTGAGTCTCAGGAGCAGGACGGTACATTCGATAAGCTTACGAAGAAAGAAGCTTTAATGCGGTCGCGTAGCAAGGATAAGCTCGATCGTTCTATTGGTGGTATCAAGGACATGGGTGGTTTGCCCGATGCCCTATTTGTCGTTGACGTTGATCACGAGCGTATCGCGATAACCGAGGCAAATAAGCTTGGTATTCCTGTTATCGGCATCGTGGATACCAACAGTAACCCCGATGGTGTCGACTACATTATTCCAGGTAACGATGATGCCATCCGTGCTATCAAACTTTATGTGACGGCAGTTGCAGACGCTGTGATGGCTGGCAAAGGGGTAGGCTCTGAAGCTCCAGTCGTTGACGAATTCATGGAAGTGGTTGAGGCGGAAGAGGCCGAGGCGCCTGCTGAAGCCAGCGGCGATGCCGAGTAGATATCGACGGGCCGCGCCTAGCGCGGCTTTTTTTTAAGTGTGTCTCGAATTTTTATCGGGACTATATTGAGAAATCAGAAGGGTTATATAAATGTCTGCTGCATTAGTAAAAGAATTGCGCGAACGAACGGGCTTGGGCTTGCTTGAGTGTAAAAAAGCACTCGCTTCTGCCGGGGGAGATATTGAAGTTGCGATCGAGGAGCTCCGCAAATCGAGTGGTATGAAGGCTGCCAAGAAAGCTGGGCGTACAGCGGCTGATGGCATTGTTGCGATCAGAATTACTGAAGACGGCAAGTCGGGCGTCATTGGTGAAGTAAACAGTGAAACGGATTTCGTGGCTCGCGATGAGAACTTTGTAGGCTTTGTTTCGCAGGTTATGGACAAAGCGGTTGAGCTTCAGACGGACGACGTTACAGCTATTGCGGGTGGCGATATCGAGGAAGCTCGTCAGGCTCTGGTACAGAAAATCGGTGAGAATATCTCGGTCCGCCGTGTCGGCGTCGTTTCAGCACCTGACGGTGTCGTTGGTGGCTATGTTCACGGCAATAATCGTATCGCAGTGCTCGTGGAGTTGGCAGGCGGTGATGAAGAGCTAGCGAAGGACGTTGCGATGCATGTAGCCGCAGTAAATCCCGCGGTCGTAGCACCGGCGGATATGCCAGAAGAGCAGCTGCAGAAAGAGCGTGAGATTTACACCGCGCAGGCAGCCGAATCTGGCAAGCCACCTGAAATCGTTGAGAAGATGATCGACGGACGTATCCGCAAATACCTGGCTGAAAACAGCTTGACTGAACAGGCGTTTGTTAAGGATCCTGATGTTACTGTCGGCAAGTTAGTAAAGGCTGCTGGCGCCAGCATTGTAGGATTCTCGCGTTTTGAAGTGGGCGAAGGTATCGAAGTCGAGAAGGTTGACTTTGCCGCGGAAGTTGCTGCGCAGCTGGGTAACTAATAGAGACTCCGTATAGTTCTACCTCTCGGTTGCAGCCAATAACGCTATTCGCGGCTAGGGAGGTAATCCTGCTCGCCACGGCGCGAGCTGCGGGGTCATGTTAGGTGCGTGCCCGTGCTCAGATCATCCTTCTCAGCAGCTGGCCTGCGCCGAGCGTTGCGGATGTGATGGGTTGGTGTTGTGGCTCTGTCGTTCGCTGGAGCTGCAACGCGTTGCGTTAGTGATTCATCATCGCGACACGGAAAACGTATGACGGTGGTATCACTTGGTTGCTGTTGCCATTGGGCCGTTTCGAATGGTGCGGTCGAGTGCGTATTAAGCGTATCGAGTGGTATTGATAGCAGTTGAGCTCTGGGAGATTAGTATGGCAACCGAAAAAGTTTACAAGCGCATCTTACTCAAACTCAGCGGAGAGGCCCTAACTGGCGACCAATCGTTTGGTATCGACCCCAAGATACTCGACCAAATGGCGTTAGAGATTGGTCAGTTGGTTGGTATCGGCGTTCAAGTTGGTTTGGTTGTCGGTGGCGGTAACCTGTTCAGAGGTGCGGCTTTGCAGTCTGCGGGTCTGGATCGCGTTACTGGCGATCACATGGGGATGTTGGCCACAGTGATGAACGCGCTGGCGCTTCGAGATGCCCTGGAGCGTTCAAACATTGCCACTCAGGTAATGTCTGCCATTCCCATGAGTGGTGTAGTCGACCATTACGACCGAAGAAAAGCGATCCGCGCCATGTCTCAGGGCGACGTCGTCATTTTTGCGGCGGGAACGGGTAACCCGTTCTTCACGACAGACTCTTCGGCTTGCTTGAGAGGCATCGAGGTCGAGGCTGATCTGGTCCTAAAAGCGACCAAGGTGGATGGTGTTTATAATGCTGATCCGATGAAAGACGCGACGGCTGTCAAGTACGAGTCACTTTCATATGACGAGGTTCTCGATAAGAAACTGGGCGTAATGGATCTCACCGCAATATGTTTGGTTCGAGATCATCAAATGCCTGTGCGCGTATTTAATATGTCGATGAAAGGCGCTTTATTGAGTATTGTACGAGGTGGTTCTGAAGGAACATTGATCCAGTAGATGGCCACAGCGACTGGTACCTCGCTATCGAAGGGGAGATCAAGAGAATGATTGACGATATACAGAGCGACGCTGAAGAGCGCATGGAGAAGTCGCTAGAAGCTTTGGGGCAGAACTTTAATAAGATCCGCACGGGGCGTGCTCACCCGAGTATTCTCGACGGTATACGCATCGATTATTACGGTGCTGAAACACCGCTCAAACAAATGGCAAGCATTAACGTTGAAGATGCGAGAACGCTGGCTGTGAGTGTGTTTGACAAATCGATAACTCCCGATGTTGAAAAAGCGATCATGAAGAGCGATCTGGGTTTAAACCCTTCATCAGCCGGTGATGTGATTCGCATTCCGATGCCGATGCTGACTGAAGAGACTCGGAAGGGTTATATCAAGCAAGCGAGGGCGGAGGCAGAGTCCGCACGTGTTTCCATTCGCAGTGCAAGACGCGATGCAAACGGGATGTTGAAAGACCTGGTAAAAGAAAAAGAAATTTCAGAGGACGAGGAGCGTCGAGGGCAGGATCAGATTCAGAAGCTGACCGATGCGTTTGTCGCTAAAGTCGATGCGGCTCTTGCTGTCAAAGAAGCTGACTTAATGGAAATCTGACAGCGGGTTGATGACGAATTGAATCTTCCGTCCAGCACCACAGGGTCTATTCCTGAGCACATTGCGATCATAATGGATGGCAATAACCGCTGGGCTAAAAAGCAAGGTCTCCCGGGCCCTGTTGGGCATCGTGCTGGTGCAGACGTCGTTAAACCGCTGATGTATGCCTGCCGCGACCGCGGCATTAAAACGCTCACTCTGTTTGCTTTTTCGAGCGAAAACTGGGGGCGACCGGAGCCCGAGGTTCGAGCGCTGATGGCGCTACTGTCACGTTATCTTAGACGAGAGATTAAAGAGCTCGCGGCTGACGGTGTAAGAGTGCAGTTTATTGGTCGACGAGACCGTCTGAGTCCGAGAATTGCAAAGTTGTTGGAAGACTCCGAGCGCGCGACTAGTCATAACACAGAGTCTACTTTGGTGTTGGCGCTTGATTACGGCGGTAGATGGGACGTGAGCGCTGCCGCTTCTTCGTTGGCGCGTGATGTTGCGGCGGGTCTCCTTTCTGCAGACGATATCGATGAAAATCTATTAAGCTCAAGGATGTCACTTGCTGACAAACCAGCACCGGACCTTTGTATTCGTACCGGCGGCGAGTGGCGTCTTTCCAATTTCCTTCTATGGCAATTCGCCTATGCTGAACTCTGGTTCACTGATACGCTGTGGCCTGATTTTAATGTCGCTGAACTAGACGTGGCCATAGAGCACTTTCGCGGTAGAGATCGGCGATACGGTGCGAGGCCACTGGGGGAGAAGGTCTAGTGTTGATCAAGCGCATCTACACGGCCCTGGTAATGATTGCCGTCTTTCTTGTGGCGGTGACACAGCTGCCGCCCTCTGCCATGTCTGTTCTTGTCGCTGTCGTGTTTGCTGCGGGTGCGTGGGAATGGGCTGCCTTGGCAGGTTGGGAGGCTCGCTGGATACGAATGGGTTTTTCCTTGGTTTTTGTAAGCCTCTGTGCTGGATTGGCGGTGGCCTATTCCCCCGACCTCATCGAGAATCCGGTTGCGATCCGACCGATTTTAGGGGTCGCGTGCTTCGCGTGGCTAGCTAACGCGCTGCTGGTTGATAGTTACCCAAAGCTTTCGTTTATTTGGCGAGCGCCCGTTACTCGAGCCTTGATGGGGTTCTTTGTATTGGGCGCGGGCTGGTTATCGCTCTCTTATATGGTGGGTCTGCCCAACGGCTGGGTGCTGACTACCTTGTTTATAGTTCTGGTTGCCGCCGCCGACGTTGGGGCCTATTTCGTCGGGAGTGTTCTCGGGCGAAATCCACTAGCGCCTGATGTCAGCCCTAAGAAAACCATAGAGGGTTTCTGGGGCGGTTTGCTCTTGGTTATGGGGCTGGCAACCCTAGTTTGGTGGGTATTACCACCTGAATATGCTCATATTCATCCCGTAGAAATCTTTTTGATTGGCACCTTTTGTTGCGGTGCTTCCGTTCTTGGTGATCTCACGATAAGCATGTTGAAACGCGAGAGTGGTTGTAAAGATTCCGGTACGCTATTGCCGGGACACGGCGGTGTACTCGATCGTTTGGACTCCATTTGTGGGGCAGCTCCATTTTTCGCGCTCTCACTGATCCTCGTGGGATACCCCTGATGCAACGTATCATGGTTCTTGGTGCTACTGGATCGATTGGGCTCAGTACGCTCGACGTCATTGGCCGACATCCGGATAAATATCGCGCGGAGATCCTCGCTGCGAACCGATCTGTAGATCAGATGGAGAAGCTTTGCCTCGAGCATCAGCCAGTCCACGCCGTGATGTTCTCCGCTGACGCGGCCCAGGAACTAGAGAGTCGTTTGCGAGGAAGGGTGGAGACCTTGGTTCACGCTGGCGAGCAGCCTATGGCAGATTTTGCCCAGAGCGACGAGGTCGATACGGTTATGGCCGCCATCGTTGGCTTTGCTGGCTTATCGGCTGCACTCTCAGCTGCGAAAGCGGGAAAAAGACTCTTGCTTGCTAACAAAGAAGCTCTCGTCAGTGCTGGTGGCTTGTTTATGAACGCTGTTCGTGAGGGCGGGGCACTACTTCTCCCCGTCGATAGTGAGCACAATGCTATGTTTCAGTGCTTGCCGAGCGATGCTAAGGCAAGGCCCCAAATGGAGCGGGTCGAGAAGATATTGTTAACGGCCTCAGGCGGCCCGTTCAGGGGGCGGTCTAGAGACGCGCTGTGCAACGTGACCCCTGATGAAGCCTGTGCGCATCCAAACTGGTCAATGGGCCGGAAGATTTCTGTGGACTCAGCATCGCTCGTAAATAAGGGGCTGGAGTTAGCTGAGGCGTGCTGGTTATTCGACAGAAAGCCATCACAGATTGAGGTGGTGGTCCATCCGCAGTCGATTATTCATTCTTTAATTCGATATGTGGACGGGTCGGTTCTGGCTCAGCTCGGCCAACCCGATATGCGAACCCCCATCGCTTACAGTTTGTCGTGGCCGGATCGAGTGGAGGCGGGCGTTGACGCCTTGGATTTAATGAAAACGGGTCGACTGGACTTTGAGTCGCCGGATCTTGATGCTTTCCCATGCCTGCGTCTCGCTTATGAGGCAATAGATACTCCCGGTGGCATGTGCGCCTTCAGTGCAGCAAATGAGATCGCAGTGGATGCATTCCTGTCTGAGAGGATTCGATTCACCGATATCGACAGGACAATCGAGGCGACGCTCGAATCCACCAGTTTGGTGGAACCAACGACGTTGCTTGAGGTCCAAGCGTTAGATCGTTCGGCGCGAGAGGCCGCAACGGCGTTCGTTTCAGATATTTCGCTCAGGTAGTAACCACAAAAGCATGCAAATTTTATTTTCTATCCTCATGGCGTTAGTGACTCTCGGTGTTCTCGTGACAATTCATGAGTTCGGTCATTATTGGGTTGCCCGTCGTTGCGGGGTGCGTGTGCTTCGGTTTGCAGTCGGCTTTGGAAGGCCACTTGCGAGCTGGAGAGGAGAAAACGGCACCGAGTTTGCGCTGTGTGTCATCCCGCTTGGCGGTTATGTGAAGATGCTCGACGAACGCGATAACGAGGTTGTCGTCAGCGAGGCTAACCGATCTGAATCTTTTAACGCTCAGCCTGTTCGAAACAAACTAGCCATTGTGGCTGCAGGTCCTGCGGCTAATTTTCTACTTGCGATACTGGTCTTATTTGGCTTGTTTCTCCGCGGCGAAACGGGGCTGGCACCAGTGATTGAGGCAGTGACGGCTAGCTCGATTGCCGATAGAGGTGGCCTTGCTGCGGGACAAGAAATCATTGCCGTCGATGGTGAGTCGACAAAGACCGTATCAGCCGTGAGGTTTGAGTTACTAAAGCGTTTGGGTGACTCCGGTGACATTGAGATAACCGTGGGTAGTGGACTTAGCGATATTACACAGCAGTACAGGCTTCCTATCACCAATTGGTTGGGTACTGAGGAGGCGCCAGACCCCGTTGCAGCACTGGGTCTCACGCTGGGCATTTTGCCTGTAAAGCCTCAAGTGGGTTCCTTGTCAGAGGATGGTGCCGCTACTCGGGCAGGGTTTCAGGTGGGCGATCTCATTATCGAGGCCGGCGGTGAGCAAATTGATCAATGGTCCCAGTGGGTGGACTTTGTGCGCTCACGCCCGCAGGAGCGGTTTGACGTTTTGGTCAGCCGAGCAGGAGGTCAAGTGACGCTGAGCGTGATGCCTGAGAATCGCAATTCCGTCGGTACTGTCGGCATGGGTGTTGCACTGCCTGAGATTCCAGAGAACCGAATTCGACGCCAGAGTCGAGGCCTAATTGAAGCGCTAGGTGCGGCTATCGACCGCACATACGCTCTGACCGTTTTTACCTTCGAGTCAATGTGGAAAATGGTTCAGGGGCTTATCTCTCCAAAAAACCTCTCAGGACCAATATCGATTGCGCAGATTGCTGCCAGCACAGCTGAAAGTGGGTTTGCCACATGGTTATCGTTTCTCGCGCTATTGTCTATCTCACTCGGTGCGATCAATTTATTGCCGATTCCAGTGCTTGATGGAGGTCATATCGTTTTCCATCTGCTCGAGGGCATATTGGGTAAGCCGGTGCCTGAACAGATCCAAGTGATGAGTTTTCAGGTCGGTTTGGTCGCAGTTTTTACACTAATGATGTTCGCCATCTACAATGATGTGGCTCGACTGTGAGATACTCCGGCGCGCCACAAAGCAACCTAAGATAACCAAAGACAAAAGACGTGAAATTAGTCCTCAAAAAAATAAGCGATTGGGCTCGGTGCCGGTTCATTAAGATCAGAATTCCAGCCGTAATTATCGTGGTCATTACTAGCTGTGGTACCGCGATTGCGCCGAGCGCCTTTGCGCAAACGGAGCCCTTCGTTGTATCCGATATTCGCGTTGAGGGATTGCAACGGATTGCGCCGGGTAGCGTGTTTGCTGCGTTGCCTATCAGTGTCGGTGATGTGGTCGACGGACTCTCGATCCAAAGTATATCGCGTAATCTGTTTTACACAGGGAACTTTGACGACATCTCAGTGGGACGAGACGGTAATGTACTTGTTATAACCGTTGCTGAGCGACCCAGCATCAGCGAGATTACGATTGAGGGTAACAAGGCTATTGAGACAGAAGCGCTTCTCGATGGTTTGAAAGGCGCCGGTCTTGCCGTCGGCCAAGTTTTTCAGCGGTCAACGCTCGAGGGGATGCAGGGAGAATTGCGCCGGCAATACGTCATCCAAGGGCGTTATGATTCCTCGATTGACACGGAAGTCATACCTGAACCAAGAAACCGCGTGTCGATTAGTATCGAGATTGACGAGGGGACGGTTTCAAAGATCAAGCACATTAATATCGTCGGTAATGAGGTCTTCGACGATGAAACGTTACTCGAGCTCTTTGAATTGCAGTTAGGTGGCAGGTTCTCGTTTTTCTCAAGCGCTGATAAGTACAGTAAAGAAAAGCTCGAGTCCGACTTAGAAACGCTCACCAGCTATTACCAAGACCGAGGCTATCTTCAGTTCGAAATCGAGTCGACGCAGGTCGCAGTATCTCCATCCAAGGACTCCGTCTACATTACAGCCAATGTTTCCGAAGGCGATCTTTTTACCGTCACCGATGTCGACCTTTCAGGAGACTTGGTGTTGCCTGAAGAGGATTTATCTCGATTCCTTTTGGTTGGCCCGGGTCAAATTTTTTCTCAGCAGCTGGTGACGAGTACAGAGGAATATCTCACTCGGCGATTGGGCAACGAGGGCTATAACTTTGCCAAAGTAACCGGTATTCCTGAGGTGGGTGAGGGTGATGCTGAGGTGGCAATAAAGTTCTTCATCGACCCAGGTAGAAGAACTTATGTTCGACGTATCAACTTCAAAGGCAACACGCGTACAGCCGATGAAGTGTTGCGACGTGAGATGAGACAGATGGAGGCGGCGCCCGCTTCGGCTGCTGCGATCGAGCAATCGCGAATTCGGCTTCAACGACTTGGTTTTTTTAGTAGCGCCGAGGTAGAGACTGTTGAGTTGCCCGGGTATGACGATCTGGTAGATATCGATTTCTCGGTTGAAGAGCAGAGCTTTGGCTCCATTGGTGGCAGTTTAGGCTATTCGCAATTTGCCGGTCTGATCGTAGGATTGAACCTTCAGCAAAATAACTTCTTGGGGACCGGTCGTCAGGTCGGATTGAATCTCAACTCATCGCAGTGGCAAAGCGTCGCGAGTATTAACTACAATAATCCTTACTTCACTGAAGACGGTGTGAGTCGCGGCTTCAGCGTCTTCTACCGAAAATCGGATCTTTCAGAGATCAATGTGGCGAGTTACACGACGGATACCGTCGGTGCGACCATGTCATTTGGCTACCCCATTAGTGAAACGCAGCGTTTGGGCTTCAACCTAGGGATTACTGACACCGACATCACCTCCGGGCGATTTGCGGTGCAGGAAATCAGAACGAGTCCAAGACTTCTTGAGGGTGTGGATCAATATTATGTGTCGACACGGCAACCAGACGGGACTTACTCAGGGCCCGAGGAGCTGTTTCCTATTACAGACCTTCCGCCTGAAGCATTTGTTAACCTCGATAACGACGGCTTCTTAGATCAGAACGGATCGCGCTTTACTAACTGGTCGATCACCGGCTCTTGGGTTCAGTCCACGCTAAACCGAGGACAGCTTGCGACCCGAGGTGTGTCGAATTCGCTCTCGGCACAGTTATCGATGCCAGGCTCAGACCTTGAGTTCTTCAAGCTGAACTACCGAGGAGAGATGTATCTTCCCATCTATCGCGAGTTCACATTCCACTTGCGTGGCGAGTTAGGCTACGGCGATGGTTACGGAGACACCACTGAGCTGCCATTTTATGAGCACTTCTTTTCGGGTGGCTTTGGAAGTGTTCGAGGCTTTGAAGCCAATACCTTGGGCCCCAGAAGCACGCCGCCTGTTATTTATCAGACGGGCGTTGCTGCCACTGCGATCGATGAACTGGGCATCCCCACCGAGCTCGGTGGTCCCGATGGGCTAGGTTTTGGCTACATTGTTAATCCAGAGACAGGGCGTATTGATACGCAACAAGTGATCACGGGGCGTCGTCGCGCTGACCCATTTGGCGGCAACGTCGTCATCGAAGGTTCAGCGGAAGTGCTTTTCCCAATGCCTTTTGTGAAAGATCGCAGTTCGATTCGGTCGGCACTATTCCTCGATGTGGGTAACGTGTTTAATACAAATTGTCGTGAAAATCAGCTTAACTGTTTTGGTGTTGATGCTGCCGAATTGCGGTATTCCGTGGGTATCGGTGTTACGTGGCTAAGTGGTTTTGGGCCGCTCACATTTGCGCTTGCTAAGCCGCTCAATGCTAGCGACACTGATCGCACTGAAGTTTTCCAATTCACGCTAGGGCGTGGATTTTAATTACTAATCTGGAGGTTAATCCTAATGTTGTTCCGCTTCGTTGCCCTTTTGGTATTGTTGGTTGCATCGACCGTTGCTCAGGCTCAAGGTCGTATTGCTGTTGTAAATTTGGAGGAAGCAATTTTGCAGACCGACTTCGCGCAGCAGCGGTTGCGCGATTTTGAGGCTGGTGAGGCTTTCGCTGAAGATAAGGCTGAATTTGATAGTCTTAAGGCCGAACTCGATAAATTGGTTCAAGACTTCCAGCGCGATCAAGCGGCTATGAGCGATGATGATCAGGTCGCGGCTCGTCAAAAAATGGCTAGCAAGAACGCTGATCTTGAGTATGTTGCCAAGAAGTTGCAGTCATTGCAGCAGCAAAATGCTCAGCGAGTTTTTCAAGAGCTTGTGCCCGCCGCACGCCAAGTGTTAGGTGAAGTAATTGAGACTGATCAGATTGGTCTGTTGCTGCAAGCGCAATCGGTCATTCACGCAGATCTTGGCTACAACATCACGGCGAAGGTTACTGACAAGCTCAACCAGTTGCCACAAGAGTAATATGCCTACTCTGGGCGATGTTGCCGAGGCCTTGGGTCTCACCTTTCGAGGTGACCCATCCTTGAGCTTGGATCGTCTAGCGCCCATCTCCCAAGCCGGGGTGGGCGATCTTTCCTTTATTTCGCAAAAGAAATTTGCCAAATCGTTAGCAACTTCAGGCGCAACTGCGGTTGTCTGCCCTGAAGATTGGGTTGGAGATTTTTCCGGCGCAGTTCTTTTTAGTGACGACCCTTACGCCGATTTTGCAAGAGTCACACGTCTTTTCGACAATCGTCCTGCGCCGTCTGGACGAATCGACAGCGGTGCTATGGTCGCAAAGACGGCCCAGCTTGGCGCTAATGTAACCATCGACGCTGGTGCAGTTATTGCCGAGGGCGTTACGATTGGCGACGGGGTATGGGTTGGGCCTAACGCCTGGGTTGGTGATCGAGCGGTTATCGGTGCAGGTACTCATTTGAGAGCTGGCGTGGCGATTTACCACGAAGTCATAGTCGGCCAAGATTGTCTTATTCACGCCAACACTGTTATCGGTTCTGACGGTTTTGGTTTTGCTCCAACACGTGCTGGCTGGGAGAAAATCCTTCAGTTGGGTAGTGTCTGTATTGGTGACAGGGTCGAGATTGGTGCTGGATGTGCCATTGATCGTGGCGCTCTAGAGGACACGATTATCTCTGACGACGTCATTATTGATAACTTAGTGCATATTGCCCACGGAGTGAAAGTTGGCCGCGGATCAGCGATCGCAGGGCAGGTTGGCTTTGCTGGAGGAACTGAACTGGGCGAACGATGTACCGTTGGCGGGCAAGCGGGCTTTGCGGGGCATTTAAGTATCGCTAACGATGTTCATATTGGCGGACAGGGGAGAGTGTCTAGAGATGTTGCTGAACCTGGCCACTATGCGTCCGGTACGTCGTTAATGCCAGTGCGGGACTGGGCGCGTAACGCGGCGCGTTACGAGAAATTAGCGGATATTGCCAAGCGTATCGATACGCTTGAAAAATTACTGTCTAAAGAGGACAACACAGCCCATTAGGGAAGAAAAAAATATGATGGACATTGAGGGTATTAGAAAACATCTGCCTCACCGCTATCCCTTTCTGTTTGTAGATAGGGTTGTGTCGCTGGAGCCCGGTGTATCTATCGAGGCTTACAAGAATTTAACTATCAACGAGCCTTACTTCGACGGCCACTTTCCAGGCAATCCCGTATTTCCGGGTGTACTACTCGTTGAAGCGATGGCTCAGGCGGCCGGAATCCTTGGTTTCGTGACCATGGGTAAGACTCCGGAAGATGGGTCGATCTACTACTTGGTGGGTACGGATAAACTGCGTTTTAAGCGCCCCTGTGTGCCCGGTGACTGCATCAAACTGGAAGCATCGATCGTCAGTGAAAAGCGTGGTATTTGGAAGTTTGACGTGCGCGCGTCGGTGGAGGGGAAAACAGCTGCCTCCGCGACCATTTTATGCGCTGACAGATAAATAATGATCCACCCAACAGCTATCGTTGATCCAAAAGCTGACTTGCACTCTACGGTCAGCGTCGGGCCTTATTCGATCATTGGTCCCGGAGTCGTTATAGGCGCAGATACCATTATTGAGTCGCATGTTGTTATCAAGGGGCCTACCACGATTGGTGCCCGGAACCATATTTTTCAGTTTAGCTCGATCGGAGAGGCCACCCCTGATCTGAAATATCGTGGCGAGCCAACAACCCTAACAATCGGGGATGACAATGTCCTTCGTGAGAGCGTCACTATCCATCGGGGTACCGTACAAGATCGCGGGGACACCTTTGTTGGCAACAGTAATTTGATCATGTGCTATGTGCATATTGGGCATGATAGTGTCGTGAGAAATAACACGATTCTGGTCAACAATACCGCCCTTGCGGGGCATGTCATAGTCGACGACTGGGCTATTTTGTCTGGCTACACCCTAGTGCATCAGTTTTGCAAGATTGGCGCACACAGTTTCAGCGGCATGGGCACGGCGATTGGAAAAGATGTGCCCGCCTACGTCACAGTCTCGGGCAGTCCGGCCGAAGCCCGAACGATCAATACGGAAGGTCTGCGTCGGCGAGGGTTTTCTGATGCAACGCTGGCCGAACTGCGGCGCGCCTTCAAGTTGATATACCGCCAAGGACTGACGCTCGAATTTGCCATGGAGCGGCTTGAAACCATGTCTGGAGAAACGCCAGAAATTCTTCCCTTGATTGAATCACTCAAAACGTCTGAACGCGGTATTGTCCGCTGATGATGGATGCGCCGCATCTTGGTGTTCTAGCAGGTGAAAAGAGCGGCGACATACTTGCCGGATCCGTACTGCGTGAGCTGAAGCGGCGTAATGAGTCGCTGAGAATCACCGGTATCGGCGGCGAAGCTTCGGCCCTGCATGGTCTAGACAGTCTCTTTGAAATGGATAGGCTTGCTGTATTTGGCTTCGTCGAACCACTCAGGCGGTTGCCAGAGCTGTTATCTATTCGTGGCGCTGTTAGACATCACATGCTGACTGAGCGGCCCGAGGTATTCCTGGGTGTTGACAGTCCAGACTTCAATCTAACACTCGAGCAGCAATTACGTGCTAAAGGCATCAAAACCGCACATCTGGTCAGCCCCTCCGTCTGGGCATGGCGCCCCGGGCGAATAAGAAAGATCAAAAAAGCGGTAGATCTGATGCTCTGCTTACTGCCTTTTGAAAAACACTTTTATGAGCAGCACAGTGTCGAAGCGGTCTGCGTTGGTCACCCGCTGATTGAGGAGTTCTCGGCGCTCCCGGATCAGGCGACGGCTAGACATTATCTGGGACTGCCGCAGGGCACTCCCATACTGGCATGTCTCCCCGGCAGTCGTGCGGGTGAGATTGAGCATATTGGTCCGACGTTTATGCAAGTTATTATGCGTCTGCTCGCTTCAGACAAGGATGTGCGCATAGTTCTTCCCGCAGCATCGGAGGCGAGGCTGGATCAAATTAATCGTCTAATGCCAATCGAAGATGATCGCTTCATGGTCATCGAGGGCCAAAGTCGCTTGGCCATGGTGGCATCCGATGCTGTCTTATGTGCCTCAGGTACCACGACCCTTGAAGCCATGCTGATTGGTAAGCCAATGACGATTGCTTACAAGATGGCATGGCTGTCCTGGCAAATTCTGAGCCGAATGGTTACCTCGCCCTATGTGGGATTGCCCAATGTTATTGCGGGTCGAGCAGTTGCACCGGAGTACCTTCAGGGCGATGCAACCGAAGAAAATCTTTACCAGTCGGTTTTAGACAGCTTTTCCGCTAACGGCGACAAGCAAAAAGCGACGTTCCAAGAACTCCGACAAACGATTGGCGATGATTACGCGGTACGCTCAGCAGATGCTATTGAAGCACTGATGGGGAGGGGGCAGCGGTGATGATCGCAGGCTGCGACGAGGTTGGGCGAGGCCCTTTGGCGGGCGACGTTGTTGCTGCCGCCGTGATTCTAGGTGACTACATTCCAGAAGGGTTAGCGGACTCGAAGAAACTATCGGAAAAAAAGCGCCTGCACTTGTTTACCGAGATCCAAAACCACGCAGTTTCCTTCGCTATTGGTCGGGCGAGTACTGGTGAAATCGATGAGCTCAATATTTTGAACGCCTCTCTGCTCGCGATGAAACGTGCCGTCGAAGGTTTGAGTGTGAGACCTGATCATGTGTTAGTGGACGGAAATAAACTACCTAAGTGGGAATACAGCGCAGAGGCAGTCGTGCGTGGGGATGCCTCCGTACCCGCTATCAGTGCGGCTTCGATCCTTGCCAAGGTGACTCGAGATCAGGAATTGATTTCACTTGACTCACAGTATCCCGAGTACGGGTTTGCCAAACATAAGGGTTATCCCACAGCGCAGCATATGGCGGCCATAGAAGCGCACGGTATTTTGCCTATCCACCGACGAAGTTTTGGTCCGATTGCCCGTTTGCTGAAACGTTAATTCGGGTTTTAATAAGTCCTATGGAATCCAAGTTTGTTCATCTTCGCGTGCATTCGGAGTTCTCGCTCACCGATGGTTTAGTGCGTGTCGGTCCTCTGATGAAATCGGTTGCGGCGGCGGGGATGCCCGCGGTCGCACTCACTGATCGAAATAATTTCTTTGGCCTTATAAAGGCGTACAAAGCGGCTGAGCGCGAGGGCGTAAAGCTCATTATCGGAGCCGATTTTGAGGTTCTAGAGGAGGACGAACGTCGCCACCAGGTGACGTTCCTAGCGCAGTCTACCGAGGGCTATCGCAACCTCACGGTCCTGATATCTCAAGCGTATCAAGAGGGACAAATTCTTGGCCGGCCGCTACTGCGACGCGATTGGATTCAAGCAAGAAGTCAGGGCTTGATTGCACTGTCTGGAGGCAGAAATGGCGATGTCGGTCAGCACCTCGTTGCCGGGCGAATTCAGGAAGCAAGAATGGCACTCCAATGGTGGATGTCCTTGTTTCCCGATCGTTACTACCTAGAGATTCAGCGAACGGGAAGAGAAAATGAGGAAAACTATCTACATTTAGCGGTGGACTTGGCCGCCAAAGAGGGCTGTCCTGTCGTCGCGACCAACGAGGTATGTTTCCTCACGCCCGAAGAATACGACGCTCACGAAGCAAGGGTGTGTATTGGTGATGGCCGAACGCTCAACGATCCTCGTCGACCACGACTCTTCTCAGAGCAGCAGTATCTTAGAACGCCTGATGAGATGGCGGACTTATTTCAAGATATTCCTGAGGCGATCGAAAATACCTTTCATATTGCAGCACGATGCTCCACCGAAATTGAGCTTGGAAAAGCTTATCTCCCGGACTTCCCTACGCCGGACGGAGTGACTATTGAGCAGCACCTCGAAAATTTAGCCAATGAGGGATTGGCAAAACGGCTTGCTACCCTAGATGTCGATGATGATCAGGTTTACCGAGACCGGCTTAAATTCGAGCTCGATATTATCAATCAGATGGGTTTTCCGGGCTATTTTTTGGTGGTGATGGACTTTATCCGGTGGGGTAAGGCTAATGGAATACCCGTTGGGCCGGGTCGGGGATCCGGTGCCGGCTCGCTGGTCGCTTACGCTCTTGAGATTACTGACTTAGACCCTATCGAATACGACCTCCTTTTCGAAAGATTCTTGAATCCGCAACGGGTTTCAATGCCTGACTTTGATGTCGACTTTTGTATGGATCGACGAGATGAGGTCATCGAATATGTTGCCCAAACGTATGGCCGTAAAGCCGTCTCTCAGATCATCACATTCGGAACCATGGCGGCAAAAGCGGTGGTGAGAGATGTTGCGCGAGTGCAGGACAAGCCTTACGCGCTAGCGGACAAGATGTCTAAGTTGATTCCCTTTGAAGTGGGGATGACGCTAGAAAAAGCACTCGAGCAGGAGGAACAGCTTGTTAGTCTTCTGAGTGAGGACAGCGCCGCTCAAGAAATTTGGGACATGGCGGTTCAGCTTGAGGGGCTTACCCGAAACGCGGGTAAACACGCGGGTGGTGTGGTTATTGCGCCGTCTCAACTTACCGATTTTTCACCGTTGTTTTGCGATGAGGAGGGCCATGGACTTGTCACGCAATACGATAAGAATGATGTCGAGGACGCGGGCCTCGTCAAGTTTGACTTTCTAGGTCTCAGGACGCTAACGATCATTGATTGGGCCGTCGCGATGATTAACGAGCGCGACGATATCGAAGAGCCGGTCGATATCAACCAGATACCACTCGACGACGTCGCTGTGTATAGCTTGCTTCAAAGTGCTGAGACAACCGCGGTTTTCCAGCTTGAAAGTCGAGGTATGAAGGAGTTGATTAAAAGCCTTCGACCGGATTGTTTCGAAGATATCATCGCTCTAGTAGCCTTATTTCGACCCGGACCCCTTCAGTCAGGAATGGTCGAAAATTTTATCGATCGAAAGCACGGTCGTGAACAGGTCTCGTATCCGGATGCACAATATCAGCATGAGTGGTTGCAACCGATCTTGGAGCCGACATACGGAATCATTTTGTATCAGGAGCAGGTGATGCAAATTGCGCAGGAACTGGCAGGTTACACCTTGGGTGGGGCCGATCTCTTGCGCAGGGCCATGGGAAAGAAAAAGCCCGAGGAAATGGCAAAGCAGCGCTCCGTTTTTGAGGAGGGTGCGAAGAATAAGGGCGTTGATCCAACGCTTGCCATGAAGATCTTCGATCTGGTGGAGAAGTTTGCAGGCTATGGCTTCAACAAATCGCACTCCGCTGCTTATGCACTTGTTAGTTATCAAACAGCCTGGCTAAAACGACACTTTCCGGCTGAGTTCATGGCTGCGGTGATGAGCTCTGAAATTGATAATACGGACAAGTTGCTGAGCTTACGCGACGAGTGTAAGCGCATGGGGTTAACGGTTAAAGCGCCCAATGTTCTCGAGGGAAAACGCCACTTTTCTGTTAATTCAGAAGGCCACATTATTTACGGTCTAGGAGGGATAAGGGGTCTAGGCGAGGGGCCGATTAATGATTTGCTCGAAGCCAGAGATGACGCACCGTTTAGTGACCTTTTCGACATGTGTAGCCGAACTGATCCACGGAAGGTTAATCGGCGAGCAATTGAGGCGTTAATCAAAAGCGGTGCACTCGACGAACTGGGGGCCGAGCGATCTGTACTGATGTCCGCTTTGGATGATGCGCTGAGGGCGGCTGAGCAGTCGGCCGCAAACGAAGCAGCAGGTATGAGTGATTTATTTGGCGAAGTTGTTCCCTCTGCTGTGAGCGGGGACCCTTATCAAGATCACCGGCGCGCTCGCAGCTGGACACTCCGAGATGTTTTGGCTGGCGAAAAAGACAGCTTGGGTAGCTTTTTAAGTGGACACCCAATGGATGAGTTTCAGCAGGAAGTCCGCAAGTTTTCGCCGCGCTCGATCCGAGAACTCACCGCGGGGAGCAAGCAGTGGGTGGCTGGGTTGATAGTTGACGTTCGGCTTGTGAAAACACAGCGTGGCACGATGGCGGTTTTGCAGCTCGACGATGGCACTGGACAAATTGAGGCAACGGCCTACAGCGAGGTCTACGAGCAGAATCGTGACTTACTGGTAAAGGATCAAATTGTATTGGCTGATGGTCGTCTGCAAATGGATGATTTTAGAGGTCAGTTGTCGCTGCGAGCTAAATCCTTTACGACGCTAGAGGCTGCCAGAAGTTCGCGTGTACGTGAGCTAAAGCTTGGTCTAAGTTCGGATGCTATTGGGAAAGGGGTGTCTTCTGAGTTAAAGCGCGCATTCTCAGCCCATGCAGGGGATTGCCCTATTGTAGTCGAGTACAAGCAGGCAGCGGGGTCCGCGATGGTGCGATTTGGTGATCGCTATCGGATCACACCCACGGATACGTTGCTCGACCAGCTTAAGGAGTTAATAGGGCATGAATCCGTGGAACTTATTTACGAGCGCTAACGGCCCTTCGCTGAACGTTATTTTCGCTGTCTGAGTCAAAAAAGTCGTTTAGATTCCGAATAACAGGCGTTTTGCATATAGGCTTAGTTAATACTCCACTTAACCGTCACACTGCCGCAAGTTTTGGGAGTGGATAAATAGTATTATCCTGCGAAAGTAAGGCCGTCTGGCTGTTGCGCGGCCAGGAGTCGGAGAGATAATTTGAAATTAGTTTGGTTACTCATTTTTGCGATAGCAATGGTGTTATCCGCATGTGCAGATGAGCCCACTTGTTCGGTAGCGTCGGGTGATATGACTGCGCCGAGTGCAGGCTGTCTGGTGGTTGATCGAGGTGAAGTACTACTGGTGAAGATCATGGGAGGGAGTTATGGCCCCCCGGGTGGCTCCGTTGATAGTCGCGAATCGGCACAATGCGCGGCGGAGCGCGAGACCTATGAAGAGACCGGCGTCATCGCACACGCTCAAGATTTGGCTATCGAATTCGATAACGGTTTTCACCTTTATTGGTGTGATGCTGCTTCGGGGCGCGATATTAACATTACCCGACCGCTAGAAATAAAAGATGCAGACTGGTTTGCGCCGCAAGAGTTTCCGCAGTTAAAGTGGCGTTATCCGGATCAGGGCAACACCCTATATGCACTTTTGCAAGGCGGGCCTTCATGACGAAGACAGAAATAGAGGCGGCGGCGTTTCGGCGTTTGGTCGCACACCTTCAGCAGCGTACTGATGTTCAGAATATTGATCTCATGGAGTTGGCTGGGTTTTGCCGAAATTGCCTCTCTAAATGGTATGCAGAGGCAGCGAATGAGGCTGGCGAGTCTATGAGCAAGGACGCAGCGCGAGAGCTTGTTTACGGGATGCCTTACGAGGAGTGGAAATCACGATTCCAGACTCCGCTGAACGACTGATCGAATGCAGGTCACAGGTGTGACGGCGTGTTGCAAGGCAAGGCTATGTAAGTAATTTGCTTATGTATGACTCTGGCTTGGCCACGGGAAAGTCCGCCTTAAAGCCAAGCCATATTATTAGCCGCCAACCGGCGTCCTCTGCAACACGCTCTGATCGTAGAACCTCTGTCACTTAATCTCGGTTAGACGATTTTTCACGGCACCCACCTCTTGAGCTTGGAAAAACACTGCAGCAAACGGCCTCTAGCGGGTTTAAACGCTCGACTATTATTTGTCTGATGGGCTATCTGTGTCCGCAAGGTGTCGCTAAGCGGTCTCTAAATACGACTCGATACTTGGACAAGAGCAAATAAGGTTTCTGTCCCCGTAAACGTTGTCTACCCGATTAACAGGAGGCCAATATTTATCCGCTCTGAGCGAGTCAACGGGCCAGACAGCTTGCTCTCGAGAGTACGGTCTATCCCACTCGGTCGCAGTAACCTCATCGATTGTGTGTGGCGCATTCTTTAGCGGGCTATCCACTGGGTCTAATCTTCCTTCCTCGACGGCCCTGATTTCATCCCGAATCGACAGCATGGCATCACAGAACCGGTCGATCTCAGCAAGTGACTCTGATTCAGTGGGCTCAATCATCAACGTTCCAGCAACAGGAAAAGACATAGTGGGTGCGTGGAATCCGTAATCGATTAGACGCTTTGCTACGTCCTCTTCACTAATGCCTGTACGCTCTTTTAACGGTCTGATGTCAATAATACACTCATGCGCCACGGTCCCTTTACGGCCGGTATAAAGAATATCGAAGTGACCGCGCAGTCGCTTAGCAATATAGTTGGCATGAACAATCGCAATCCGACTCGCTTCAGTCACTCCATCTGGCCCCATCATCGCTATGTACATCCAAGAAATTGGAAGGATCGAAGCGCTGCCAAAAGGAGTTGCCGAAATCACGTTATTTGTCGCATCCAGACCTGCTTGTGGTACGACCACCGACGAGGCCAAGTAAGGCGCCAAGTGTTGTCCAACACCGATGGGCCCCATTCCAGGGCCGCCTCCACCATGGGGGATACAAAACGTTTTGTGTAGATTCAAGTGCGAAACATCAGCGCCAAATTTCCCAGGTCCGGCCAGGCCAACTAGTGCGTTGAGGTTTGCACCATCGACGTACACCTGACCGCCGTGCTCATGAATTAGTGCGCACAGCTCAACAATAGATGTCTCAAATACACCGTGTGTCGACGGATATGTGACCATGATGGCTGCGAGGTCTGCTGAGTGGGACGCCACTTTTTCCCTGAGGTCCTGCATGTCAACGTTGCCATTCTCATCACAGCTAACAAGCACAACCTTCATGCCTGCCATTACAGCACTCGCCGGGTTGGTTCCGTGCGCCGAGGTGGGAATGAGACAAATGTTGCGATGCGACTCACCACGTGCTCGGTGATATCGCCGGATAGCCATTAGACCTGCGTATTCCCCCTGCGCGCCCGAATTTGGTTGAAGCGACATGGCATCGTAGCCGGTGCACTCTGTTAACCACCCAGACAGTTCTTCCAGCATAGCGAGATAACCACGGACTTGGTGCGATGGGGCGAAAGGGTGTACCCGTGCAAATTCAGGCCAAGAAACAGGGATCATCTCTGCAGCAGCATTGAGTTTCATGGTGCAGCTGCCGAGAGGAATCATGGCGCGAGTAAGAGAAATATCTTTGTTCTCCAGCCGCTTCAGGTACCGCAGCATCTCCGTTTCAGTTCGATAATCATGAAACAGAGGGTGTTGAAGATAATCCATTTCACGTGATAGACGCGGCGTAATAGGGGACGGTACGTCAGTCTCTGTGACGTTAGCTTTACCCGTGAACAGTTGGATGAGTGAATCGAGCTCCTCTCCAGTGGTTGTCTCATCGAGAGAAACCCCGATGTGCTCGTTGTCGATTCGGCGTAAGTTGAATCCTGCCTCTTCGGCACTCGCGATCAGCGTATCAGCAGACTCTGTTTTGATGGCGAGCGTATCAAACCATGACTCGTTCACGACCTCGTGCACTGAGGCGTTCACAGCGGCGGCTAACTGAGACGTGTATCCGTGTATACGGCTCGCGATTGCGCGCAGTCCTTCCGGACCGTGATGCATGGCATAGAGCCCCGCCATAATAGCCAGCAGTGCTTGAGCCGTGCATATGTTACTCGTGGCTTTTTCTCTACGTATGTGCTGTTCACGGGTTTGCATCGCCATTCTGAGGGCCTGTCGGCCCCTACTATCAATCGACACGCCGATGACACGCCCCGGCATCGAGCGTTTATATTCGTCGCGCGTGGCAAAGAAAGCGGCGTGAGGCCCGCCGAAGCCCATGGGCACGCCAAATCGCTGGGAACTACCAACAACTACGTCGGCCCCCATTGAGCCGGGCGATTTCAATAGTGTTAACGCAAGCAGGTCAGTCGCGACACCCACTAAAATATTTTTCTGGTGAGCGGTTTCGATTACTTGTCTCAAGTCGCGCACGTGACCAAAGGTGCCGGGATACTGCAAAAGCATGCCAAAGGCGTCATCTATCTGGGTCAGTGACTCAGGGCTTATCAAGGCAACATCAATTCCGAGAGGCTCCGCTCGTGTCTGCAAAAGCGAGATCGTTTGCGGGTGGCAGTCATCTGATACGATAAAAGTTGACGATTTTGATCGTCGGTTCATGCGATGCATGAGCGTCATGGCTTCGGCCGCAGCCGTCGCTTCATCAAGCAGTGAAGCGTTTGCCAGCGGCATTCCCGTCAGGTCAATGATCACTTGTTGGAACGTGAGTAGGGTTTCAAGCCGTCCTTGTGAGATCTCCGGTTGGTAGGGGGTATAAGCGGTGTACCAGCCAGGATTCTCAAAGACGTTTCGCAGTAACACTGGGGGCGTGAGCGTGTCGTAGTACCCCATACCAATACAGCTGCGGAGAACCACATTTTGCTCGGCATAAGCGCGAAGCTTTTTGAGTGCCTCGGCTTCGCTGAGTGCTGCTGGAAGCGACAGGCTCTGCTGCAATTTGATGTTGTCAGGAATCGCGGTGTCGATGAGATCCTCGACACTATCAAAACCGATAGTGGATGCCATTTCTTGCTGTTGGGCTGTGGTTGTTCCGATGTGACGATGCTGGAAATGATGTGTGACGCCCTGACTCAAAGCTTTGTCTCCTGATGACTGGTGGCTCGTTTAAACGAAGCGCAATAATAACACTCGCTTGGCGCTTCCGTAGTTGGAGGAGGGGGGAGTGTCGTGGTTTTAGAGAATTTATTTTAGCTTATCGGTATTCGATAGATTCGATAAACCACTCGGTTTCTTGTTCGGGTGTTTGCACCACTACTGTATCGCCCTGAGACTTACCGAGAAGCGCTCGTCCCAAAGGCGAATCACAGCTCAGAAGCCCCTCGGAGAGATTGAATTCATCGGGTCCCACAATTCGAAACTGGTGAGATACCCCGTCACCATCCTCGAGCATAATATGAGCGCCAAAATAGACTTTGGTCGGGTCACTGGGTACCGAGTCCACTACATTGAGTTCTTCCAAGCGTTTTTGCAAAAAACGCACTCGGGAATCGATTTCTCTCAGTCGTTTCTTGCCGTAGATATAATCGCCGTTTTCCGACCTATCACCATTAAGCGCCGCTGCGTGCACAACTGCCGTCACCTTGGGGCGTTCATCTTTCCAAAGCATTGTAAGCTCGTCGCGAAGCCGCTGAGCGCCCTCCGGCGTAATGTAGGGAGAGGCTTTGTTTCGGGGTGGGCGATACCGAGACATCAATGCTCCTTAGCAATCGATATTTAGCTTTTGGGGGCGACTCCCTCGGCCAGACTACCGAGAAGTATATTATGTTCTCCGGGCAGGTAGAATTAGGTTAGTGGCTGCGCTACTCGCACAAGCAGCCACAGAAAGAAAACAATGAGACACACAAGATACGAAGGAAAAGTAGGGGAGCACATGCGTTTGTCACGAGCTTTTATTTCGGCCTTTATCACGGGTGCGGTCATGGTCAGCATGAACCCTATGGTGCGGGGAGAGTTTGGCTGCCCTGAGCTCGAGGGAGATTTTCAACCAGGAGGCCTTTTATGGGGACGGGTGCCACCTGATACAGCCCTCGAATTCAATGGGGTCGACGTGCCAGTGCTAGAGGATGGCACATTCCTGTTGGGACTCGGACGCGACGCGCCTGCCACAGTCGAACTAAAGATCGGTGATGCTAACGCGTGCACTATCGATATCGAGAGTCGGCAGTATCGAATTTCTCGCGTAGAAGGCGTACCTCAAAGAACGGTAACGCCACCCGCGGAACAGCTTGCACGCATTCGGGCGGAGAGAGAGCGAGTCCGAGCTGCAAAAGCAACGCGTGTGCAACGCAAAGATTTCTTGGACGCCGTTAAAGCTGGCTTGGACTGGCCCGCAATAGGACGCATCAGCGGGGTCTATGGTAGCCAGCGCTTCTATAACGGAAAGCCCGGGAATCCGCATTATGGTGTTGATGTCGCTCAGCCCAAGGGAACGCCCGTACTCTCTCCGGGACCCGGTGTCATCACGCTCGCTGAACCTGACCTGTTTTATTCGGGCGGTACAGTCATACTTGATCATGGATATGGCTTGAACTCTTCGTTCCTGCACATGAGCCGCATCGATGTCAGCGTTGGTGATGAGGTGAAAGCGGGCGACCCGATTGGTGCTATCGGTGCGACAGGTCGGGCCACGGGTCCCCATCTAGACTGGAGGATGAGTTGGTTTAATCAGCGGATTGATCCCCAATTACTGGTCCCACCCATGCCCTGAGGTGGTTTAGGGCGTATACTCAGCCCGCGTCAAAGGAGAAAAACGTGCTCGACAAAAAGTTACTTCAAATATTGGTCTGCCCCGTCACAAAGGCGCCACTGGATTACGACGAGACAGCGCAAGAGCTCGTGTGTAAAGCGAGCGGATTAGCTTACCCCGTCCGTGACGGTATTCCTGTTCTGTTAGAGGGCGAGGCGAGAGTGCTAACCGCCGATGAAAAGCTGGGGTAAGGGGGATGGAAGACACGATATTTGGGAAAATCACGCGAGGTGAGATCCCGACCGACTTTCTTTACCAAGACGAGCACTGCGTTGTCATCAACGATCTTTATCCGCAGGCGCCGACACACGTTTTGATCATTCCACGAAAGCCAATACCTATGCTGGCGGCGGCCGGTGAGGAAGACCAAGCTCTACTAGGTCACTTGCTTGTTGTTGCAGGAAAGGTTGCACGGCAACTGGGTGTCGACGATGCGTTTCGCCTTGTGATTAATAACGGTGAGGGTGGCGGCCAAACGGTTTTCCATCTTCATTTACACATCCTCGCGGGACGCGATATGAAAGAAGGTGAAATCGCTCAAGGTTTGAACCAATAACCGACGTTCCTTGAACCCCCTATTTAGAGATATAACCATGAAAACCGCTGATATAAGAGAGGCGTTTCTTTCCTACTTTGAGCGCCAAGGACACACACGCGTGGCTTCCAGTTCGCTGGTCCCACACGACGATCCGACCTTGCTCTTCACTAATGCTGGAATGAATCAGTTTAAGGACACCTTCCTAGGTTTGGAGGCCCGCGACTACAACCGAGCGGTGTCGAGTCAGCGCTGTGTTCGTGCGGGTGGTAAACACAACGATTTAGAGAACGTCGGGTACACCGCGCGTCACCATACCTTCTTCGAAATGCTCGGAAACTTCAGCTTTGGAGATTACTTTAAGCGTGAGGCAATTAACTTCGCATGGACGTTCCTAACCGAAGATTTGAAGTTGCCAAAGGACAAGCTGTGGGTCACGGTCCACACCTCCGATGACGAAGCTGCCCAAATCTGGGTTGATGAGATTGGCGTTGATCCCAACCGCCTCTCACGTCTCGACGAAGATAACTTTTGGCAAATGGGCGACACCGGCCCATGTGGACCTTCTTCAGAAATATTCTTTGATCACGGGCCAGAGGTGCCAGGCGGACCGCCCGGATCTCCGGATGACGATTTAGATCGTTATATCGAAATCTGGAACCTTGTATTCATGCAGTACAACCGCGACAGCGCGGGTGAGCTGCACCCGCTCCCAGCGCCATCAGTCGATACAGGGATGGGGTTGGAGCGTATCTCTGCGGTACTACAGGGCGTTCACAACAACTACGACATCGATCTTTTTAAAGCATTGATCGCAGCGACAGCTCAGGAGTTGAGGGTTGAGGACCGCAGTCATACGTCGCTTCGTGTTGTGGCCGACCACTTGCGTTCTTGCGCCTTCCTAATTGCTGACGGGGTCCTGCCAAGTAACGAAGGCCGTGGTTACGTGCTTCGTCGGATTTTACGTCGTGCTATTCGTCACGGTAACAAGCTCGGAGCTACGGAGCCGTTCTTTGCCAAGCTCGTGCCTGCGTTAGTCAAAGAAATGGGAGAAGCATACCCAGAGTTGGTGAAGCAACAAGATGCGATCATGAAAGCTCTCTCATCAGAGGAAGAACAGTTTGCGCGCACACTCGATAAAGGTATGGACATTCTGGAGCAAGCGCTCAGTTCCCTAGAGGGTAATCAGATACCCGGCGATGTGGTTTTTCGGCTCTATGACACCTTTGGCTTCCCCGTTGATCTCACCAATGATATTGCGCGGGAGCGTGGCCTTGAACTTGATATAGAGGGTTACGAGGCGGCGATGCAGGCGCAACGTAAGCGCTCTCAAGAGAGTGGTTCCTTTCAAGTCGACTACAACAACGTTATCAATGTTGAAGGCGAAACCGAGTTTTTGGGTTATGCAGAGGTCGAATCGATATCCTCTGTCCGTGGCATATTTGTAGAGGGTGAGGCGCGTGATGCGATTGCTACTGGCGACTCCGCTGTCATCGTTCTCGATAGAACACCCTTCTATGGCGAGAGCGGTGGTCAGGTTGGTGACACAGGGTATATAAGCACTGATTTGGCAAAGCTTGAGGTTCGCGACACAACGAAAGCTCAGGGGCACCATCTTCACCATGTTGTCGTTGTTGAGGGCACCCTGAGTACGGGTGAAAATGTTAATGCAGTTATCGATGCATCGCTGCGAACCCGAATCAAGGCAAATCACTCGGCGACACATTTGATGCATGAGGCACTCAGACAAGTCCTCGGAGAGCACGTGCAGCAGAAAGGTTCGTTGGTGGACGCGGATAAATTGCGCTTCGATTTCTCTCACACAGAAGCTATGACTGCCGAGGAGTTAGAGCGGGTTGCTTCAATCGTGAATGACCAAGTTAGAGGTAACGCTGAGGTTCTTACTCAGGAAATGGATATGGAGTCTGCTATTGCTGCAGGTGCTACCGCTCTGTTTGGTGAGAAATACGGTGACGAAGTTCGCGTACTTACGATGGGTACTGACGGGTTCTCGGTGGAGCTATGCGGTGGGACGCACGTCTCTCGAACCGGCGATATTGGTATTTTCCGCATTCAGAGTGAGGCGGGCGTCGCCTCCGGCGTACGTCGCATCGAGGCAGTAACTGGAGTCGGAGCGCTCGCTGATATTGCTAAAGCGGACCGGGCACTCGCTGAAGTGTGCGAGGTTGTGAAAGCATCACCTGGGTCTGTGGCGGAAAAGGTTTCCAACCTTCGAAAAGAAGTCAGAGAGCTTGAAAAACAAATCACCCAGCTCAAGCAAAAGCTTGCCACTGGCGCTGGCTCAGACCTCACGGCGGGCGCGGTATCCGTTGGGGAGATTAAAGTCTTGGGAACGGTTGTTGATGGTGCCGACGCGTCTACTTTGAGAGACACTCTAGACCATTGTAAGAACAAGCTAGGCTCGGGTGTTGTACTGCTGGCAGCTGTTGATGGTGACAAGATCTCGCTAGTTGCAGGCGTAACCAAGGATCTTACCGAGAAGGTTCGCGCAGGTGATGTCATGAAGGAGTTTGCTGGGCGCGTGGGCGGTAAAGGCGGCGGAAGACCGGATATGGCTCAAGGTGGCGGCACCGATGTAAGCGCCCTTGAACCCGCACTTGCGGACCTCCCTGCATGGGTCTCTGATAAGCTCGCTTGAGAACCCATACTGCGGTGATATGAGCACTTTGCACGCACTTATCACCTTTAAGTGATTCTCTAAACCGTGTTTAATACGCGGCTTTTCGGCGACCCTTATATTTCTCATGGCACTTATTGTCCAAAAATACGGTGGCACTTCAGTCGGCTCTATCGAGCGCATTGAGGCCGTAGCTGAGCGCGTGGCAAAGCACCACGCTGCGGGCGATCAGCTCATTGTGGTTGTGTCCGCAATGTCGGGCGAGACTAATCGCTTGTTAAGCTTGGCGGGAGAAATCTCAGACACGCCCGATCCTAGAGAGTTGGATATGCTGGTCTCAACGGGCGAGCAGGTATCCATGGCTTTGCTTGCCATGGCACTTCAAAAACGCGGCGTTGGGGCGATCTCCCTAAAGGGAAGCCAGGTTGTAATCAAGACCGATAGTTTCCATAGCAAGGCACGTATCAAAGATATCGATGCCACTCGACTTCACGCTGAGCTCGCTGAGGGAAAGGTCGTGATTGTGGCGGGTTTTCAAGGTGTCGACGAGCGGGGTGAGACCACAACACTGGGGCGCGGAGGTTCTGATACCTCAGCTGTTGCACTAGCGGCGGCGGTAACAGCGTCGGAATGTCAGATTTATACCGATGTTGATGGTGTCTACACGACGGACCCACGTGTGGTAGACGGCGCTAAACGTCTCGATAGCATCACGTTTGAGGAAATGCTGGAGATGGCGAGTATGGGTTCTAAGGTGCTGCACCTACGCTCTGTAGAGTTTGCAGGTAAGTACGGTATACCACTTAGGGTACTGAGTAGTTTTAAAGATGGGCCCGGAACACTCATCTCAGTAGACGAGGAAAATCTGATGGAAGCGCCAACTATTGCCGGTATCGCCTTTAATCGCGACGAAGCAAAGCTCACCATAATTGGTGTTCCCGATACGCCCGGTATCGCTTATCAAATTCTCGGTCCCATTGGTGAGGCTAACATTGAGGTCGACGTTATCCTTCAGAACGTGGGGGATGAGGGTAAGACTGACTTTACCTTTACCGTCTCGCGAAATGACCTGTCTCGTGCAGAGGCGATTCTTGAAAAACATATCTCTGAATTAGGTGCGATGGAGTGGCGATCAGACAGCAAGATTGCCAAGGTCTCAGTGGTTGGTGTTGGCATGCGATCGCACGCGGGTGTCGCGGCCACGATGTTCCGCGCATTGTCCGAGGTTGGCGTTAATATTCAAATGATCAGTACCTCTGAGATAAAGATCTCGGTCATCATCGAGGAAAAATTCCTTGAGCTGGCGGTTCGAGCGTTGCATTCGGTCTTTGGGCTGGATGCAGACGAGGCTGGCGATCCTGAAAGCTGAGGTGTAGTCTCAGTTTAGGTTGGACAAACAAGGACGTTAGTTATGCTGATTTTAACCCGCAGAGTTGATGAGTCGTTGGTTATTGGCGACAACGTCACGGTCACAATCTTAAGTGTCAAAGGCAACCAAGTTCGGATTGGTGTTGATGCCCCAAGGGATGTAACGGTACATCGCGAGGAGCTGGCGCAAAAGCAAGATTCCCGGGAGCACAAGCTATCTTCGAGGGGTGATGACTGAGACGGTTTAGTGATTGTCACCCAATAAAATAATAAGACAGACGATGACCTCAAAAATCACCGTATCCCCCTTGACTCCTGCCATTGGCGCCGAGATTGGTAATATCGACCTGCGGCAGGTGAGCGGCGATGATATTGCAGACATCCGAGCCGCATTGCTTGAATACAAAGTCATATTCTTCCGAGACCAAACGCTGTCGCAGGAAGAGCATATCGCTTTTGCACGCCAGTTTGGTGAACTTGAGATTCACCCTGCAACCCCAAAGGCGCAGAACAATCCAGAGGTGCTACATATTGCACATGGGCCTGATTCCAAGGGGGAGGAAAACTTCTGGCACTCCGATGTGACTTGGCGCGAAAAGCCGTCGCTGGGGTCAATTCTTAAGGCGGTAGAGGTGCCTCCGGTTGGTGGCGATACGTTGTTCGCCAACATGGTGATGGCCTATGAGTTACTGTCTGATGATGTTAAGGAAGTCATCACGGGTCGAGTTGCTGTCCACGATATCGCCCGCGTCTTTGCTGGTCGGTTGAATAAAAGTGCTGAAGAGTTGCGCGAGCGCTACCCACCCATGGAGCACCCCATCGTTAGAACGCATCCCGAAACAGGTGAGTCTGTTCTTTATGTGAACACTGCCTTCACCAGTCATATCAAAGACATGGATGAGGGCGAGAGTGGTCGGTTATTGCGCAAACTGTATCGAACGGCAGCAAATCCAGAAATTCAATGTCGGTTCCGATGGCAGCCAGGTTCGTTAGCGTTCTGGGATAACAGGGCTTCACAGCATTTTGCGAGTTCCGATTATTTTCCTCAGGTTAGAAAGATGGAGCGTGTAACGATTGCGGGTGATCGCCCCTTTTGGAAAACGATCTGACCTCGCGCAGAGGGTTGTACAGACCTACAATTTACGAGCTTCAGATATCGCAATTCGTGCCGGTTGTGATATTCTCGCGCGCTCGTTGTTTGACACATTGAGCCAACAACATTTGGAGAAGTGGCCGAGTGGCTGAAGGCGCTCCCCTGCTAAGGGAGTATACGTTAATCGCGTATCGAGGGTTCGAATCCCTCCTTCTCCGCCATCATTTGAAAAGGGACCCAGCGGTCCCTTTTTTTGTTTTTGGATCGGCGATCCCAAAAGGGGGCTTCCAATCAATCAAATGACCTCTAGGCCTTAGCTCGCAATTACCGTAGCTGACTGTCCTCATGTCTTGAGTATTTCGTGTACTGACTGTGCTAGCGTTCCCGTTGAACCGATGAACTTACTTGAGCGCAACTAGGAGATACGCATATGACTGGTTTGGAAAAGAGTTATTACTGCGGCGCTTCCACCACGCAAATTATTTACGAGACTATTGGCGGATTTTTTGACCGGGTGGTCAATGAATATCCGAATAACCCAGCCTTGGTACTGAGACATCAAAATGTTGACTGGACCTACTCTGAGCTTAAGCAGCGTGTTGATCAGCTTGCTGCGGGTTTGATCTCGCTTGGTATTAACCCCGGTGACCGTGTGGGTATCTGGGGCCCCAACAGTGCGGAATGGGTATTAACGCAATTAGCCACTGCCAAGATCGGCGCAATTATGGTCTGCGTTAATCCCGCCTATCGCCTTTACGAGCTTGAGTACGCGCTGAATAAGGTCGAATGCAAAGCGCTGATCACGGATGAACAGTTCAAGACGAGCGATTATCTTGAGATATTGAGGACACTTGCGCCCGAGCTTGAGCATTGCGCGCCCGGACAGCTGGATGCTGCCAAACTGCCCCACCTGAAGCACGTAATCCGCATGGGGTTGGCGGCGAGTCCCGGGATGTACAACTTTGATGATGTTTGCGCCGCTGCCTCAGATGAAGATCGGGCCGCATTGTCAGATCTTCAAAGTAAGTTAAAACCAGATGATGCGATCAATATTCAGTTTACAAGTGGAACCACTGGCAACCCAAAGGGCGCCACACTATCGCATTGTAATATTCTCAATAACGGCTATTTAACGGGCGAGGCTATGCGACTGACACCGGCAGACAAGCTGTGTATACCGGTTCCTCTGTATCACTGTTTTGGTATGGTGCTCGCCGTTCTCGCCTGTGTGTCCCATGGTGCTACGATGGTTTTTCCAGGGGCGGCGTTTGAGCCCGAGCAAACGTTGCAGACGGTTCAAGAAGAGCAATGTACTGCGTTACATGGCGTGCCCACCATGTTCATCACCGAGCTCGATCATCCTAATTTTGGCAAATTTGACCTTTCGAGCCTTCGAACCGGGATTATGGCCGGTGCGCCCTGTCCGGTTGAAGTCATGAAGCGGGTGATTTCAGAAATGCATATGCAGGATATTTTGATTGCCTACGGACAAACCGAGTTGAGTCCGATCAATAATATGACCCTGCCCGATGATTCGCTTGAACGCCGCACTGAAACGGTCGGACGTGCTATGCCGTGGGTCGAAATCAAGATTGTGGACGAAGCAGGGCATGTTGTCCCCGTTGGGCAAAAGGGCGAGATATGCACACGGGGTTACTCGGTTATGCAGGGGTATTGGAATGACCCTGAAAAAACTGCTGAGACGATTGATACCTCTGGCTGGCTGCACTCTGGTGACATCGCGACCATGGATGCGTCGGGTTATGTGCGCATTGTTGGTCGCATCAAGGATATGATTATCCGTGGTGGTGAGAATATTTATCCACGGGAGGTTGAGGAGTTTCTTTATCAGCATCCGGCGATTTCAGAAGTTCAGGTATTTGGTATTCCCGATGAAAAGATGGGTGAGGAAGTCTGCGCTTGGATTCAACTCAACGACGGTGCGCAACTAACGGCAGACGAGGTGAAGACCTACTGCAAGGACCAGATCACACATTTCAAGGTACCCCGTCATATCCAATTTGTAAGCGAGTACCCCATGACCGTGACAGGTAAGATACAGAAGTTTGTTATGCGAGATGAGATGCTCGCGTTGCTCTCGAAGGCTGGGTAATTCCTTGGTGCGATCACAAGTCATCGCCAGGCTAGGTATAGTCTTTTTGGATTGAGCTGTGAACCGCGAGACGGGGATGATCAGTGACAGGTGGTAAACCATTTTTTTCACAAAAGCGTCAGCAACTGAAGTCAAACGTATTTCAGGTGACGACCGCTGTCCTTTGCTCTTTGCTGACACAGATTAGTTTCGCCGATGAGCGCCTCGAATCTCTACTCGATGGTACTGATGTGACACCCGCTATTAGCGGTCTGCAGATCACGCTAATTGATAATGGAGCGGTGTCTCATCAGTTCGCAAAGGGACTGGTTGGAGGTCCCGACGGACGCCCTACCGCGATCAATCATGACCACAAGATCCGTGTGGCTTCGATATCTAAGTTGGTTGTAGCCATTGGTGTAATGCGGCTCGCTGAGCAAGAAAGAGTTGATTTGGACGCCGATGTATCTGACTACCTGGGATGGACACTCCGCAATCCAAATCATCGCGCACAGGAAATTACCCTTCGCCAACTGCTCTCTCATACGTCTTCGATTAGAGATGCAGGCGAGTACTTTATTCCGGCAGGTAAAGGTGAGCTCAGAGATTTTTTCGAACCAAATTCAGAGTTTTGGCGCGATGGTGCTCACTGGGCATCGAGGCATGAGGCGCCTGGGGCGTACTTCGAATACGCCAATCTAAATTTTGGTGTGATTGCAGAGGTTATAGAGCATGTTTCGGGTCAGCGATTCGACCACTTCATGCGTGGAGCGGTGTTGAGACCTTTGGGATTGGCGGCTGATTTTAATGCCTGCGAAGTGCCGCGCGAGCATCTAGGAGGCGCGCTAAGTAAGCGCTTTGAGAGCTACAAGTGGCAACCCGAGCGATCGTGGGTGACACAGGTCGATGGTGCGCGGCGCGTATGTTTTTACGGTGATGCGATGCTCGACGATCCGGCTGCATTCCTCGAGAGTTACCAATTAGGGAGCAACGCAACAATCTTCTCTCCGCAAGGGGGATTGAGAGCAAGTGCAGATGACTTGGCCGGCATTCTGCAGCTACTTATTAATAAGGGTTCTTTTAACGGTAAACAGTGGCTGAAACCAGAATCAATTCAGAGCATGTTGGAACCTGCCTGGCAGCTCTCATCTGGAGCGAATAATGGGATGAGTGCGGGAGAGGCGGAGCCGGGTGGTACTGCTGAGGGATTGATGACAAGTTATGGCCTGTCGGTTCATCGCATCGATATGCGTGCCTGGGGGTTCGAACAAGGTCCCAGATACTTGGTAGGGCACCTAGGACAGGCCTACGGCGTATTGAGTCACGCGCTTTTCGACCCCGTCTCGGGTGATGGTATCGTTACCATTGTCAGTGGCACGGGTGACAATCCTGCAGTGAATGCTGGACATAGTCCATTGTATCGCCTGGAGGAGGAGTTAATTAATTGGTGGATCAATCACCGAGAAAGCGATGGCGATGAGGCTGCTGAGCCGGAGAATCATGGTGTTTCGAGTCGATAGACCTTTCTAGCCACACCCGAAAACATGAGATTCTTGTCGCCCTCTGAAAAATGCGAGGTCATTTTTTTGAAGGCGTTCCAGAGTACGCGATAGCCCACCGACAAGCGATCTACTGGAAAGTTACTCTCGAACATGCAGCGCTCGGGACCAAAGCAGGCGATTGTATGCTCATAGTAGGGGGATTGCGCGTCGACAAACTCGTCTGAACTGGGTGGTATGTCTCGTCCGTACCAGCCAAAACCATTGTCAGGCATTGCCAGCCCACCGAGCTTGGCAAACACATTGGGGCAGAGAGCTAATTCCGCGATGTCGCTTTTCCAGGTCTCGAAAATGGCCTCGCGCTGACCTGCAAAGGGTCCAACACCCAATGGTGTGCCAAAGTGATCGAGGATAATGGTCGTCTCAGGTACAGCACGTGCAAGGGCAATCAACTCCCGCAGTTGGAAATGATAGAGCCATGTATCAAAAGTGAGACCTCGTTGACCGATGCGTTCAAGCCCCCGTCGGAACGCATCTTGTCCGAATAAGCCAGCTTCGGCAGCTCCGGGTATGACAAGCCCTTCGATTCCGGCAGCACAGGCGCCAGCTTGCCGAACACCTCTAAATAAGCCGTTGCTGACTTTATCGTGGGCATCTAAGACACTATCCAGATACTCATCTCTTAGATCGGCATGGGCGATGAGTCCAGCAATTTGCGTTGTGCTGTTTTGCTCTTTAGCTAGTTTGGCTGCATTAGCAATGAATTCAGTTTCACCAACGGACATCAGGTGCTCCGGGCCTTCTTTGAAGTATGCGGCACCACACTCCATGTAGACCGTTTGTGACACCTTGTGCCCATCCGAGGTATCCGAAAGAAGTTCGGTCAGGTTGTAGCCCATGCTGGGTTGAGGCCATAGATGATGATGCGGATCGACGAGGTCTCGATCTGGATCGACGACTTCTTCAGATATCTGTCTTAGCCATTCCGAATTGTTAAACATAGCGTCATCTCCCGTCGTCGCCACATTCGCTTCCCCAAGAATATTACATTCATCGATGGGTAGCGATAAAACGAATGAATTGCAAAATCGGCACGCCCCTTGCAGGGTGTAAATCATATCTACAGCGCCTTGGTTGTTTTGAGGAATACATGTCGTCAACATTAGAAACAGGGATTCGCCAGTTTTTGAATGAGTTTTCTGCTGCCCGCGAACTTAATGGGGTGTTCTCGAGAAACGTGGAGTCTTATTTTCTGGAGTATGCGTCGCGGCTTAGCACGCGTGCAGAGGCCGAGGAGCGGCCCATTATCGTTGGTTTAAACGGTGCGCAGGGGTCAGGGAAATCAACGCTTAGCGAGTTGTTGGCAGAGCTTTTACCCGAATTTTTTGATGTGGATTGCCACGTTTTATCTATCGACGATTTTTACTTAACCAGAGCGCAACGGAAGACACTTGGTGGGGCGATACACCCACTGTTGGCAACGCGTGGTGTGCCTGGAACGCATGACTGCTCGCGTTTGAAAGAGACGTTGGAAGCATGCTCAGAGGTGTCAGGCGCTGATATCGCGCTTCCTATTTTCGACAAACTTAAAGATGATCGCACCAGAAAGGTGCGAAAGATCAGAGTTGGTGCAAAGCCAACCGTAATTCTCCTCGAGGGATGGTGTGTTGGGATTCCACCTCAGTCGAATTTAGAGCTAGCCGTACCCGCGGGTAGCTTCGAGTTTTCTAATGACAACCTTGGTACTTGGCGCAACTATGTGAATGAGCAGCTAGCAACGACGTATGCGGAGATTTTTGCAAAACTCGACTATCTGAGCATGTTAAAGCCGCCCTGTTTTGAGGCGGTGTTAGATTGGAGAGTCGAGCAAGAAGTCCGGTTGATTGCCAGGCGACGAGCGGCGAATGGCGATGATTCGATAAAGGGGATGAACGTCAAACAAGTTGCGGCGTTTGTCGAAAACTTTAGACGGCTGACCTGTCATGCCATGGCCGTTATGCCTGCTGTTGCGAATGAAACTTGGGAACTCCAGGCCGACAGATTGATTCTTGCTGAGGTGCAGCGGGCGTGAAGATCCCCCCAGTCATCTATACAGACCTCGATGGCACCTTACTCGATCACGACACCTATTCTGCCGAGGAGGCGAGGGAGGTCTTGAGTAGGTTGGCGGCGCGAGATGTTCCTGTGATTCCTGCTACGAGCAAAACTTTTGCTGAGGTGGCTCACTTCCGAAAGCAGATGGATCTGAATCATGCCTTTATCGTGGAGAACGGAGCAGCTGTTTATGTCCCAATGGATCTCAACATCCGATGTCCTATGGGTAGTAAAATATTTGAGAATTACTGGGTACGTGAGTTTGGCGTGAGACGCCAAGCACTGGACGACGTACTTGAAGCCTTGGATATGAGCAGCCGATACCGTTTCAAGTCGCTCAATGAAATGCGTCCCTCAGAGGTGGCGGAAATCACAGGGCTGGATATTCAATCTGCTGAGCGCGCTCAAATCCGACGCTACTCAGAAACGATTGATTGGCGTGATTCCGAGGACTCGCTGAAAGAATTCTCAAAGGTACTGACAGACATCGGTTTCGTGGTCTCCCACGGTGGGCGTTTCGTGCACTTAATGGGGCCCAATAACAAAGGCATTGCAGCGCTTTGGTTTCATAATTTGTTGAAGCGAGAGTGGACACCTGACCTTGCCTCTATTGCTGCGGGCGATGCCCCCAACGATCGAGAGATGCTCGAAAACGCTGACTTTGCACTGGTTATGCGCAATGACCGAGGTACACCGCTCTCACTCGAGCGCACAGGCCCGACCTATCGTTCACAGGGTTGTGGGCCTAGCGCCTGGTCGACGGGAATCCAAGAAATTTTTGAAACCAATGGATGGGAGATCTGATGGCTGATTTTTATCAAAGTCCGAATATTGCTACTTTACATAATCTACGTAGCCGCGCCGTTGAGGAGTTAGAAGCACAGCTCGTTAATTTCTCAGCAACCCGTCCCTTGGGTCTTATTCTGCCATCGCTTTATTCAGAACTCGAAACACCAGCGATGCCGCTGATTCGCTCGGAGCTCGAAAAAGTACCTTACCTTTCGCAGGTGGTTATCGGACTCGATCGGGCAGACCAAGAGCAGTACGAGTCGGCACTGTCTTTCTTCAAAACCCTGCCTCAGCAGCACCGGGTGTTATGGCACGACGGACCACGTTTGCGGGCAATTCATTCCGAGCTTGCGACTCGGGGACTGGCACCCCATGAGCCCGGCAAAGGCCGTAATGTCTGGTATTGCATGGGCTATGTCTTAGCGACCTCACGCGTCGATGCTGTGGCGCTCCACGACTGCGATATTCTTACCTATGATCGGAGCTTACTCGCGAGATTGATTTATCCCGTGGCGCATCCCCAATTCAGCTTTGAATTTTGTAAGGGCTATTACGCGCGTGTTGCAAATGAGAGGCTGAATGGCCGGGCGTGCCGTCTCTTAGTAGGTCCTTTGATTCATGCGACCAAACGTGTTTTGGGTGAGAACGATTTCCTGAATTACCTAGATAGTTTTCGTTATCTATTAGCCGGCGAGTTCGCCTTTCGTAGAGAACTCTTAAATGATATGCGCGTGCCAAGTGATTGGGGGCTTGAGATGGGTGTCGCTTCCGAGATGTATAGGAATAACAGTACTAATCGTATCTGCCAGGTCGAACTCACGGATAATTACGACCATAAACACCAAGAACTCTCGGCGAATGATGTTGCTCACGGGCTGTCGCGGATGTCGCTCGATATAACCAAGTCGCTGATTCGTAAATTGGCGATACAGGGAACCGTGTTCAACCAAGAGACCTTCCGAACGCTGAAGGCGACATATTATCGAGTTGCGCTGGATTATGTTGAGAGCTATCGGCGCGATGCCATCATGAACGGCCTCGATTTTGATACTCATGCGGAAGAGCAGGCAGTGGAGTTGTTCGCGACCAATATCCTTGAGGCGGGCAAGCAGTTCCTAGAGCGCCCGCTTGATGCGCCTTTCATGCCGACGTGGTCCCGGGTGATCAGTGCGATGCCGGATATTTTTGAGCGGCTTATCGACGCCGTTGAAGAAGATCATCGAGAATTCTCGTCTCGAATCTAGTTAGAACGTAGGGAGTTAGTGCGAATCAAATGAAGACGGATGCTGTAAATCCCTCGATCAGTCGATTTCAAGCCAAAGTAAAGTATCTCACTGAAGCCCTCTATGGTGGACGAGAGGATAGGCGAGACGCCGGACAACAAACGATTGATATCGAAGTGCTCTGCCAACGCTTGAGCGATGCGATAAAACCTTCAGCGCACCCTGACACGGTCCATCAAGTCAAATCAACGCTTTGGGATGAGTCAGATATCGCGCTGATCACTTATGGAGATTCCATAGTGTCCGATGGCGATAAGCCGCTGAGGACACTTCACGGATTCTGTCGTAAACATTTCAGCGGTTACATTTCTTGGGTTCACATCCTGCCGTTTTTTCCATGGACGTCAGATGATGGTTTTTCAGTGATGGACTACTCAACCGTAAATCAGGCGCTCGGCGGATGGAATGATATCGAGGCGATCGGGAAAGACTTCAAACTTATGGCTGACCTTGTGCTCAACCATTGTTCTAGTCGGTCAGCGTGGTTCGAGAACTTCAAACAGGGTGTTCATCCAGGAAAAGGTTTTTTCTTCACAGCCGATAACACATTCGACGTATCACAAGTAGTGCGGCCGAGAACAAGCGAGTTACTTCAACCCGTTAAGACGAATGAGGGTGAGGTCAATGTTTGGTGTACCTTTAGCCATGATCAGGTTGATTTTGATTTCTCAAATCCCGAGGTACTGCTCGAATTTATTCGGATAATAAGGTTGTACCTCGACCGGGGCGTGCGCATATTCCGATTGGATGCGGTCGCATTTACCTGGAAGCGCTCGGGCACCACATGTATCAACTTGCCCGAGGCGCATGATTTGGTTCGCCTTATCCGAACGCTCATTGAGTCGGTACAGCCTGACGCTGTCATCATCACTGAAACAAACGTTCCCAATATAGAAAACTTAGCGTATTTCGGTCAGCAAGATGAGGCGCATTGTATTTACAATTTTGCGCTACCGCCGTTGCTACTCCATACCTTGCTGGAAGGCGACTCTTCTCGAATGACACGTTGGTTAATGAGCATGCCGCCAGCGGTATTGGGAACGACTTATTTCAACTTCCTTGCCTCTCACGACGGTATTGGGTTGCGCCCCGTGGAGGGGCTTCTGAGTGAGGCTGAGCTCGAGTCCATGCGTGAGAAACTTCAAGCCAATGGCGCTTTGTTGTCATGGCGAGAGCTCGCTAGCGGTGAAAAGAGTATTTACGAAGTCAATGTTTCGCTTTTCGACGCTTTGCGGTCTCCGACGGGAGAGGGCGGGGAGACGGTAGCTCGCATGACACTCGCTCACGCAGTCCTCTTGGGATTAGAGGGTGTCCCCGCTATTTACCTGCATAGCTTCCTGGGGACGCGTAATGACGAGCTGCGAGTCCTCCACACGGGTCACAATCGTGCGATAAATAGGCATCAGTGGCAGCTGAGTGAGCTCACGGCAGAATTGGATAATCCCGCGAGTCATCACAGGCAATGTCTCGAGCGAATTAAGGCACTGATTGAGATCCGACGCCATCAGCCCGCTTTCCATCCCAATGCAACCCAATTCACCCTCAATTGTGGCAAAGCCATTTTTGCTTTCTGGCGGCAAAGTCTCGATCGTCGTCAAAGTATTTTTTGTCTTTACAACATAAGTGCTAAGGCAGCGACGATACCCATAGCTTCTTTGAATTTGATTGGTGGCGACATGTGGGTCGATCTAATCACGGGCAGCGTCCATTCGCTCGATTTGCGGGACATCTCTATCGAACCGTATCAGGCGATATGGCTTAGCAATTCAAATGGGCTGTTAGACGTTACGGAATGAAAAGTTGAGAGGCGGCGAGCGAGGCCGTTTACAACCGTCTGAGCGTGATTCGAGACGTTGAGACTAGGTTACAGATCAGCAAACTCTCTACCACGACGTCCGAAAATCGCCGTGTTCGACCTGTGACGGTCAAAAGCAGAGGGCCCTCTGCGACTAAAGCGATGCGACTGGGTCGAAAATCCATGAACCCTGGTGCCATAGTAGGGAAAAGGTAGCAACACTTCCTCTCTGACCGGTGGTCTTTTTCGTTTTCGCTGTACAGATCGTTTGAACATCACGTCATTGGCGAGAGTAGTCTTGCTGCGCTGAGTTATGTGATCATCGCTTTATGTTGCCCGTCACTTTTTTCTTTGTTGCTGCCATTTATTCCGCCGTCGGTTTTGGTGGTGGTTCGACTTATATCGCCCTGCTAGCACTGAGTGATCAGCCCGCGGAGTTGATACCGCTAGTGGCTTTGCCCTGCAATATTCTCGTGGTTACTCTGGGCAGCTACTTTGCGGTCATTCGTCGGAACTTTGATTGGCGGATGGCGATTCCCTTTTTTGTGTCGTCGGTCCCTATGGCGTTCATTGGTGGCGTTGTTCCAATCGACGCCAGTGTCTACTTTCTGCTTCTGGGCTTGAGCCTTGCGGTTGCCGGAGTGAGTTTGTGTGTACGCCGTGCGCCCGACGACGCCGTGGTTGCTGGAAAATCATGGGTGCTCGCAGCGCTTATCGGGGGAGGCCTTGGGTTGCTATCGGGCATGGTCGGTATCGGCGGGGGTATTTTTCTCGCGCCAATCCTTCATCATTTGCGCTGGGCTTCGAGTAAGACCATCGCCGCGCTTTGCAGTTTCTTTATTCTGATTAATTCAATCAGCGGACTTGCCGGTCAGCTTCTTAAAACAGGTGTGGACCAAGCACTACTGCAGCTCACCTACGGACTTCCGCTGTTTGCTGCCGTCGTCGTGGGTGGCGTGATCGGCGCCCGCTTTGTCATTGAGGGCGTGGCTCATCAGCGGATTGCTCAGCTTACCGGTGTCCTTGTACTCGTTGTGGGCCTCAGAATCCTATGGGCTTGGACGTCGTATATTCAGGGGTAAGTGAAAGGATTTGTTGCTTATCCGTAAGCCACGTATTGTAGTGATGAAAGCACCTACCGTAACTGAAATAACGAGGACTGGCGGTATGTTGCCGCAGTCGAGTCTGTCCGTTAAGACTGATAGGAGTCTTGCCAATGAAGGCTGAACGCATGCCCAAGTCACAGCAAAATGTTTTTGGAGAGCCAATCGAGCTCTGCTGTGAGGACCCGCTCACAGGATTTTACAGGGACGGCCACTGCAATACGGGCCCTAATGACTTAGGGACGCACACTGTTTGTGCGTTGATGACCGACGACTTCCTCGAATTCTCAGCCTCTGTGGGTAATGACTTGAGCACTCCGCGGCCAGAGTTTGGATTTCCTGGATTGGTTGAGGGCAATAAGTGGTGCTTGTGCGCACTGCGGTGGGAGCAAGCCCATCAAGCAGGAAAAGCTCCCAAGCTCTTTCTGAGGTCAACCAATATCGTCACCTTGAGGGTCATCCCTCTCGAGGTGCTAAAGCCCTACGCCATTGACTTGAGTTAGCGTATTTTTTGACACTAACTTTAACCGGTTTGGAGGATGGCGCCTCTCAGCAATCTGCTGATAATCTCGCGCGAGTGAAATGTGACGTATAAATTCGGGTCTAGATGGCGAAGAGCGGCGACCGAGCGCTCGGCCAAGTCCAAGGCCCTGGGGGAAATATGAAAGTATCTCGAGTTGCAGGCGCATTGGGCGCTGAGATTCAGGGCTTCGATGTCGCTGGCGCGATTGCAAAGGGCGAAGGGGCTATTATTCGCGAGCTTTTGAACGAACACGAAGTGCTTTTCTTTCGTGATCAACAACTCCAACCAGGTGATCAGCGCGATGTGGCTGCCCTGTTCGGTCCGCTCCAAACGCATCCTGCTTATGGCACGGTCGACAACATTCCCGAGGTTTGCTGCTCGAGAGCACACCAGAGAATCCCTCGAAAATCGAGGTATGGCACTCGGATATGACGTTCCGTCAACATCCACCATCGGTCACTGTTGCGAAGGGAGTTACCATACCGGAAGTAGGGGGCGATACGTTATTTGCCAGTATGACCTCGGCTTACGATGGTTTGTCTGAGGGCATGAAGCGTTACTTAGAGCCTTTGGTGGCGGTTCATGATTTTTCTCAAGGCTTTAAAGAGAGTGTTGCTGAGCCTGGTGGTCGTGAGCGACTGGCAGGTGCATTGGCCGATAATCCACCCGTTCGTCACAAGGTCATACAGACCCACCCAGAGACGGGTAAGAGGGTGATTTTCGTGAATGCACTTTTTACCTCCCATATTGAGGGTGTGTCGGCGCTCGAATCTGCGGAGGTTCTCAGCTTTTTGTACAAGCACGCAGTACTGCCGGAATATACCTGTCGATTTAATTGGGCCATTGATAGCCTCGTGTTGTGGGACAATAGAAGTACCCAACACAAACCGGTAAACGACTTCCTGCCTGCGCGTCGCGCTTTGCATCGAGTTGTGAGCGAAGGCGATCGTCCCTACTGATTACCCCTGATGTGATGCCACGTACTCATTGAGTTCACGCTTGATCATGGGCGCGAATAGGTAAAGCGCAATAAGGTTTGGTATCGCTACGATGAAAACCATGGCGTCAGAGAAGTCCAAGACTGCGCGCAATTCCAAAATACATCCCAGTACCAAGCAGCCTAAAAACAGAAGCTGGAAAAATAGAGTGCGCTTACGACCCACACCTACCAGGTAATTCCAGGCAGTGAGCCCATAATAGGACCAGGCTAGGGCCGTGGAGAAGGCAAAGAGCACGGCTGCAAATGCGATGAGGTAGGGCGACCATGAAATGTGATGCGAGAAGGCTGCGGACGTAAGCTCGATGCCAGCAAGTTGACCGTCCATCATCCCGTTTGGAATCGCCGTAGTGAGGATGACAAGGGAGCTAAGGGTTAGCACAACCATCGTATCGATAAAGGGTTCGAGCAAAGCCACCAAACCTTCTGAGGCAGGTTCGTCGGTCTGAACTGCCGAGTGCGCGATGGACGCCGTGCCAAGACCTGCTTCATTCGAGAATGCCGCGCGTTGAAAACCATAAATCAATGCGCCAATACCGCCACCAGCCATTGCATCAAGGCCGAAGGCATTGGCGACGGTTGATTGAATCGCAAACGGAATATGCTCCCAACTCATTGAGATAACGTATAGGCAGCCAAGAATGTAAACCCCGGCCATTATGGGCACGATGACGCCCGCAACGCGTGAGATTGATTTAATACCACCCAAGATCACCGCACCCACGATTGCCGCCAACACTAGTCCAAACAGGGTGGGATTAGTGCCGACAATGCCTTCGTCACCTCCTGTCACCACCGCCATCTGCGAGAACGCTTGATTGGACTGGAACATATTTCCAATGCCGAGGCAGCCTATCACTAGGGCCGCCGCGTAGAACCC
>Ga0181606_10000007_pt1 | contig 180806 bp, 168 predicted proteins | sample 041ome_10_FD_132994 | JGI IMG/M metagenome (GOLD analysis project Ga0181606, IMG submission 132994) | Coastal salt marsh microbial communities from the Groves Creek Marsh, Skidaway Island, Georgia - 041412US metaG (megahit assembly) | ecosystem: Environmental > Aquatic > Marine > Intertidal... | reverse complement strand
GCTGATCGATATAGGCCGCGAGTAGCTCGGCTGATTCCTGGTCTTCAGTTTGATAATGCTCAAACAGTTCATCCAACTGCTCGATAGATAGCTCGGACAGCAACCAGCCTTTGTGAGGCCCCTCGATTACTTCACCATCAATATTTCCGGTCGTGTGATCGAGTGTGGCGGATAAATGATGGGTCTGGATCGCGGACTGGCCGGCTTGTGCATTTTGTTGACGCAATTTATTCAAGAATGGAAGCGCCCGAATTACCCAGGGGAGTATCTGACGGAGGAAAACAAATGCACCTGTGAGCGCTGCACCCACCCAATGCATGCGCCCGCTGATTGTGAGAATGATGACCGTAGCAACGGTCAGTCCGAGTAAGAACTTTATGTAGCCAGATCGCTGCTTGTGCGGCGGCATATTACGAACCCGCCATAAGTAGTAGATGGCGATAACCGCGGCAGCGACGATCAAGAGCACTCTAATCACGACGAGATCCTTTTTGGAAAACTAATAACCCAGTTGTAACGCTATCCAAATTCTCCGCTAAGGTCTTGTACCTGAGGCTAGGCCTCAAGAGCGCGTCAACTTATCAAGCAGCAGTTTATCACTTTCATGCGCTGAACTTTCTAGTGCTTTGCGACCACCGGTCGCCAGTCGAATCACTGATTGAAGAAACTGTCGAAGCTGATCTGCGCTGTTTTCTCCGAGCGCGATATGAGCGCCACCAGAGAGCATGGCCATTGATGCAAAAATTGCTTTCGCTCGTGGGTCAGACCCCTCTTGAAAAATGTACAGAGGACGGTTAGCCAAGCGACACCTGACGGCTAAATCATTTAAAGTATTTGGATCTTCCTCCACGGCGTCACCGATAAATATAATCGCTTTTAATGACGTGGAGTCGGGCTGTTGTGCGAGGCAATGTTCCAGGAGGCGTCTAAGTTGAGTGATGCCTCCCTCGCAAGATACTTCAGGCAGTTCGCGCCGCAGCCCCTCCGCCGTTACTACCCAAGGGCTGGCATAAAAGCTCGCGATACCTTTGAAATAGCAAAGCTGCAGCGACAGTCCCGACGTCTCTGATGCCACGTCAAACAGCGCCTCGTGCAGGGATTGTGCCCTCTGCCAGGTGGGTGCACGCGATGCAGTCGCATCCAAGGAAAAAACGATGTGCGTCTGGGCCTTGAGAATTCGTTTTATTGCTTGGGCTTTGGTGAGGAACTTCGCTACCGCGGAACTCGTTGATGGCGCCGTGACTGACGTTGAAGTTGCGCCTGATGCCAATAGAGCCTTAGATTCCTTCGACACGCGGCGCTTAATAGTCGGTTTCTTTTGACAAGTTCAAGGTAAGATCACCAGAGTCGATTATAGCTGATTGAGCAGTCCTTCGGCTTCCAACTCACGGAGATAATGCTTTCGGTGCTGCAACTCAATAATCGCCGACTTCACTCTGCTATCGTTTTTTGCAAGCCCAACATTCGTTGCTATATCTAGAAGCTTTCTGCTCGATAGTCGGCTCGCCGCGCTTGTTGTTCCCGGTCGCACCTTTTCTGCACCTGTCGTCGCTGCTTTGCAACGGTTCGGTATTGTGATTGTGACAGGCATGCCGCGCCTCCAATTCTCTCTCGGTCTACCATCTGTCTCGACCGATGTTGTTTTTCTCTATGTTGTGAAGGTTAGACTCTCTTTGTTACAAAAGTTCAGCGTTATACTACGGGCCTTATGAATTTTTTGTGTCTGGAGACTGTCTATGGATCTCATGCAAATTGGAAAGAAGGACGCCATGCCTGCACGAGAAGATGCGCTTCCCGGTCGCTCTGAGCGAATGCTGGTAGAACATGCACATACTGTGCTTGGAACCTCGTTAGAAGGCCCGTTTGACCCATCTTTGGAAGTTGCGATGTTCGGTCTGGGTTGTTTTTGGGGAGCCGAGCGTGTTTTTTGGAAGGTGCCTGGCGTTTTTACCACTGCAGTTGGCTATGCCGGCGGTTATACGCCTAATCCCACTTATCGTGAGGTTTGCTCAGGTCAGACAGGGCATAACGAGGTTGTACTGGTGGTTTTCGACCCTGACAAGGTTAGCTTTGGCGCATTGTTGAAGGTGTTTTGGGAAAGTCACGATCCAACCCAAGGGATGCGTCAAGGGAACGACAGGGGCACCCAATATCGATCGGGTATCTACACTTATTCTGCGGCTCAAGCCGAGGCGGCGGAGGTAAGTCGTGAAGAGTACAGCGAACGCCTCTCTGTCGCTGGATACAGCTCGATAACGACTGAAATTATCGATGCCCCAGAGTTTTACTACGCGGAGGCGTATCATCAGCAATATCTGGACAAGAACCCTGCTGGCTATTGCGGCATTGGGGGGACAGGCGTTGCCTGCGGTATCGGAACAGGTGTCGGCGCTTAATCGAGTTCGCGTGCAAGAGCGGCACACACTGCTGTATCCACACTGAGAATGCGGGAGCCCAGACTCACAGGCGTCGCTCCCACCTCCCTAGCAAGGTCAACTTCGTAGTCAATGAATCCACCCTCTGGTCCTACCAGCAGGGTGGTGGGTGTTTTTGTATCGTACGGGAAAGTACTGCTTGCTCCAGGGTGAGCGATGAGTAATGAGCGTTGCTCACTGATCTCAGGTAACACATCCTCCATAAAGGGTTTGAAACGCTTGTGCTGAGTGACGCGCGGTAAAACCGTATCGCCTGCACGCTCAAGGCCCTGTATCAATGCCATCTCGACTTTATCAATATCGAGGTAGGGCGATTGCCAATAACTTTTTTCTACCCTGTAAGAGTGAATTAAATGGAGTTCGGCCAAACCAAACTCCGCCACGCTTCTTAAAACACGGCGCAACATTTTGGGGCGCGGTAGCGCCAAGACAAGATGTATGGGATGGCGAGGAAGGGGGCGGTCAGACAGCACTACTTCGAGCTCCACCTCGCTATCGCGTAGCTGCACGACGGTAGCGGTTCCGCGATCACCGTTGATAAGACCAACCCGCACTGTTTGACAGACTTCTACTTTGATGATGTTGATGAGGTGACGTGCGCGATAGTCGGTGAGTTTTACCGTGTTGGAAGTGATCCAGTCGTTTTCGCGCAGAAGAACGATATTCATGAGTGGTTGGGCTCAATCAGCCCATAGATCGTAGTCATCGGCATCCATAATCTGTCTATTCACAACGGTACCCGGTGCGAGACTGTCTGTGTTTTTAAGGTAGACCAAGCCATCGATCTCGGGTGCGTCGCCCTTAGTCCGTCCAACCGCGCCGTCAGGCGATACTTCATCGATGAGTATGTCGACCTTAGTGCCGACCTTACGCTGGAGTCGCTGTGCGCTGATTTCTTGCTGTACTGACATGAACTGGTGCCAGCGCTCTTCTTTGACATCCTCGGGGACGGGATTCTCAAGCTCATTGGCTGTGGCTCCCTCAACGGGGGAGTATTTGAAGCAGCCTACGCGGTCGAGAGAGGCTTCACGCATGAAGTCGAGTAGTTCGTTGAATTCGGCTTCGGTTTCACCCGGAAAGCCCACAATAAAGGTTGAGCGAAGCGTGATATCCGGACAGGTCTCGCGCCAAGATCTAATTCGATCTAGGGTCTTCTCGGACGCTGCGGGCCGCTTCATCCGCTTCAGGACGCTCGGACTACCGTGTTGCAGCGGGATGTCGAGATAAGGCAGGACCTTACCTTCGGCCATCAGAGGGATGACGTTATCCACGTGGGGGTAGGGGTAAACGTAATGCATCCGGACCCAAATACCGAGTTCACCAAGTGCTGAGGCAAGGTTGTACAAATCAGTTTTCAGTGGCCGGCCATCCCAAAAGTCGGTCTTGTATTTGATGTCTACCCCGTAGGCGCTGGTGTCCTGAGAGATAACCAGCAGCTCTTTAACCCCGGAGCGTGCGAGTTGCTCGGCTTCGCGCATGACATCCCCAATCGGCCGGCTCACTAAATCCCCACGCAGGCTTGGGATAATGCAAAACCGACAACGGTGATTGCAGCCCTCGGAGACTTTTAAATAGGCGTAGTGTTTTGGAGTTAGCTTTACACCTTGCGCGGGTATCAGATCGATTTTGGGATCAGGCACGTGCGTATTTGGTAGCACGCGTCGCACTTCGGACAACACTTCTTCGTAGGCCGCGGGTCCTGTGATGCCCAAAACTTTGGGGTGTCGCTCTAAGACAATGTTAGCTTGCTCCCCACCGCCCATACAGCCAGTCACAAGCACACGACCATTCTCTTCAAGTGCTTCGCCAATGGCCGCAAGGGACTCTTCTTTTGCGCTGTCGATAAATCCGCAGGTATTCACGATGACAACACCTGCATCCTCGTATGAGGGGGAGACTTCGTAACCATCGAATCGGAGTTGGGTCAGGATGCGTTCTGAATCTACCAGAGCCTTGGGGCAGCCCAGTGATACGAAACCGACTTTTTGTGCTTGGGACATGTTGTTCTATCCGTCAATTAACGACGGTATTGTCTCACAGGGTGAACTTGCGTTCGCTACCGTGGGTGCGAACCGGTAATTCTGCACGCAATCGCTTAAGCAAATCTTCGGCCTCTTCCTTATTTAGGAACTCGCCTAAGGTGGTGCGATTTTCTTTGTCGTGCAGCCATAACTCAGGGCCTTCCCACTGATTCTTGGCCTCGATAACGTTGACTGCCGTGTCATCGCGCTCCCAAAGCCAGGTGCGCTTTGGCACGAAGTAACCTTTCTCAATTTTGATAGAGGACGCTTGAAACGTTATGACTTGACGATATTCGAGTTTCCAGTTGACGTAGTAGAGCGCCGAAGCAAGCCCTATGAGCTCCGCGCCCGCGAACGGCAATATAGGCCAGGCGCCCAAGAGCGCAAAACCGATAGCGGCGCCAAGCGAAGGGATCGAGATAGCTACCAGGGCGTAGAGATTGGTTCGCCACGTTGCGCTCTTGTTGGACTTTACGATTATCAACCGCTCGTCATTTTCGAAGTGTTCAGTAATCAAGATTTAGCCTTACTAAGAGGAGCGCACAGTGTCAGACGCAGAACGGTATCGGTGTAAACGCGGAAATCCAATGCCCTGTAGACGGTGCGCACAACTTTAGTCGCGTAGCGTGTAGTAATAATCGTGGCGAGGCATTGAGGGCCTCATTGTGGGCGTACATGTCACAGCCAATAATCGGGTGGCCCAATGTCTGCATATGGATACGAAGTTGGTGTGAGCGACCAGTGATCGGTTTTAGTTTCACCAGTGTGCGGTTATCTCGACGCTCGATCACCTCAAAATAGGTAAGGGCGTGTTTGCCACGCTCATGACAAATAATCTGCTTCGGTCGATTTGGCCAGTCCGTTGCGATGGGAAGCTCGACGGCGCCGGCGTCCTCGCTAAGCTCTCCCCATAAAACCGCCGTATACTCTTTTTCTATTCGGCGGCCCTGAAATTGTCGCGCTAACTCCGAGAGGCTCGCTTTGTGCTTGGGAACAACCATGATCCCGGAGGTGTCGAGGTCGAGCCGATGTACGGCGTTTGCCTCAGGGTAGCGCGGCTGAAGGCGTCGAATCAGGCTATCGTGATTGAGTGGATGTCGGCCTGGTACGCTTAATAAATGATGGGGCTTATCGACGATTAACAGGTCGTTGTCTTCGTAGACAATCCGAGTCTTTGATTGACTGTGTGGGACCAGATAGGGCGGCAATTCATCGAATTCGGGGTTGCTGCCGCTAGCTTTTGGCGCGGCGTCAGTCACTATTAGCTCGAAGTTCAAGTGCCCTGCAATAGCGTCTCACGCTCTCGCTGAAACCAACGCGAAGGGCATCTACTGTCAACGCGTGGCCAATCGACACCTCGAGAAGGTGGGGTATCTTGAAGTCCGGTAGATTATCTAGGTTGAGGTCGTGGCCAGCATTCACCCCCAGTCCCGCCTCGTTAGCGGCAATTGCGGTTTCCACAAAGGCCGCTAATGCCGAATCAAAGCGACCATTGGCGTGGGCCACTGCGTACGCCTTGGTATAAAGCTCAATACGGTCAGCGCCTATCGCCGCTGCCAAGGCCATCTGCTCAGGCTCAGGATCCATGAATACGCTGACGCGGCAGTTCCAAGACTTAAGCTGAGAAATAATAGGTTCCAGCCGCTCGCTGTCCCGCCGTAAGTCGAACCCGTGGTCAGACGTCAGCTGTGCATCACCATCCGGTACGAGTGTGACCTGAGCGGGACGGGTCGCCTCGACGAGTGACATGAAACCGGGATAGTTCGAGACGTTTTCACGTCCACTCGCGACCGGAGGCGCAAAGGGATTACCCTCAATATTAAACTCCACGGTTACAGCTTCAGCGAGGTCATGGCAATCCGATGCTCGAATATGACGTTGATCAGGCCTTGGATGTACAGTGATCCCCTCGGCACCTGCAGCCACGGCCGTCGAGGCGAACTCTATTGGTGAGGGTGAGCTCGTATCGCGCGAGTTACGGACCAAGGCGACCTTGTTTAGATTGACGCTCAGTATTGTCATGGGGATACACGGGTGACGCGCAGTAGCACGATTGGATCTAACGGTACGTTTTGCAGGGGCATTTTTCCTTTGTCGGTTGAGCCCATACCATTCCCGGTGGGTGTTGACGCTATGAAATCAACCACGCGCATACCACTAATGACCTCGCCAAAGACGGTGTAGCCGGGCGTGAAGGGCGTCCAGTCAAGACGAGGATTATTGCGCTGATTGATGAAGAACTGGCTTCCCGCCGAGTCGGGGTCGCTGGTGCGCGCCATGGCCACCGTGCCGCGATCGTTATGTAGGCGATTCTTCGATTCGTTGGCAACGGTTCTGCCAGAGTCCTTTTGCTTTAAATCCACATCAAAACCGCCGCCCTGTACCATGAAGTTATCGATCACGCGGTGAAAGATGGTGTTCTCGTAAAAGCCTTCGTCGACGTGTACTAGAAAGTTTTCGACTGTTTTGGGCGATTTATCGGCATACAAAAGGACTGTGATATCACCTAGCTTGGTTTCTAGCTTGACAATGGGGTTCTCCGCCTGGGCAACACTGGACGCGAGTAGCAACACGGTTACAAAACTTAATATGGTCTGCTTTAGGGAAAACACTTGGGACTCCTCTCGGTACGAACCGAATGTCATTTTGATTCAAGGGCAATTACGGTGTTGGTGACAGCGGGGGTTATATCAAATCTCATTCATTAAACATAAACACTGGATTGACGAAAATCGGCATAGCGAGCCGCAAAAACGCGTTTGCAAAACACCAGCCTTAGCAATTTGAGCTGGGCAGGTCTAGACATCAGGCTCTGCGGCGGTGTCCTAGCGCCAGCCGTCATGACGTCGGCGCTTCACTGTCAATCGGGGAATCACAAGCGCAATAAAAATGCCTGCCAAAACGGCAAGAATACCCTCTATGCGTTGCCGGTTAGCGACGCGATCTTCCAATCGAGCGTTTTCTAGTGTTAAAAGATCATTGCGCGCGTTGGCGTCTTCCAGCTTTGAGGTCAGCTCATTGGTCAGCCGGTCAAGTTGAATAGCGTTTGCAGATATGCGCTTTATCTCTGCAAGTTCTTGCTTCGTAGTTTCCAGTTCTCGTGCTGTCGAACTCCCCTCCTCGTTCGAGGACGTCAGCTCATTAATATATGCGCCGAGTTGCGCCTCGAGTTGGGATGCGCGCGTACGTTCGTTCTTGAGCTCGGTTTCAAGCGTGCTGACCTGCCTAGCCTTGGGGATTTCAACTTGCAGATACTGAGCCCTTAAATAACCGCGCGTACCTCCTCGCGTCTCAACCTCTGCCCAGGTCCCGTCTTCGGTGGTGCCAAAGTAAGTGACCTCGGCTCCGGAGGGCAGGCCTTTGTTGACGATACGGTAGTCGCCCCCTGGGCCGCTGCGTATGGGGGTGTAAATAAGGTCGGTAACGTAACGTGTTTCACCGGTACTGAGTTCGCTGTCATCAACCGCTTGCGCTTGCGCGGAAGTCTGGAGAGTTTCCTCCGGCTGTGCGGAGGTCGTCATGGTAGTAAGCGTCATTATTACGGCTGTAATCCACGTCACTTGCCATTTCATTTGGTTGTTCATTCCCAGTTGCCCTCGGCGCCCGTTCAAAAAGTTTTAGTCGTCTCTTTTGCTGTGTCTTTTCCGCCAACCGTGTCGTCAGACGTGGTTACATTATCGGACTCTTTCAAATACGGCCCCATAATAACGCCAATGATGACGGCCCACAGGAAAGTGAATAAAAAGGCTGACCAAAGCTTGAAAGATACCCAGGTGTCCATGGAATAGTTGTAGGCAACATAGAGGTTCACTGCGCCAACTATGAAAAAGTGCACCGTCGAGACTACCGTTACTTTACTCCACGCATGCTGCGGCATTTCAATTTCATCGGGGAGTAATTCTTGAAAGAAACAGCGTTTGCGAACAACGTGCCAAAGGACATAGGTCGCTGCGAGCGCCCAGTTAAAGACCGTTGGTTTCCAAAAGATAAACACAGGGTCCCTTAGCGCCACGGTGGCACCACCAAAAAGCGTTACGGCCGCAGCAACACCCAGCAAGCGCTTCTCAACCTTGCCCCATACGAGTTTAACGACAACGACCTGAAGCATAGTGGCGACAACCAAAGCAATGGTTGCTGAGTAGATGCTGTCAAAGGTGTACGCATAGTCGGCGATTGTCAGTGTTTTTCCAGAAAGCTGGAATACGACGAAGAATACAACTAAGGGAAAGAATTCTAGGGCTTGCTTCATGTTCGCTCTGTTACTATGTGGTTGAAGGTAGCTAAACGGGTTCACATCCCGAGTTTAGCTGAGTTTGATTGCCCGCCACGAAGGTTTTCAGTTTATTAATTGTGATCGTTGACTTCCATACACATTCCTTAGCCTCCGACGGCGCACTACCACCCGGTGAGCTACTTGCACAAGCCAAGGCTGCCGGGGTATCGCGTTTTGCGATCACCGATCACGACACATTATCGGGTTACTTGTCGGTAAAAGATTCGCTAACGGCGCAGGAAGTCGGTTTAATATCAGGCGTCGAATTATCGTGTCAGTGGGCGAAGACCACGATTCATGTCGTGGGTCTTGGGTTCGATGAGTCAGCTGCTGAGATGGTAGGGATGGTTGAGTCTCTCTCTGCAGCACGTATTGAACGGGCAAAGACGATCGCCCAGCGCCTAGACAAAACCGGATTTCCCGGGGCTTTAGGTGGGGCCCTGAAGACAGCCAATGGAAGTCAGATCGGGCGTCCGCATTTTGCGCGATGGTTGGTAGAGATGGGATACGTGGCTTCGATAACCGAGGCGTTCGATAAGTACCTAGGCGCAGGCAAGGTAGGCGATGTGAAAGCATTTTGGCCGTCGATGGCAGATGTTGTTGGCGCTATAACCGCTGCGGGAGGTGTCGCCTCACTGGCGCACCCGCTGAAATATCGGCTAACTGGTATGAAACTCCGCGCGCTCATGAATGATTTCAAGGCTGCGGGCGGCCAGTGTTTAGAGATACTGAACGGTCGGCAGCCGGAGGCCGACATGAAACGCTTGAGTCAGATAGCAGAGTCCTTGAATCTTCTCGTTTCGGCGGGCTCAGATTTTCATAGAAGTTTTGAGTATGGTCCAACTTTGGGTGTCGACACGAACCGACTTGCCACTGGGCGCTACGTTTGGGAAGCATTGCCGTTCAATGTCGAACGAATGCAGGAAAAAGCGCAAGACCAGTCGCTAGCGATAACGTAGAGGTCCTTTATGAGTCAGTTTTTTAGTATTCACCCGGAGACGCCCCAGAGTCGCTTGGTTAATCAGGCTGTCGACATCCTCTCGAGTGGCGGTGTTATTGCTTATCCTACGGACTCTGCCTACGCCTTGGGTTGTCGTCTCGACAACAAAGCGGGCGCTGAGCGTATACGGCAGATCCGCAAGCTGGCGGATGATCATAATTTCACCTTGATGTGCCAGGATTTATCTGAGCTATCGCGTTATGCGCGGGTTGATAATGCGTCCTACAGACTCATAAAACACGCTACGCCAGGCCCCTACACCTTTATTTTCGAGGCGAGCAAAGAAGTGCCACGGCGTCTAATGAGCCCAAAAAGGAAGACCATCGGTTTGCGCGTGCCTGACAATCCTATTGCGCAGTCGCTGCTCAGCCAACTAGGTGAGCCGCTAATGTCAGTGACCTTGATACTTCCCGGAGATGACTATCCGCTCAGTGATCCGTACGATATACGCGCAACCCTTGAGCGCGATGTCGATCTCGTGATCGATGGTGGTTATTGCGGACTGGAGCCCACGACGGTTATCGACATGAGCGGTGAAGAGGTTCAATTGCTTCGGCAGGGATTGGGTGCGTCGGACGCATTCATATAACGCATAGGGAACGCTTTGAACGATACGACAGATACACCACCACTCCTCGGCGGCGCCGAAACCACGGAAGCTGTTGGCGATCAACCGGCTCCGGCTGATATCCATGAGACGTCTGATCCATCCTCCGATACGGCACCTGTCGCGTCTTTGAGGGCCTCTAGTCCCGTGGAAAAGCGAATGGGTCAGCCGCAACAGGGTGAAATGCCCTTTGCCGTTGTTCTGGGTGAGGCGCTTACAGAGTTGCCTAAAGACCTTTACATACCGCCACGGGCACTTGAAGTTTTCCTTGAGGCATTTGAAGGGCCTCTGGATCTCCTTCTCTATCTTATCCGCAGACAGAATCTTAATATTCTCGATATTGATGTGGCGGTGATCACCGAGCAATACATGCAGTATGTAGAGCTCATGGATGCTGTCCAGTTTGAGTTGGCTGCAGAATACTTGCTTATGGCTGCAATGCTGGCCGAGATTAAATCGCGCATGCTGCTGCCGCGGTCAAGCGAAGCGGATGAAGAGGAAGAAGATCCTCGCGCGACGCTCGTTCGTAGACTTCAGGAATACGAGCGCTTTAAGAAGGCGGCTGAGGACATGGCGGAGCTGCCTCGTATAGATCGTGACACCTGGGTGGGGTCCGCGGAACCGCCGGTTATGGAGCGAACGAAGCCGCTGCCTGACGTGAATTTACAAGATCTCGTAATCGCCTTTTCAGAGGTGTTGAAACGAGCGGATTTATACGAGAGTCACCAGATAAAACGAGAGTCGCTTTCTACGCGCGAGCGAATGGCCGATGTCCTGCAAGCACTGCAAGCCGAGGAGTTTTGCTCGTTTGAGTCGCTATTTAACGTCGAAGAGGGGCGTCTTGGCGTTGTTGTTACCTTTTTAGCGATTTTAGAGTTGATAAAAGAGTCTTTGGTGGACATTGTGCAGTCGGGCGAGTACGCGCCTATTCACATCAAAGCGCGGAGCGAGTAGTCAAAACTATGGGCGATCATGATTTAGTCGAAATTCTAGAGGGCGCCTTGCTGGCGGCGGGAGAGCCGTTGTCAAAGAAGCAGTTGGCGCAGCTATTTGACGAGCTCGAGCGGCCTTCGATGGCTGATATAAGTAATGCACTTGAGGCAGTTTCTGAGCGATGTGAAGGCAGAGGGATTGAGTTGGTAGAGGTGGCAAGTGGCTATCGCTTTCAGGTAAGACAACATCTATCGCCTTGGGTGAGTAAGCTGTGGGTCGAGCGCCCAGTGCGTTACTCACGGGCGCTTTTGGAGACATTGTCGCTGATTGCTTATCGCCAACCCATAACACGTGGTGAGATCGAAGATATCCGTGGTGTGGCGGTTTCAAGCAATATTATGAAAAGTTTACTCGAGCGCGATTGGGTCAAGGTTGTGGGGCACCGCGATGTTCCAGGAAAGCCTGCAATGTACGCGACGACCAGAGAATTTCTAGACTACTTCAATCTCAAGACGCTGGATCAACTGCCCCCTTTGGCGGATGTGAAGGATCTCGAGACGATGACGAGCGCCTTGCCATTAGAGGAGTTTCACGATGCCAGAGACGATGGCATTGCAGTAGAGAATGAAGCGAATAAGGACGGTTCTGAGACTACAGAAACCAAAGAAGCGGGGGAGTTTGGGGCTGCGTCCGCAGACAATCAGGGTGTTGCTGTTGAGGCTTTGCTCGACGAGGGTGATGTTGAGGTTGATGCACAGTGAGTGATTTAGAGCATAAAGTCGACAAAGTCATTGTCGGGGATATTGCGGTCAAGCCTGACGGCGAGAAGCTCCAAAAGGTGCTCGCGAGATTGGGCTATGGTTCGAGAAGAGGGCTTGAGGAGAGTATCAGCGCGGGCGAGGTCAACGTAAATGGTAAGACTGCCAAGTTGGGCGATCGCGTGGTTGCTGGCGATAAAATCAAATTCAAAGGTAAGCCAGTCTCTAATGACGAGGTTATCGATAATCGGATTTTGCTATACCACAAGCCTGTGGGTGAGGTGTGTTCGCGCAAGGACCCTGAGGGGCGCGCGACCGTGTTTGACGGTCTCCCACGGCTGAAGACCGGGCGCTGGGTGTCTGTGGGCCGGCTCGATTACAACACCTCGGGTTTGCTGTTACTCACCACCGACGGTGACTTGGCGAACGCGCTGATGCATCCGTCGAGACGGGTTGAGCGTGAGTATTTATGTCGTGTCATGGGCCGTGTCGATAAGGCTATGTTGGATAGGCTTAAAGTAGGTGTCGAGCTCGATGATGGTCCTGCTCGTTTTACCGATATCCAGTCGGGTGGTGGCGACGACGACAGTATCAACCAGTTCTTTTACGTTGTGCTCTCTGAGGGGCGCAATCGCGAAGTGAGAAGGCTCTGGGAGTCGCAAGGGGTAACGGTCTCTCGTCTGAAGCGCGTCCGGTACGGCGATGTTTTTATTCCCTCTAAGCTTAAAAAGGGGCAGTGGATGGAGCTGAAGCAGAGGGATGCTGACGTTGTGTACACCATGGCGAATATGGAGCCGCAGCCGGTTTACAAACCCTCAAAGAAAGCGGCTGAAAAGCGTGAACGGCAGTCGCGAAAGAGTGGCAAGCACATAAACAAGCGCTGAGTTTTTGGGTTTTAATCGACTACGGCTTGAACAACGCCACGTTGAGCGGTTGTCGAGCGTGAGGTGCACACAGCGGTTTTTTTCGTGTGAGGCGTTGTGCTACCCGTTCTGCCACTACTATTGTGCGCTGAGGGCTTCGCCGTTGAGGTGGGCGCTGCTGTCACTCATCAGATACACCCACTCGCTGATAATATCCTCGGGCAACGGATTCGTTGTTGGCGGCTCGGCTGGGTAGGCGGAGCGACGCATCATGGTGTTTACGGCGCCCGGGTTGAGGCTGTTGACCCTGATGTTGCTCGTTGAGCCAAGCTCGTCAGCCAGTACCTGCATCAGCCCCTCGGTCGCAAACTTCGAGACCGCATAGCTCCCCCAATACGCGCGGCCCGTTCGACCGACTCCCGAGCTAGTGAAGACGACCGACGCGGCTGGCGCTTGCTCCAGCAGTGGCAGCAACGTTTGGGTCAGCATAAATCCTGCGTTGACGTTGACCTGCATCACGTCGTGCCAGCTCGAGGCTCGGGTTTGGGCAATCGGTTTTCGATCACCCAAGAGGCTCGCGTTGTGGAGCAAACCATCGAGTTTGGGTAGCGCTTCGCTTAGTGAGCCTGCGAGCGTCACAAAGTCATCGTGAGACGCCTTGGCCAAGTCCATCGCCAAAATGGCGGGCTGGCGTCCGCCCGCAGCCAAGATCTCATCGTAAAGCGTCTCCAATCTGGCCTCATTACGACTCAGTAGGAGTACTTCGGCACCGTGTGCTGCGTACGCAAGACTTGCAGCTCTTCCGATACCTTCTGCGGCGCCTGTCACTAACACCGTTTTGTTAGCGAGCGCATCCTGACCCGCGTTCCATGAGCTAGGGGCTACTGGCATTAGAGCTGATTCCTTATCCAATTGCAGAGCGCGGAGGGGGTTTCTACGAATAGGTTTGCACCCCACGCGTTAGGGTCGTCATGATCTTCGATGTAACCGTAGCCCACTGCCACTGTAAAACAGCCGGCGGCATTGCCAGCTTGTATGTCGCGGAGATGGTCTCCAACGTACACCATGTGTTCGGTGGACACGCCAAGCTGTTCGGCTGCGAGAAAAATAGCCTCTGGATCAGGCTTCGCTTTCTCGACATCACAAGGCGTCACAAGACTGCCGGCCGAGGGTTCGAATGGCATGGCCGCCATAAGCGGCTCGGCAAAGCGTCTGAATTTGTTGGTCACTACACCCCAATAGCCGCCGGCTTCGTTAATTGCCGTGACTGTGTCGACCAATCCTTCGTAGGGCATCGCACTTGTGCCAAGGATTTCCTCGTACCAATCCAAATAGGTTTGACGATAGGGTTCCCAGCGCGGATCACCCTCTTTGATGCCGGTTGCTTCGGTTACTAGGCGGCCAGAGCCGTAGGAGATCAGCTTACGTGCGTCGTCGAAGGGTTTCTCACCGCTACCGAGTTCAACACACATGCGGTGATACACAGCAACGAGCTCGCTCGCTGTATCTATCAGTGTGCCATCGAGATCAAACACGAAGGCGCGAAACGAGCCGGTCGTCATTCGGGCTTGCTAGCTCTGATCATATAGTTCACTGACACATCGCCTTCCACCAAGCGGTAGTGCTTTGTGAGTGGGTTGTAGGTAAGGCCAACCATGGCTTCAACCTTTAGCCCTGCAGCGCGCGCCCAACGAGCAAGCTCTGACGGTTTGATAAGCTTGTCGTACTCGTGTGTACCCTTTGGCAGCAAATTTAGCACGTACTCTGCGCCCACAATGGCGAATAACCAGGCCTTTGGGTTTCTGTTAATTGTCGAGAAGTAGAGGTCGGCGCCTGGCTTAGCCATATCAGCACAGGCTTGTATTACCATCGATGGATCCGGAACATGCTCAAGCATTTCAAGGCATGTAACAACGTCATAGGCTTCGGGTCGTTCCTGCGCCATTGTTTCTGCCGTCGTTTGGCGATACTCAACGTCCAGCTGTGATTCCAGCAAGTGAATCTTTGCCACTGACAGCGGCGCCTCACCCATATCGATGCCCGTTACGGTTGCTCCTCGGTGAGCCATGGCCTCGCTTAGCAGACCGCCGCCGCAGCCGACGTCTATAAGTCTCTTGCCTTTGACTTCGCTAAAGCGGTCTATCCAGCTCGCTCGCAGGGGGTTGATGTCATGCAGCGGTTTAAACTCGCTATTTTCATCCCACCATCGAGAGGCAAGCGCTTCGAATTTGGCAATTTCATCAGGATCTACATTGGTGTGTGTCATCGAGTACTCGGTTATTGGGTGGTGAAAAGATGAGTGAGATATACGTGTCAGTCACTCGGAGAGTTTAGCGCGCCAAGACCGTGCTTTGTCAGTCAATGTGTCCTTGTCTAGTGTTTGCAACTGTCGGTTTCTGAGCACGTTTTTGCCGGCAATCCAGCTCCAGGTCACTTCACTGCCTGCGCTTGCGTAGACAATATTTGAATTGAGATTGTGGCTAGGTGTCATCGAGAGACTCGTTGTATCCAAAGCAATGATATCTGCTGCTTTGCCAATCTCAAGGCTGCCCGTGACTGCGTCGATACCCATTGCTCGCGCGCCATCAAGCGTTGCTGCTTGAATGGTCGCAGCGGCGGACAGGGCCGTTGGATCGCCGCTTTCGAGTTTGGCGAGTAACGCAGCGGCTTGCATTTCAGCAAGACCGTTCAGTTTATTGTTGCTCGCGGCGCCGTCAGTGCCGAGCGCCACATTCACGCCCGCGGCTTTCAGCTTTGTTACTGGACAAGCGCCTGAGGCTAATTTCATATTGGAGCGAGGGCAGTGGATGACATGAGCACCGTGTTCCACCAAGGTGTCGATATCTTGATTGCCAATGTCCGTCATATGCACGCACTGGGTGCGCGGGCCAAGGAGCCCAATTCGGGCAAGCAGGTCGATAGGTCGTTCGCCTGTCGCTTCAACGTGTGCCAGTACTTCTGCGGCCGTTTCATGAAGGTGAATCTGCACCGCTGCATCGAGTTCGTTGGCAATCGTGGCAGTTGTGCGCAGCAGTGCTTCATCAACAGTATAGGTTGAGTGTGGTCCGAGACCTACATCGACGAGGTCGTCATTACGGAAATGGTCTCGAAGCGTGAGCCCCTTGTCCAAATACTCGCGTGCCTCGGTAGCCCACGCGGTTGGTACGTTCATGATAGGGAACACCACTTGGGTGCGCATGCCTGCACTTCGCAGCGCCTGAGCGGCAACATCGGGGAAGAAGTACATATCGCTCGTCGTCGTGATCCCACTTAGAATCATTTCAGCAGCAGCTATTTCTGTGCCATCACGTACAAAATCAGGTGCCACCCATTTACCCTCGATGGGCCATATTTTCTCATTCAGCCAGCGATCAAGCGGCATGTCGTCGGCATATCCGCGAAGTAGGGTCATGGCTGCGTGACCATGTACGTTGACTAATCCGGGCATGAGCGCATGCCCCGGCAGTTCGATGTGCTCGACGTCTAAGATCTGTCGGGCCTTATCGCTGGCAACGAACTCGTGGATCAGACCGCCGCGAACTATCAGGCTCGTACCGGTGACAATCTGTTCCGGCCCCGCAACGGGAATAATCGCGTCTGCATGAAGGGCAAAATTTAACGATGTCATAGCTCAAAGGTTTCCAATTCAAAAGGGCCTTAGACGTAGCCTCAACCGGCTGAATTTGATAATATTTACAGCTTATCAATTGCAGAGTTTTGGCGGCATGCCCGTCGATAAAAAAAGATCATCGGATGTCAGATCAGCAGCAAGACGTAGCGCAAGACGTATACCCCATCAACATCGAAGACGAGCTTAAGCAATCCTACATGGATTACGCGATGAGCGTCATCGTTGGCCGCGCATTACCAGACGTGCGAGACGGGCTAAAGCCTGTACACCGCCGAGTTCTGTTTGCAATGAATGAGCTCAACAACGACTGGAATAAGGCTTACAAAAAGTCCGCTCGTGTCGTGGGTGACGTTATCGGTAAATACCATCCGCATGGTGACTCGGCGGTTTACGATACGATTGTGCGAATGGCGCAAACGTTCTCGCTCCGCTATCCACTCGTTGACGGTCAGGGTAATTTTGGCTCGATCGATGGTGATTCTGCGGCAGCGATGCGATACACCGAAATTCGCATGACCAAGTTGGCGCATTCGCTGCTTGCTGACCTCGAAAAAGAGACGGTTGATTTCGTTGAAAACTACGACGGAACGGAACACATTCCAACTGTCCTGCCTACGCGAGCGCCCAATCTACTGATCAATGGGTCGTCCGGCATTGCCGTGGGCATGGCGACCAATATCCCGCCGCACAATATGCGTGAAGTGGTCGCTGGTTGCATGGCTTTGCTCGAGAACCCCGAGCTAGAGGTTGATGACCTCATTCGTTACATACCTGGGCCAGATTTCCCAACGGCCGCTATTATCACCGGACGCGCCGGCATCATTCAGGCGTATCGAACAGGTCGAGGTCGCATCTACGTCAGAGCCAAAGCTGAAGTCATCACGGATGAATCGAAAGGCAAAGACACCATTATTATTCACGAGATTCCCTATCAGCTAAACAAGGCGCGCTTGCTTGAGCGGATTGCCGAGTTGGTGAAAGAGAAGAAGATCGAGGGCATTACCGAACTGCGCGATGAGTCGGATAAGGATGGCTTGCGCGTGGTGATCGAGCTTCGCCGCGGCGAGGTGGGTGATGTTGTTCTGAACAACCTGTATGCGCAGACGCAGTTGCAGGCAGTGATTGGTATCAACATGGTTGCCTTGGTCGATGGTCAGCCTAAGGTGCTAAACCTCAAAGAGATTATTGAGGCTTTCCTTCGCCACCGCCGAGAGGTGGTGACGCGAAGAACGTTATTCCTGCTGCGCAAAGCGAGAGAGCGCGGCCATGTTTTAGAAGGCTTGGCGGTTGCGCTCGCGAACATTGACGAGATTATCGAGCTTATTAAAACCTCTCCCACAGCGGCCGACGCGCGAGAGCGACTGGTTGCTGCGGCTTGGGCGCCCGGTGATGTCAGCGCAATGCTTGAGCGTGCGGGTGAAGCGGCCTGCCGCCCTGAGGATCTCGATGGCGACTTTGGTCTGATCGATGGCAAGTACCGTCTATCGCCAGCGCAAGCGCAGGCCATCCTCGACTTGCGACTGAATCGTCTAACCGGTCTAGAGCACGAGAAGCTGCTGCAAGAGTATGCAGACAAAGTCGCAGAGATCGCTGATTTGCTCGACATTCTTGGCGATCCTGATCGACTGCGTACTGTTATCCGCGAAGAGCTGCAAGAATTAGTGGCTGATTTTGGTGACGAGCGCCTTACTGAGATTACAGACTCAGCGCACGATTTGACCGTTGAAGACCTTATTACAGAAGAAGATCGTGTTGTCACAATTTCCCATCAAGGCTACGCAAAAACACAATCGCTGACCGACTATCAGGCTCAGCGACGCGGTGGTACGGGGCGCAGCGCGACGGCGGTCAAAGACGAGGATTTTGTCGAGCACCTACTGATTGCCAGTACCCATGCAACGGTTCTGTGTTTCTCAAATTTAGGTAAGGTTTACTGGTTGAAGGTATTCCACATTCCGCTCGCCAGTCGCAACGCGCGTGGACGTCCAATGGTCAACTTGCTCCCCTTGGACGAGAACGAGCGTATTACGTCTATTCTACCTATTGAAGGTTATGCTGAGGATCAGTTCATTTTCATGGCGACCGCCAACGGTACGGTGAAAAAGACCGCCGCAACGCAATTCGCGCGTCAGCGCAGCGTTGGACTACGAGCGATTGAACTTGACGAGGATGACGTGCTCATCGGGACCGCGATTACGGACGGTAACAGCGATATCATGTTGTTTTCTAGCGAGGGCAAAGCGACGCGCTTCAATGAGAACCAAGTCCGTGCCATGGGCAGAACCGCGCGCGGGGTCAGAGGGATAAATTTGGCCGCTGGTCACAAGCTCATCTCCCTGATCGTACCCAAAGAGGGGGGGCGAATCTTAACAGTGACGGAAAATGGTTACGGTAAGCGTACGGAGAATGCGGAGTTCCCAGCAAAAGGGCGCGGTGGTAAAGGCGTTATTGCCATGGCCACCTCCTCGCGAAATGGACCTTTGGTAGGTGCTGTTCAGGTCTGGGATGCCGACGAGATGATGCTTATCTCTAACCAAGGCACAGCGGTGCGCACCCGAGTTGAAGAAGTCAGCTTGCTGGGCCGCAACACGCAAGGCGTGCGAGTGATCCGCACGCGAGATGGAGAGGCTTTGGTCAGTGTCAGTCGAATCGTCGAAGACGATGGTGCGGAGGAGTCAGCGCAACCCGTCGTAACGGAAACCGTTGATGCCGAGGTCATTGAATCCTCAACCGCTGAATCTGTGGATGCTGACGACACATCTGGCGACGAAAGTTCTGAGACCCAAGACTGATGCGTGCACATAACTTTTGCGCAGGGCCGGCAGCGCTTCCTCTGGCCGTGTTAGAGCGCGCGCAGGCCGAACTCCTTAATTGGCAGGGCGCGGGAGCGTCCGTGATGGAATTGAGCCATCGAAGTGCCGAGTTTGTCGGCATCGCAGAACGAGCCGAAGCGACCCTCCGCCGGCTTATGAACATCAGCGATGATTACGCTGTCCTGTTTCAGCAGGGGGGCGCGTCGCAACAATTTGCGTCGGTGCCTCTGAATCTGAGTAGCCCAGACGATATTGTGGATCAGGTGGTAACGGGGCAGTGGTCGAAAAAAGCGTTGGCAGAAGGGCGTCGCCTTACTCAAGTCAACGTCGCTTCAAGCTCCGAGGCTTCAAATTTCACCACGATCGAAGCGCAGTCTGATTGGTCAGTGACCCCCAATGCTGCCTATCTGCACTACTGCCCCAACGAGACGATTGGCGGCCTTGAATTTAGCTTTGTGCCCGAGAGCAGTGCACCGCTGGTGGCAGATATGTCTTCGACTATTTTGTCTAGACCTATCGACATCACGCAGTTCGGTGTCATATACGCCGGCGCCCAGAAAAATATAGGACCCGCTGGTCTCTGTATCGTGATCGTAGATAGAGCGTTGCTCGGCCGCGCACGCGAAGACATGCCTGCGATGTTGAATTGGCAGACGGCGGCGGATAACGACTCAATGTACAACACCCCACCAACGTTCGGGATCTACCTATCAGGATTAGTCTTCGAATGGATCGAATCCTTGGGCGGCTTGAGTGTTATGTACGAACTTAACAAGCAAAAGGCGGAGACGCTTTATGGCTTAATCGACGCCAGTGACTTTTATGCTAACCCCGTCGACCCAGAGTTTAGATCCTTGATGAACGTCCCCTTTACACTGGCGGACGAAGCCCTGGATCAACTATTTTTATCGCAGGCTGAGGAAACGCAATTGTTGAACCTCAAGGGTCACCGATCCGTAGGAGGGATGCGCGCCAGTATTTATAACGCGGTGGAGCAACGCTCCGTTGATGCTTTGTGTGAGTTCATGAAACGTTTTGAAAAAGAGAATGGGTAGAGCGTTCGAAGATGGCCTCTGATGATCAGCTAGCACTAATTCGAGCGAATATTGATTCTATTGACCGGCAACTTCTCGAGTTGATAAACGCGAGGGCTGACTGCGCGCGTCGCGTCGCCGAAATAAAGTTAGCCGCCAGTCAAGGTGGCGATGCGCTGTTTTATCGGCCCGAGCGAGAGGCGCAAATTTTAAGGGCGATTCAGAAGAATAACCCAGGTCCGCTTCCTGCTGATCAAGCTGCACGAATTTTTCGTGAAATCATGTCCAGTTGCCTCGCCCTCGAGCGGCCGCTAACTGTTGGGTTTTTAGGTCCCGTTGGTACCTACTCTCAGGCAGCAGCACTCAAACATTTCGGTCAGTCAGCTATTTTAGAGCCTCAATCGACGATCCGAGATGTCTTCCGAATCGTCGAGGACAGGGCCTGTGATATGGCGGTTGTCCCGGTTGAGAACTCAACCGAGGGGATGGTGGGGCAAACCCTCGACTGCTTCCTTGAGTCTCCGTTACAGATTATTGGTGAGGTCGAATTGCCGGTTGTTCACCACCTGCTTGCAGCTGACTCGCAGTCGCTTGGGGAAATTACGGTCGTTTGTGGGCATGAGCAGGCCCTTGGTCAGTGCCGTGACTGGCTTGATGCGAATTTACCCGGTATCCCACGTGATGTTTGCCGAAGTAATGGAGAGGCTGCGCAGCGTGCAAAGAATGGACCAGGTATTGCTGCGATAGCAGGCGACTTAGCAGCAGAGACTTACGGTTTAGCGAAGCTAAACGAAGCGATTCAGGATATTGCACACAATACGACGCGCTTTTATGTCATTGGCCGCGAGACAGTGCCCGCAAGCGGTTTTGATAAAACCTCTATCCTGATTGCCAGCCGCAATCGGCCGGGGGCATTGCTTAATATCCTGCGTCCATTTGAGGAGCGCGGTATCAGCCTGACTCGGATTGACTCTCGCCCGTCAAAAACGGAAAAGTGGACTTACATGTTCTTTATTGAGTTTGAGGGGCACCTCTCTGACGAACTAGTAAAGGGCGTCATGGCGGCCCTCGAAGAAAACTCGATTCTTTTAAAACCGCTTGGCTCATATCCCAAAGCGCCTATCTGATGGCTGATTTTAACGTGCGAACCATAGCGTTGGTTGGCTTGGGGCTTATTTCTGGCTCACTCGCGCGTGCACTCAAATCAAGCGATTGGGATGGCAGGCTCATCGCCTGGGGTCCAAGAGAGCCCAGCCTTAAGCGCGGACTCGGACTGGGTGTGATCGATGATTACTCCCTGAACCTCAATGACATCATCGAACAGGCAGACTTGATTGTCATTGGCGCCCCGCCAATTGCAACGGCCGAGATGATCGCTACGTTAACGTCGCGTCTGATTGACTCTGGAAGGCGACCGATTATCACCGACCTAGCCAGTATCAAAGGCTATGTTGTCGATGCTGTGAAGGTGGATTATCCGATGTTTGTGCCGGGCCATCCTATTGCAGGTTCAGAGCACAGTGGTGTTGAACACGCAGATGAGGCGCTTTTTACGGGCCGCGAGATTATTCTCACGCCCTCAGCGATCACGGATCCCTCCGCTGTTGAGACAGTCACGGCGATGTGGGCGCTGACCGGTGCTTATATCCGACAGATGTCGGTAGAGGCTCACGATGCCATGTTGGCCGCGAGCTCGCATATGCCGCATATTGTTTCCTATGCACTCACCGGGGCGCTCGAGCGAGACGAAGCGGACCCAATGATTCATGGCGGTGGTGCTTTGCGTGATATGACTCGTATTGCCGGTTCCGACCCGTTGATGTGGACCGATATCGCTATTACCAATCGGGATGCTCTGCTGGAAGCAATTGATCAATTTGAAGCTGAGATAAAAATACTCAGGGCCATGGTCGATGCGCAAGACGCCGACGCGATGCGTGCCTATTTCGCGACCTGTCGAGCGCACCGCAGAGCACACGACAATATTCTTAATCCTTTACTTCAAGGTCCGAGAGAGGAGACGTCATGAAGTTTTTGGTCGAGCCCGGAGGCTCGCTAACGGGCACTGTCCGTGTTCCTGGCGATAAATCCATGTCCCATCGGACAGTCATGCTGGGTGCGCTTGCAGAGGGAACCACAGTGGCTACAGGTTTTTTAGAAGGTCAAGACGCACTGTGTACGGTTCAGGCTTTTCGCGATATGGGTGTTGTCATCCGGGGCCCCGAGAAAGGCAAGATCGAAATTGACGGTGTGGGGATGCACGGCTTGAATGCGCCCGCCGATGTGCTCGATATGGGAAATTCAGGTACCAGTATCCGTCTTTTGAGCGGGCTTTTAGCCGCACAATCATTTGATTCAATTATGACGGGCGATGTGTCATTGCAGAAGCGACCAATGGGGCGCGTAACCACGCCGCTTGCAGAGATGGGGGCGGTGATTGAAAGCAAGGAGGGCCGCCCTCCGCTGTACGTCAAGGGTAATAAGAGCCTCAAGGGTATTCACTACGAAATGCCCATGGCGAGTGCGCAGGTAAAGTCATGTATTTTATTGGCGGGGCTTTACGCTGATGGACGGACATCTGTGACCGAGCCTGCGCCAACACGGGATCACACAGAGAGGATGCTCCGGGGCTTTGGCTACGAAGTCGATTGTGAAAACGAAGTTATTAGTGTCCAGGGCGGTGGTGCTTTGAAGGCAACGACGCTAGATATTCCTGCAGACATCTCGTCAGCGGCTTTTTTCTTAGTAGCAGCCTCGATAGCAGCTGGTTCGGATCTCACTCTTGAGCACGTTGGAATGAATCCGACACGATCGGGTGTTATCACTATTTTGACGCTCATGGGGGCAGACATCGAAGTATTAAATGAACGAGAGGTCGGCGGTGAACCCGTTGCGGATCTTCGCGTTCGTTCAGCGCCACTGACAGGTATAGAGATCCCCGAGGACTTGGTGCCTCTTGCTATCGATGAATTCCCCATTCTTTTCATTGCGGCAGCATGTGCGACTGGAAAGACTACTTTGTCAGGGGCGGAGGAGCTCCGGGTCAAGGAGAGCGATCGCATTGCATCAATGGCCGAAGGTCTGAAAAGACTGGGCGTTGAAAACGAGGTGAGGCCAGACGGTATTATCATAACCGGTGGAGAAATGACCGGAGGTGAGGTCAATACGTTCCACGATCACCGTATCGCTATGTCTTTCTCGATTGCAGCACTGCGTGCAGCAGGTCCCATTCAAGTTAACGACTGCGATCACGTTGCGACATCATTTCCGGGCTTCGCGGCACTTGCGCGAGGCGCAGGATTGCGGATTTCAGAGGTATCTTGACCTGTGACTTCTGTGATCATCTGCGTAGACGGCCCAAGTGGGTCGGGCAAAGGCACCTTGTCACAACGGTTAGCAGCAGCATTGGGCTTTCATCTTCTGGATAGCGGTGCACTATATCGAGTAGTGGGTCACGCGGCATTGGTAAATGGCATCGATTGGGCCGATGAAGAGCGTGTCACTCGGATTGCGCGCGCACTAGATGTCTCGTTTCATAGCTCTGCGGACGGCGTGCGCGTCACCTGTGCAGGCAATGATGTGACCGAAGAAGTACGCAGTGTAAGAGGCGGTGAGGGCGCATCGGCTGTAGCTGCCATCCCCTCTGTTAGAGACGCCTTGCTGTCTCGCCAAAGGGAGCTTGCTTGTCCCCCTGGATTGATCGCAGATGGTCGCGATATGGGGACTGTTGTTTTCCCTGAGGCTTCACTGAAGATTTTCCTTGAGGCTTCAGCCATGGCCCGCGCTCAAAGGCGACAAAGTCAGTTGCAGCGACAGGGTGAGGATGTTAGTCTGCCGCGCCTTTTGGAGGCCATAGAGGCTCGCGACCTGCGGGATAGGACCCGCGCTGTGTCGCCACTCGTGCCGGCAGAGGACGCGGTGGTTGTCGATAGTACGACCATGTCAGCGGACGATGTGTTTGCACATGTGATGTCTCTCGTTGCTCAAAAAGGGCTAGTGCACTCAGGCGGTTGAAGGACTTACCCCTCGACTTAGTGCGTTTTTAATCGACCCAGCCGGGTAAGAAGGTTGGTGCTGCGTTGTTGGCAGCGATACTGCAGGTATATTCAATGAGCGAATCATTCGCCGAGTTATTCGAAGAAAGTTTAAAAACCGTAGACATGGAGCCCGGGTCAATTGTTACGGGCGTCGTTATCGATATCGATAACGAGTGGGTAACTGTCCACGCAGGTCTTAAATCCGAGGGTGTCATTCCTCGTGATCAATTCACCAATGCCAGCGGCGAGTGCACCCTAAACGTCGGTGACGAAGTTCAAGTTGCACTAGAAACTGTTGAAGACGGGTTTGGCGAGACCAAGCTGTCGCGCGAAAAAGCGAAACGGGCTGAGGCCTGGAAGACGCTCGAAGCAGCACATGTTGCTCAAGAAGTGGTCATTGGTGTCATCAACGGTAAGGTCAAAGGCGGCTTCACGGTCGATGTTGACTCTATCCGTGCCTTCCTACCGGGTTCATTGATCGACGTAAGGCCGATCCGCGAAACTGCACACCTCGAAGGCAAAGAACTTGAATTCAAAGTGATCAAGCTCGATCAGAAGCGCAACAACGTTGTGGTTTCTCGTCGTGCGGTCATGGAAGCGGCCAACAGCGTTGAGCGCGACGAGTTGCTGCAAAACCTCCAAGAAGGTCAGAGCGTCAAGGGCGTGGTCAAGAACCTCACTGATTACGGTGCGTTCGTTGATCTCGGTGGTGTTGACGGTCTACTTCATATCACGGACATGGCTTGGAAGCGCATCAAGCATCCAAGCGAAGTGGTTGAAGTGGGACAAGAAATGGATGTCAAAGTCCTCAAATTTGATCGTGAGCGCAACCGCGTATCCTTGGGGCTGAAGCAGCTCGGCGAAGATCCGTGGGTAGAAATCACTAACCGTTACCCGGAAGGTAGTCGTGTCAACGCGCGCATTACCAACCTCACTGATTACGGCTGCTTCGCGGAGATCGAAGAAGGCGTCGAGGGTCTGGTTCACGTCTCAGAGATGGATTGGACTAACAAGAATGTGCACCCATCGAAGATCGTTAATTTGGGTGATGAACTTGAAGTCATGGTCCTCGATATTGATCAGGAGCGTCGTCGTATCTCGCTAGGCATCAAACAGTGCCAGCAGAATCCATGGGACGCATTTGGGTCGCAGCACGCTACAGGCGACAAAATTTCTGGTTCGATCAAATCGATCACCGACTTCGGTATCTTCATTGGTCTAGCGGGCAATATCGATGGTCTTGTTCACCTCAGCGACATCAGTTGGAACGAGACTGGCGAAGAGGCGGTTCGCAACTACAAGAAAGGCGACGAGATCGAAACGGTTATCCTCAGCATTGATCCAGAGCGCGAGCGCATTTCACTTGGTATCAAACAGCTTGAGGAGGACTCGTTCTCGATCTACTTGGGTGACGCCGACAAGGGTAGCATCGTCACTGGTGAGGTAACCGAAGTCGACGCTAAAGGTGCCGTTGTTAAGCTGAACGAGGAAGTTGATGGCTACCTCAAGGTAGCGGACCTTAGCCGTGACCGCGTAGAAGATGCCCGTTCCGTCTTGAATGTTGGCGACAAAGTTGAAGCCAAAATCGTCAATATTGATCGTAAGAGCCGTTCTATAGGCCTCTCAATCAAAGCCAAAGACATGGATGACGAGAAGGAAGCAGTGCAGTCACTCAAAGACCAAGACAGTGCCGCTTCGCCTGGTACCATCGGCGATCTGATCAAGGCGCAAATGGATAGTCAGTAAGTTAGTGCGTTTGGCGTAACCTACTGAAAAAGCCGGCATTGCCGGCTTTTTTTTCGTTATTCTCGTCTCTGAATTATTGCCTCGTTAAGCACTACGAAACTACTGACTTCGAGTATGCGTTATTTGATGCTCTGCACCGCGATCGGTGTTGCAGCACCTCTCAAGGCTCAGGATCTCAACGTAAACCTGTTTACACACCTTGAGTTCGACAACTCCGATGCTGCAGAAGTTTCTAGAGCAACTCTGAAAGGCGTGCAGTAGTTTTTGCCCTTGTATGCCTGCGCAATGGTGTGGACAATAGACGCGGGAGCGAAGGAACATGACACGAAGCGAACTAATCGACTTAATGGCCTCACAACAAAGCCAGCTGACAACCAAAGATGTTGAACTTGCGGTGAAGCTTATGATTGATCATATGGCTGAATTGCTCTCCTCGGGTGAGCGTATTGAGATTCGTGGCTTCGGCAGCTTTTCTCTCCATTATCGCGAGCCGCGTAAAGGGCGTAATCCAAAAACCGGCGACACGGTAGAGCTTGAGGGTAAGCACGTTCCTCACTTCAAACCAGGTAAAGAGCTGCGGGAGCGGGTAAACCGCTCAATCAAGGCGGTATTTTAATGCTGGGCTGGCTTCGTGCCGTTTTTACTTTTAGTCTTGTAGCCGCGTCCATTTTCACAGGCGCTGTGTTTGCTGCACAGAATTCCTCGCAAGTACCACTATCTTTGTTCGTAGTTACACTTCCTGAGCAGACGATGGCAGTTTGGCTCCTGCTGTTTTTGGTCGCCGGCCTTGCTGCGGGAAGTCTTATCAGTACGGTTGTTGTCTTGCGCCAGCGTGCTGGTTTAGCTGCGCTGAAAAGAGAAAACATACGGATGAAGCAACGGATGGATCGGCTGTCGGCTAATGGCTGAGCCAAACACGCTCCTGCTTGCAATGCTGTTCCTTGCCGTTGCCGCCGGCTGGGTGCTTGGACGTGGCGCGTCAGGTCGAGATGATGAGCTCGATCAAACACCACCATCACAATACTACTTGGGATTGAATTTTCTTCTCGATGGGGAGCAGGAATCAGCACTTAAAGCTTTTAGTGAGGCGCTGGCAGTAAATGCCGAAACCTTCGAAACCCATATCACGTTCGGCAGTTTATTGAGAAAGCGGGGGGAGGTTGACAACGCCATTAAGATCCACCAATCGCTGTTGTCGCGAACCAAGCTTCCCGACACGCAAAAGAATCAGGCTCATCTTGAGCTCTCGAAAGATTTTATTGCCGCCGGACTGTTGGATCGTGCTGAACAATTATTAAAGGATCTTATCGAGCTTTCTGAAGAGCATGAAGCTGATGCAAAGGCGCTGCTATTAGAAGTCTTCGAAGCAAGCCGCGATTGGGCACAAGCACGAGTTCTCGCAGAATCGCAGCTGAAATCAATTTTTGCCGCGACGGTTACACCTGCCTCAAAAGCCAAGGCGGATAAGATAAGGTCGCGGCTTTGCAACTATTGTTGCGAGGCTGCAGAAGATGAGGAAGCGAAGAAAGCTTGGGCGTCGGCTCGCAGTGAGGCTGCTGAGGGGTTGCGGTGGGACGAAAGCAGCATCTGGCCTCACCTGATCATGGCAAGAATTGATGTGGAGGAGAAAGCCACGCAGCAGGCGTTTGATCGATTGATGTCTGCAGCTAAGGTCGCCCCAACCCGTCTTCCTGAGTTCATACAGCTACTTCGCGAGATCTGTGATGTTCTGGATTGCCGAAATAGGTTGGTCTCGCTGATTTCAGAGTCGCTCGAGACTCGCGAGGACCCTCAGCTTAGAGCCCTGCTCGCTGAGGAGTATCTATCCGAGGGTAACGAGGCGGCAGCGCTCGAGATCATTGTGCGCGGACTTGAGGTTAAGCCCACATCGGCGTTGTTAGAAAAGGCGCTTGAGCTAATGAGCGAACAGGTGAATTGCCCTGAGGTGGTAGACGCCGCTCATAAACTGTCGATGAAGCAGTCGACGTATCTATGTGGTGTTTGCGGATTCCATGGTCCCAGCTTTTACTGGCAATGTCCCGGTTGCAAAAATTGGGATACGCTTTACCGTCCGGTCCGCTAAACACTGTCTAAGAGACTCTTATGCGAAGCCCTATTATCGTCGCGCTCGACTATCCGACACTTGAACAAGCACTTGCCTGCGCGCGGCAACTAGACCCATCGGTGGTTCGCGTAAAGGTGGGCAAGCATCTTTTCACAAGTGTTGGACCCGCTGTATTGTCTGCGCTTCACGATGAAGGGTTCGAGGTTTTTTTGGACCTTAAATTCCATGACATTCCGAATACGGTGGCCGGAGCCGTCAGTGCGGCTGCCGATCTTGGGGTGTGGATGGTCAATGTGCACGCCTCGGGCGGCAGAAGGATGATGGAGGCCGCAGCAAATGCTGTGGCTAAGCGTGGCGATAAGACGCAATTAATTGCTGTTACGGTGCTTACGAGCATGGATCAACATGACCTGTCCGAGCTTGGTATCGTAGAGAGTCCCGCTGATCGAGTCATGAGGCTTGCCAAACTGGCACAGTCCAGTGGTATGGGCGGTGTTGTCTGCTCAGCTCAGGAGGCCCCGGTTCTTAGACGCCAGTTCGGTCATAATTTCTCATTGGTAACGCCGGGTATTCGACTACCTGAGGACGATGCAGGAGACCAACGGCGGGTGGTAACGCCCTGGGACGCTATCAATGGTGGCTCAACGCATCTGGTGATGGGCCGTTCTATTACCGGGGCTTCATCGCCTAGGGCCGTGGTTGATCAGATCTTGACCCGACTCGAATCATCAAATTAATCCAAGTGCCATCGGCTTCGCCCTCCGATCTCCTGGTGATGCACAGATAAGCTGTAGTTTCCTTGTCACTCATTCGAGTTTTTAATTACAAGGAAAATAACTATGCCTACAAACATTATTAACATCGACCCGTTATGTTATTCCCAGAGGCTGCAAAAGCGGTCCTCGCGTTACTGGGTAGGGCTTTTACTCGCCACACTACTCAGCTTTTTTATCGTTGACGCCGTGTCTGCTGCTGACACGGTTAATATAAACACTGCAGACGTTGCTACGCTGGCCGCAGAGCTGTCAGGCGTGCGGTCAAAGTTGGCTCGAAGGATCGTGGACTTTCGCGAGCGCCACGGTGATTTTGAGACAGTAGAGGCGCTCAAAGATGTGCAGGGTGTTGGGGAGGCTTTAATTCTCAAAAATGCGGGCAAAATTGTTCTGGAGTAGTTCGTCGCGTTCACCCTCAAGTACTTTTTGGAGGATTCCCTCGTTTAGTTGCCATTGAAGCGGATAGCGTGATCCAAACAACCATCTTGTCGCACTCATTCCGAGTGCTCGTAGCGCCCTAGGACTGAAAGCTGTTAGCATGGGGCGGTCTAAAAGGGGCGCTTTTTCATGGATTACGACGTTTTCAATGGAGATGCTGATGGCATTTGTGCACTCATTCAATTGAGACATGCTGAGCCCAGACCCGATGCTGTGCTGATTACCGGCGTGAAGCGTGATATCCAGCTGCTCGAGCGTATTCCCTCTAAGGATGTTGGGCGGATTGCCGCACTCGATATATCTTTCGATAAGAATCGGGATCAAGTCATTCGACTGCTTCAAGACGGCGCAGACGTCTTTTTTTGCGACCACCATTTCGCGGGAGAAATTCCCGAAGATAGTGGGTTGGAAGCGCTGATTAGTCCCGCTCCTGAGGTTTGTACAAGTGCGCTGATTAGCGGGCGTTTACGTGGACGCTATGCTGAATGGGCTTCGGTTGGCGCATTTGGTGACAATCTCGATGCGACAGCTGATAAATTGATCGCCAATCTTGAGCATTTAGTCGACCGCCATGCGCTCCGTCAGCTGGGTATTTGTGTTAACTACAATGCGTACGGGGCGAGTCTCGAAGATCTTCATTTTGCGCCCGCAGAGTTGTATCAGCGAATGGCTCGGTTTAAGTCGCCATCAGACCTCATTAAAGAAGACGGCAAGTTGTTTGAGACATTAACAGAAGCCTATCGAGAGGATATGCACTCTGCGAACACCGCCCCCCGCGCGGTGGAAGACGAAGACATTGCTGTTATCTCACTACCCGACGCAGCCTGGGCACGCAGGGTTAGTGGCGTTTACGGTAATGACTTGGCAAATCAATCACCGGATCGCGCTCACGCGGTCCTCACGGAAATTGACGGCGGGTATCTGGTTAGTGTGCGTGCACCGCTCAGCAATCGCTCAGGTGCTGATGAGGTCTGCCGCCAGTTCGAAACCGGTGGCGGTCGTGCGGCCGCCGCGGGTATTAACAAGTTACGCCATGCGGAGTTGGGGCGCTTTATTGATGCGCTTCGCGCGCAGTGGGCTTAGGTATTTAAGGTCTTTCACCAGCGGGAGATTTCGCTCTCCAGTTGATGAAGGAGCTCAAGGGCCGTTTTCTTTGATCCGAGGTCGTTATCTTGTGGCTGCTTTTTTAATCGGTAACCATCAAACAGGCTAACCAGGTTATCGATTACGCTGCTGTCGAAGGGTTTGTTGCGTAAAACTAAGGTTCTTGCGGAATGTTCCAGCGTGCCGTAAAAGACGTCGCGCATCTGCCATACGGGCGTGGAGGCTGCCAGCTCTGCTGATGCAATGCCCCGTTGCATGATGAGATCAAAAACCCTTACATACTCTCGTATCTGCGGCAACTGCCTGCCTGGTTCACCGTGGCGTTGACGAGCGCGGGACGTGATCTCAACAATCTTGAAGTCGTCAATCAGGGAATTTAGGTGATAGCTTGCTAGTTCCGTGAGTTGTTGACCCACCGGTGCATCGAGTGTGACCGCCGATTTGGCGCCTTTTGTAAGCTCGCGCCAAAATCGGTCAACTACAGCTTCTAGCAGTTCATGTTTATTTTTGTAGTAGAGGTAAACCGTGCCCTCGGCTACATCGGCTTTTTTTGCAATCGCGGCCATTCGCGCACCGTCGACACCAGATTCGCTGAAGAGCGAGGCAGCGGCCTCAAGAATAGCCTCTTCTCGGGCTTCAAGTCGTTGTCGCTGGGTATCGCCCAAAGCGCTTTCCTCTTCAGTTAGTGGCTGCCCTTAGACGCGAGGTGATCGCCACCCTCTAATTACTTGCCGTTAATTTTAATACCACCTATAGTCAATGAGTATGCCTCATTAATTATGAGGCGCAATCATTTTTACGGGAGGCTACGATTGTAGTGGCAAACAAAACGATCAAAATTGGCGGTGCAACGGGGTTCTGGGGTGAGACCGATATGGCCATGGCGCAGTTTCTTCGCGAGGAGGACCTGGATTACATTGTCTTCGATTACCTGGCTGAAATTACAATGTCGATCATGGCCCGAGCGCGGGCGTCGGACCCAAAGCTGGGTTACGCGACAGACTTTGTCTCCACCATTGTAAAACCCAACCTTAAACGCATCTCCGGTTCGGGAATCAAGTTGATAAGTAACGCCGGAGGGGTCAATCCAGAAGCCTGCGGTGAGGCGTTGAGAGCTGTTATTACGGAGGCTGGCCTTGATCTCAAGGTTGTCGTGATCACAGGTGACGATTTGATTAACGATCTCGATCGAGTTGAGGCAATGAATACCTCCGAGATGTTCTCTGGAGACGCATTCCCACCCAAAGAAAAGATAGCAAGTGCCAATGCCTATATCGGTGCCTTCCCTATCGCCGCAGCGCTCGCTGCAGGCGCTGATATTGTCGTTACCGGGCGTTGTGTTGACAGCGCGGTGACGCTGGGCGCGTGTATTCACGAGTTTGGCTGGTCAGCTGATGAGCTTGATAAGTTGGCGGCAGGTTCAGCTGTTGGGCACCTCATTGAATGCGGGCCCCAGGCAACGGGCGGCAATTTCACCGATTGGGAGCAAGTGGCGGATTCCTTGTACGACGTCGGCTACCCGATTGCTGAGGTCTGGGAAGACGGTGCCGCCGATATTTACAAGCCGGCAAATACAGGTGGCTTGGTTAATCGAGGGACAGTCGCCGAGCAGTTGCTGTATGAAATCGGTGACCCTGCAGCCTACGTTTTACCAGACGTTATTTGTGACTTTACCCAAATCGAGCTTGAGCAAATTGAGCAGGATCGGGTTCGCATGACTAATGCACACGGGCGAGGGGTTCCAGCAGCTTACAAGACGAGCATGACTTGGGCGGATGGTTGGCGGGCAGGGTCGACGTTTTGGTATATCGGCCGTCGTGCTGCTGATAAAGCTCGTATTTTTGCAGACGAGGCAGTGACGCGAACACGAAGAAAATTAGAGGCTATGGGTGCTCCCGATTTTGATGAGGTCGCCATCGATATTTTCGGCGAGGAAAACTTCTGGGGCGATCACGCTGCAGTCTCCAATTCTCGCGAGGTAGCGCTAAAAGTTGCTTGTAAGCACCAAGATGCGCGTGCCGTCGGCCTCTTGCTCCGTGAAATGACTGGCTGTGCCCTGGGCGCACCAGCGGGAATGGCTTTTTTCGCGGGGGCACGTGCTAAGCCCTCACCGGTTATTCGCTTGTTCTCTGTACTGGTCGAAAAATCAGCGCTGTCGATTAAACTCATCGATAGCGACGGATCGACGGAGTTCATACCACCGGCGACAACCACGGAAATTTTGCCAGCTAAGATCGTGCCGATTCCTGGCGCAGAGGCAATAGACACCTTAGTTGAGGTGCCATTAGAAACACTGGCTTGGGGTCGCTCGGGTGATAAGGGAGACAAGGCGAACATTGGAATCATCGCCAGGAAGGCTGAGTACCTGCCTTGGATAGCCAAGGTGTTGACCACTGACTATGTGGGTGATCGCTTCGCACACTTCATGACAACGCCCGCCATTGACCGTTTTTATATGCCAGGGTTGCCGGCGTTGAACTTTCTGTTGCACAACGCGCTCGGTGGGGGCGGTATTGCAAGTTTGAGAAACGACCCTCAGGCCAAAGCCTATGCTCAAGTTCTCCTGGATACCCCCATCGCCATTCCCCAACACTTACTGGAGGCCTGAGATGACAATTTTGACCTCAACTGTTCAGCCATCGAGCGACAGTTTTAAAGAAAATCGAGCGAGTATGTTTGAGCTCATTGAGCACTGGCGTGGACTCGAGCAGCGCACCATTGATGCGTCAAACAAGCGGCTAAAAACTTTTAAGGCACGTGGCCAGCTATCACCGCGCGAGCGTCTAGAGCGGCTTCTTGATCCCGGCATGCCGTTTTTACAGATGCATTCCATGGCGAACTACTGTGTGGAGAATCCAGATCGTGAGACTAGTGTTCCCGGCGCTTCCGTCATTGTGGGCGTTGGCTTTGTCGAGGGAGTGCGCTGCATGATTTGGGTGGATGACTCGGGGATTTCTGCGGGCGCAGCCACTGAGTCTACGGGCTTTGTATCGACCTCGATTCTAGAGATGTGCATGCGCCAAAAGCTGCCCGTCATCCACCTTGTGGAGTCTGCGGGCGCTAACTTACTCAAGTATAAAGTCGAGCTGTGGTCGCGGTTCGGCAACGTCTTTCGAGATTTAGCACGTTTGTCCGCTGCGGGTATACCTACCATGGTAGTTCTGCACGGTGGGTCAACCGCTGGTGGTGCCTATATGCCTGGTATGTCTGACTACGTCATTGGCGTCAAAGAAAACGGCATGGCAGCACTTGGTGGGGCAGCGCTGGTGAAGGCAGCCACGGGCGAGGAGGCGAACGACCGCGTGTTAGGCGGTAGCGAAATGCACGCCAGTGTCACCGGTGTTGTGGAATACCTAGTTGAGGATGACGCGCACGGGATTCTTAAAGCGCGCGAAGTCATGAAAAGTATCGATTGGAATAAACGCGTTACCACCGTAGTACGTCGCCCTTACGAGCCACCCCGATACCCAGCGGAGGAGCTAGCAGGTGCCATCCCCGTTGATCCGAAGGTGCCCTACGATTTTCGAGAGGTGTTGGCGCGTATAGTCGATGACTCGTCGATTGAAGAGTTCAAGTCGCGTTACGGGGTATCCACCGTCTGCGGTTATGCGTCTATCACGGGGATTAGCTTCGGTTTTATCGGTAATAACGGCCCCATCGACCCAAACGGTGCCACCAAGGCAGCGCAGTTCATTCAGCTCTGCGACGCCGCAGATATGCCAATACTGTTCTTCAACAACACGACCGGCTACATGGTGGGGACAGAATATGAGCAGGCTGGGATGATCAAGCACGGTGCGAAAATGATCCAAGCTGTATCCAACGCCCGTGTACCAAAAATCTCGCTCTACATCGGCGCAAGCTTCGGTGCGGGTAACTACGGCATGTGTGGTTGGTCTTATCAGCCTGATTTTCTTTTTGCATGGCCCAATGCACGTACTGGTGTGATGGCGGGTCAGAGTGCCGCAGACACCATGTCAGAGGTGGCGCGAGTCGGTGCCGCTCGAAAGGGGCAAGACATTCCAGAAGAGGTCTTGGAACAGCAAGCGGCAACGATTCGAGCGCACTTTGATGCGCAGGAAGATGCCTTCTTTACGTCGGGACGCGTGCTCGATCACGGCATTATCGATCCACGGGATACTCGGAAAGTGTTGGCGTTCTGTCTCGAGACCGTTCTCGAGAGCCGCTTGCGAGAAACACGAGCCAACGCCTTTGGCGTGGCAAGGATGTAAGTATGGCGACCTTACCTGAAACAAAAACACTGGCACTTGATCTCGAGCAAGGGTGGCTCACTGTTTGGTTCAACCAGCCTGAGCGACGTAATCCACTGACTGATGATGCCGTCGAGGACCTTGCTGTTGTCATAGAAGCCATTGCCCCACAACGGGATATCCGTGGCATGACCATTCGAGGAAAAGGCGGATTCTTCTGTGCTGGTGGCGATCTCAAGGGTTTTAAAGCGATGGCCACCGGTGAAACAGAAGCATCGATGCGCATGAGTCGTCGTATTGGTGACGTCCTCGCTGATCTGAATGCCTTGCCGCAAGTCACTGTTGCTGTGATCGAAGGCGCAGCAATGGCAGGTGGTCTTGGCGTCGCTTGTTGCTGCGATGTAACCATTGGCATGAAAGACGCAAAGTTCGGATTCTCAGAGACGCGAATTGGTATTACGCCAGCTCAGATTGCGCGATATGTGCTTCAAAAATGCGGTTACTCGACCGGACGAAGGCTCATGCTAACTGCAGCAAGGTTTGTTGGTGAGGAGGCGGGTAAGTTGGGTGTCCTCGACTTTGTTGCGGATACAGCCGAGGATCTTTCGTTCATTGAGAAACGGGTAAAGCAAGATGTTCTTGAGTGCGCGCCAGGCGCTGTTGCGGCCTGCAAAGCATTGGTTATCGGCATGCCCGGCACGCCGGATCAGGAAAAAGTTGAGTTTGCTGCACAGAATTTCAGCGGTTGCTTACAGGGTGATGAGGGTAAAGAAGGTGTTGCCTCTTTCCTCGAAAAACGAAAACCCAACTGGCATACGGAGATTTAAGGAATGAAAGCATTAACCACATTACTCGTAGCCAACCGTGGCGAAATCGCCGTCCGAGTCATGCGCACAGCCAAGGCGATGGGTATGAAAACCGTAGCGGTGTACTCAGAAGCCGATGCGGATGCACAGCACGTGCGGGAGGCTGATCAATCAATCTGTATAGGGCCCGCACCGGTTGCTGAGTCTTATCTTCAGGTGGACGCAATCCTTGAAGCGGCGGCTCAAACAGGCGCTGATTGTATCCATCCTGGTTATGGCTTCCTGTCAGAGAACCAAGCCTTTGCATCTGCGTGTGAAGCACGCGGTATCGAGTTTATCGGTCCCCCCAACGCTGCGATTGAGGTGATGGGTGATAAGGCGCGAGCAAAACGCGCAATGATAGAAGCCGGTGTTCCTTGTGTGCCGGGTTACCAAGGTGATGATCAATCGATCGAGACCCTTGTTACAGAAGCAACGGTGATCGGCATGCCCGTGATGGTGAAAGCGGCGGCCGGTGGTGGCGGTCGTGGCATGCGACTTGTTAATGACTCCAGTGAGCTTGAATCCGCAATTAACCTCGCACAATCAGAAGCTAAAAACGCTTTTGGGTCTAGCGAATTGATCATTGAAAAAGCCGTAATTCGGCCGCGTCACGTCGAGATACAGGTATTCGCTGATAAAGCGGGAAACACCGTTTATCTCGGTGAGCGTGATTGCTCCATCCAGCGCCGTCATCAAAAGGTGGTTGAGGAAGCGCCTTGCCCCGTCATGACACCAGAGCTTAGAGAGGCAATGGGCCGTGCTGCCGTTGATGCGGCTAAAGCCGTCGATTACGTGGGCGCGGGCACGGTTGAATTTTTGCTCGATGAGGCCGGCGAGTTTTATTTCTTAGAGATGAATACCCGTCTCCAAGTTGAGCATCCTGTGACCGAGATGGTAACGGGTTATGACTTAGTTGAATGGCAGATTCGCATTGCGCGCGGGGAGACGCTTCCAGCACAGCAAGAGGATATTGAGCTTTTCGGCCACGCAATCGAAGTCCGCCTCTATGCTGAGGATCCCGCCGCCGGCTTCTTGCCTAGCACGGGTGATATCAAACTTTTCACCCAGCCTGCTGGTGACGGGGTTCGTGTCGATGCGGGTGTTGAGACGGGTGATGAAGTTACTCCGTTCTACGATGCTATGGTTGCGAAAATCATCACCTACGGTGAGACACGTGAAGACGCGCGCATGAAAATGCGCTCTGCCCTGCAAAACACGGCGTTATTTGGCCCTGAAAATAATCGCGATTTCCTGATTGATGTTATGGATAAAGATGAGTTCATAGCGGGGCACGCAACCACTGCGTTTATTGGAGATAACTACGGTGAGTCCTTCAAGCCTAGAGCGATTGGCTCAGCTGACTTGGCAGTTGCAGCGGCTGCTCAGCATGTTGTCGCTATGGAGAGGCACCACAGCCAAGCTGCTTCCGTGAATGAGGAGCTTCTTGACTGGGTGTCGATGGGCAGAGTCACTGACAGAAAATGTTATGAGCTTAACGACGAAGCTCATGAGGTCACCTTGGTACCGCTGAGTATGGGTGAGTACGAGATTGCTGTGGGAGAGGAGACCCATCACGTTGTCGTGCGTGACATGGGTAAGAATGATCTTACGGCCGAGGTAGATGGCCTGGCGCAGCACTACTACTACTTCAGCCAAGCGCCAGCCTCGCTATTTCTTGCATCGAGTGATCGGTCAGTTCTACTAACGGATAGCACTCGTATTCCGCCTGAGGCGGAAGATGCTGCGGGCGGCGGAACCATTGTGGCACCGATGCACGGTCAGCTGCTTTCTATCGATGTTGAGTCGGACGCAAGTGTTACTAAGGGTCAGCGCATAGCTGTACTCGAGGCGATGAAAATGCAGCACGAGTTGACCGCTCCAGGTAACGGCACCGTGGTCGATATTACTGCCGTCGCTGGCAAGCAGATCGGTGCCGGGGATTTGATCATGGTGTTAGAACTAGAGGAGTGAGCATGTCCTTAACCGAGACATTTGATATCGAGTTCCCGCTGTTTGCTTTCAGTCACTGCCGTGATGTGGTCGCGGCGGTGTCTCGTAATGGTGGTTTTGGTGTTTTGGGGGCCGTTGAGCTCACGCCAGAGGAACTCAGGGTAGAACTTGACTGGATAACCGCTCATACGAATGGCCGACCTTTTGGACTCGATCTGATCGTCCCTAATAAAGTTGAAGGACGAGGGGAGCAGGTAACTGATGAGGCAATGATCGCGCGTATCCCCGCCGAGCACCGGGAGTTTGCCGCTTCGGTACTGGACGCTCGGGGAATTGATACCAGTGACCTTGACGAGCGTCGTAAAGGCCAGCTGACGTTTCACCATAACGTGAGCGGTGATAAAACGGATGCGATGCTGGCAGTTGCCGCGGAGTACCCCATTGCGCTGTTGGTGAATGCGCTGGGTGTTCCACCGCCTGAAATGTTCGAATTCGCGCGGCGCCATAACATTAAAGTCGGCGCGTTGGTGGGGACAGTAAACCACGCCTTGAATCAGGCCCGCGCTGGTGTTGATGTGTTGATTGCTGCGGGTGGCGAGGCAGGCGGTCACTGCGGTGCTGTGAGCACAATGGTGCTTATTCCCGAGGTGTGTCGGGCGCTTCGAAAGCACGATATGGATGTGCCGGTGTTGGCTGCGGGTGGCATTGCAACAGGTGAACAGATGGCGGCTGCAATGGCGATGGGCGCGGAAGGCGCCTGGTGTGGCAGTGTTTGGTTGACCACTGTCGAGGCGGAAACAACGCCGATAGTGAAAGCGAAGATGTTGCAAGCGACGGCGAGCGATACTGTGCGTGCCAAATCGCGAACGGGTAAACCGTCTCGACAGCTACGATCGGGCTGGACTGACGCCTGGGAGGGGGCCAACGCACCTGTGCCGTTGCCCATGCCGCTGCAAGGTTTGGTATCGGAACCAGCGCTGAAGAAGGTCGACGCGGCCGCCGCGGCGGGGCACGTGGGTGCAGAGTTGCTGGCAACCTATTGGGTTGGGCAGGCGGTCGGTCTTATGAATGAAGAGCGCTCTGTCGCAGATGTCATGATGGAGTTTAGAACCGAATATTTAGAGGCCTTTCAACGCGTTGAGGGATTCTTAGAGGGAGTGGCTAAGTAATGCAACAGGCAACGGACTTTCGTGAGGAAAGCCTCACACTCAAGGCGTTAATCAAAGATCTTGATGATGCGGCCTTTGAAGCCGTGACTCAGTTTAAGGGTTGGACCATTAACGATGTATTCCGTCATCTTCATTTTTGGAATAAAGCTGTGATGGTAGCGAGCCAAGGGGAAGAGGCTTTCGGTGGGTTCTTCAAAGGCGTTGGTGCCCATATGGCTAAAGGTGGCTCGCTGCCCGAGTACGAAAAGCAGTATCTAGAGGGGCTGAGCGGTGGCGCACTTCGGTCCGCATGGTCTGATTTGGTCGATGAGACAGCGGAGGCTTACGCCGCGATGGATCCAAGCGCCCGGGTGCCGTGGGCCGGCCCTAGCATGAGCGCGCGATCTTCCATTTCGGCACGGCAGATGGAGACCTGGGCCCACGGGCAAGAGGTTTTCGATGCGCTCGGTACAGAACGAGAAGAGCACGATCGAATCCGAAATATTGTCGTCTTGGGCATAAATACGTTTGGTTGGACATTCAAGGTTCGAAACGAGGCGCCTCCCGAGCCCATGCCTTACGTCGAGCTAATTGCACCGAGCGGTGAGCTTTGGACCTATGGAGATCCCCAAGAGGACAACCTTATTCGAGGAGATGCAGTCGATTTTGCTAGGGTTGTCACACAGACACGCAATGTTGCCGATACGGCTTTGACGGTAATTGGTGACCCCGCTGAACTATGGATGTCCAAGGCCCAATGTTTTGCGGGCGCTGCAAATCCGCCACCAGCAAAGGGCTCGCGTTTCAAAGTAGCCTAAACAAACTTGAAAACAGTCGTACTTCAGTCAGCACCCTTAAAGCGCCCCGCTTGGGTTGTTGAGTGTATAGCAGGTGTTGCGCAGTGGGCGGAGAACAATCGTTTTGACTACGTCTGCTACGGTGATGAGTTCTTCGACATATTACCTGCTTGGTATCGTCAAAAGCTCGAGGGTAAGGGGCCTATACTCGCTGATCTTGCGCGTTTGATTCATGCGAGAGCAGCATTGCAGGAGGGTTATGAGGCCGTTATCTGGTGCGATTCAGACACGCTTATCATCGATCCTATATGGCAGCCAGCACCACCTTCTCACAGCATCTTTGGCCACGAACTATGGCTGCAACGCGACAAAGCGGGGCGTTTGGAAATCCGCCGGCAACCGCACAATGCCTATTTAATGTTTACAGCAACCACGCCTGTGCTCGACTTCTTGATTCATACAGTCCAGTCAATTATCTATCGCGCGGATCCCGCGCACATCGCGCCGCAAATGGTGGGCCCAAAACTTCTCAAAGCCCTCAATACCTTTGCAGACTTTGATTTGGAATACGCTGCAGGTGCTATGAGCCCCTTGCTTTTGGAGGCTCTCGTTTCAGATCAAAATGAGATCACCACTTACTTTAAGAGAGCTCAAATATCCCCTCCCAAAATCATGAATCTTTGCGCGAGTCTCGTGGGTTCCTACGACTTAGATACTGAAAAAATCCGCGCAGCAGTTAACTTGGCGTTATGTTGATGTCTATTGGGTGGGTCAGTTTATATACTCACAAGCGCATGAAGAACGGCAAGAAAGATAAAACGACGGAAAGAGAAAGAACAGAGAGAGCCCTTATGCCGGCAACTGAAAAAAGCTCGCTAGTCACTTTGCAGGTTGATACGAACGTTGCAACGATCACGTTGAACCGTCCCGAGGTCCGAAATGCACTCAATCGGCAACTTATGCTCGAGGTTTTCGCCATCGCTGAGACAGTATCCGACCGAGAGGATATACGTGCGGTTGTCTTTACTGCAGCGGGTACGGACTTCTCTGTGGGTGCTGACCTGAAAGAGGTCTCGCGCATGGAACCGACAGGCTCGCTGCTGCGCGCCCGTCGTGACGCAGAACTCGGACGTAAGATGTTGACCGCTATTCGCAGTATCCATCAGCCAACAATTTGTGCTCTAAAGGGCGTTGCCACCGGTGGAGGTGCTTGTATTGCCGCCGCCTGTGACTTTCGAGTTGCCAGTCTGACTGCGCGCATTGGTCTGGGCGAAGTCAAAATGGGCATGAACCTCATGTGGAATGCTGTCCCCTTATTTGTCGAGCTGGTCGGCCTCGCGCGCGCTAAACGACTCATCATGTCGGGCGATTTGTATGGCGCTGAAACACTTGAAACGTGGGGGTTAGTCGATGAGGTCTGCAAGGAGAGTGATCTCTCGAATGTGTCGGGGCAATGGGCGCGTAAGTATGCTGATTTACCTCCAGTTGCCGCACAAATGATTAAGCGCAGTGTTAATCAATACGCGCTTGCGCTGAGCGAGGCGGTGATGCATATGGACGAGGATCAGTGGATCTTAGCTGCGCGCAGTGATGACTTTAAAGAGTGTGTCACCGCTTTTGTTGAGAAGCGACCCGCCAAGCCAACAGGATTCTGAGTAGTCATTGAAAAAGTGATAGGTAGTAAACATGTCTGAACGCCTTGTGTCCGGTTATTGCGACCCAAAATTTGCAGCCATCGAAGAAGAGCTTTCCAAGACCATTGAGAGTGGCTTTGATACTGGAGCCTCCGTTGCCATCGAGTATCAGGGGGAAATGGTGGTCAATCTCTGGGGAGGTTATAAGGATCGAGAAAAAACGCAGCCGTGGCTCGAGGACACCATTGTAAATGTGTTCTCGACCACCAAGGCAATAACGGCTACCTGTATTTTGCAGCTCATCGAGCGGGGAAAGTTAGACCTCAACGCACCCGTTTCCGATTACTGGCCCGAATATGGCTGTAATGGTAAAGAAGCGACGAAGGTCAGCGACTTTTTGTGCCACCGAGCCGCTATGCATGGGTTTCAAGGCACCTTCCCCCAGTTTGATTACCGCGACTGGGACAAATGGACCGAGGCACTTGCAGCGCAAGCACCCTTTAGAACGCCGGGTACCACACAGGGATATCACGCACTGACTTACGGCTGGCTCGTTGGCGAACTGATTCGCCGTGTAGACGGTCGAAGCACTGGCACGTATTTCCGTGAGGAGATTGCTGAGCCCCTAGGCTTGGATTTTCACATTGGCCTAGATGACACCGCGATCGTGCGCTGTGGTGATATTTTGGTCGATCCACAACCAAAACCATGGGCGCTTGTGGCACTCACTCTCGTCCCCGACCTATTTCTGCCAGCGCAACTACGCCATGTCAAAAAGTTCCTTCGTATGGGCGATATGAAAGTGGCGTTCTCGTCGAAGGCGACCTCGGCGGATGGCAGTGAAATGAATACGGAGGAGTGGCGCAAAGCGGAGATTCCCTCGGCGAATGGTCATGGAACGGCGGCCGCTCTAGCCAAGTTGTTTGGGGTGCTCAGTACCGGGGGCGAGCGCGATGGTCATAAAATCATGGATCCAGCCACACTCAAACTTGCAACAACGCCACTTTCTGAAGGGCCTGACACCGTTATTCTTGGTGCGCCCATCCGTTTTGGCGTGGGTTACGACCTTGGGCTGAGGACAACCACTATTACCTCTGCACCGCACCCCGATCGCCTGTTTGGGCACTGTGGGATTGGTGGTACGGTGGCGTTTGGTGACCCTGAGTACGGCTTGGGGTACGCATTTTTATCTAATCGAATGCACAATCCTAAAGCCCTCTATCGCACGTCTAATCAGTTAACTAAAACACTTCTAGAGATCGTGAGCTAACCCGCTAAGTGGAATAATCGGCAAGGGGTAATCGACTCACATCGCGAAAATTAGGTTTACGCTTCTCGATAAAGGCCCGAACACCTGCTGAAACATGTGGGAAGTCGAAGAGCGCTCGCTGAGGTTCTCTCTCGTATTCCAATTGTTCGCCGAGCGTATTGGACATCGCTTGATCGTGAGCCTTAACCACGGCTTTAAGGCCAATTGTAGGACCGTCTGCAAGTCGCCCTGCAATCAATTGAGTCTCATTAAACCCTATTCTCTGACGTCTTATGACTCAGAGAACGGTAAAAAGGTTAAAACCGGTAATGCGTCGTAACATTGCAGAATTTCAGCGCGTGAACTCAGCTCTTTTGTTAAGGTCCGACATCCCTAGTCGCCTTGATTTTTTATGACAGCCCCCAGCTTTGCATCACTCCCCATAAGTCCACAGATTCTTGACGCCCTGGCCGGTCTAGGCTTCGAGACCATGACGTCAGTACAGGCAGAAAGCCTGCCACTGATACTGGCGCGAAATGACGTCATCATTCAGGCGCAGACGGGTAGCGGCAAGACTGCGGCCTTTGGTGTTGGGTTGCTCCATCAACTGAATCCTCGGTTTTTTGGCACGCAAGCACTGGTGATGTGTCCTACTCGAGAGCTCGCGGAGCAGGTGGCTCAAACTATCAGACAGCTGGCGAGCCGTATGCCAAATATCAAGACCGTGCTCTTGTGCGGAGGCAAGCCATTTGGTCCACAAAGAGATTCGTTGCGGCATGGAGCACATGTTGTGGTGGGAACGCCAGGGCGAATCGAAGACCATCTCAAGAAAGGTAATCTCGAGCTAAGAGGCGTCAAAACGTTCGTGCTCGATGAGGCAGACCGCATGCTGGATATGGGCTTTGCCGAGGTAATGGCGAACATCACCCAGCGACTACCTAAAGACCGACAAACCATCCTAATGTCGGCCACCTTTCCAGACGACATCAAGCGGATCAGTCGATCGCTACAGAATAATCCTGTTCAAGTCACAATCGACGAGCAGCTAACACACGACGAGGATGTGCTCGAGCAATTATTCTTTGAAATCGGTAAGCATGAACGTGAAACCGCTCTACTCGCAGTTTTTGAGCATTATCGACCTCGAAATGCCATGGTGTTTTGCAATACCAAAAAGCAGTGTTCTGATGTGGCAAGTTTCTTGTGCGAGCACGATATTGAGGCCATCGCCTTGCACGGTGATTTAGAGCAGCGTGAGCGCGATCAAGTGTTGTTACAATTCGCTAACGGTTCTTGCCCAGTTTTGGTTGCTAGCGACGTAGCGGCTAGAGGCCTAGATATTCCGTCGCTCGAGATGGTTGTTAACGTCGATTTGCCGCGTGACGCTGACACCTATGTTCATCGAATTGGCCGCACTGGCCGCGCCGGAGAGAAGGGGAAAGCCTTTAGCCTGGTAACACCTGCTGATACACACCGTTTACGGATTATCGAGGATTATCTCGAGACGCCCTGCCTATGCGACGTGCTCGCATCACTAGATCGAGACCCGAATTACGTGCTCGAGGGCTATTGTGTAACGGTGCAGATCGATGCCGGTCGGAAGCAAAAGGTTCGTCCGGGCGATATCTTGGGAGCGCTTACCGGAGACGCGAGTTTGCCCGCAGATCAGATTGGGAAAATCGCGATTCTCGACAACAGTAGTTTCGTGGCAATCAAAAGGCCCGCGCTTAGGCAAGCGATGAACTATCTAAGCAATGGGAAGGTAAAAGGCCGTAAGGTCAGGGCGCGTCGACTGCGACTGAAGTAGTTTGAATGCTAAGGTGCCCTTGCTGCTTTTTCGGCGCTATCAGACATAGAAAAGGCAGCGTACGCTGCCTTTTTAAAAATATGGCTCCGGCTGCTGGGCTCGAACCAGCGACCCAATGATTAACAGTCATTTGCTCTACCAACTGAGCTAAGCCGGAATAGACTCTTTCGAGGACGCGGACTATACACGTCCGGTTTTTCTTGCGTCAAGAAGAACAGCGCATACAAATTACGAACATAATTCCGGTAAGCTATCGCACCCGTCAGAAACGAGCGTTAACAGGCTGTGGCAAAACAATTCGATCTTCAGTCGTCCTACCAGCCCGCGGGAGATCAACCCGTTGCCATTGAGCAGTTGGTGAATGGTATAAGCGCAGGCTTAGCGTCGCAGACATTGCTGGGGGTGACGGGAAGCGGGAAGACCTTCACTATGGCCAATGTTGTTCAAAAACTCCAGCGGCCGACGATTGTGATGGCCCACAACAAAACGTTAGCGGCTCAGTTATACGGTGAATTCAAAGAGTTTTTCCCCAACAATGCTGTCGAGTACTTTGTCTCTTATTACGACTATTACCAGCCAGAGGCTTACGTGCCCTCGTCGGATACATTCATCGAAAAGGATGCGCAGGTAAACGATCACATCGAGCAGATGAGACTATCAGCGACAAAAGCTCTACTCGAACGACCCGACTGTCTTGTTGTGTCAACCGTGTCGTCGATTTACGGCCTAGGTGATCCGAAGTCCTATTTCAAGATGATCATGCACCTGTCTCGGGGAGAGATAATCAATCAGCGTGGAATTCTCCGGCAGCTTGCCGAGTTGCAGTACACCCGCAATGACCTGGACTTCAAACGCGGTACCTACCGTGTTCGCGGCGACGTCATCGATATTTTCCCTGCGGACTCGGACGAGCTCGCGATTCGAATTGAGCTTTTCGATGAGGAGATCGAAAATATCTGCAGCTTCGATCCACTCACTGGAGCGGTAGAAGAGAAGCTGCCGAGAGTAACGATTTTCCCCAAGACGCATTATGTGGCTTCAAGAGATACGATGCTGGGCGCTGTTGACCTTATTGAAGAAGAGCTCGAGATACGGGTAAAACAATTCAAAGACGCAGAGAAACATCTTGAGGCTCAGCGAATAGCTCAGCGTACTCGTTACGACATCGAGATGATTCGTGAGCTGGGGTATTGCCAGGGCATCGAAAATTATTCTCGGTATTTGTCTGGGCGAGCTCCGGGCGAGCCACCGCCGACGCTTTTTGAATATTTACCCGATAACGCGCTTATGATCATTGATGAGTCTCACGTGACCGTGCCGCAAATCGGTGCGATGTATCGTGGTGACCGGTCGCGCAAGGAAACGCTCGTGGAGTATGGGTTCCGACTGCCCTCAGCGCTCGATAATCGCCCAATGAAGTTCGAAGAGTGGGAGGCAATGAGTCCCCAGGCCATTTTTGTTTCGGCCACACCTGGCAATTATGAAAATGAGCATGCGGGTGCGACCGTTGAACAGCTGGTGCGCCCCACAGGCTTAGTTGATCCAGTTATCGAGGTAAGGCCTGCTAGAACTCAGGTTGACGATTTGCTCGCTGAAATACGCGAGACAACGGCCAAAGGGGATCGAGTCCTTGTTACGACTCTGACGAAGCGTATGTCGGAGGACTTAACCGAATATCTAAATGAGCATGATGTTCGTGTGCGCTACTTGCACTCAGACATCGATACGGTTGAGCGGGTTGAGATTATTCGGGATCTGCGCTTGGGTCACTTTGATGTTTTGGTTGGCATTAATCTCTTACGTGAAGGCCTCGATATGCCCGAGGTATCGTTGGTAACGATATTGGATGCAGACAAAGAAGGGTTTCTCAGAAGCGATCGTTCATTGATCCAAACGATAGGCCGCGCCGCGAGAAACTTGAATGGTCGTGCTATTCTTTATGCGGATAGAATGACGGGGTCTATGGAGCGGGCTATCAACGAGACGCAGCGTCGACGGGATAAACAGTTAGCCTTCAACGAGGCAAATGGTGTGGTGCCCAAAGGCATTGAGAAATCCGTCCGCGATATCCTCGAAGGTGCGCGACGCATGCCCACAAAAGCGCGGAGCGCCCGCGACACAAAGGTCGCAAATGATCGTGCGAGTTTTGCTGCGGAAATAATGAACATGACGCCTGCGGTATTGTCGCGTAAATTAAACCAAATGGAAAACACAATGACCGAGCACGCGAAGAATCTTGAGTTCGAAGAGGCGGCCGCGGTGAGAGACCAGATTGCTGAGCTGAAGCAAATTGCTTTTGTTGGTGCGTAACGACAAGAAGATGAGAAGTTAGGGGGGGGCAGTTACCTGGCTGAAAGAGACAATGAAAAAGATATTTATTCCGGTTTCCTTAATAGTGTTTCTAAGTGGATGCACCTTTACCACTGATGAACAGTATATCCGTTGCTTGTAAGGCTTTAATGATTCTGGTTCTGGGGGCGGTATTCCTGGCGGTAAAGCGGCAACTGTAATTGCAGCGGGTGCTGTCGGTGCCGCGGCTGCACTCGTTTTGTGTGAAGAACCGGAAGTGACGGAGTCGCCTCAGGTTTTGGAAGCTGACGTAGGTGGTGATTTATCGCAACCGCTGGAGGTACGTGAACCTTTGCTGGTCTCAAAATCCCCAACCGTGCCAGAACCCATGAGGCTTACTCTTGACGAGCAAATACTTCCGTTTGAGCTTGACAGTGCCGAGTTACCTCTGGGAGCGGGGCAGACTTTACTAACTGTGGTGGATTATCTGAAAGAGTTTCCCGAGGTCAGCCTTACTGTGGCGGGACACACTTGCTGGTTGGGGACGGAGGCGCATAACGAAGAGCTTTCCGAAAAGCGAGCAAAGGCCGTGGCAGATTTCATGATCCAGCAAGGGGTTGAGGCGGACCGATTGGTGGTAGAGGCCTATGGCGAGAGTCGCCCTGTAGCGATGAACCAGACCGATGATGGGCGTCGGCGCAATCGTCGGGTCGAAGTCATTCAGCCGTAATCAGAGAGCCATGTATGTCAAACGACTCGGAATTAAACCAAACCGGCGATGCCCGAGGGGTGCTCGCCAGTTTGGTGCGTTTTTTTAAATGATATCCTGAAAGATGTCGCAGCGAGCTTGCTCGTTGTTGTGCTCACGTTCTGTTTTGCAACCGCGGTCACGGCGGGGATCCTCTGGTATCACCAATGGCCACTCTTCTTATCTCCCGTGGGTGGCTTTATTGTCTTGGGTGTCATGCTGTTGTTTTGGTATGACAGCTAATCGCAGCGATTTGAATTCACACACCGACACAGGCTATGACTTCGGAAGGTGAATTAGCACAGCGATAGCGCCATTCAATAATCCTGAGCCATACATAGTTAAGTCATATAACGCATTAATATCGCCTGCCGGGTATGCGGAAAATGGCATGCCAAACAGAGAGATCGTAATGCTGGGTATGAATATCCATTGCGCTCGCTCGCTCCCTAGGAGCAATAGAACTAAGCTAACGAGGTAGCCCAGCGAACCAATCACTGTCAGTGTGTTGCCCCAGTTTGACGGTTCTGTCGGGAGGGGTGTTACGACAGCGGCAGCTGCCAGCATTGCTATCGATCCGACAACGAGAATGCGTATTAGGGTTAAGTGTTCTTTCATAGAACGTGATCCTGAGCTTTTATTATTTCCACACTATATCTTGATCAATTCGAAACTGTGCATCCAGTGATTCTTTGGGAATCTATAAGTTCGCCTGACGTTTCGTTGTCTCGACGCTTTGTTGCGCCATGTAGAGACTAAGCTTGCGTGATTTCAGGGGCATAGCGATGGAAAAAGAAATCGCGCGCAGAGTATCTTTTTTGATTTTCGCTTTCATAACAGGGCGTCGCTTTGACGGGTCGTTTGTAAAGCTTCTTTGTTCTTGTTTTTCGTTGCGAAGCGCGTTGCTGGTGGAATGTCCCGCTCAACCAAAATATTTTTTCGTGATCTTTTTTTGTAATTGTATTGTTATCATGAATGTAAGACATTGGGCGGAATTTGGTCGCTGTCTGGTGTTGGGCTTATCTCAGAACTTGAAGTCCACTATACTTTGGCTCTCTTGCGGGCTGGCAGATCCACAGACGAAGCCCTACATCACGTGGTGTAGATACCACCTCAATGCAGTGACACGATCATGTTCGAATTGTTCGATGCTTTGCTTCTGGCGCGCATTCAATTTGCGTTTACGGTTGCTTTTCATATCATTTTTCCTGCGTTCTCGATTGGACTCGCTAGTTACCTCTTCGTGTTGGAAGGACTTTGGCTCTGGACGGGGAAAGACGTTTATCTGAGGCTTTTCAAATACTGGCTCAAAGTTTTTGCGATTGCTTTTGGTATGGGAGTGGTTTCCGGTCTTGTAATGTCCTACCAGTTTGGCACGAATTGGAGCGTGTTCTCTGATCTTGCCGGACCTGTTATCGGACCACTGATGGCTTACGAGGTAATGTCAGCGTTTTTCCTTGAGGCCGGCTTTCTCGGCATTATGTTGTTCGGCATGAACCGAGTAGGTCGAGGATTGCACTTCGCTGCAACAGGCATGGTGGCCTTTGGCACGGTATTGTCTGCAACGTGGATTCTTGCGGTAAATAGCTGGATGCATACGCCTGCCGGCTACGAGATTAATGAAGTAGGGCAGTTCATACCCGTAGACTGGTTCGCTGTTATTTTTAATCCAAGCTTCCCTTACCGTCTCGTCCACATGACGTTAGCAGCTTACCTAACTACGGCCTTCGTAGTGGGTGCCACAGGGGCATGGCACCTTTTGCGCGGAAGCCAATCGAAAGATGCGAAGAAGATGCTGAGCATGGCAATGTGGATGGCCACTTTTGTCGCGCCTTTGCAAATCTTGGCTGGTGACTTTCATGGTCTGAATACCTTGGAGCATCAACCAATGAAAGTGGCGGCGATGGAAGGCCATTGGGAGCGCCAAAAAGGCGCTCCCTTTATCATCATCGGTTTTCCTGACGAGGAGACAGAATCGAACGGCTTCGAACTCGAGATCCCTTACGCCTCAGCTCTGATTTTGACCCATGAGCTTGACGGTGAGACACCTGGGCTTAAGGACGTACCGCCGGAAGAGCGGCCGCCGGTTGCGACCGTATTCTGGTCCTTCCGCGTCATGATCGGTATTGGTTCACTGATGGCACTTATCGGGGTGGTATCACTTTGGCTACGGTTTAAAAACCGCCTTTACACGAGTCGTTCTTTCCTTCAGTGGGCTACCGTTATGGGACCTTCAGGCTTTGTAGCCGTTATTGCAGGCTGGATTGTTACTGAGGTCGGTCGACAGCCCTACACCGTATACGGCGTGCTAACTACTGCCCAATCAGCTTCTCCGATTGAGGCACCAGCGGTTGCCGGATCTCTACTGGCGTTTATCGTCGTTTATTTCCTGCTCTTCGGTGCGGGGGTGATGTACATCTTGAGAATTCTCGCAACATCACCGAACAAAGATGAGCTACCAATCGGTCAACCCACTCGTGCTGCAGGCACAACGCCCGTGGCTTCGATGTTGAACTCTGGAGAGGTTGCACCGCAAAATGGGTGAAAGTATTTACTTACCACTGATTTGGGCGGCTATTCTCAGCCTCGCGGTATTCATCTACGTCGTGTTGGATGGGTTCGATTTGGGAATTGGAATTTTGTTTCCCTATCTCGAAAACGATACTCAGCGCGATGTGGCGATGAATACGGTAGCACCTGTTTGGGATGGTAACGAAACTTGGCTGATCCTAGGTGGGGGTGGGCTTTTTGCAGCATTTCCGCTTGCGTATGCAATTGTGATGCCTGCGCTCTACGCGCCGTTTATTGTGATGATGCTTGCCCTCGTATTCCGGGGCGTTTCGTTTGAATACCGCTGGCGCGACCCCGATCACCGAAAGTGGTGGGATCTAAGCTTCCATTGGGGGTCGATTGTTGCGACCTTCATGCAGGGTATTGTTCTGGGCGCTTTTGTTCAGGGAATTGAGGTTGACGGTCGAGCGTATGGCGGTGGTTGGTGGGATTGGCTAACGCCCTTCACTGTGATGTGTGGCTTTGCTTTGCTCGCAAGCTACTCGCTACTTGGCGCCGCTTGGTTAGTGATGAAGACCTCTGATGATCTTAGAGAGATTGCCTACCGCTACAGTTTCCGAATGGCGCTGACGACACTTGGTTTTGCAGGGTTGGTGAGCATTTGGGTGCCGTTCCAATCTCCGCTTGTATGGGATCGCTGGTTTACTACACCCAACTTCTGGTACGTTGCGCCGATCCCAGCACTCACACTGTGGACCGCAGGCATTATTTTTAGCTCAATTCGCCGGCGGCGAGACTATCTCCTCTATCCTGCGATCATTGTTCTCAACATGCTGGGATTTGTTGGGCTGGGTGTTGGCCTTGCGCCCTACATCGTTCCTCACGCGGTAACCATCCACGAGGCAGCAGGTCCAGATATTAGCCTTGGTTTTATGCTCATTGGTGCTGGGCTACTGTTGCCCGTTATTTTGTTATACACCGGCTACTCCTATTACATTTTTCGCGGCAAGGTTACGGCAGAAGATGGCTACCACTGAGTCAAAACCCAGTTGGCGTAGCCGACTTCTCTGGTTTGTCGGAATATGGGCAGCGAGCGTCTTGTTTATGAGTGTGGTTGCGTTTCTTCTGCGAGCGCTGTTGCTGCCCTGATGCCAGCTTAGCGATTGGTACCCGGAGTAGGGTGAAATACCCTTCCAAATCAAGGTTTCAGCCTTGTTATCCCCGCCGCTTCACTATAAAATCGCCGCCCTATTTTGGGTGGTGAGCGTGTCCTTTACTGATGATTGGAGTCGTCAAACCGAAACCCGTGCGTGGAGAGACTGAGTATCAAGAACGATAGCAAGAGCAAAAAAGCTCTGACGAATGAGCAAATCGAGGCGCCGATGGTGCGCTTAATCTATGCCGACGGCAGCCAGGTGGGGATTGTGTCCAACGCCGAGGCGATGGGTAAGGCCGAAGCCGCAGGGATGGATTTGGTTATGATGGCAGACGGTGAAACGCCAGTTTGCAAGATCATGGACTACGGCAAGCACATCTTCGAGGCGAAGAAGCAAAAAGCGGCTCAGAAGAAAAAAACGAAACGTACACAAATTAAAGAAATGAAATTTCGCCCAGGTACCGATGAGGGCGACTATCAGGTCAAGCTTCGTAGCTTGACCCGATTCTTGGAAAACGGTGATAAAGCCAAAGTAACGTTGCGCTACCGCGGTCGTGAAATGGCACACCAAGAGCTCGGCATGGAGATTCTCAAGCGCGTTGAGAGTGATCTAAGCGAGTTGGGAGCAGTTGAACAGTTTCCGAAAATGGAAGGTCGTCAGTTGACGATGGTGATTGCGCCCAAGAAACGAGGATAGCGGCCCGTGAATGCCCTATATCTCGGTTTACGAAACGCTCTAGCAGTTCGCTGTAAGAGCCCTACTAGGAGTATCTAAGATGCCTAAAGCAAAAATTCACAGTGGTGCCGCTAAGCGGTTCAAAAAGACGGCCAGTGGCTATAAGCGTAAGAGCGCTTTCAAGAGCCACATCCTGACGAAAATGACGACTAAGCGTAAGCGTCAGCTTCGAGGCACATCCATGATTCACAAGTCCGACGTGGTACTCGTGGATCGTATGTTGCGCGCCAAGTAATCGTTAATTAGTTAGGAGATAAGATATGCCTCGTGTAAAGCGTGGTGTCACGGCTCACCGTCGACACAAGAAAATTTTGAAGCAAGCGAAAGGTTACTACGGCGCACGTTCACGTGTTTTTCGCGTAGCCAAGCAAGCAGTAACTAAAGCGGGTCAGTATGCTTACCGCGATCGTCGTCAGCGCAAGCGTCAGTTCCGCGCACTCTGGATTACGCGGATCAACGCGCAATCGCGTGCTAACGGAATGACTTACAGCCGACTCATTAACGGTCTGAAGCGCGCTGAGATCGCACTCGATCGTCGTGTCTTGGCTGATCTTGCCGTTTACGATAAGCCGGCTTTCGCAGCGGTAGTGGAGCGTGCAAAAGCTGCCCTCGCGGCTTAATCGCATTTTCGGACTACCCATTTAGAACAGGTAGAACGAACAGTTGAAAGGAGGCTACGGCCTCCTTTTTTGAATGAGTGGAGCTAGTGCAACATGCAGTCACTGGAAGATATCAAGGCAGAAGCAGCAGCAGCGATCGAGGCTGCGGCTGATGTTGCGGCTCTCGAGGAGTTGCGTGTCAGCTATCTTGGAAAGAAAGGAGCCCTAACGGGCTTGCTGAAGGGCCTAGGGCAGCTGTCAGCCGAAGAACGACCCAAGGCAGGCGCCGAGATTAACGCTGTTAAGCAAGTGCTCAACGAGCAGTTGAACGCGCGTAAAGAATCCTTACAGAGCGAGGCATTATCAGCTCAGCTCGCGGCGGAGGCCATTGATGTAACGCTGCCAGGTCGCCGCGCCGAGGCAGGTGCCTTGCATCCAATTACTCGCACGATTCAGCGCATGGAGACGTTTTTTGCCTCCATGGGTTTCGATGTTGTTGAGGGTCCGGAAATTGAGGACGACTACCACAACTTCGAGGCACTCAATATTCCGGCGCATCACCCCGCGCGCGCCATGCACGACACCTTCTATGTTGACGATACGCATGTCCTAAGGACGCATACATCGGGTGTGCAGGTGCGCACGATGGAGACACAGTCACCGCCTATCCGTGTCATTTGCCCGGGCCGTGTCTATCGCTGTGACTCTGATTTAACGCACTCGCCCATGTTCCATCAGGTCGAAGGTCTTCTGATTGATGAGACCTCTAACTTCGGTCACCTGAAGGGACTTCTGGAAGATTTTCTTCAGGCGTTCTTCGAGCGAGATGATCTCTCGGTCAGGCTACGCCCCTCGTATTTTCCCTTCACTGAGCCTTCCGCTGAAGTAGATATTCAGTGCGTGAAATGCTCTGGAGAGGGTTGCCGTGTCTGCTCGCACACCGGGTGGATTGAAGTACTTGGTTGCGGCATGGTTAATCCCAAAGTACTGGAGATGAGTGGTATAGACCCTGATAAATATCGGGGCTTTGCCTTCGGTATGGGCGTCGAGAGATTGTCGATGCTGCGCTATGGGATTGGTGATTTACGCCTCAATTTTGATAACGACTTGCGCTTTCTTGCGCAGTTTATGTGAGTTAGCACGATGATTATTTCTGAGCAGTGGCTTCGTACTTGGGTGAATCCAAAGGCGACCACAGAGGAGCTTAGCCATAAGTTAACAATGATCGGTCTCGAGGTAGACAGCGTCGACGTTGCTGCAGAGGATTTCTCAGGCGTCGTTGTCGCTGAAATTATCAGTGCCGAGCAGCACCCAGATGCAGACAAGTTACGTGTCTGCAGGGTCAATACCGGTGATGAAACCGTGCAAATCGTGTGTGGCGCACCGAATGCTCGTGCTGGGCTAATTGCACCGTTAGCCCGCGTAGGCGCCGTTCTGCCCGGTGGCTTCAAAATCAAAAAGGCGAAGCTGCGCGGTGTTGAATCGCAGGGCATGCTATGCGCAGGCGCCGAGCTAACTATTTCTGAGGACAACGATGGATTGATGGAGCTGCCGGCTGATGCACCCGTCGGTATGGATATCCGCGAATACCTCAGCCTCGACGACCAGCTCATCGAGCTCGGACTTACGCCCAACCGCGCTGACTGCCTTAGTATTCGCGGTGTTGCTCGTGACGTGGCAGTGGCATTTGATGAAGTGTTAAACGAGCCCGTTATTGATTCAGTTCCAGCAGTGAGCGACAGCGAATTCCCCATAACGATTGAAGCGACAGCAAAATGCCCTCGCTACCTTGGCCGAGTCATCAAGAACGTTGAGATTTCTCGTCCCACGCCCGGGTACATACGGGATCGGTTAGAGCGCGCAGGGCTTCGCTCAATCGATGCGGCGGTGGACGTTACAAACTATGTACTCTTGGAGTTGGGTCAGCCACTTCATGCCTTCGACCTCGACCAACTGAGCGGCGGAATCGTTGTGCGAGAATGCGGTGACGGTGAGGCGCTGACGCTGTTGGATGGAACGGAACAAACGCTCCAGCCAGGCACCTTGGTTATCGCAGACCATGACAAGCCGCTGGCGATTGCAGGCATTATGGGCGGTGAGGCGAGTGGTGTCAGTGAGTCAACAACAAACCTGTTCCTAGAGAGCGCGTTTTTTACGCCCGAGCTGATGGCGGGTCGAGCGCGGTCTTACGGCCTTCACACGGACGCTTCACATCGCTATGAGCGTGGTGTTGATTTCCAACTACAGCGCCAGGCTATGGAGCGCGCAACACAGCTCTTTTTAGACGCAGTGGGAGGAGAGCCCGGTCCAATTACAGAAGTGGCGGCAGAGGCAGATTTGCCGGTCAACGAGCCAGTCCTGCTGCGTGAGTCCCAAATAGAGAAGCTGTTAGGTGTTGCCATCGATCGCGGTACGGTTGAGCGTATCCTGGAGGGGCTAGGCTTCTGTGTCGTTACGCATGAGCAAGGTTGGCTCTGCACAGCACCTAGTTGGCGCTTCGATATGGGGCTCGAGGTGGATTTGATTGAAGAGCTTGCGCGTATCGTTGGTTATGACGCGGTGCCATCACAGCGGATTACCGCCGACCTTATTCCAACACCCGTGCCCGAGACGCGACGCGTCTTGCGTAACGCTAAAAACGAATTGGTCGCGCGTGGTTATTTTGAGGCGGTGACGTTCAGTTTTGTCGCGCCAGAGATGCAAGCCTACTTTGATCCTGAGCTCGCACCTGTCCCGCTTCGAAACCCTATCTCCACAGATTTAGCTGTGATGCGCACGAGTTTGATACCTGGATTGATCAAGGCGATAGCCCACAACACCAGCCGCCAGCAGAGTAGGGTGCGTTTATTCGAGACGGGCCTCAAGTTTTTACCAGCAGAGCGAACCGAGCAGGTTCCTATGATGGCGCTCGCACTATCGGGTTTTAGAGACGCAGAAGGGTGGTCGAGCGAGAAGGCTGCAGCTGATTTCTATGATCTGAAGGGTACCGTTGAAGCTTTGCTCGCGAATCTCGCCGAGCGCGTCGCCTTTGAGCCGCGTGTTTACCCCGGGCTTCACGACGGTCAGAGTGCAGCCATTATGTTGGACGGACAAGAAGTAGGACGCATGGGCGCTGTTCACCCGACTGTTCGCAAGGCAATGGGCGTCCCTGCGAATACGGTGGTTGCAGAATTCGAGCAATCACTCGTCACCGAAGTTGCCATGCCTGTCTACCAAGATATTTCTAAGTATCCGGAAACACGTCGAGACCTTGCGCTTGTAGCTAACAAGGGAATTGCCTCGGGAGAAGTGATGTCGCTAGTAAGAGACTCTGCCGGCTCACTCATGACTAAGCTGGACTTGTTTGACGTCTACGAGGGCACGGGCTTGCCCGAAGGTAAGAAAAGTCTTGCGATTGGTTTGACTTTCCAAGATCAAAGTCGCACCCTCGACGAGTCAGAGGTGGCCGGTGCTATAGATCGAGTGCTGGAAACACTGAAGTCCAAACTAGATATCGAATTGCGAAGCTAAGAATAATATGTCCGCATTAACGAAATCAGAGATGGCCGATAAGCTTTTTGAAGAGCTGGGTTTCAACAAGCGCGAAGCAAAGGAACTGGTAGAACAGTTCTTTGAAGAGATTCGCGTGTGCCTTGAAAATAATGAGCAGGTTAAGCTCTCAGGGTTCGGTAACTTCGATCTTCGCGACAAAGGCACGCGGCCAGGGCGTAACCCCAAGACGGGTGAGGAAGTAGCCATTTCTGCGCGACGTGTAGTGACCTTTAAGCCCGGACAGAAGCTACGTAAGCGTGTGGAGAAGATGCAGGGCGATGCTTGAGCCTACGCATAACAACGAGCTTCCGCCTATCCCTGGGAAGCGTTATTTCACGATTGGTGAAGTGAGCACGCTTTGCGCGGTCAAATCACATGTCCTACGTTATTGGGAGGCGGAGTTTCCTCAGCTAAAACCCGTCAAACGTCGGGGCAATCGGCGATATTATCGAAGACACGATGTTGAATTAGTTCGTGCTATCCGCGGCCTCCTGTACGAGGAGGGCTACACTATTGGTGGTGCTCGCCAACGGCTGACTAGCAATGATGGTCCGACCTCTGCGGAGGTGCTGAAGTTAATGAGAGATTGTTTGAGCGATCTCGAGAAGGCGCGAAGTTTGCTCTCACAAGACATTGATTAACGATAGCCAGAAGACTCCCCTTTGTTTCATAGTGCAATGCTCACTGAGCCCGTTCTGTAATAGCGGCGATTCCCTATTTTGCTGAATGCACGTATACTCCGCCAGCTTCGGGGCGTAGCGCAGTCTGGTAGCGCACCACACTGGGGGTGTGGTGGTCGCAGGTTCAAATCCTGCCGTCCCGACCATTTTTCCTCCATTCGCTAACCTAGGTTTAGCATCTCCTGCTCCAACGCATCGTTGAATGCTGGCTGGGCCTCGGATCCTTGAATTTTTCAGATTTTCTCGTAATTCTGTTACTCAAACTCCGCCAATTAACGCCTTAGACGAGCCAGTAAAAAAGTAGTGGCGGCATTTTGGAGAAAGTGATGGCTATCAACTGGGAACCAAGTGAATTTGATAAGACTTTTGTGGTGTCGGGTACGCTTTTAGTCACTTCATCGTCTGGTCATCGTACGTTGGGATATCCAAAGCCCGTCTCTGTCTCTGCAGACAACCAAAGAGATGCCGCGGCAAAAGTTCGAGCCATGCTCCTGGTTAAAGAGGGACTCACTGCGAGCGATATCATCGAGGACAAGCTCGAGGTCTCCGCTTGAATGTGCATCTTACGTTCCGATGAATGTGGGCTAGAACCTATAAATGACAACGTAAGGGTGGCATTCATTGCACTTTGCGAGCTAGTCTCGGCGACGGACTTCGGCCATTATTCGCGCTATTCGACTGGTCCAGGCGCTTTCAAAGTCAGCACACCAAGAGTCGTCTAATGTTTCTCTGACGACTTGGATAAACGCGGTGAACAAGCTTTCGTACATGGCTGTGCTGACAGCGTAAGCGCTTACATGATTTTCAAGTTCCCAGGAAAGAAATCCGTCGGCCTGAAGAGGATCATCCGACAGAAAGAGTTCGAGTACTGAGGCAAACATACGACCGCGCATATGCTCGTCTGAGTACTCCATAAGGCTTGCTGCGCTCGAGTCTAGCTCAAAGAAGCGGCGATAAACCGGTGGCACGATATCACCCAAGCGATCACTGCACAGATCGAGTGAGCGAGAGATGCTTTCTAACTCGCCGGAATCAGTCATCGACGCTGATGGCATTGCTCTCGGTAGCGCCCACGCAAAAATACTTCAGCAACAAAGTCATAGGTCAGTTTTTTCTGAGCAGACGTCATGGCTACTGAGAGTATGTGCGGGAATATAGACCGCGCCATGACTAACCTCACAGCACGGACCATACGCTAACCCAATTTTCCGATGACGTCGCCAAAGAGTTCATTGTCACTGGGAAGTATTTTGGCTTCTTTAAGCGGCTTTGACACCCATGTGATATTCACTAAATGCTCCCAGTTAATGTTCTCGTTGGTCGAGTTACCGCCCCAACTTCCGCAGCCAAGCGAGAAGGTCTGTCGCATACCGTTCCACAAGTTACCACTATTTGAGGGTGCTTGTGGTTGGTTAACCATGACACGTGACGTTTTGGTGCCGCTCGCTAGCTTGATGATGTTGTCATCGCTGGTTGAGTAGATACCACAGGAGTGACCCATGCCCTGGTACTCCTGAATCGCGTTTGTTAACGCTACCGCTTCGTCGATGTCAGCCACCTTGTAATAGGCCATCACTGCCGAGAGCTTCTCACCTGAGAAGGGGTGTTCAGGACCCACTCCCGCGTAGGGCACGATGATGAATTTTCGATCGTCGGGAATACAAAAGCCCGACATCTCAGCGAGTACTTGTGGCTGTTTAACAACAGCTGCTGTATTCAGTGCGCCGTCATGCCAAAGGACGGCAGCGATTTTGTCAGCTTCCTCGTTTGATGCGACGTAGCCCCCCTCAGCGACGAGGTTCGCCATAAGCTCGTCATAGATACTCTCGAAAGCAATGACTGAGTTGTCCGATGAGCAGGATGCGGCTAGATCCAGTGTTTTGGATATGCGAATTTTTTCTGCGGTATCAACCAGGTCCGCCGTGTCGTCCACCGTAATAACGGCATTACCGGCACCGACGCCCAATGCAGGTGTGCCACTTGAGTATGCCGCAGTCACCATACCGGGGCCGCCTGTTGCGAGAATGCGGTCACACTGACGCATTAATTCCTCTGTCTTACCAATGGACGGCTGAGCCATGGTTTGAACGAGGTCCGCTGGCGCACCCATCTTAACGAGGGCGTCGCGCATCTTGTTGACGATGGTCATATTGATGAATTTCGCACGGGGGTGAGGTGCGATCACGATCGCATTGCGCCCTTTGACTGCATTGATACTCTTGATAACGGGCGTTGCCTCGGGATTCGTCGAGGGGGACAGGGCGCCAATAACGCCAACCGGCTTACAAATCTTGATGATGTTGCGCTCGAGGTCCTCTTCGATGACACCCACTGATTTGTCCGGGAGGATGTCCATAAGTGTTGCGCGGGTTTTGACAGATATCTTGGCGAACTTACCGTTGTAGTCCCCGAGCTGAGTCTCATCGAGTGTCTGTTGCGCGAGCTCTTCAGCCACACCGGGCTGAGCACACGACCACACCATTGCTTTAATGAGCTCGTCGACTTGTTCTTGCGTGTAATCAGCAATTGCCGCTTGCGCAACGCGTGCCCGGTCAATCAGCGCTTCAATTTCTGCTACCTCTTCGGGTAGTGCCACCGTTTCAGATGTCGCCATGAGAAACCCCTTATCTTTTCGTCCAAAATACCACAGCCTAACGCGTCACAGTTTACGCAACACGGATCATTCGTTTACCCCGATTTTCCCCGGCGAGTAGTCCAATGAGACCAGAGGGCGCTTGCTCCAAACCATCGAGGATATCTTCCACGATTGTGAGCTCGCCTTGGCTCGCCCAGAGCGACAGTTCATGAGCGGCATCAGCGTCAAGATGTGCGTAATCGCTGACAATAAATCCTTCCATGCGAAGCCGCTTGGTTACCAGCAGGCCAGGGACGCCAAAGGGTCCGGGCTTTGGTTTGCCATCGTACATCGACACAGCACCGCAGCACGCGATGCGACCGTTCATATTCATGGCAAATAAAGCCGTTTGCAGGATGTCACCGCCGGTATTATCAAAGTACACATCGATACCGTTAGACGCGACGGCTTGGAGCTGATCACGGAGCGACTGCTCAGTGCTTTTGTAATTTACGCAGGCGTCGAAGCCGAGTTCGCGCTCTACCCAACGACACTTTTCGTCGCCGCCGGCCACACCAATGACCCGAGCGCCTTTAATTCGCCCAATTTGACCGACAATAGAACCCACGGAGCCCGCTGCGGCTGAGACCAACAAAGTCTCCCCTGCATGTATGCCCGCGACATTGATGAGACCGTGATAAGCGGTGAGGCCAGCGACCCCCAGCAGCGAGAGTCCGTGGCTGAGGGGGCCGTCATGATCAGGCACGGCAGTTACTGCATCACCACTTACTGTCGCATATTCCTGCCAGCCAACATCAGCCATCACCAAATCGCCCTCTGACCACGAACCATGGCTGGACTCAATCACCTCACCAATGCCGTAGCTCGTCATGACGTCTCCACCGGAAAGCGCGCTGCGGTAGGTGGCGCCTTGCATCCAGGCACGATTCGCAGCGTCTTGCGACAAGATAAGCGTTTTTATAACAACCTCACCATCTGCGGCAGGGGTGACCGGAACTTCGTCCGAACTGAAACAATCGTGAGTCAGTTTGTCGGTGGGGAGTTGGCTAAGGAGGATGCGTTTATTTGTCAGCATAATTGATTTCGACACGGGTTTTTTGAGCGATTCGGTTGTCATACGATCATACGTGAAATTGATATTTTAATTGCGAAAACGCGAGTGGAGTGAGGCGATTTAACGTGTTTCGCGTCATGTTTTGTAGTTGCTGTCTAATGTTATAACACCCACAGCGGGTTAGGTTGTGACGCACCCCATTGGCCTCGGTAGGCCAATAAATTAATCTACAGTTTTGGGGATAGGAGTGGTCGACGGTGGCAGCGACACATTGGACAAAACTCAATTGGGAAGACCCGTTTGAGCTTGATGCGCAGTTGACGGAAGAGCAGCGTATGGTAAGGGAGTCGGCTCGCCAATACGCTCAAGATCGATTGGCTCCGCGCGTCACTGCGGCTTTCAGAAGTGAAGAGACGGACCCTGAAATTTTCCGAGAAATGGGTGAGGTAGGGTTGCTAGGCCCCACTATCGAAGGGTACGGCTGTCCCGGTGTCGATTATGTGAGCTACGGCCTCATTGCGCGCGAAGTTGAGCGAGTGGATTCAGGCTACCGTTCGATGTTGAGTGTTCAGTCATCACTTGTGATGTATCCCATCTATGCTTACGGCAATGATGCGCAGCGGGAAAAGTATCTCCCTAAACTTGCCACAGGTGAGTGGATAGGCTGCTTTGGACTTACGGAACCTGATCACGGGTCAGACCCTGGCGGAATGATTACGCGCGCTCGAACGGCAGAGGGCGGATACCGTCTAACAGGTGCGAAGATGTGGATCTCGAACAGCCCGATCGCTGATGTCTTTGTGGTTTGGGCGAAAACGGATGATGGTGTCATTCGTGGTTTTATCCTCGAGAAAGGTATGCAAGGTCTTTCTGCGCCTAAAATTGAGGGTAAATTGGCTCTACGCGCGTCTATTACAGGCGAAATTGTGATGGATGACGTCTTTGTGCCTGAGGAAAATTTGCTTCCCAATGTGTCGGGACTGAAGGGGCCATTCGGGTGTCTGAATACTGCGCGCTACGGGATTGCCTGGGGCACATTGGGCGCTGCAGAAACCTGCTGGCATGCGGCTCGTGACTACACGCTCGACAGAAAGCAGTTTGGTAAGCCACTTGCGGCCACCCAGCTGATTCAGAAAAAACTGGCTGATATGCAAACAGAAATTGCCATCGGTTTGCAGTCATGTCTGCGAGCTGGTCAGATGTTGACCGAAGGTGAGATCTCGCCCGATTTGATTAGTCTGATAAAACGCAACTCTTGTGGCAAAGCACTAGAGATAGCGCGCACTGCTCGCGATATGTTGGGTGGTAATGGCATTTCTGATCAATACCCAGTCATGAGACATATGGTTAATCTCGAAGTGGTCAATACCTACGAGGGTACACATGATATTCACGCACTTATTCTGGGGCGCTCACAAACCGGTATCGCCGCTTTCTAGACTTTCAATCATCCGTAGATGTTGGATCAGGGCCTCGTTTATCTTGTCCCTGACACCCCTCAGTTTCTCAACCATAGCCGATGATACGGCCTCCGTGGATGCCATCATTGACGCCTACTACGAGGTCATCTCGGGCCCGGTTGGTTTTGTTTATGATGCTGAGCGAGACGAGAATATTCATACTCCAGATGCGGTGATAACAAAGTTCCTCTTGGATGGCACCGTGCAGCAGCACGACCTTAAAACCGAGCAGGCTTCGATTGTGAGCCCCTATGCGACACCATTTTTCGAGATTGAAGTCGAAAGGAAAGTCGAGCAATTAGGCAATATCGCCCATGTCTGGAGTGAGTTTGAGATGAAGACCCAACCCGAGGGTGATGCCTACGGGGGCGGTTTCAATAGTATTTCGCTGCTCTTTATGGACGGTCGCTGGTGGATTTCTTCATGGTCAACGCAATACAAGGCGCTCTCAGAAGAGGGCGCAGATGCTCCAGTGACTCAACTTGTTGACTTAAACACGGAGGAGTTCGCCGAGGTGGTGAAGTCCATCGTTCAGGATACGCTGCAGGCCTGTGAGGTTCAGGGTGGCATGGAAGGACGAGCCAAAATGAATCTGGCTGTAGTGGGTGAGGTCAAGGCCAAACTGGTTTGTGAAACCGAGTAGGTCTATAGCTCGCCAATTAGTAGCTTGATGATCTACCGAGTAGCGAGCGCATCATTGGGTTTTGCGCAAAACCGCGATACCTTGCGTAAATTCCCTGTCATCTATTAGCGAGATTAATGACCATGGCCGCACCGTTACCCAACCATCCTAATTTGCGCGGAAACTATGGACCGATAAATTTTGAAGCGTCGTACAGCGATTTGGTCATAGAGGGAACTGTTCCGGCTGATCTCTGTGGTTCGCTATATCGGATAGGACCCAATCCAAAGTTTGTCGAGGGCACCTACCATTGGTTTTTTGGTGCAGGCATGGTGCACGCTTTTCATATTGAAAACGGGCGCGTGGATTATCTCAACCGATGGATGCGCACGCCCAAGTTCGAAAAAGAGGTCGAGTTGGGGCGGGGTCTCAATCTTGAAATCAATATCAACCAAGAGACTGGGCAACTAGAGAGTAACCGTCGTAACGGAGTGGCGAATACCCACATCCTGGCGCACGGTGAATACTTGGTGGCGCTGGAAGAGGGGAGTCATCCCTTCAGTGTTGATCCTAAATCACTGTCGTCTGAGGGGTATGGGCTCTACGGTGATGGCATCAAGGGTGCCATGACCGCACACCCTAAGATCGATCCGCTCACGGGTGAGTTGCACGGCTTTGGTTACATGACCGATCACTTCGGTAGCAACGCAATGACCTATCACGTGATTGATAAGTCGGGCAGAACACTTCGGTCAGACGTTTTTGAGGCGCCGTATGCAGGGATGGTTCACGATTTCGTGATCACGCGTGACTATGTGTTATTCCCTATTTTTCCGCTTACCTTCGATATGAGCCGCATCGCAAAATTTGGTTTTCCATTTGCCTTTGACAGTTCAGCGGGGGCCTTTATTGGTGTCCTCGAGCGGGGGGCACCCGTCTCGGAAATTCGGTGGCTTGAGGCTCCCGTCTGTTATGTTTATCACTACTTGAATGCGTGGAACGATGGTGGCCGCGTTACGTTTGACTCGATTGATTTCCCGATGGCACCAAATTTCCCCACGGCGGACGGTAGCCTGCCCGCACACGCTGACGCCCAGGGCAAGCTTACGCGCTGGACAGTCGACGTTAAGACCGGTGCGATTGACCGTGAGCAAACCTTGGATGTTGCCTCGGAGTTTCCTCGCATTGATGATCGTTTCGCGGCAAGCCGACATCGTCACGGATACATCGCGGCTGCTTCAAAGCGCAGCAAAGGCGACGGTGGCTTGTTCCATGAGATCACACACATCGACTACGAATCTGGCAGCGTTAAAAGCTGGGATGCAGGCTGTGGCAATGCGGTCTCTGAGCCTGTTTTTGTTGAAAAATCAGGAGGTGCAGAAGAGGGCAAGGGCTGGTTACTGGCAACGCTCTTTGACAGCCAAACAACGACTTCATCACTTGTTATTTTGGATGCGCAAGCGGTAGAAGATGGTCCCATTGCCAAAGCTAAGTTGGACCACCGTATTCCCTATGGCTTTCACGGAAGCTGGCGCTCGGGTCGCTGATTCGAGCTCAAGCTATCGCCATTTGCAAGATGCGTACTTTGAGCACGACAATATCCGGAATATGCTCACCGTACTTGAGAGGTCGCATGGCTGAAGTTTCGTTCACTCAAATGAAAGACGGCACGAAGGAAGACTACCTGATGCTCGATCGTCTCGAGCAGGAACATGTTAAAGGACTGCCTGATCGTATCTTGTCAGCACTGGCCTCATTGTCTGATGGGCTTGCAGGCTACAAAATTGATCGGCTTCAGCACTCCCTTCAAACAGCGTCACGTGCCGAGGACGAGGGCGCCGGCACCGATTGGATTGTGGCGGCATTGGTTCACGACATTGGGGATGAGCTCGCGCCTCTCAGCCACTCTGAAATGGCTGCAGCATTATTAAAACCGTATGTCAGCGATGAAATCGTCTGGGTCATCGAGAAGCACGGCATTTTTCAGGCCTATTACTATGCGCATCACATGGGCGCCGATCGCAATGCTCGCGATAAGTACAAGAACCATCCTTACTATGACCGCTGCGTGCATTTTTGCGAGGCGTGGGATCAAGCATCGTTTGATCCTGATTATCCAACCCGTCCCCTCGAGCACTTCGAGCCGATGGTGCGCGAGGTATTCTCTCGAACAGTCAGTCATATCTGAAAAAGACCTATTCGGTGTTTAGCTTGCTCGCGGCTTAGACCCTCTCCACAATACGCGCACAGAGTGGGGGTCTAGAATGATCAGCTTTTCACAAGCGCAGGAAAATCTTAAGGCGTTGTTTGCGTCTTGGCTTGCTGAGCAGACGTTGCAAACGGAACGCATGAACCTGCAGCAAGCTTTAGGACGCCATTTGGCAAGCGCGGTATTCGCAAGTCTCGATCTCCCTAGAGACAATGTATCCGCGATGGATGGTTATGCACTGTCACCCTTGAAACCAGATGCGGTAAGTGTAGGGGAAGAATACACACTACTTGGTGAGTCTCGTGCGGGAGAGCCCTATGCTGGATCGGCGCTCAAGGCGGGTGAGTGCGTACGAATATTCACCGGCGCTGTGGTGCCCAGTTCGGCTAATACAGTGGTTATTCAAGAGGACGTCTCGATCAACTCTGCTCAATCAGTTGTAATAAACGAGGATGTTCGTATTGGCGGTAATATTCGCCTGCAAGGAGAGGAGATTGCGACGGGCGTTGAGATCGCTTCTGCTGGGCAACAAGTGACACCCAACATGATCCCCCTCTTGGCTAGCCAGGGTGTAGGCGAGGTCGAGGTGGTTAGGATGCTGCGTATAGCCTTCCTGGCAACCGGTGACGAACTAAAAGCCGCGGGAGAACAGCTCGGTGCGGGTGATATATACGAAAGTAACCTTGCGTCTATCCAAGCGGTGTTGGGTGCCTATCGTCTTGAGCTTCAGAATCTTGGTGTGGTTGAGGATACTCCCGAAGCGATTTCAGCTTGTCTGGCTCGCGCGGCGCAAAGTGCGGATGTGGTGATCAGTAGCGGCGGCGTCTCTGTCGGCGACTATGATTTTGTTAGGCAATGCGTTGAGTCCATGGGGACGGTGACTGATTACAAGGTCGCGATGAAGCCCGGTAAGCCCGTCTGCTTTGGTCATATAAACCGTGCCGACAATGAGCGTGCACTCTTTTTGGGGTTGCCCGGCAACGCCGTCTCTTCGTTTGTTGTCTTGACTGAGCTTTACCTGCCCGCTCTCCGGTATTTGATGAATAGGCGCAAGGTCGTGCCAAATCAACAAATTACCGCGACGCTCAAGGAAGGCCTCAAGCGCCGAGCAGGGCGGTTGGAGTTTCAGCGTGGCGTGTTGAGTAGGGAGCCCAACGAGTCAGGAAGGTCAGTTTGGCGCGTATCAGCGTTTGGTGGACAGGATTCTCATCGCGTACTGGGTTTAGCGCGCGCCAACTGCACTATTCAAATCCCCGCAGAGGTAGCTGAAATCCGCGCCGGGGCTGAGGTAACAGTCTCTGTGTTCCCTTGGTTTGAATCATTGGACTGAAGACGTCTTTACGATGAGTGCAACCGCCAACCTCAAAGCAGTGGTTATTCTATGTGGTGGTGACAGCCGTCGTATGGGTACCGATAAAGCCCTTGTCGACGTTGACGGCAGTCCGCTTCTAAGACGACATGTGGAAGCAATCCGCAGCCTTAACCTTGAAGTTCCCATCTACATCTCATCGGGTGTTAAGCGCTACGCAATCCTTGATGACTGCGACGTTAACTATGTTGCAGACCTTGTTGTAGGGGCCGGTCCATTGTCGGGATTAGCTGGCGCATTGCGTGTAGCCGAGGAGGCAGGCGTAACCCACGGCCATATCTTTGCAATGCCGGTCGATACGTTGCTACCTCCAGGTGTTCTGTTGGATGAGTTAACAAAGACTTGGCTGGCTGACTCTGAAGTTGCGCTAATCAAAGGTGAGCGTTTGCACCCTGTGCACGGGCTCTTTCCAATTTCCGCCGCTGAGCGCCTAAGGACGTTCGTACAATCAGGTGGACGTGCCGTCATGGCCTTCTTAGAGACGCTTCATATCGAGGAGGTTTCTATCGGTGAGGAGTGGGAGTTATGTCTGAACTTCAACTATCCCGACGAGTTTGTGGCCGCCCGCGAAGCCTTAGCGAAAATCACATTGATCAACCCGCAGGGCTGACTAATGCTTCTAGCAGCGGAGCCCCAATAGACGACTCTAATAAAAAGCACTCAAAACACTTATAGTGGCTAAAAGTCCCAGTAGGTAATGGAGAGGTAATGGATCGTCGTAATTTTATCGCTGCTATGGGTGGCGCTCTCATGTACGCCAACGCGGTCCCCTCGCTTGCTCAATACGTTATTCCTGATGGTCAGGTAAGGCTGGTTTTTAATGAGAATCCTTATGGACCCAGCCCCAAAGCGCTCGCTGCAGCAAAGGACGTTCTCTCATTGAGTGCTTACTATCCTGACTCGCCGACGGACTATCCGATGAGGGATAAGTTATTCGATGCGATTTCCAGCAAACATCAGCTGACCCACGATAATTTGTTCGTCTCGTCTGGCTCCAATGAGGGTTTACAAGCTGCGTTGATGGCCTATGGGCGCATCGGAGCCGTACTCACGCCTGCACTTACCTATAATGATCATCTCGGATACGCAGAGCGCTTAGGCGTCTCGGTTGTCCGCGTACCGTTGCGCGATGATCTCCAAGTGGATCTCGAGGCTATGGCGGCGCGCGTCGACGACAGTATCAGCGTCGTGTATCTCGCAAACCCAAATAACCCTACAGGTATGCCGATCGATGCGGATGAGTTACGCGCCTTCTGCAAAAAAGTGGGATCAAAAGCGCTGGTGATTGTCGACGAGGCTTACAACGAGTTAACGTCGAATCCCTTAGCTAACTCGATGGTGGATTTAGTGCGTGCTGGTGGCAACGTCCTGGTTATGCGCACGTTTTCAAAGATCTTCGGGATGGCGGGTATGCGCATTGGGTACGGTATGGCGCGTCCTGACATTGTTGAACGAGTGTTTAAGCATATTATGGCGTGGCCCAATGGGGTGGGGATGACGGCGGCGTATCACAGCTACATCGATGATGAATTCATAGCCTTCTCACGTGACAAGGTGTCTGAGGGCCGAGCTATGGTGAATCAGACGTTCAGGGAAGTTGGCGTAACACCGGTGCCGTCGGTAACGAATTTCGTGTTTGCCGATATTGGCCGCGACGCCATGACATTCCGACGAACGATGGCGGATGAAGGCGTATTGGTGAATGGAGGATACGCAGGTTACCCAACCTACCTCAGAGTCAGCATGGGTAAGCTCGAAGATCTGCGTACCTTCGATCGCGTCTTCAAACGGGTCTATGCCAGATCGGTTTAAGGATAACCCAGTTAACGGCTATCAAGGCGCTAATTTGTGAACAATCTTCCCGTTGACAACCGTCATCCGGACCGGTGTTTGATGGATCGTTGCCGCCTCGATTTCTAAGATATTGCGGTCGAGTAAAACAAGATCGGCTAACTTCCCTTCGCTGATGCTTCCCAAGTTATCTTCTTCACCCACCTGCCGTGCTGTCGCCATGGTCATGGCCACAATGGCCTCGGCAACACCCACGGACTGCTCGGCATTACGAGCGGGCATCATCTTCTCACCCGGCAGGCGACGCGTGTGAGCAGCCTCGATCAGTTCAAGCGGCTTGAAGGTTGATAAGTAAGCCGATGCTGGCCAGTCGGCGCCGAAACTTTGATTGACGCCGGCATTCATAATTGATCGAACGGGATAGGCGTTTTCCACCTTATCCATGCCAACAAAAGATCCAATATTGAAGTAGGAGGGGTCCCGCGCAGCCCACTGAATCGATGTTTGTGCTGTTACGTTGAGCGAAGCAAAACGTTTTATATCGTCAGGGTGCACAAAATCCATGTGGGCGATGGTCGCTCGCACGGTCTGATTGCCGGTGGCCATTCGTGCCGCTTGTATCGCGTCCAGCGATTGTCGAACAGCGGCCCCGCCGATGGCGTGAATGTGGACCGGTATGTTCTGGCTAAAGTACGTTTCGATATTCGCGCTCATCTGCGCTTTCGACATCATCGGTTTGCCAAAATTCTCGTTGGTTGAGTCAACATAAGGGGTTAGCAAGAAGGCAGTATGCCCTTCAGGAACACCGTCGGCGGCCATTTTTACGGCTTCAGGTCGAACCATAGTGCTGCTGTAGTTCGCCGAATAGTCAACAAACCTCTCTACGATAGCCTCGGCATCGTCCAGCTCACGCACTGAGCCAAAAATGCGAAGTGAGAGCTCGCCTTGCTGATCTAATTCGCGCCATATTTGATACGCCTCTTCTTCCGAGGGCGCCCCTGCCCATGCATCATAAACACCGGTTAGTCCGGCTGCTGCAGCTCTGGGTAGCCAGTCCTTCAGTCGTTCTTCAAAAGCAGTTCGGTCACCGGGGATAAAGACTTTGCTAATGTGGCTTCCGGCTTTTTCGCGCGCCGTTCCTAGCGGGTGATTTGTAAGCGGATCTCGCTCAAAAAAGCTTACGCCCGGCTCTGGGTCAGGGAAGGATGCGTCGACACCCCCCTCACTAAGCGCCCGAGAGGAAAACCAGGTCGAATGACCATCGACCGACTGCAGGATGACAACCCGATCTCCGAAGATGGTGTCGAGAATGTGTGCCTCGGGTCCGGTTTTTGAAAATAGATGATTCTGCCAGCCTCGTGCATACACCGGTCCATCACCCGGGTGAGCGTCGCGGATCGCCTCCAGTGCAGTCTGAAGTTTCTCCAGTGTATCAGCGTGACTCAGATTGACGCCTACATCGGTGAATGACCCCATGAAAACATGAGTGTGTGAGTCCATGAGGCCGGGTATCAACAGTCCGTCGCCGATATCAACTCGCTGGGTTTGCTCTCCTTTAAATGCTACTGCGCCAGCTAAATTACCCACGTAGACGATGCGGTCGTCTCTAACGGCGACCGCTGAGGCCTTTGCGATAGTTGGGTCCGCGGTAAAGATCTCACCGCCTGTAAAGATCAGATCGGCAGGCTCTACATCATTTGAGCTCGAGCAAGCGCTTAGGCCGAGCAACGTAGTTAAGCTAAGGAGCATGTGTAGAAAGCGGTACTGACGCATGAGACTCTTCCAATGAAATTGAGCTTTATGATAAATCGATAGTATCGAATTCAGGATGGTTGCGGGAGAGCTGATAGCTAACGTCACTCGATCGGTATATCGAAGTAGGTATTCGGGAACGGTTCGTTTTCAAGCGTGAAATGCCACCACTCGGCAAAGTAGGCCCTGAAGCCCGCAATTTCCATTATGCGCTTTAACAAATGCCGATTCTTTGCGGCATCCCCGTCAATTTCCTCGCTCGCGGTGTGTGATCGTGGATCAAAGTAATCCCACGGTGTGCCCATGTTAAGAGGTTCCCCGCTTTGGGTTGCAATAAGTGTGAGATCAATCGTACTCCCGCGGGAGTGACCTGAGCGGCTTGCGATATAGCCACGATTTATGAGTTCGCTTCGAGGAACATTAGGGTAGTAGGTCGCCTTGGTAGGTTCGTCCTCATCGCTGTTTACCCACACTACAAAGTCATCTACCGCTCGTTGTGGTCGGTAGCAGTCGTATATCAATAGGGCGAGACCCTGAGCGTTAGCGAGATGCTGGGCCTTTGAGAGTGCAGACGTGGCTTCTGTGGTAAGCCAGCACTCTGCAGCCATATAGCCTTCAACTTTGCGTCCCAGGAAATTATTGTTGCCGGCGTAGCGAATATCGGTATCAACACCCTTGATGGCTTCTCCCACATCGATTAGTTCGCCGAAAGCGGCGTTCGATAATGACCCCAGTGTGCTGCTAATCGTTATTAAGGCGGTGCTCAACAGTCGCCTTGTTGTCATTTTGCTTGGAATGCTCATCAGACCAGCTTGCCGTCTGTTTTGAGGTCTGCCAAGCTCAAATAGAGAAATAAGGGGGTGTCATGAAACGACGATCATTGCTTCAGCTGGGCTCAGCCGCCGCGATCCTCTCTAATCTGCCGGCATATGCAAGTTCAGACGTCGTCAAAAGGCCTAAAAGGCTGACAGAAGGTCAGACTGTCGCCGTCGTCGCGCCGGCGTCAGTAACTTATGAGTCACTGCAATTACAATTAGCGCTCGAGGCTCTTGAGGCGATGGGGCTGAAGGCGAAGGTCGGTGATCATGTGATGGATCGTTTTGGCTACCTAGCGGGCCATGACCGCGATCGAGCTGCCGACATTAACGCGGCTTTTGCCGATCCTCAGGTGGACGCAGTTTTTGCGCTAAGAGGCGGTTGGGGCGCCAGCCGGCTTTTGCCTTTCATCGACTTTGACGCGATCCGAGAGAACCCCAAGATCATCCTTGGCTACAGTGACATCACAAGCCTCTTGAATGCAATATACGCAAAAGCAGGCGTCGTTACGTTTCATGGACCGAACTTGATGTCGCGTTGGAATGAATTTACTTATCAATCGATGCGCGACGTATTGTTTGAGGCAAGACATGCACGCTACAGCAACCCTGTCGATCTCGATGGCGAGCTGGTTGCGAGGCAAAACCGGATTCAAACCATCGTGCCCGGACGCGCGGAGGGACATCTTATTGGTGGTAACCTAACGCTGATGAGTGCGCTATTTGGCACGCCTTATCTTCCCGGGTTCGACAACGCCATTCTGTTTCTTGAGGACGTCGGAGAGGCCATCTATCGTGTCGACCGTATGCTTACTCAGTTAAAGCTAAGCGGCCATCTGCAGAAAGTGTCGGGCATCGTCTTCGGTCACTTTACGGGTGTGAAACCCAGTCCGGGCTTGGGGAATTTTTCGTTGATGGATATCCTCAAACAGCATTGCGAGCCTTTGGGTGTGCCTTGCTATTTTGGGGCCATGATTGGCCACGTCGATCAGCAAAGCACAGTGCCTGTTGGAGGTAAGGCGAGGATGGATGCATCAACGGGCATTCTCGAACTGGCCGAACCCGCTGTCAGGTAGCGACTCTGAAGTCGCGGATTTGTGCGGTCTGTGACGGTTTAGAGCCGATGGGTATATACGAAAAAGGGCTTGGAGTGGGTATAAATTATATGAAAAGGGGGGGAAATATGGCGTTAAGTAGGATTGCAGCCGCGTTTTGTTTTTCTGTAGCAATCGTAGGTTTGGTGGGTTGTTCGACTGATGATCAGATGAATACCCTTGACGCTATTACTCCAGAGAAAGAAGCACTCTTCGTTGGGTTGGCAGGAGACAACCCAGCAGATATCAGTCGTTTCCTCTTGGCGAGTGGAGCCTCAGCGCCTCAGCTATCTCCCGATGGGCAGCAAGTTATTTTTCGATCCTCGGTCACCGGCGTACCGCAACTCTGGACGTTACCTGTCACCGGCGGCGCTCCCAGTCAATTAACGTTCGGGAATGGGATCACGTTCGCGCGTTGGCTGCCCGATAGCTCTGGCATCCTTTACGGTGCAGACAACAATGGTAACGAGCAAGAGTCCTACTTATTGATCAGTCGGGATGGCATCTCTGAGCGCGAGGTATTTTCAGCGGCTAAGGGTGGTTTTAGGTCGTTGGGCGATATCGCAGCAGATAGTGACACGCTTTTCCTTGCGTCTACCGAACGAACCGGTCTGCACTTCGATATTTATCAGGGGTCCATTTCCTCCGGCCAGGCAGAGCTAATTTTCGAAGGAAACTACGGAAACTTCGCGCGATCACTGTCTCCCAATGGTCGCTATCTCGTTGTTACTGAGGTTGTAGGAGAGGACTCGGACTACCTATATCTACTCGATACCGATACGCATGAGATGCACGTGGTATCTCAGCCCGAATCGAGAGCAAATCATGGTGACGGTGGTTTCGCGTGGTCTTCAGATAGCAAGACCTTGTATCTCAGCAGTAACGTCGATCGCGAGTTTGCCGCTGTTGTTGCCTATGATGTTGTCAACGCGCGATTTGACTCGGTATTCGAATCCGAATTTGATTTGGCCGACGTTCGCGTGTGTGGTGTGGATGATACCTACCTGCTTTGGACTGAGAACCAGGATGGTTTCGATGTTCTGGGTGGGCGGAATCTCGCAACTGGAGAGCCCTTAATATTCCCCGATATCCCCGAAGGCGTCTATTCGCTCAGTTGTTCAAAAGTCAGTAGCACGCTCATTGTCGGAATCAATGGCTGGCGAACCCCGGGCGATATCTCTGCCATCGATTTGGCGACAGGGCGATCTCAATTATTGGTGGGTTCTAACCTGGCGGGTATTCCTGAGGAGTCGCTTATCCGACCTGAAAGTATCACTATGCTTGCGAGAGACGGTGTTGAACTGCAGGGACTTTTATATCTTCCAAAGCGACAAGGTGAAGCCGCGCCGCCCGTTATTTTTGAAGTTCACGGCGGGCCCACGGCACAGTCTCGGGCAAGCTTTGATCCTGTGTCCCAGTATCACGCTGGCCGCGGCGTTGCGGTATTTAAGCCAAATGTCCGCGGCTCCACTGGCTTCGGACGTACTTATGTGAAGCTCGACGACCAAAAGCAACGCTTGGACAGTGTGCGAGATTTAGTCGATATGCTCGACTTTTTCGCGCAGGATGGGCGAGTTGATGCATCCCGAGCTGCCGTGTCTGGTGGCTCTTATGGCGGCTACATGGTTAATGCAGTGTTGGCTGCTTACCCCGACGCCTTCGCAGCAGGCGTGTCGCGCTATGGTGTGGCTGATTGGGTGACCGCGCTAGAAGTGGCATCGCCTGCCTTGAAAGCTTCCGACCGTATCGAGTATGGCGATATTCGTGATCCTCAATGGCGAGAGTTTTACACCGTTAACTCCCCAATTCGGCAGGCCAATAAAATTCGCGTTCCCGTTCTTTATTCCCATGGCGAGATGGATCCGAGGATTGATATCTATGAGACCGAGGTGATGGTTCGGACACTCCGAGAAAACGGCGTCGAGGCTCCCTACATTAAAGTGCCTGATGAAGGACACGGTTGGCGAAAGCTTGCGAATCGACTGTTCTACTACCGGCGACAAGCCGAGTTTATTGAGTCACATCTTGGCGTTGAGGGCTAACCAGAAGCGAGCTCGCCGCTGAATGAGTCTATTCCCTTTCCTGATCTGCTACTCTCGGTTTGGGTGGATGAATCGCGATAACAGCGCCAGATAACTGCATTAGACAACATAAAAGAATAGGCACGCTCAGCAGCTAATAAGGAGATAAGCATGGCGCGGATATCGACACTATCTCGCGAACAATTGCCCGATTTCGAGCCCATGTTTCAGATCTTGGACAACACCATGGGTTACATTCCCAACAATTTTTTGTCGATGGCACATTGGCCCGAGTTGCTGGGTGCGTTTGGTGGTCTTGCTGGGACTATTTTGCAAACCGGTGAGGTTGAGGGTGGTTTGAAGCAGCTCGTAGCAATGGTTGCTAGCACAGCCAATGGCTGTCATTACTGCCAGGCCCATACATCGCACTCAGCGAGCAATCTGGGCGTATCGAAGGAGAAGATCGATGCAGCTTTCGAGTTTGAAACCTCATCGCTTTTCTCTGATCGAGAAAGGTCAGCGCTTCGTGTTGCTTGGCATGCGGCGCTTCAACCTAATGCAGCTTCCGACGCAGACTTTGATGAGCTTTCAGCTCACTTTAGTGAGCGAGAAATTATTGAAATAGTAGCGGTAATCAGCCTATTCGGTTTTCTTAATCGTTGGAGCGACACTATGAAATCGGACCTCGAAGCAAAGCCACTCGAATTTGCCAAGTCTATAGGGCTTGCCGAGAAGCAGCTTGCAGGGTGAAGTCAACGCAGAGCCCTCATTGCCGGTATACTCGCGCGCTTTAGCGGTAGTGGCGAGAGCGCAATATGCAGAATGAGGGTTTTGCTGAACTAGTTGGCTTCGAGGTCTTTCCCAAGTCAGATGGCACTAGCACGGGGACACTTGAGGTGAAGAAAGCGCATTTGAATCCAAATGGCGTTGCCCATGGGGGTGCCTTGTTTACCTTGCTCGATACCTGTTTTGGCGCTGCACTCATGCAGCGACTCGAAGTGGGCGAGATCTGCGCGACACTTCAGATCTCGATGAATTTTCTCAAGCCGGTTTTTACTGGCACGGTTGAGTGCAGGGCGCATGTTGTGAGTAAAGGCAAACGCATCGGGAACGTTCGTGGTGAACTGTACGTAGACGAGAAACTCGTCGGCACCGCTGATGGCAACTTTGCCATCATGCAGGCGAAATAAGTCTAAGGCTCACTCTCCCATGGATCGCTTGCGGTTGGCTCTTTATCGGCATATCGTCATTGGTGAAGTTTGTCTGTGTCACGATCGCAGAGATTTATTGAGCGGCAACGCTCGCTAAGGCCAACATAATCTCTTTCTGAAATTCGTGACGTACAGCGCGCTCACTAATTCATTGGGGGAGAGATTTATGGCGTTCGATTCTGGTGTTGTTCTAACGCTCGTTTTTTTCGGGTTTGTCTTACTTGTTATCGTCAAAAGCGTCGCTATTGTGCCGCAGTCTGAAGAGTACGTTGTTGAGCGGTTTGGTAAGTATCGTCAGACCCTTATGGCAGGGATCAATCTTTTGGTGCCTTTTTTGGATCGTATTGAGCACAAGGTTGTGGTCCTCGAGCGGCAGCTCGATGCCTTTGATATTTCTGTCATAACTCGCGACAACGTCGAAATTATTCTAGAAACCACGGTGTTTTTCCGTGTCATCGATGCGGCGAAATCGGTTTATCGCATTCGAGATGTGCCACTGGCGCTTCGGACAACAGCGGAGTCTGTGATTCGAAGTGCTGCAGGTAAGCTTGAGCTAGACGATATCCAAAGCAGTCGTCAGCAGATGAACGACGAAATATTGAAAAATTTGCGAGATGCATCCGAGGTATGGGGGCTTGAAATAACGCGTTCTGAAATTACAGACGTTCGTGTCGATGAAGCTACCAAGGCTGCGCAACGACAGCAGTTAAATGCTGAGAGAGAGCGACGCGCGACCGTCGCCAAAGCTGAGGGTGAGCGTCAGCGCGTCGAGTTAGAGGCGGATGCGCAGCTCTACGAAGCGACGAAAAAGGCCGAAGCTATCCGCTTGACCGCAGATGCCGACGCCTATGCGGTTATTAAGAAAGCGGAGGCTGATGCCGAGCAAACGCGGGTTGTTGCTGAAGCGATTGCCAACGAGGGGCAGCCCGCCGTGGATTTTGAGATCCTAAAACGACAGGTCGATGCGATTGGACGAATGGCGGCATCGGAGAACACGAAAACGATTGTCTTGCCATCCGACGTTACCAAGACGATTGGAGGGCTGTCGACATTGGGTGAACTCTTCGGGCGAAAAGGGGAGGGATAGAGATGACTGACTGGTTGTTACGATACGAATTTTGGTTGATTGCCGCTTTGCTTCTAGTGGCAGTGGATGTGCTGTTGGGGCTTGATTTTTTCCTGCTCGCTTTTGGTATTGGCGCGGCGGTGACCGGGGGATCATTGTTCTTTAAAGACGCTCTCCCTTTGCCCTACACCGGTAACTGGGAAGCTCTGCTAACGTTCTTCGCTATATTTAGTTTGCTCATACTTGTACCTATGCGACGCTTGTTACAGAAGGCCAGTCGTGAGGACGAAGGTAGCGACATCAATCGGTATTGATTCAGCGAAGGAGCGCTGCACGGTCTTGCTGTGCTTTTTAGGGTAACTAATTTGCGGGGAGTCAGGAGTTACTATCATGCGTGCTTTTGACTTGTTAGGACTTGCAAATCAGTTTTTGGCTGACTTCGGGCTAGCCGCAAACCTAGGCTGGGTCTGACTTGTTTTTCTTGTCCAACATCAAGCGCTATGTTCTTTTGGTGGCTATTCCATCGACCGGAACATGAGAGCAAGACGCTTTCCGCGACTGAGGTTCTCTAGGAAGTCCTTGGCGTTGTCTTCACGACTCAAAAAGTCGGAGTAACCCTGCAATGTTTCTATCTCGACACCATCGAGATTAAGAAAGCCCATTCGCCAATCCGCAAACTCTCTGTCTTCGACCTCGCCCTCGAAGAGAACATCTACACCTGTGTGGCGATCGTCTTTTTCAATGCTTGCAAAAGTCCGCTTCACCTCAGCTTCAGTGCCTTCCAGCACTTGGTAGAACGATCGCTCACGATGCAATAGAAGGCCTGTAATATCGCGCTGGGTATTGATTCGACGTGCCTCGGTCATTAAATCGACCATACCTTGCGTACCCATATCACCGGTTTCGATGCTGACGTAGCCGAGATGGAACAGAGGTTCATTGAGCGTATGAGACATGGAGGGAACCTTCGAAATTGCGCTATTAATCTACTAACTTGATTGAATCGCCAAGGTAAAATAGAGTTGACACTAATATTATAATTTTTTTTAGACAAAGTATAATTACAGTTGCCTTGAACAGGGTATACGGGGGAAATATGGCAGAGGATTCAACGAGCTCGGCAATGAACACCAGCACACAGAAAGCGCTGGAGAGTCGTGCGCTTGCTCCCCGCTTTTACACCACTAACTGCAAAGAGATTGGCAACTACGATATTGAGCCTGTTCGAGAAGAGTGGGACGCGATGATGTCTGCTTTTGAGTTGGATAAGAACCGCGAGCACTTCAAGCAGAGCTATGATTTTGATCCAGCGCAACTTGACGCCGACCCTGAACTCAAGAACGAGTTTCTTGATCTGTTGGTCAGCTCGATCACGGCTGAGTACTCAGGTTGTGTTTTGTATCAGGAAATCGAGAGTAAGGTAGATGATCCTGAGATTGCCAAACTCTTTCGCTACATGGCGCGAGATGAGTCCCGCCACGCGGGTTTTATTAATAGGGCCCTCAATAAGTTAGGTGTTGCGGTTGATTTGAGTGTTTTAAAGCGAGAGAAGGAATACACGTACTTCCGCCCAAAGTTCATCTTTTACGCCACCTACCTATCAGAGAAGATTGGCTACGCTCGTTACATCACGATATATAGGCACTTGGAGCGAAATCCGGAGCGCCGCTTCCACCCTATTTTTAAATGGTTCCTAGAGTGGTGTAACGACGAGTTTGCTCATGGCGAGGCCTTTGCGTTGCTCATGCGTGCTAATCCCAAGCTCCTTACGGGCGTAAACAAGCTGTACATCAAAATGTTTTTGGTGCTGGTCTACACAACCATGTACGTTCGAGATCATTCGAGGCCAAAGCTCTATGAGGCATTTGGAATGGACGTAACGGAGTTCGACAATACGGTGTTCGACATCACTACAGAAATTTCTAAGCAGGTATTCCCGCTCACACTTAATACGCGATCGCCAAAGTTTCGGAAGGGTCTGGAGCGCCTGCTCGATCTCAATAGACGACTCGAGAGTTTAGAGGGACAGCGAGGCCTCTTAGTCGGGGTGCGTCGACTCGGCCTTCAGGCTGGCACCGCATCTACTATATTGAGGTTGTTCTTACTCCCGGCGGCGCGCAACGAGATGCCAAAACAGGTAGCGATGCAGCCCGCTTGGTAGTTTGTTAGCCCGCAGGGCCTGTGATCAGGAAAGTTAATCCGACAAACGGTAACTGGCGAGGTTCATTCGATCCTTTGTTATGAATCGGAGCCGTATCATTAGCCTGATGGTTAAGAGGGTATCGTGCAGAAACGACCGGAAGGCTTAAGCGCACTTCGTATTCCGGTGGTGGCTACGAGCAGCTCGCTAGTCTCCGCGCCAATACCCTCTGAATTCGCTTACATGAAGCACCCCTGCTGCCGATAGGAATACTTGTATCAATAGGGTTGGAGCGTCCCACAGAGCCAGTTGAACCGTCATCATTAACGTTGCACCTGCAGCTAGGTTGAAAACGAAGCGGGAAGGTGGGACGCCTTTGCCGGTTAAGCGAAATCTTCCTACCAAAACTGCTAGCTCGACTACGATTAGCCCAGTAATTAGGCCGATCAAAAGCCCTGAGTAGAGGTGCGATTCCACGGGTTAAGCGGCTGTTTTCGAAAGGCCTAAAAGCTGCGCCACGTCCTTTAAAAAGACACGTAGGTGCTCTTTACGCTTCTTTTTAATGAGCTTCTTCTGGGTGTAGGACTGCCAGGTTAGGGTCTGCACGTCTTCGTCTTTGCACATCTCGACAAATTGCTCACGTCGTTTATCGCTGTGGTACCAGAAGTACTGGAGTAAACCCAACGCCCAGAACGTGCGTCCATGTAATTTCATGAAACGTTTACGCGGTGCTTTTAACGCTGAAGCGTTTCCAGTGACTAAAAATTCTTTGATGGCATCTGCACTGAGTCGACCGCAGAGCATGGCATAGTAAATGCCCTCGCCAGAGGCTGGCGCAACGACGCCTGCCGCATCCCCTGATACCAAAATGCCCTTACCATCATCCCACCGTTTCATGGGCTTCATTGGGATGGGCGCACCTTCTTTTCGAATGGTGGGAGCATCATGTAAGCCCGATATGGCGCGCAGTTCTGCAACCGAGTCTTTTGCTGAGAAATCTTTAAACGCACTGCCTACGCCGATGCTTGCAGACTTTCCATGTGGAAATACCCAAGCGTAGAAGTCAGGCGACAGCTTTCCTTGGTACCAAACCTCACAGCGCTCAGGATCATAATCCTCCGTTGCTGAGGAGGGGGCTTCAACAATTTCGTGATAAGCCAGTACCCACGGGATATCCGCGTACTTTGGTACACCTTGTCGCGCTACCTTGGAGCGAGCGCCGTCAGCGCCTAAAACGCAACGCGCTGTGGCAGTACAAGTCTCAGATTCCTTATCTTTCGAGACATAAGTTACCTCGATTGTTTCGTCATCAAGGTACTTGAGTGATTTAAAGGCAGCAAGTTCGAGCTCCGCTCCCGCACGCTGGGCGCGAAGTCTCAACCATGGATCGAATTCATCCCGGTCCACCATGCCAACGAAGGTTCCCTCGATAGGCATGTCGACTTTCTGCGCTTTGGGTGAAATCATTCTCGCCGATTGAATTTCGGCTTTGAGCAGCGATCTGGGAATGTCGAATTCGCCCAAAATACAGGGCGGGATAGCGCCACCGCAGGGCTTAATTCTGAACGCCCGCTCTAAAAGTAAAACACTGTGGCCTGCGAGTGCAATTTCATGAGCTGCAGTGGCGCCTGACGGACCTCCGCCTACCACGATAACGTCAAAATCGGGCTTTGATTCGCTCATGGTTTGATACCCCCTAATGGATTTTCTAGTACAAAATGACTTATGACTTCGTCGCTCTGCTCTGTCAGTTGCACTTGTTGGTCAAGGTTGAAAATTAGGCTGGCGGCCCAAACAAAGAGAGCCGCTTCGGCAAAGAATACAAGTCCGTAGGCTGCTGCGGGATTTTCGAGCCACAGCCCGGCGACATCGACAGCGATGGTCCCTAGAAAGCCGCCTAACGCAAACGAAATGGCCTGTGCAGCTCCCCAAAGCCCCATTCTCAAGCCATCACGTTGGGATCGCCCCTCGCTGGCAAGCATCATCATTCCGCCAATTGCGGCGACAGCAAAACTGCCATTCGCAACGCCGAGTACGAATACATTGATGTTGATGGGCCAGGCGCTGCCCCCTATAAGACCTCCTGTTGCGAGGAGGGCAAGACATAAAGCGGATAATAAGCATCCGCCACGAATCCAAAGATGCAGGATGTGACGTGTTTTGGACTTGAAGGCGTAAGTCGAAAACGCCATGGCAAACATTCCAAGGAGCATGCCGCCATGTTGCATACCTGCGAGGGTGGTAGTCTCACCGACAGTCCAGCTGAATGTGAGTCCAACAAAGGGCTCCAAGATAAGGTCTTGGGCGCTATAAGCTAGCATCGACGCGAAAACAAAAATAGTGAAACGGCGCGCATGATCCTCCTGCCACACTTCTTTGATGGCGATGCTGAAGGGCGGTTTTTGTTCGGTTGCTGCTTGTGATTTAGCGTCCAACTGGGCTGATCGCTTCTCAACACCAAAGATAGCTAAAAAGCTGAGTGCGAGCGCAATAGCAGCCGTACCTGATACGACCGAGAGCAATCGCGCCTCTGTGAAGGGGTCAAGCAGTTGTCCCGTGACGCCACCCGTTACGGCAAAGCCCATGATCATCATGAACCAAACTAGAGATGCCGCGGCGGGCTTGCGCTGATCGTTTACCTGCTTCGATAGCAATACGAGAAGGGACGTGCCGGCGGCCCCCGATCCTATACCGATTAGTAAGTAACCGAGCGCGGCAACCAAATGTCCCCCGATGCCTAAAGTAGGAATAAGCGTCGCGCCCAGCGTTGCCGTAACACTGCCCGTGGCGAGTATGGTCATGCCGCCAACAATCCACGGCGTCCTGCGACTGCCGCCATCGCTACCGTAACCAATGTAGGGGCGTGCTAACTGAACAACATGATGAAGTGTAATAAGGAATCCAGGTATGGAAGCGGCAAGCGCATACTCTACGACCATGATCCGGTTAAGTGTGTTTGTTGGCAGAAAGACAAGTGCCCCCAAAGCGGTCTGGACGAGACCGAGTCTAAAGATGGCAAACCAAGACAATGTCTGGAAATTAGGCAAGGTAGCCTCCCAGTGCAGAGGCGGTCACCATCATTCCTGCGACGTACTGAGTTACGCCAATGCCGTTGTACCAAGGAGCAAGAAGCTTGGGGTTTTGAAGGAAGCGCAGCATGGCGATGAACTGCCCGGCGATTAATGTGGCAACCAACGCAGGCGCGAGTGTGTAGCCCCAGCTTTGAAGACAGCCGAGGACAGCAATCTGTGGAAGGAGCATGACCAAGCAAGCGAGTCTTGCTGCTCTTTTGGCGCCGAGCTGGACGGGCAGCGTCCGGATGCCAATCGCAATATCGCCCTCAATTGCCTTGAAGTCATTCAGGGTCATGATGCCGTGAGCACCAAGGCTATAAAGTAAAGCGATAAGTAAAATGTTGACTGCAGGAAGGTCGCCACCCAAAGCGATTGCTGCGCCGGTTACCCAGGCGAGACCTTCATAGCTGATGGCCACCGATAAATTACCCCACCAACCATTTTGTTTGAGGCGAAGGGGAGGGGCGCTGTAAGCCCATGCGAGAATCAGGCCAAGGGCAGTGGCGCATGCAACCCAAATTCCGAGGCTGAAGCTCCAGAGTTGAGCGAACACGGACCAAGCGAATGCAAACTGAAAAGCGCGGTGCTCGGTGACCCGCCCTGAGGGAATGGGGCGATCGGGTTCGTTAATGGCATCCACTTCTCTGTCACAGTAGTCATTGATGATCTGACTCGCACCACAGACCAGTGGGCCGGTTAAGATGATGCCAAAAACGAAGAGCCATGGGTGGCTCAACGGCGTTATACCGCCTGAGACAAGTCCGCACATAAGGGCCCACATGGGGGGGAACCATGTGATGGGCTTTAGGAGCTGGATGTAGTCACTGATCGATGATCCGGACGTTGCCCCCACTGTAACCGCCGTCGAATTAACCATCTCAGCATGGTGTACATGCCAAGTGAAACAGTCAATAAATCATTACAAATTAAAAGTAATAAATTATTTACAGGGTTTCTTGGTCGATATCGACTTCCGCACCGCCAAGGTCGAAACGACGGAGTTTTGTGTACAAACTTTGACGGCTTAGACCCAAAAGTTCGGCCGCTGAAGCGCGGTTGCCGCTGGTGAGTTTGAGTGCGGCTTCGATGCAGAGTGCTTCGATGATGTCAGTTGATTCGCGAACGAGCTCCTTAAGCGGGACGCGACCAACACGATCCGTAATCTGCTCGATTGACCGAGGCAAATGATCATCTACCGACTGATCCGGCGTAATGCGACGACTGATATCGCGGATGAATAACAGGACTCTGGTTGAGCCATTCTTACCAACGCGCGCAACGGAAAGCTCTATATCGACAGACGACTCTGTCTCAGTGCGAAGCGTGGTTGAGTAGAGTCGGACTGAGCCTTCTTGTTTTGAGTGGTCCAGCACGATGTTCAGGTCAACTGCTGATCGACCGATCCAGCGATCTGCGCGACGTCCTTCAATCAAGTCTACAGATGCCAGGCCCGCCATCTCTAAGAATGATGCGTTTGCGCCAGTCACAATTCCCTGCTCATCGAGTTCGATAATACCATCGGGTGCGTCGTTGAAGAACGGCGCGAATTCGGCGCCGGTTACGTCCCGCTCGCTGTCATCTCTAAGTCTTACCAGTAAACGACCTTCCCCCGATTGGCGCAAATACGTGAGCGCTATATTCAGCTCAAGACCCATACCATTGCTGATCATCCCGTCAACAGTGGTTGTGACACTCCGTGCCTCTCTGGTAAGTCGCTCCACGGTATTACGAGCCTTGTCGTCCAGGCCCGTTGGGAACGCCTTTCCGACAAGATTGGCACCAGGCTCGGCAAGCAATGTTGAAGCCACTGGGTTTGCTTCGAGAATCCGACCACTGTTGTCATCAACAACCACGAATCCATCGGAGACCATATCAAGAATTCTACGATACCGTGCTTCAAGCCGCCGCTTCGACCAGTAGTCGCGCTCCATGGCGTGCTGTGCGTTAAGCAGTTGGTGGCGCAAGCTTGCCTCCGGGAGAAGGTCAAGGGCAGCAATTTGTACGTCGTCGTTGGTACTCTCACAGCATAGCCAGCAGAGCAGCGGTACAGGGCTGGTGTTGCGAGGGTTCACCGTTATGTCACACCGAAGGGCCGACCCCTTATTCCGTCGCGCCTCATTCAGTTTGGCGTTCAGCGCGGATACTGATTCCTCGGCAACGATCTCACTAATTGAGCTACCCAAAAGATCATCAGGTTGGATTGTACTAGAGGGGTTATTCACCTCCACGTCGACAATAAAACCCGTGGCGGCGACGGTAAATTGGATGCTCGCTAGGTGCTGAAGCAAAAGTTCGGAAGAGGGCGCTGATACGGTATTCACTAAGAGGGTAACTCCGAGATGGTTCTCGCGGCCTCTGCCGTCGTTAATGCTTCGGAAATCTCAATGTTACACAGCGTTAATGGGGGCGTCATCACTCTCTTTACACTCCTCCGGCAATATCTTTAATACGTCAAAACTTTAGTGCAGGATCAATGTATAATTTTGTTGACACTGTTTGGGCCGAACACTACCCTGCAAATTCATAAGATGACGTGAAGTGTGCTTATGGCACGCCGATAAATACGTCACGTGCATAGCGGGGTAAATGCCGTGAGTGACAGAGCGAAAGACTCGAAAAGTGGTGGGTTGTATACACCCGAGCAAAAAAAGCGTCGCGATGAGACGGTGTGGACACTTGTGCAAGGCGTGCTAGCCCCGCTCCAGTTTTTGGTGTTTGCCATTAGCACTGTCTTCGTCATCAATTTTTTGCTGAACGGGACGGGGCTCGCAGCGGCGACAGCTTCAGTTATTTTGAAAACGCTCATTCTCTACTCGATTATGGTGACAGGCGCCGTTTGGGAAAAGGTTGTGTTTGGGCGCTACCTCTTTGCTCCAGCCTTCTTTTGGGAGGACGTCGTGAGTATGGGGGTTATTGCACTCCACTCGCTTTACTTAGCGATGTGGCTCACAGGCTTAGGAACGCCCCAAGATCAAATGTTGGTAGCGCTTGCCGCTTATGGTGCCTATTTGGTGAATGCCATTCAGTTTTTGCTGAAGTTCCAGCAGGCGCGTTCAAGTGCGTCTGATGTGAGAAATCACGATGATTATGACGACATTGCTTATCGTGAGGGGGCAAGGTCGTGAAGAGTATCATCGCAAGCTCTACCGTGGAGCACCACCCTGGACCTCAAACCCAGGAGCGCGGCCAGCGTGCCGTTTTTTGTGGGCTAACGTCGATTATCTGGCTTCATCGCCGAATTCAGGATGCGTTTTTTCTGGTCGTGGGGTCGCGTACCTGTGCACACCTCATCCAATCGGCGGCTGGTGTCATGATCTTCGCCGAACCGAGGTTTGCGACAGCGATTCTAGGCGAGCGAGATCTCGCAGGCATGGCGGACTGTCACGAGGAATTAGATCGTGTTGTAGGTGAGCTTATTTCTCGCCGTTCGGGAATTAATCGACTCTTTCTCGTTGGTTCGTGCCCATCGGAAGTAATTAAATTGGATTTAGAAACCGCCGCGGCGAAGCTTCAGGCTAAGCATGAAAATAAAGTACGTATCTCGGCCTTTAGCGGTAGTGGGATTGAAACCACGTTTACTCAGGGCGAGGATCAATGTCTCAAGAGCACTGTCGCTGAATTGCCGGTATTGCTCAATGACGAGTCGAATCTCATAGTTTTGGGAACGGTCTCAGATATCGTGGAGGACCAATTTCGTCGCCTGTTCGATGATTTGGGTATTGCTAACGTCCACTTTTACCCCGGTCGTAAGGCAGGGGATCTGCCTGCGGTGGGGAAGGGCACACGCCTTGTCGCTGCCCAACCCTTTGTTGGCGAGACTGTGCGGGCGTTACTTGAACGCGGTGCAGAATTGGTTAATGCACCTTTTCCGCTTGGTGCGGAGGGTTCTAAGGCATGGTTTGAAGCGATCGCAGCAGCGCTGGGTGTCGATGACACGCGCGTTCAACAAGTGCTTGAACTGCCATATCAACGGGCGCGGCGGGCCGTCGCATCTCATGCATCGAAGCTTACGGGTAAGCGTATCCATTTCCTTCCCGACTCTCAGCTAGAGATTCCTATGGCTCGCTTCTTAAGTGAGGAATGTGGGCTCAGCATCAATGAAATCGGTACGCCGTTTCATGATCAGTTGATTATGCGTGGTGAGCTTGCACGGCTACCTCATGATGTTCGCATTGTAGAGGGGCAAGATTTAGATCCAGCGCTCGGACGAGTGCGAGAGGCGAGGCCTGATCTCACGGTTTGCGGCATGGGTATCGCCAACGCGCTGGAGTCAGAGGGGCTGAGAACGAAGTGGTCTATCGAGCTCGTGTTCTCGCCCGTGCAGGGATTTGATCAGGCCGGAGACCTCGCGGGGTTATTTGCAAAGCCGCTGGTTCGCGAGTCGATCCTGGAGGTGGGTTCGTGGAGCTAACACTCTGGACATATGAGGGCCCGCCTCACGTCGGTGCCATCCGCATTGCGGCATCCATGCGCGATGTGCACTTGATGTTGCACTCCCCTCAAGGCGACACCTACGCTGATCTACTGTTTACGATGATTGAACGCGACGGTCGACGACCTCCCGTTACGTACACAACGTTTCAGGCTCGTGATCTCGGTGCATCCACTGCCGAGATGGTTATTCAGTCATTACGAGAGGCAGCACAGCGCTTTCAACCACAAGTGCTCTTGGTGGCAGATTCATGCACTGCTGAACTTATTCAGGATCAGCCCGGTGCACTTGCTCTAGGCGCAGACTTACCCGTTCCCGTTATTCCGCTAGAGATGGCGGCTTACACGAGAAAGGAAAATTGGGGCGCATCAGAGACCTTCTATCAGCTTGTTCGCGGTCTTTTATCTCGACAGGCGCCTGCGCCTGGGACCGAGCGACCCAAGCGTGATCCGGATGTGAGGCCCAGTGTCAATTTACTAGGACCTACTAAGCTGGGATTTCGATGTCGTGACGATGTAGTCGAAATTGAACGATTACTCACTTCGATGGGTGTGGAAGTGAACGTTGTAGCGCCGTTGGGTGCTTCTCCGAGGGATCTGCAATCGATACCTGCCGCCGATGCTAATGTGAATCTATGCCCCGAGGTTTCTGACCTCACGTGTAGTTGGCTGGCGCGCACCTTTGGTATGCCGACTATCCAGACGATCCCCATGGGCTGGGGCGCGACACGTGATTTCATCGCCGAAGTCGCTCAAGTTCTCGATCTTAATATTGATGTCGACTCGGTCGGGGAGTCACGGCTTCCATGGTACTCCAGATCAATCGATTCGACTTACCTAACCGGAAAGCGTGTTTTTGTCTTTGCTGATGGTAGCCATGCAATCGCTGCAGCCCGGGTGGCTCGCGACGAAATGGGTTTCGAAGTGGTTGGCTTGGGTACTTACAGCCGTGAGCGTGCTCGTGATGTGAGAGCTGCCGCCAAAGAATATGGCCTTGAGGCACTTATCACCGACAATTACCTAGAGGTTGAAGCCAGGGTTCAGGAGCTTCAGCCAGAGATGGTCCTGGGAACCCAAATGGAGCGTCATATTGCTAAGAGACTGGGCATACCTTGTGCTGTCATCTCTACGCCTGCCCACGTTCAAGACTATCCGGCTCGCTATTCCCCGCAGATGGGCTTTGAGGGTGCAAACGTGTTGTTCGATACATGGGTGCATCCGCTCATCATGGGGTTGGAAGAGCACCTGCTTCATATGTTCAGAGATGACTTTGAATTCAACGACAGTGTGGGTCCGTCACATCTGGGAAGTGAGGGTGAGGGCGCTCGTTCAATGAGCAGTAATGGTGACCTAGTTAGTGGGAGCAACCTTGTCTGGGCCTTCGAGGCGGAAAAGGAATTGAAAAAAATTCCATTCTTTGTCCGGGGTAAGGCGCGTCGAAACACGGAGCGCTTTGCGGAAGAGAAAGGGATTTCAACCATTCAAGTAGATACGCTTTATGACGCGAAAGCACACTTCAGCAGCTGACGCCTCGACGCCTGTTAACGTCGTTCTCGTCACGCTTGATAACCATGTTAATGGTGCTATCGAGCGCGCTGAAAAACGCCTGGTTTGCGATTTGCCTGGTGTCAATTTCAAAAGCTTCGCTGCGACAGAGTGGGACGCTGATAAATCAGAATTGCAGAGTTGCAAGAACGCGATTGCCTCCGGTGACATCATCATTGTCACGATGCTTTTTATGGAAGCACATATTAAGGCGATCTCTGAATCGCTAGCTGCACGGCGTGATGCTTGCGATGCCATGGTGTGTTGCATGTCCGCTCCGGAGATTATGCAGCTCACTCGCATGGGGCGATTCAAGATGGACGGTGAGCCTTCGGGGCCGGTCGCTCTCCTTAAGCGACTCCGCGGTGCACCCAAAGACGGTAAGCCTGGTGCCTCAGGCGAGCGGCAACTGGCGATGTTGCGACGTTTACCCAGAATTCTGAGATTTATTCCTGGCACTGCTCAGGACCTACGTGCGTATTTCTTGACGCTTCAGTATTGGCTTGCAGGATCAGAAGATAATTTGACCCGGCTGGTGAGCTTTTTAATTCATCGATATGCCGCCGGCCCACGCCAGGTGCTTCGTAAAATCGCTCGCGAGGAACCCCCGATAGAGTATCCAGATGTCGGTGTTTATCACGTTGATGGGCGGCAGCGAATCACCGATACGGTTGGTCTTTCTGAGGGTAATGCTGAGAGTGAGGGAACGGTTGGGCTTCTGCTGATGCGCTCATATGCCCTCGCTGGTAACACTCGACACTATGATGCCGTTATTCGCGCCTTGGAAGCGCGTGGATTACGGGTAATACCTGCCTTTGCCTCTGGCTTGGATGCGCGACCTGCCGTTAAACGCTTCTTTATGAGCGAGGGTGAGTCGATTGTTGACGCGGTAATCTCACTCACGGGCTTTTCACTCGTCGGTGGGCCAGCGTATAACGATACAGATGCTGCGCAAGAGATGTTGGCCGAGTTGAATGTGCCGTATCTGGCTGTGCAGGCGCTTGAGTTTCAGAGTATTAATCAGTGGCGCGAGTCGCCTATGGGGCTTATGCCTGTTGAGGCAACCATCATGGTTGCGATTCCTGAGCTGGATGGTGCTACAGGACCAATGGTCTTCAGTGGTCGAGATCGCGATGACCCCAAGCGTTCCTTTGATATGGCTCCAGAGACTGAGCGCATCGAGCGTTTAGCGAGCCGTGTATCAAAGTTGGTTGCGCTACACCGCAAGCAAAGATCAGAGAAAAAGATTGCTATTACCCTTTTCAACTTCCCGCCCAACAGTGGCGCTATGGGAACCGCAGCACACCTGAGTGTTTTCGAGTCGCTATTTAACAGTTTGAAGGCATTGAGTCGTGCCGGGTACGTCGTTGATTTACCAAATAATGTCGAGGCGCTGCGAGACTCGCTTCTTAAAGGGAACGCAGAACTTTACGGTGCAGAGGCGAATGTTCATGCCACGATTCCTGTCGATGACCATGTGGCGCGCGAGCCTTACCTCGAAGAAATTGAGGCGCAATGGGGGCCTGCCCCCGGTAAACATTGGACCGACGGACGGCGAATGTTTGTGCTGGGACAGTCTTTTGGTAACGTGTTCGTGGGTGTCCAGCCTGCTATGGGCTACGAAGGGGACCCAATGCGACTGCTCTTTGAGGGTGGGTTAGCACCAACGCATATTTTCTCCGCGTATTACCGATGGCTTAGGGAGGATTATGAGGCAGATGCAGTTCTTCACTTCGGTACTCATGGTGCTCTGGAGTTCATGCCAGGCAAGCAGGTGGGGCTCTCAAATCGATGCTGGCCTGATCGGCTGATTGCAGATCTTCCGAATTTCTACCTCTACGCGGCGAATAACCCGTCAGAGGGCTTAATAGCCAAGCGTCGGTCTGCGGCAACACTCATTAGTTATCTCACGCCACCGGTAACGAAAGCGGATTTGCACAAAGAGTTTGCGGAGCTACGATCGATGATCGACCTCTGGCGTGGCCGCGACCCTCACGCCACAGACGCACATTTACAGCAGCTGTTAGGAGCTATATCGGCACAAGCTGATCGTTGCGAGCTAAAAATCGGTGGCATGGCAACAGACCTTTGTGATGCAGATACTTGGGTGTCTGGGCTCAGGAGCCAGTTGGATGAGATTGAGCAATCTCTGATTCCTTTTGGTATGCATGTCATTGGTGGTTCACTTCTTTCCTCTGAGCGAGCTGAGACAATTGCAGCTATCGCCGAAACAGGAGGGGCGCGCGAAATCAACCCCTCCCAGTTGGATGACTGTCTTCATTCCAAGGATATGGATGCGCTTAAGAGGCTTTTGGCTGAACATCAGGTGCCATCTAATGATATCGATGGGCTTGCTAGTCGACTTCTGACGGCCTTGGGGAATTTAGAAACCGATCACGAATTACCCGCACTAATTAGCGCGCTTGACGGTCATTTCATTTCACCTGTATCCGGCGGCGATCTTATTAGAAACCCCGAGAGTCTCCCGACAGGCCGTAATATCCACGGATTTGATCCGTTTCGGCTTCCCAGCGCTTTTGCGGTGATTGAGGGAAAACGCCAGGCCGAGCAGCTAACACAGCGCCACTATGAAGACACCGGCGAGATGCCAACCTCAATTGCCTTGGTTTTATGGGGTACCGATAACTTAAAGAGCGAGGGCGTTGCTATTGGTCAAGCGCTTGCCCTAATCGGCGCTAGACCGCGATTCGATAGCTACGGCCGCTTGAGTGGCGCCGAGTTAATTGACCTTGATGAATTAGGTCGACCGCGGGTGGACGTTATTGTGACTTTGTCGGGCATTTTCCGAGATCTTCTCCCGATGCAAACTCAGCTGCTTGCCGAGGCAGCTTATCTGGCGGCAGACGCTGACGAACCACTCGCGCTAAACCCCATAAGGCGCAATGTATTGGCATATCAAGAGGCCAATGGATGTGATTTTGAAACAGCAGCGCTACGAGTTTTTAGCAACTCTGAGGGTGCTTATGGCTCAAACGTCAATATGCTTGTGGACTCGGGACGCTGGGACGATGAATCTCAATTTGCGGATACCTACACGAATCGTAAAGGTTTCGCCTACGGACGGTCTGGTGCGGTATCGCAACAAACTGAGTTACTCAATACCGTGCTCGGAAACGTCGACCTCGCATACCAGAACTTGGATTCCGTCGAGCTAGGAATTACGACCGTCGACCACTATTTCGACACGCTTGGGGGAATCAGCAGTGCTGTTCAGCGAGCTAAGGGTAGCGCTGTTCCTGTATACATTGCCGACCACACGGGTGGAGGTGATGGAAAAGTCAGGACGTTGAACGAGCAAGTTGCGCTCGAGACGCGCACGCGGCTTCTAAATCCCAAGTGGTACGAGTCGATGCTCGATCACGGGTACGAGGGTGTGCGTCAGATAGAAGCACACTTAACCAATACTATGGGGTGGTCTGCGACAGCAGGCGGCGTGGCTCCATGGGTATATAAGCAAGTTTCAGAAACATTCATTCTCGATGAGGACATGAGACGTCGGTTGGCCGAGCTAAATCCGGTCGCAGCATCGCGTGTTGCAAACAGACTCATTGAAGCACAAGAAAGAGACTATTGGGGAGCCGACGAGGAACAGCTGGAGGCGCTACGGCGTGCCGGCGAAGACCTTGAAGACCTTCTTGAAGGGATCACGGGGGAGGTTGCAGCATGAATTCACCAAATAAATTTATTCCAGTTAAAGATGTTGGTCGCGGCGATGGAGAGGGGAGTTTACAAGTGCACCTCGACGAACAAATCGACGTCGCCAAGGCCAAGGTCTTCGCCATTTACGGAAAGGGTGGCATAGGCAAAAGCACAACGTCGTCAAATTTATCCGTCGCCTTCTCCAAGCTGGGAAAGCGCGTGATTCAAATTGGTTGCGACCCGAAGCACGATTCAACGTTTACGTTGACAAAGGCATTGATGCCAACGGTTATTGACGTACTTGAGTCTGTTGAGTTTCACGCTGAAGAGCTCCGAACAGAGGATTATGTTCACGTCGGATACAACGGTGTGATGTGTGTCGAAGCGGGGGGGCCACCGGCCGGCACCGGTTGTGGCGGATACGTGGTGGGTCAAACTGTTAAATTGCTCAAACAGCACCACCTCTTAGACGATGCGGATGTTGTCATCTTCGATGTTTTGGGCGACGTCGTGTGTGGAGGCTTTGCCTCTCCACTACAGCACGCAGAGCGCGCAATGGTGGTTACTGCTAACGATTTTGACTCAATTTTTGCGATGAACCGGATCGCTGCCGCGATTGAAGCGAAATCCAAGAATTATGGTGTGCGTTTGGGAGGCGTTATTGCCAATCGAAGTGCGGGCACTGACGAGATTGACCGTTTTAACGACGCTGTGGGTCTAAAGCGCGTCGCTCACTTCCCCGATCTTGATGTTATTCGCAAAAGCCGACTCAAAAAATCAACGCTGTTTGAGTTGCCTGATTCGCCCGAGCTCCGAGCAGTTCAAGACGAATACATGCAGCTGGCTGAGGGCATGTGGAACGGCGCAGAGGCGCTAGATGTCAAGCCCATGAAAGATCGCGATCTATTTGACTTCTTGGGGTTTGATTGATGGCCACAGTTAACTATCAACAGAGACGCGAGCAGATCGAGGACTACTTCGATCGCACAGCGGCCGACGTTTGGGCTCGTCTTACATCAGACGAACCTGTCAGTGGTATTCGCGAAACCGTTCGTGCAGGCCGAGAGTCAATGAGAAACCTTCTACTAAGTTGGCTTCCCGATGACCTCCGTGGGAAGCGGGTGCTTGATGCGGGTTGTGGGACCGGAGTTATTTCCATTGAACTGGCTAAAAGAGGAGCCGAGGTAATTGCGGTCGATCTGTCCAAATCACTAATCGACCTTGCCAACGAGCGGTATTCGGAGTTCGACGAGTATCACCGTATTCAATTTATTGTTGGTGATATGAGACTGGTTCAGGGCGAACGCTTTGATCATGTTCTCGCTATGGATTCGATCATTCACTATGCGGCACGCGATGGCGTCAAAACGCTCGAGACGCTCGCCGATCGTGTTGATACCTCGATGGTATTCACCTTCGCACCTAAGACCGTGCCACTCGCCATGATGCACGCTGTGGGAAAACTATTTCCAAGGGCAGATCGATCGCCAGCCATTGAGCCGATCTCACCCGCGTCCCTGAGGAAGTCGCTCGCGGATTCTTACAAGTTTGAAGACTGGCAGGTCGAAAGGGAGCATCGTATTTCAACAGGCTTCTATACGTCTCAAGCGATGGAGCTAACACGTTTATGTTGATTTCCCGCGAACAACTCATGGCACTCAGTTCGCGGATCAACGCGCGGTATTTGCCGTGGCTGAACGTTGTCGAGGGTGATCTAACACTGTCGAAGCTCGCTAGGCTCTCCTTATTCCAGGTATCCGTAGGCATCTGTTTTGTGCTGCTAAACGGAACCTTAAACCGCATCATGGTAGTCGAGCTCGGAAGGGCGGCTTGGCTCGTCTCCGCTATGCTTGCGCTACCACTGCTTCTGGCACCAGCGAGGGTGCTTATAGGCTATCGATCAGATAACCATCAATCGTTCCTGGGCTTCCGACGGCTCCCCTATCTTTGGATGGGCACGATGGGGCAATTTGGTGGGTTGGCGTTAATGCCATTCGTGCTGATTCTCATGACCTCTGGCGATGCCAGTGCGGCTTGGACGGGTTTCGCCATGTCGTTGGGCGCCTTGTTTCTAGTAGGCGCAGGTATGCACGCGACCCAAACCGCGGGACTTGCCCTTGCCACAGATTTGGCAAGCGAAAAGACGCGCCACCAAGTGGTAACTATGCTGTATCTCATGCTCCTGGTGGGTATGGTGCTCGGCGCACTCGGCTTCTCTTTGTTGCTCGAGCCGTTTAGCTACTTCCGACTGATTCAAGTCATTCAAGGGTCGGCACTGGTCGTGGCGGGCCTGAATATTGTCGCAATGTGGCAGATGGAGCCGCGGCGTCCTGACTTGACGAGTTTTGACGTTGCGCGACCCACCTTCTTGGAATCGTGGAGAACCCTCTCTTCGAACGCCGGCGCACACCGATTGTTAATCGCCGTAGCACTAGGAACACTAGGGTTCAGCATGCAGGAAATACTGCTCGAGCCCTATGGTGCTGAGGTGCTGGGAATGACCGTCAGTCAAACGACGCGCCTGACAGCCATGTTTGGTGTAGGCATGTTACTTGCGATGGCACTTTCAGCGCGCTATCTAGGAAGAGCTGGAGAGCCTGTTCGGCTGGCTGCCTACGGCGCAGTTGTCGGTGTATTTGCGTTCTCAGCCGTCATTATCGCTGGCGCCATCGAGTCGCTATCACTTTTCGCGGCAGGGACTTTCTTAATAGGCGTAGGGAATGGCCTCTTTGCTGTGGGCACCCTGACTGCCGCCATGCTGTTGGCTAGTAGAGCTACTGCCGGAATTGTTATCGGCACCTGGGGAGCTGTTCAAGCCACGGCCGTAGGCTGTGCCGTTTTCCTTGGTGGCGCACTCCGCGACCTTACTGAAACGTTTATTCAAGGGGGTGCCCTAGCGACCACTGAGCTGTCGGGTCCGGCTGCGCCCTACGGCGCCGTTTACCACCTAGAAATAATCATCCTATTCGCCTCTCTGATCGCACTAGGTCCGCTGGTGCGGCGGTTAGGCAATAACAAAAACCAACCACTTACTATGCAACTTGCTGATTTCCCAAGCTGATAACCACTACCAGGAGGACACACCATGGGTACTGGAGAACTTTACTTTGACTTCGCAGCTATCATGTTCACCGCGTTTTGCGGTGCCTTTGTTTACCTCGTGCTCTACCTTCACAAAGAAGGTAAGCGAGAAGGTTTCCCAATTCGGCACGACGGTATTGTCGATAACTACAGTGACGGGGTAGGCGGTCTGCCCGACCCTAAAACATACAAGCTGGCGCACGGCCAAGGGGAGCGCACAGTTCCTGGCCCGATGCCTGAGCAGTATGAATTAAAAGCTAAGCCCACGCATGCACATCCCGGCGCACCTTTGGAGCCAACAGGCGACCCGATGGTGGACGGCGTGGGTCCTGCGGCCTATGCCATCCGACCTGAACATCCCGACCTTACTATTGATGGCGAGCCACGGATCGTTCCGCTTCGCGTTGATGGTGACCACAAGGTTCATGGCAACGACCCTGATCCCAGAGGAAAGGCTGTCTATGGATGTGACGGTGAACAGGGTGCAACCGTTGTCGATCTATGGGTTGACCGTGCCGAGCCACATTTCCGTTATGCAGAGCTAGAGGTAGGAGAGCGTCGGGTTCTACTTCCTATGACAATGGCACGTGTGAAGCGTGACGGTACCGTTCACGTGAAGTCAATTCGAAGTGATCAGTTCCAGCAGGTGCCCGGGCTGGCAAATCCCGATCAGGTTACTCTGCAAGAAGAAGACAAAATTGTTGCCTTCTACGGTGGCGGCACAATGTACGCTATGCCTGGTCGTCAAGGACCTGTGCTGTGAACGAATATTCACACGAGCCCATCCCCGGCCTGCCCGGGGATTTACCGGAGGGCGAGCAGGTCCTTTGGCAGGCCTCTCCCAGTTGGGACGCAATGGCAAAACGCGTTTTTCAGGTCTACACCGCCGGCTTGTATTTCTCCGCGCTGATAGCGGGCCACCTCATTTATCGAATCATGGATGGGGCGCCGTTTTCTATGCTCACGGGCACGCTCGCATGGCAAGGTGGTCTTGCCATCACCGTCGTGGGGATGTTGGCACTGATGGCGAAGCTTTATGCCAGCAGTACTTTGTATACGATTACTAGCCGAAGACTAATTATTCGCTCGGGGGTGGCGTTGCCAATGATTGTCAATTTACCCCTTACGAAAGTCGAATCTGCAGGATTGCGAAGACTCCGTGATGGCACTGGAGACATTAGTTTCCTTCCTGCTGACGGGACAAAGGTGTTTTGGTTGATGTTATGGCCGCACGTAAGACTGTTTCAGTTTAAGCGGGTTCAGCCTTTGTTAAGAGGTATTGAAGATCCCGATGTGGTGGCACGGTTACTGGTGAATGTCATAGAAGACATTCGCGAGACATCAACCGAGATGGAAGCGGCACAGATCGCAGCAGTTTGAAACGCTAGTTCATTGCTGGCTGGGGGGGTAATGTGGGTTGGCCCGGATTGTTATTCGGGGTGCTTCGGCATCCCATTTTTCTTTTGCTCGCGGCATTAGGGCTTGGTTGGGCCTTAATTGCTGTTAACAACGAGGGTTACCAGGGACCGCCTGAAAAACCTGAATCCAACATTATCGCGAGCGTCACATTGGCCGTGTTGGATGCAGATAACGGTGTGGTCAAAGTCCTGTCTGCCGAAAATTACTCGGAGCTGCGTGTTTACGGTCCCGGTGAAGGAAGCTTTCTTAGAGGCGTCATTCGAACTCTGGTGCGTGAACGCGCGTCACGAAATATCGAAAGTGCCCCCACGTTTGATCTAGAATTAACCGATCGAGGTGGTCTTATCTTAAGCGACCAAACCACGGGGTATTGGATTGCGATTGAGGCGTTTGGACCCTCAAGTTATCGAGAGTTTCGAGCGATCTTCGACCGCGCTCGGAATGATTCAAGTTCTGCGTTAGCGAACTTTCGTTGATGTTGGTTCCCGCAATAGTCATCGCTGTGTCCGCTTGGTGGCTATTGACCGGTCTTGCACTGCTGTTGGTCCATCAGTCACAGAAAGTGGCGCATCGCGGTTTTTTGGTCCATTCGATTCTTACCTTGGCTGCATGGGTATACGTGCCATTTAATGCAGCATCAAACTCGCCAATCGCCGTTGCTGGTGGATTTTTGCTCGGTTTGACTATCTGGGGGTGGCTGGAAATAAGTTACCTGTTGGGATACGTAAATGGTCCAAACCACGAGATATACAGCGGTGGGTCCTCAACATGGCGACGCTTCAAAGGCGCACTAGCGACGACGATCTATCATGAGGCGACGGTTGTCGCCTCGGTAGCGTTTCTCGCTGCAATAAGCATTGATCAACCTAACCGGACGGCGTGTTACACGGTTTCGGTGCTATGTTTAATGCGGTGGAGTGCAAAGCTAAATCTGTTTTTTGGTGTTAGGGCGTTTAACGATCGATGGCTCCCCGATCATTTGCATTATCTAACGTCGTATTTACGCCTTGGGAAATCGAGTTTATTGCTACCTATTTCGGCTATCCTGGGTTTCTTAATTACCTTTCAAATTTATGAGCTTGCAGATCAGTCAAGTGTGGCGTCGTATCAACTTTCACTTAATCTTGTTGCAAGTTTGATGCTGTTGGCGTCAATAGAGCATGTTTTCTTACTTTTTCCCGTAAATGAAGCTGCACTATGGCGTTGGGCAAGGAATGAAGACTCTGAAGTTCGCGCAGTAAAGCAGAAGAGTTAGTCCGAATTCGCCACTTTACTTGTCATAAATTTGTCCAAGTCTTCTTGACGACGTGTTTTTGGAGGAATAGGGTTGTTGCGTGGGAATGCGATTTGTGTGCTCACAACTGACTGGTGCTCCAGTAGCGCTTCCGTTTGAGGTCTTCGGTTGACGAACCCAGCCAGCGATTTACGTGGTACTGAACGGGATGCAGGTAACATGAAATGGTCACGCCATAAGCCCCCGGGCTTAAACGATATTCTCGAAAGACACCACAGTCCGCACGTCATTGGGGGCGAGACGGTGGCGTTAGTTGACAGCACCGCACACCAAACACTGGCAAAAGCCATAGCGAATTCCGATGCAGCACGGTCGGAACTCTACGTACATATTCCGTTTTGCCCGAGCCGTTGCCTGAGCTGCGACCACCTCGCAGTTATCGAGCATGATCGAAATGCTATCGATATCTATTTGGATACCTTGGCCGCAGAATTGGAGTTGATGGCACAAGCGTCTCAAAGCGTCACTAAAATTGACCGGCTCCACATTGGTGGTGGTTCACCCAATTATCTTGATGATATTCAGCTGGCCAAATTGATGACCAGTATTCATAGCGTTTTCGAGATAACCGCCGACGCGGAAGTCTCAATGGAGATTAATCCACGTCGCACGTCACGTTCGCAGTTTGAATTACTTCAAGGCTTAGGCATTAAAAATCTTCAGCTCGAGGTCCGCGATCTAGATTCAAAGGTTCAAAGCGAACTGGGACGAACCCAGTCTTTTAGTCTGTTGGAAGACGTGTACGGAATGGCTCGAGAAATGCGTTTCGAATCCATAGCCATGGACTTTTTGTTCGGGTTGCCGGGTCAGACGTCCGCAAGTGTGAAAGACAGCGTCGCCATGATCGCAGAACTGGGTCCAGACGTTTTGCTTTGCCAACAATATACGCGGCGCCCGCATCAATTCCCTCATCAAGCTGCCATCGATGAGAGCTCGATGCCGAGTTTGGCCGAGAAGTTAGCCATTTTTAACTCTATCGTTGTTGGTCTCGAGAATCGCGGGTACGACTGGGTTGGGCTAAATGCTTTTGTAAAGCCGGAACACCCGCTTGCTCAAGCACAACGAGATCACACCCTGGAATATAACGGTCTCGGATACAGTTCGGTGAAGAGTGACCAGACCCTAGGTGTAGGCATCGGCGCTGTCAGCGAAAGTGGCGATGTTGTTGCCCAGAGCTATGTGAATATTGATGCATGGAAGGGTGCTGTGGAGCAGGGGCATCTAGCAACACAGTTCTTGGTGGAGACAACTGAGTTTGAGTTGGCAAGAAAGTCGGTGATGCGTCGTCTGATGTGTAATAACAGCGTGCCCACTTCTAAGGTAACGCAGCCCAAGATAGCCGAGCTTGTAGACTCTCTGGAAAGTCAGGGATATACGGAGAGAGAGGGAGACTTAATTTGCCTCACCTCCTTGGGAAGGCTAGCGTTACCGCATTTTTGGTCGGATTCTTCGCCACAGTATCGCTGGCTTTAATCACTCAGGCCGATAGTTTAAGTTCAGACCCGAATTCGGCCCGCAGTCGTTGCCACTCCAATGCGAACCAGGGCGTCGTGCCAATCAGGTCACTTTCGAGCCAGGAATCGACCTCTTCGCAGTCAAGCCACTGGCATTCTTGGATCTCTGAAGGGTTGTAAGAAGGGCGTGGGCGCCCATCGACATGTCCAACAAAGACAGAACAAAGTTCGTGTTCGCTACCCACATCTTTGAATTGCGCCTGATACTCGAATTTAAACAAGAACGTGAGTGTCGCTGAGAGTTCTAGCTCCTCTTTCAATCGTCTTCGGGTTGCTTCCTCAAGCGTTTCGCCCCGTCTAGGATGGCTACAGCAGGTGTTTGACCAATAGTTAGGCCAGAGAGGTTTGAGTTCGCTGCGTCGCTGAATGAGCACTTCACCAAAATTGTTAAACAAGAAAATTGAGAATGCTCTATGAAGTTTTCCCTTGCCTTTATGAGCGTTTAACTTCTCTTCGAAGCCGATAACGTTGTCGCTGGCGTCAACAAGCATGAGGGGCTCGTCGTCGAACGATACGATGGTCATGTCATCGCTCATAGTGAGTACCTCTTGCCGTCAACGCATGAAATAAAGTAAAAAGACCCACTCCTTGGGAAAGGACGTATGAACTTAGCAAGTCGGGTGGAGATCGGCGATCGTAGCTCTGGGGGCAGGGTGATCGCGAAGTCCCGATTGGGTTCACACTGCATCGTCTGGGGGCAGCCGGTGCGTGGGTCAAAATATCGGGGCCCTTGAGGGGCCCGATTCATTGACGGTACTTAGTGCCGTGAGGGAGGGAGTGCCTCCGCCATGGCTGCAGGTGCCGCATATGGACCATCGATCCAGTTGTACTTCGCAGAGCTCAACAGGACGAAGTGGATCAATACAGCTACCGAGAACAGGAACACGCCCTGCGCTACAAGTACCCGACGTGGATCAAATATTCTCCAGATCCGTGAGAAGGGTTGCGTTAGAATCATTTCATCTCTCCATTTGGAATCACGACAAGCCCGTCAAGCCGGACAGTCGCTAGGTTAAGGTGATAGTCCCGGATTACATTCCGAACCAGGGCTGCCACTTCCATACAGCAATGTGAGCCGCGCTGGCGATAGCCACAAACGTCCACATGCCTTTTTCGTAAGACTTCATGAACTCGCTAGCTTCGCTAGCAGTGAGTCCTGACATGCCTACATTTTCATCACTCATGGTTTTTCCTCCCATGTAGTAGTTCGCGATCTGTCGCAGCTCAGTAATAAATACCGTGTTACGACGTCCTTCATATGACCGTAGGTGCAGAGCACGGCGAGTCAAATGATCTTCCCGGAGAAACGCCTATCTGAGCACGCAACCCTGGGTAGATTTGTCCACACTGTTCTGTGGAGGCGAGGGCTTAGCAGATGCCCTCGCGAATTAATTTATTCACTCTCTGCCGAGCTATTTACTGGTCACCACCGGTTGTCGTGTCCGTCATACCGCTTGCAGTTTCAGGCATCTGTTCAGCTTCCTCGGCAGATGCCTCAGGCTCCGGCCTGGCGAGCTTCGCAAGGTTGGGATAGTCCTTGATCATGTTCGCGCCAAGCAGGGGCTTGTAAGCGCCTTGGTGACAAGTTTCGCAGTTAACCTTTTGCGCATCGCCAAGCTTTCCAAGGCGGTGGGGTGGTAGCCAATCAGTGGTCGGATTAACGTACTCGTTGTTCATCTCACGGACCATTCGGATGCCGTGCCACGCCCGCACTCGCTGTGGTGAACTTTCTTCCCAAGAGAAGAAGGCACGTGAGTTGTGGCAATAGGTACAGTTAACGCCGAGTGCACTGGAGAAGTGCATCATGAGGCTGTAACCCCACTCAGATTCTTTCAGTGATACCCCACCTTCATCTCGTAGCGCCGTTGTGCCGGCATGACGTCCATTACGATCGTCGAGTAGATAAGGGGTGAAAGGGTCGACAGGGAGCGACGCTAAGCCAGCTGCAACTGATGAAACATTCTGCATCTGGTTCTTCATACCACCCGCGACCTTATGGCCTGGGTTTATATTCCAAACGTACTCAGGCACGTTGTTGCCACGGTGACAGGTGTAGCAGGTAACGCCTGCGCCACCGACGTGCTGGCTCCAGTTTTCGTTGGCGTTCTGCGTCATCTGAATCATGACTCGCGCAACTTTCTTGGTGTAGAGCGTATCAGCGGCAAAGCCTTCACCTGCGACGTGGCAGTAATTACAGCCTTCTTCAGGTGAGACCCACTGTGTTATCGCCGCCATTAAGCGCGTGAACTCGCCGACAGAGAGATCACCCAATACCTGAACATTTTGATAAATGTCCTTTGCCTTTGGTCCCACAGCGGGTACGGCAGGTATTGCTTCTGGCATGACGTTATCAGCCGCGAGCTCGTCGAGACGGTCTGGGTTATACAAACCTTCCATTCCGGTGCCTCGATAGCCCCATTGAGTTGATTCGGGTGGTGGCATTTCGCAGCCACCGAGCAATAGCGCAGTGCCCAGACCAACAGTTGCAAAGAGTTTGGTCGTTAGCGTTTTCATTGTGCACCCTCAGTCAGTAGTGGATCGATGGCGGCTTCGCCAATCATTGGATAGCTTGGAACCAGCCCGTGCTTCATGCCCCATAGGTACCAGTTCTCAACAACGGTGCCCGTTAGGATGATGCCGATACCGCCGGTAACGCAGGTCAGTACACCGAACCACCATGCCCATTTATGGATTGACTCCATTGAGGCGTTAAAGCCCATGGTCCATCTCCAGAAGAGGGCGCCGCGCTCAGCAGCTGTGCCGCGGTCAGTGATCTGGTCGATTTCTCGATCTGCGCCATACCGGCTAGTCGCGAGAATGGTGGCGCCGTGCATGGCGAAAAGAACTGCGGATCCGTATAGGAAGAAAATGCTCCACATGTGGAAGGGGTTGTAGAACAAGTTCCCGTATCGGAGCGAGAAGGCCGCCGTCCAGTCGAGGTGTGGGAAAATCCCGAAAGGCACAGCCTCTGACCAGCTTCCCATCAGTACAGGGCGAATAAAGCCAAGTACCAGGTAAAGCCAAATAGCGGCAGCAAATGCCCAAGCCATTTGGTTGCCCATTCCAAGGTTGTTACTCAGGGAAAAGGTCCGCCACCACCACAACATAATGGACAACGTGAGGAAGGCACCGGCGATCAGCCACCAACCACCATCATTGAGCGGGGGGAAAGATAAGCCGTATTGAGGGCCAGGGGGCTCAAGTGCCAACCAGAAGAGCTGGCGCACAAACTCAATGGGATCCCAGTTCACAGACGCAAACATGTTGAGTCCGATGATTAGGAAGGCAATGGTGCCCGTGAATAGGGCAGCGACACCCAGAGGACCTAGGTAGATAGGGCCAATCTGAGCATCACCTAACTTACCCATCCAGTAGCTGTGAGTCAGGATACCTGTCCGATCATCGTGAGTATTCTCGACGGGGACGCCTGCGTAGTCCGGTGCCGCGACCTGAACTGTTGTAAAGATATTTTGATATTCAATCATCGTTCTGATCCCCTTATCAGTACCAAATTGGCAGCGTTAGCCACCAGTTCCACCATTCAGGCCATCCTTTCGTCCAGAATGGTCCACTGATAACAATACAAACGGCGCTCCAGAAAGCCGCAGAGATAGCAACAAACATACCGAGACGGTGGATGCCCAATGCGCCGATGGAGTAGCCAATATCGTCACGGAAGAACGTGTTTTCATGCTCGCCCGTTTTCACTGTCTCACCCGCCCGGGGATTGGTAGCCATTAGGATGAGCGAACCATGCATCGACAATGCGAGTGCCGTTGTGAAGAAGAACGTCACTGCGAGCATGTGTGCGGGGTTGTAATGAAAGTGGAGGAACTGATATCCCACGTTAGATACCCAGTCCAGGTGACTCATAATGCCGTAAGGGAAGCCGTGACCCCATGCACCTAAAAGCACCGGTCGAATGATGACAAGCGTTACATAGGCTAGAACGGCAAACGAAAACGCAAAGGGGACGTGCAAGCCCATTCCGAGTTTTCGCGATATCTCCACCTGGCGAAGAATCCACGATACGAAGGCGCCCGTCGCACAAATCGTGATGATTTGCCACAGTCCGCCCTCCTTCAACGGTGCCAATCCCAATCCATATGACAGATCGGGTGGTGCGATATTTATTCGCCAAATGTTCCACGTATCGCCCAGGGATGCGCCATAGAATATTAGTGCTGTTCCTGTGACGGCGAAGAAAAGGGTCGTTATCCCGAAGAAACCGACGTAAAACGGCCCCATCCAGAAATCGAAAAGATCTCCGCCGAGAAGGGTTCCCCCTCGGACTCGATACTTTTTCTCAAAGCTCATCATCGACATTGCATACTTCTCCCTTCCGAGCGCCAGGCGCTCCGTTCTCATGGTCCTCGGTGGCTCTTGGACCTCGTTATCTATCTCCAAGCCCGAAGGCTTGGAACCACGCGTAGCTAAATTCTCATGAAGGCATAGGGCGCGACACTGCTTGCTGCTCGTTTCGCTTCTTGCCAACAATTAAGTTCGTGCTGTCGCACCAACTTCACCCGGTTAATCACTGCCTGCCCCAAAAACCACATGAACATAGTGATAAACAGCAACCGAAACTGAAGGTGCTCCCAAACAGTCTTTCGTTCTGTATTTCGCTTGGTTGTGGTCATACTTCCTCCCGTCATCGACGTTTGTCGTGCCGCGTTGTTGTAATTCCTATTGCTCATGCAGCTCCCCTTAACTGGAGATCTTGGCCTGCATTGAGTACATGTATTTCGGCCACCGATTCCGAGTCATCTTCTCGAGCAGCTTGCTCTGCGCTGTCCCGGAGACGTTTGGCTGCGGAAATCCGAACTAGCACCGGTTGCTCTTCAATAATCTGATCCAGAAGCGTCTGCGCATCGTCCAGCCAAGGGAGGCTCGCGCGCGTCGGCGTGGCAATGGTTTGATCAAGGTCTGTGCCCAGTGGCAAGATATTGAAAAGTGCGTCAAAGAGCGCGTTGCAAACTTCCTGAATTAAGTAACAGGCACCTGCATAGCCCATAAACGGCGTGCCGGTATGACGCCGAATAATGGTGCCGGGCAGCGACGCGGGTATAAACATGCTCCTACCGCCTGCTTCTGCGACATACATACGCTCGTTGTAGCCGCCAAACACAATCAGAGGGCCAGTTCGATAGATGGCTTCTCTCACCTTTTTGTTGTCGGGTTTTACGCCCGCTTTTCGTGAGTAGTGGAAGGCACAGGGCAGCCCCAGATCCTCTTCCAAGAAGTGTCTGAGTCCACGGGTATAGGTTTCAGTGGCGACAACACCAAAGTTGGCCGTTGCGAAAAAGTCTTGAGTAACAGATCGCCAAAGATCCCAAACAGGTTTGAGCGTGGTCATCTTCTCTTGGGCAATAAAGGGCTCTGGATCGATATCCAGCAGTTCTCCAAGAGTGCGCAGGAATTTGGTTGTGCTATTCAGACCAATTGGCGCCTGTAGATAAGGCTTTTCCAAGGTTTCGCAAAGCTTTCTTCCGAATTCTCGATACATACAGATGTTCACAGCTGCATCGTCGAGTTTCGAAATCTCATTGAGGTGACAACCCAATGGGAACACCATGTTGACCTCGACGCCCATTCCGGCAAGTAGCCGTTGGATTTCAGCTAGGTCTGACCATGTGTTGAAATACCCGTACGCAGGACCAATGATATTGACGGTCTTAGACGGTGCATCTGATGAATTCTTCGCTTTACGTTTTTTGCTGGCACCATATTGCTCCCAGAGCCAAACGAGTGCGCGGTCGGCACTTTGCCATTGATCTTCGTCAATGGTGCGGGGCAGGAAGCGCTTAATATTAGTGTCTTCCGGCGTCACGCCACCGCCGATCATCTCGGCGATAGAGCCTGTGACTACGACCGAAGGCTTCTTAGGATCAAGCGTTTGATGCGCTCGACGAAGTGCACCTTCAGTGCCGTGTTGCCCGAGTTCCTCTTCTGCAAGTCCAGTTACCACAATGGGTAGTTCGTGCGGAGGTAAACCATCGGTGTAGTGAAGTACCGACGTCACAGGTAAATTCTCGCAACCTACGGGGCCGTCAATGATGACTTGCAGACCTTTGACAGCTGTGAAGACATAAACAGAACCCCAATAGCCGCCGGCGCGATCGTGATCAAGTACAAGCATTAGCAGGTACCTCCCACGCCCGTTTTGGCGATAATTTCGGGTGTCCAGACACCGCTGGTTGGTCCTTCACCGACACCTTCGAAGAAAGACTCCATTGCTATCATGCGAGGCTGGTTAGCGAGGGCACTGTTAATGACTTGTGCCACCGAGCCGGCGCCAGCGGCTCCCATGAGTGGGCGAGCAGAGATAAGGTTTGTGAAATACAAGCTTGGAAGAGATCGCTCTTTCGCTTTCTGTACAATGGGGGTCGTACCGATGACGAGATCAGGCTGGAAGGTCTCCATCGCGATAAGATCATCCTCGAGTGACGCTCTAAACTTGACCGAAACGCCCTTGCTCTCGAGCCATTCGGCATCTAGTGCCGAAAATTCAGTTTTAGGGCAAGCGGAACCAACATAGGCAACGTCAGCACCACTTTCTATCAGTAATCTTGCAACCAGGAGCTCAGAACCTTCGTAGCCCGACAGTGTAATCTTGGCGTCAATTGGGTTGCTGTCCAGTGCGGCGCGAATAGCACTTTTTTGCGTGCTGATCGCGGCGTCGATTGAGGCTCGATCAGTACCCAAGAGTTCACCCATGGCTTCAAGCCATGCAGCAGTGCCTTCAACACCGACTGGCGCTGATCCTAGCAAGGGTCGTCCCGCTGCTCTAAATTGGCGCGCGGTTGCTGCGTAAAACGGATGTATCATCGCCGCGGCTTTGCAGTCGAGAGCCGCGTAAAGCTCTCGCCACTCTCGGGTAGGTACTACAGGTCCTGCAGCAGCACCTAGTGAGTCGAGAAGTCGATCAATAGTAATCGCATCGACAGGAAACATTTCGCCCACGAGTGCGACGGTCGGCTTACCTTTTTGGGATTCACTCTGAACCGGGCGTGCGACTGGGCCTGCTTCGATTTCACCTCGAGCGTATTGCAACATGGCGCCAGCAAGCACATCTTTTGCCTCAGCATGCGTCGGGACTCCGAAGCCTGGGACATCGATGCCCACAATTCTCACCCCGTTGATTTCTTTCGGGAGGAGGTCAAGAGGCACGCCAGACGCGGTTGGCACACACAAATTAATGATAACTACAGCGTCATTAGCTTCAGGATCTGCGAGATCGTGAGCGGCTTCGCGGATATCTTCGAAGAGCTTTCCTGTTACGAGGGATTCCGAGTCGAAAGGAACGTACCCCACGGTGCGCTTTGCGCCGTAGAAGTGCGACGTAAAGGTCAGGCCATAGACGCAACAGGCTGATCCTGACAGAACCGTTGCCGTTCTGCGCATTCGGAGACCTACACGTAATGAGCCAAATGCAGGACACATGCTTTGCGGTTGATCGTGTGGGCCCTTGGGGTAATCCGCGGCAAACTGCGCCATGAGTTCGTTTTTACCCGCCGCGGTGGCCGCGGCCGCCAATTGCTCGGCGCTAGCATGGCACCCAAGTTCCTTTGTCTCGATAATATCGACGTCAGACGTTGTCATAGACGACCTCGAGAGACGGCTTGTTGAGTGTTTCGACGCTGCACAGGTCTGCAAGTGTGGCGGGTTGGAGTACAACGTTCCGACCGACCTCGTCGCTATCAAATAGCCCCAAGAGTTCATCTTGAGTCATTGGTGTTGGTCTGTGAGGGGACGATTCAGCGGCATTTTTTGCTAGTCCAGCGAAAAGAGAGCCCCATTCACCATCAGGGTGTCCAATAATTTCGTAACTGGCGCTTTTGCGACGAATATCTTCATTCGCTGGAATAGAGGCGAGCTCGGGAATGCCGACTGCCTTACAAAACGCTTGAGCCTGACCGGTTCCGTCATCCTTGTTAGTGACCATCCCCGCAACACCAACATTTCCGCCCAGTTTTCGGAAATATTCGACCGCCGAGCAGACATTGTTGGCTACGTAGAGTGATTGAAGGTCATTAGAGGCAACGACGATGACTTTCTGGCACATATCACGCGCAATAGGGAGGCCAAAGCCACCACAGACGACATCGCCAAGGAAGTCGAGCAATACGTAGTCAAAGTCCCAATCGTGGAAACCCAGTTTTTCAAGTGTTTCGAAGCCGTGAATGATGCCTCGTCCGCCGCAACCACGGCCAACTTCTGGACCACCGAGCTCCATGGCATAAACACCATCGCGTTTGAAGCATACGTCTTCAACACGACATTCCTCACCCGCCGCCTTTTTCGCGGACGCGGTTTCGATAATAGTTGGACACGCTTTCCCGCCAAAGAGAAGCGACGTGGTGTCACTCTTGGGATCGCATCCGATGAGCAGTACTTTTTTGCCCTGCTGAGCCATCATGTAGCTCAAATTTGCGAGCGTGAAGCTCTTGCCAATGCCGCCTTTGCCATAAATGGCGATAATTTGCGTGCCTTCGGCATTATCGGCTGAAGTTGCAAGTAGGTCTGCCCGTTCTCCACTTGCTTCTAAGCCAGGATCATATTCAGTTGCGGTTGCAATTGTTGCGCTCATATCGATCTCCAGTCGATGACCATTTTTAGACAGCTGTTATCGTTGAAGGCGCGGTCGTAGGCTGATTCGGCTTGGTTAGCCGGCAACACATCGGTAATGAGATCGGTTAGATCCAACCTCCCGTTAGACGCGAGTTCTGCTGTTTCTTGTAGGTCTTGGGGTTGCCATTCCGCACTTATTAAAAGATTGATTTCCCTCATAAATGCGGGTGGAAAGTCGAACGTCACAGCGGAGGAATAAAATCCAGCCATGACAACTGTCGCTCCGGGGCGACAGCGTGAAATCATTTGATTAAGAGCGTCGGCACTGCCACTGACATCGCAGACGACGCCATAGTCGTGCCGCGCGTCACTCTCCATATCACAAACACGGTAATTACCTTTGCTGACCCGTCGCTGTGGATTTGTCTCCCATACAACGGGAGACTGCCCGTAGAGTGACTCGGTTAGCCGAGCCAACAGTTGCCCTAATACCCCGTGTCCAACGATAAGTTCGGGTGGGCCTACAGATTCACTCCGTCTGAGAGCATGCCGCGCTGTTGCTGCGAGAGCGAGCAGCACGCCATCTTGAGCAAGTCCATCATTGATAGGGACAAGTCGGTTTTCGGGGCAAACGACGTGACGTGCGCTTCCACCAAAGAGGTTTTTTGCGTCGGTAAATCCGACGCCGCCTGGGACGAAAACGCGCATGCCTTCAGAAATACTGGAGCCCTTTGGTGCTTGTATTACTCGACCTGTCGTTTCGTAGCCGGGAACCAGTGGATAGCCCAAACCCGGAAAGGGTGGCATCTGCCCTGTGAGCATCAATCGCTCGGTACCTGTTGATATTCCCGACCAGTGAGACTCGATGAGACATTCATTGGCTGTGGGTGCGCGCAGAGAGGCCTCTCGAAGCTCTAAGGCTCCGGGCTTTTCAAAAATAACCGCTGTTGTCTTTTTATAATTCACGGTTGTAAGAGCCTCAATTCCAGTCGCGTGCAGACTGGGTCTGTCAAAAAAACAGTTACACCATTAATGTAATAATAATGGTACACATAAAAGTGTCAATAAAAAATGACATTTGGTTTCTTTGCTGTGATAACTCGCACTAACGCTGGAATGTGCGTCTTTTTTTCGCGTATTCCTCTGAATCCCGCACGCTTGAGCATTTTCGTTAGTTCAGATTTGGTCCTTGGACGACCGCTACCCATTGCCCATAGATAAAAACCAAAATAGGTGTGCCCAATGGGTTCAGCACCACGTGTTCCGGCCATTGGTTCGGCAATAATGAGTTGTCCACCGGCTGGAAGTGCATCAAAGCACCGCGATAGGAGGTGTTCGACTGGTGCGTCATCGTGGTCATGTAGAATTCGCACGAGACTGATGGCATTGAAGTCGTGGGGCAACGCGTCTTTGAACATGTCGCCCGCGAAAGTTTGCAACAGATAACTGTGCTTGGGTGGCATGGAGGCTATAACTTGAGGTAAATCGAAAACCGCGGTTTCTGCGCTGGGAAAACGCTCGGAGGCTAATTTGGAGAACGTCCCTGTACCACCACCTACATCTAGAAGCCTTGTTTCGGCTGATAAATTAATGGCATCCAGAATGTGATTGGCGATTAAGTGCTGCGAATCTGCCATGAGTTCGCTGTACCTCGCTGCTGCTGCTGGGTCGCTATGATCGCCATCAACATAGGGCCAGTAGCCTCTTAAAGACGCTTGCTCTCTGCGGCGCAGTAGCTTTGCCGGGTCCGCCAAGTCGTGATAGAGCAAATCATGGTGACGAAGCATGCTCTGGACACCCGGATTGCCATGTATCGAGGCTCCAAGCTCCCCTAGAGTCCAATGTGTATCGCTGGCTTGCTGCAGTAAGTCGATGGAGGTTGCAGCCTGCACTAAGGTGAAGGCCGCTTCTCTTTCCAAATCGCAGTGATCGGCGATTTCGTCCAAGGTGGCAATTCGATCTTTGAGACATTCGAGTAAGCCCAGCTTATATGAAGCGCTTAAGGTCTGGGAATACACAAAGCCAGCAAGAATGTGGTGTAAATCGGTCGCTCGTTGTCGCGCGATCGACTGACTAATGGGGAGTCTCGCGGCCCATTTCTGAAAAGTGGAACTACGCAGCAAACGGTTGCGCCATAGAAGGAATCGAGCGTAGCGACTTTTTGGTTTATCGCCGCTAAGCTCGAAATTTTGGCTTGCTACTGATCGCGAGGGCATTAGGCCGCCACTTGGCCGAGCTTTGCAGGAATAAAACGACTCGACTGGGCTCGCACCAGCTTGTAAAGCATATTTTGCCCTGCACAAGAGGGCATGCTGTCTAGGCCTGATTCTAGGCAATCCTTCAGCCGGCTAACGGCCCCTTCGAGACCAAGCTCGCGAACGGCACTGGGACGATCGAGCTTTACATCAATCCCTACGGGTTTTCCGAGTGTCTCGGAGTCAGAGACTGCATCTTTTATATCATCGGCAATTTGATATGCCTCGCCGATACTCGCTCCAAGATTAACCCAGGGTCCTGGGTCTACCCCGGCAGATGCAGCGCCGGCGCAGGTCGCTGCAACAAATAGGGCGCCGGTTTTTGCGCGGTGATAACGTGATAGATCGACGCGCTGCTCGCATTCCCAGGCTTGGCCTGCACAGATACCATGTGGCGCACCAACACCCCTCGCAACAATCGCTGTTACGAGAGGTACTCGCTCGATTCTGACAGCGTGGACAGCATGCGCAGCCAGGGTTTGGAAAGCTGCGACGATTAGCGCATCGCCCGTTAGTACAGCAATCCGCTCGCCAAACTTGGCGTGAACCGAAGGCTTCCCCCTCCGTTGAGTGGCATCGTCAAAGCAGGGTAGATCGTCGTGAACTAAAGACGCGCAATGCAAAAGCTCAACGGCAGTTGCCGCTGCGCTCGCAAGACCTACATCGCTCGAATTGTTGGCCAGAGCCACAGCTTTACAAAGCTGCGGTCTCACTCGGGCGCCACCGGGAAAAACCGCATAGTTTAGCGCTTGTGACAACAGTGGCGGGCATTGAGCGGTGGCATGCTCCGCCATCGCCTCTTCTATGTGCTGTTCGCAATCAAGTAATGCGTTGTCCATGGCAAATACTCCGCGGAAGGGTGTTATTTTATTTGTACATTTATCATGTCTATATTACTTTACACATTACGCCGATCTTGCAGGCCCTGCAAGCGGTGAGCCAGAGATAAATGATGGAGCAGCGACCACTAGCAAATACCGAAGGTTTGGGTTTCGATTTTCCGGTCCGCAAAAATGGCTATCGATGGTGGTATGTCGATGGATTCAGTGACTGCGGCCAGCACGGTGTGACGTTAATTTTCTTCATAGGCACGGTTTTTTCACCCTTTTACGCTTCAGCGCGAAAGCGAGGCGATGCAGATCCTCGCGATTTCGTGTGCGTGAATGCGGTGTTCTATGAGCCCAAGCATAAGTATTGGGCTATGACCGAACGTCGAATGCTTGATCTGCAAACGACGCCTAATTCGGTAACCATCGGTCCCTCATCGATGACGTTCGATGGTCGTTTTCTTAAGGTGGTAATAGATGAGCGCTCTGCGCCGATGCGCCGGCCCATTCGGGGTACTGTGTCTATCGATTTGCAAGAAAGAACAGATAAGTGCTACGGCCTGCATTCGGGCGGTGAGCATCGGTGGTGGCCGATTGCGCCTACAGCAAAAGTAGATGTGTCGTTGGAAGCGCCTGCTATAAAGTGGTCCGGTAAAGCTTACATGGATACCAATGGTGGAACAGTGCCATTGGAAGAGACTTTTAGTGATTGGCACTGGTCTCGTGCGGATCTTGGTGATCACTCGCGCATTGTTTACGAAGCGCATGCTCGTGACGGCGAATCCTGCCTACTCACTTTATTCGGTAACGGCAAACAGGGTATGGCCGCGGAGCACGCTGCACCCCGGCGGGATCTCGGTATCGGACCTGTATGGAGAGTGAAGCGTCCTGCTCGTAGCTACCAAGGATTTACAGTGCAAAAAACCCTCGAGGACACACCGTTTTATACTCGAAGTCATCTCCATGACGCCTCGGGCAACAGTTTGATGCATGAAAGTCTAGATCTGGACCGCTTTTCGTCTTTCTGGGTCCAGAGCTTGTTACCGTTTCGCATGAGGAAGATTACTTACGGCTTATCGAAGGCGGGCGACTCGAGCGTTACGATCCCTTTCTCGAAGAGTCTCAAATAGATCCAGCATCCACAGAGTGCGAACTTTGAAGGGGTCTGAGTTCACTGGTGGCGCTGTTGTCCCCGTTTCAACCACGGCGTCGATAAGAAATTGATTTTGCGGCAATGCGGGGGTATCGATTCTTTCGCTACTTGCCTGGGTGAACACAATCGCGGTGGACAGCAAGCCAAATTTCTTTCCTGTAGCAACGATCGCACGCTGGTCTACCGAGTTATAACCTAGGTCCCCAACTTTATCGCCGATGGCTGAATAGAGCTTTCGTGCTGCTCTTATACCTGGTTGGTATTTCCGAGGTAATTGCGCAATGCCATTGTCCGCCCGTTGATAAAGCCACTGGGCTCGTTGTAATAGTCGCTCTGTGACTGCGCCAATCCCTTCGTTGAATTGTGGGGTGGCTAACAATTCCTTTGGATCTATGCCCTCCGATACTAACTCGTCTAACGGTAAGTAAATTCGACCCCGTCGCGCATCTTCGCCCACATCTCTCGCAATGTTGGTGAGTTGCATGGCGGTACCAAGGTCCGCGGCTCGTGCCAGTATTTGAGGGTCACGGACGCCCATCAGTACCGACATCATGACACCTACCGCACCTGCGACACGGGCGCTGTAGTCGTAAACATCATCAATTGAGTGATAGATCTTCCCCTCTGCATCCCAAGCGAAACCCTCAAGTAGGGCGTTTAGAAGGCCTCGGGGCATGTGATAGGTATGTACGATCTGGGTCAAGACGCGGTCGGTGTGTCTATATTCGGGTTTGGCGTCATAAATTTTGTCGAGCCTTTGGTGAAGGAGTTCAAGTGCGGCTTTTGGGTCGTCGCCTTCATCGACAAGATCGTCAGCTTCCCGGCAAAAAGCGTAAAGCCCGCAGGCGGCGTGTTGCATAACTGAAGGCAGTAGGTGCGATGCGAAGTAGAACGAGCGTGAGCCATTTGACAGCTGTTGCTTACAAAGACCCATGTCTGTGCTGGGCGTTGGCAGAAAATGGTTAACTGGCATACGTTACCGCGGGAATCAGGCTGTCGATCACTTTTGCCGATGACAGCACCGCAGGCATTCCGGCCCCAGGGTGAGTGCCAGCGCCTACTAAATACAAACCATCCACTTCCTCGCTCTTATTGTGGGGTCTGAAGTAGGCGCTTTGGGTAATACGAGGTTCCAGAGAGAAGCCTGCGCCTTTGACCGAGTTGAGTCTGTTCTGGAATTCCAATGGCGTTAGCATCAGTGAAGTAGCCAGGTTTTCTCCAAGCCCGGGCAGGCAGGTCTCTTCTAGTCGTTCCTCAACGGCCTTCCTGAAGCTCTCCGCATGTGTGGTCCAGTCAGTACCGGAATCAAGGTGAGGGACCGGTACCAACGCATAAAACGTGTCGCACCCTTCTGGTGCCATTGAAGGGTCCGTGGCGGTGGGACGATGCAGATACAGGCTGAAATCTTTGGTTGGTTTTTTGTGCTTGAAAATATCAGTCAGTAGGCCTTTGTACCGTGGGCCTAAAATAATCGAGTGGTGAGCGACTTCTGGATATTGTTCTTTGGTGCCGAAATACCAAACAAAAAGTCCATTTGAATAGTGGGCTCTGTCGATACGTCGTTCAGTCCATTTGCGCTTTACCGTCTCAGAAAGCAAGTACTTGTAAGTCCAGGCGGAGTCTGCGTTCGACACCACTAAGTTGGCGGATAGGTGTTCGCCTGACTTTAGTCGTACCCCCGTTACCTTGCCGCTTGATGTCGTTATTTGATCGACCTCGGCGTTGAAACGAATGTCGCTTCCTTGCTCTTTAATCAGGTCGCCGAGTGCCTCAACGATTCTTCCGGTACCGCCCATTGCGGACCAGACGCCGCCCGTTACTTCAAGGTGGGAAATCAGGGAGTAGAGACTGCTGGCTGTGTAGGGGTTGCCGCCAATCAATAGCGGATGGAAGCTCACTGCTTGGCGCAGTTGTTCATTTTTAATGTACTTCGAAACCAAGGTATAGACGCTTTGGTCGCCACGGAGTCGAACAAGATCTGGCGCAAAACGCATGAGTTGAGCAATTGTGCTGAAGGGTTTATCAAGTAGGGCAAAACCCACCTTGTGGCGCGCTTCGCTTGCCTTGAGGTAGCGCTCATAGCCTTCTGCGTCAGCGGGGTTGTATTCAAGGATTTGGCGTAGATTTTTTGATTTTTCACTCGAGTAGTCGAACGTACGTCCATCGTCAAAACGTATGCGGTAGAACGGATCCATCAGGCGCAGATCAACATCATCGCTCATGGTTTTGCCGCAAAGTTTCCAAAGCTCTTCAAAAAGCTCGGGGACGGTGACAATGGTTGGGCCGCCATCGAACGTAAAACCATCCTGCCTATAGGTGTACCCGCGGCCGCCGAGAGCGTCGAGTTTCTCAAGCAATGTGACGCGGTATCCCTTAGCAGCCAAACGAATCGCAGATGCTAATCCGCCAAAACCGCTGCCGATGACAATGGCGCGCTCGTCAGCACTGGCATGATGAAGCTTGTCAAAATCCGGGTGCGCGGTGTTCATTTATAATTACGCCAATTTTGTCAATTATTATAGACAGTCTAGCACCGGATTCTGTGTTGCACACCCGTTATTTGTGTTGATTGGCAAAGCGCATAAACACCTGGAATATTCGCTCGGGTGCGGCTTCATGGATCAAGTGTCCGGCGTTGGTGAGTGTTTCGGCTGTAGCGTTCGGGATGAGGCGCTGCACCCTGTGTGCGCGAACCGCGGGAACAATATGGTCTTTATCGCAACCAATTAGATGAATAGGTATCGATACCTTCGGAAGATCGCTTGCGAGTTGGCCAAGCTCCCAGCCACCCATCATCCGCAGCGCGCCTTCGATATGGGTTTTGTGAGATATCAGAAAAGAGTAGCGCTCGATCATTGGTTCAGAAATGTCTGCGCCAGTATCCCGCAAAGCCCGTCTGACGTCCGCCGTTCCTGTGCCCCGCTGAGCGAGAAATTGGGTAACTGACTGTGATCTGCTGAGTAGGCGCGCAGCCCTCAGCATGATCGGCTCGATAAAGGAACCAAAGGGGAGTAGAGCGCCGTTGATAGAGAGAATGGCTCTCGGTGACGCATCAGTATCCAAGCACATCCTAATCGCGACTGCGCCACCCGCAGAGTGTCCAATAATGTAGCTGGGCTCGATTCCTACCGTCTTGCAGAGCGTGTTCACCGCATGCGACATAGCCGGCAGTAAATGCTTTCGCTCCTCGAGCGGCGTTGAAAAGGCGTGGCCAGGAAGATCGACGAGTAGGCACGTGAATTTCTCACTAAGAGCAAGTGCTAGATCGGCCATAGAGTGGGTTGAGGCACCTGTGCCATGAAGGAGAAGCACCGGCGGCCCTTTGCCTAAAAGTTGAAAGTGCCACCGAACGTTGTCGAGTTCCAGAAATTGGCTCGCCTGCCTTAATGGCCAGTCAGAAGGCATATCCGCGGGCCTCAAGCTGAAGACCTATCGGCTTAAAGCGCGCACAGAGTCGTTGATTGACTCAGCCGACGCATGAGGTAGTGGTAGGTATACGGCACCGAGGGCTGTTGAAAGGTCCCGCGCACGAGAGCTGGGTCGAGAAGCGGTATCCACTAAGATCCCTCGGTAGTCTGCGTTGGCAACTGTCTTAGCTGCATTCATGGCATCGTCAGTTCCAGCGCTGCGACTTTTGGTCCCATCTCTAGCCACGTTCGCAGCGCCATCGGTGAGTAAGATAAAGCTGGGCGTCGCGCCAGAGGCGGCAACTGAGATGGCAAGCGTGTGCATGGCTTCCAAAGCGGCGCCCATTGGGGTGCCACCGCCGCCAGGTAGCTGCGCGAGGGCGCGTTTGGCGCGGACCAGTGAGCGAGTGGGCGGCAGTAATAAATCAGCGCTTTCGCCTTTGAAGGCGATCAATGCGACCTCTGTTCGGTGCGAGTAACAATCCGCGAGTATAAGTTCAATTGCACCTTTGGCCTCGGCCATTCTCTGGTAGGCGCTACTTCCTGATGCATCGACGACAAAGATCATCACGCTGGATTTTCGCTGCTCGAAGCGCTTAACCCGAATATCCGAGGGCTCAATGAACAGACCCCGTCTTGCCTCACCTGACTTATCCCAGCGAGCCCTGGCTCTTTGAAACGGTGCGGCGGTTCTAAGTGTGGCGGGAATGTCGACACGATGGCCTCGCTTGATGTCACCACGTCGCACACCCACAGGTCGCCCGCGCTGCTTGTTCTGCGAGAGGTGCCCGGCGCTCCCTGTTTTGTTCTGTCGTTGCCGGCTCCGCTGCGCTCTGCTCAGCAGCAAAGCGAGAATATCGGGCGGGAGGGCCGCGACAGCAGCTTGAACAATCTCCTCGGTATCCTTCGGTGGCTCGCGCGATTGGCTTTGGGACTCACTTTCCTCGGGCTCTTCGAGTTGGTGCTCTTCTATGGGCGCTTCGGGCGCTTCTTGCTGCGGTAACTGGGTTGCCCGTGGGAGTAAAACTAGGCGAATGACGGATCCAACTACGTCCTCATGGGTCTCGGGCAAGTTAAGAAGTAGCGCGATTGCTCTGCAAGTCGTGACCGCAAAAATGAGCGAGCGCGTGGAGTGCACGCCTAAGGATGCAGCGAGTTCTGCTAGAAGTCTGATAGTTGCATCATTGGCTGGGCTTTGGCGAAGTTGTTCTCTGACGCGCAGGATATCTGAGGGAGTGAAGTCTGTGTCGTCAACGCCGTGAATCGATATAGGGTCTAGCTGAATGTTTAAAGCTAGGCGCTCGAGTAAAGCCGGCGGCGGTGACTCTTCGTCAATGCCCTCGTCCAAGGCGATTAAAGTAATGGCAGCATTTTTTGTTTGTATGAGGCCATCTCTAGCTATATGGGTTTTTCCGGTGTCCAAAGCGGCGCACCAATGACCTGAATGCTCTTTGAGTAATCGCTCAGCCATTGGCATGACAATGGTCCGCTGATGGCATTCAGCGAGCACGCCTGTCGCTAATATTGGCTTGCCGAGACGCATGCTTTCACTGACATCCATTCCGCCGAGTAGACGATCAGTGGCGGTGCTGGAGGGTATTTTTCGAGTAGGCGTCTGCTGGAGATGCTCGAGCATTGATAGCCAAAAATCTCTCACGGGTCCGGGCTGGGCGGATACGCGAACACCGCCGCACTGGTGCCTCGTAACAGCTATAACTGCGGCTGCTAGCTGTGCGTCATGCCATAAACTCGAGACTTCGAGTTCAGGGGAGGACGGCTGCAATGGTTCGCTCGACGCGAGCATCGGCACTAGACTCATCCATAGGATCGCGCCTCAACCGGTGGCGCAGTACAAATAAAGCGACGCTCTTCAGGTGGCGCATAGTCGCCGCATCACAGCCCTCGAGAGCCGCAAGGGCGCGAGCGCTTCTGATAAGCGTCAGTTCGCCGCGGAGTCCGTCTGTGCCCAGTGCCAGGCAGAGCTCTGCCGCTTTTTCGAGTACTTCAGCCGGTACATTGACGCTCTCAACCACTTCTCTCGCAGCGTCGATCTTGCGTCGAAGCGCTCCCTCTTTCCGCGAGAATCTTTTGCTGAATCCTTCCGGGTCGAGATCAAAAGCATCACGTAGCTTAATGATCTCGACGCGTGTTGGGATGTCGCGCGGCGTCCTTACGTCGAGTGAGAGCCCAAAACGATCAAGGAGTTGTGGTCGCAATTCGCCTTCTTCAGGGTTGCCGCTTCCAACCAAAACGAATCTAGCCGGGTGTCGAATACTCAGTCCTTCTCTTTCGACGACGTTTACGCCCGAAGCCGCAACATCAAGAAGGGCGTCGACAATATGGTCCTCAAGTAAATTCACCTCATCGATGTACAGAAAGCCGCGATTGGCGGCTGCGAGCAAGCCCGGTTGGAAGGCTTTTTCGCCACTGTGAATGGCCTTTTCTATATCGAGCGCACCGAGCACGCGGTCCTCCGTGGCGCCTAGTGGTAGGTCGACGACGGGAATCGGTATTTTGTGTGCCTTTGTATTTGTCTTGTCCTTGCAGCTTGGGCAAAGATTTTTCTGCAACGCCTCAGGGTCGCAGTTGTAAGGACAATTCTTGACGGCTGAAATTTTGGGCAGGAGTTGCGCCAGAGCGCGAATCGTCGTGGACTTGCCGGTGCCGCGCTCACCAAAGACGAGCACACCGCCAATGCCAGGATCTACGGCTGCGATCGCGAGTGCCAGCTTCATATCATCCTGCCCGACGATCGCCGTGAAGGGATACGCTACGGTCATGATAAGTCCCCCAACTTATGCCTGTGCGAGAACAGGCGTATCAGTCTGATGGTGATCAGTCCTTTTTATGTCACTTTATTTAAACACAAAAATTGTCAAAATTTATTTATTTTTTTGTTTTCATAGGTCTGGGTTTGCCGAGCAACGTATACACATGCGACAGCGGGGAGTGGGTAGGAATGCATCAGTTAGACAGCGCCATTGATTGTAGCGGTGAGTACTTTCGTGGATGTCAGGAGCACAGCCTCTACTGGTACTACTCTACGGAGGAAGCAGGTAGACCTTTATTATTCATTCACAGCATCAACGCCGCCCCCAGCGCCATTGAACTGAAACCGCTGTTCAACCATTTCAAGATATCGCGACCCGTTTTCGCGCCTGACCTGCCGGGTTTTGGTCGCTCAGAGCGTAATGTAGGAGAGTTCGCACCGAGTGATTTCGCGAGAGAAATTGCTGCAATGATCGCAGTCTTACCCGGAGAGGGGGCTCCAGATGTGATTGCTCTATCGCTGGGTTGCGAGTTTGTCGCACGAGCCATTACAGAATTTGGAGCGAAAGTACGCAGTGTCACGTTTATTTCTCCCACGGGGTTCTCGGATCGCGGAACACCGTCAAAAAAGGCTCAGCAACGGCTAAAGAAGCTTTTTGGATTTGCGGGATTTGGAAGGAATGCGTTCAAACTGCTCCGCACAGAGCGAAGTGTTCGCCATTTCTATGGCATGAATTTTTCTGGCTTTATCCCCAATGAGTTAGTGAGTTACGCCTTAAAAACAACAAGAGTCGCTGACGCACATGTCATACCCCTGCAGTTTTTGTCGATGGGATTGTTTACAGACAATGCGGTTGAGACCCTCTATCGACGCTTGGAGTTGCCCGTTCTAGTCATTTTTGACCGCGATCCAAACATATCTTTTGAGCGCTTCGCTGATTTTGAAGACGCACCTAATTGGCGCTTTCATCGCATTACGCCCAGCTTGGGTATGCCTCATTGGGAACACCCTGATGAGACGGCATTAGCGATCCAAAATTTCTACGCTGAGTGCTAAGCGACTACCCCTAGAATTTCACGTGCTGCCAGCGTGCCTGACAAGGTGGCCATGGGAACTCCCGGGCCCGGATGCACACTACCGCCTGCTAGATACAGGCCGCGGACCTTAGTCTTAGCGGAAGCGCGGCTAAAACTCGAGAACATACCGTGCGATGCCGCGCCATAGAGGGAACCGCCACTGGCTGGAAAACGTCTGTGCCAATCGTCAGGGCAGGTCGCAAGACAATTATCCTCGTCGAATTCGATCTTCACCCGCCCGCGTCTTATTACATCTATCGCCAGATCTCTTCGCTCTCGTAGCTTGGCGGGTGTCGAGGCTTTGTGATCGCCGTCGGCGGGTGCATTGATGAGTAATAACAATCGCTCGTCACCCGTTGATGTGCAATGGCCATTGACCCGATCTTGAGCGCACACATAGACGGTGGGTTCAGGACAAATGTCTCGCTTATCGAATATGCTGGAAAACTCGTTTTCATAATTGTCGCTAAAGAAAACATTGTGATGATCGAGGTCTAGGCCAGACGTTTTTCCTCTCATACACCAAGTGATGGCTGAAAGTCCTCGCTGATTGCGCGTGCGCGGTGGTACTGCTTTTCGAACTCGTTCGCCGAGAAGTCCGTCGCTTAACGCAGCTGAGTCACCGTTAAAAATTACGACGTCAGCCTTATAGTGTTCGCCTGAAGTGAGTCTTATTCCGCGGACGCCACGTTCATCACCTGTAATCTCACTAACTGGGCTGTTGTAGTGAAACGTTGCTCCACTCTCGACAGCGACATCTGCCATGGCGTGAGCAAGTGCGCGCATTCCACCCTCGACACACCAAACGCCTTGCCGCTCTACATGCGCAATGAGCATAAGTGTAGAGGGTGTCAGTAACGGCGATGAACCCACATAAGTCGAGTATCGGCCATAAAGCTGACGTAGCCTAGGATCGCTGAAATAGTTACCTAGTGACTGCCACAGGGATTTGTGTGGCGCTACTGAAAGGGCGTTTATGCCGCCATCTCTAACTAATCTGTAGGCTAGCTTGGCTGGAGAGGGTTGGGGGCTAGCCATAAAGTTATCTTTGAGTAAGTCATGGATGATTTGCCCGTCCTTACAAAAGCGTTGGTAACCAGCGACGTTTTCGTCGTCAGAAAATTGCGCAATCGCTTCACTGGATTGATCGATATCGTGGAACAAATCGAGATGGCTGCCGTCTGTCCAGGCATGTCGCGCTAAGCGACGACTCTCTGTGAGCGCCACACAATCACTAAAGTGTTTGCCTCCGCGCTTAAATAGCTGGTCGAACACCCAGTGCATGGTGAAGACGGTGGGTCCACCGTCCACGCCAACGCCGCCTATCTCACGCTGGTGCATTTTACCGCCGGGCTCGTTTTGTGCTTCGAAGACGTCGACTTGCCAGCCGGCCGCCGCGAGTTCGATCGCGGAGGCAAGTCCGCCCGCACCTGCGCCGACAATGATTACTTTTCTCGCCATTAGGTTGCGTGGACGCGGCGAGGCGGGGCCATCACAGCGCGCTGGTGGTAAATGATCAATGCGAGTCCTGTTACTAGCGGGATAGCCCAAAGACCCGGCGTAAGCGCGATTTCCGGCAGTAACCGAACAGCGCCGAACGCAAAGAAGGCGGTGTAGACGGAAATCCCTGCGCCCACCAACGACTTGATATGCTCCTTAATTCGGGCCTTGGGCGACGAGGGCTGTCGATAGATGAACCAAAGGTTAGTTGCGACAGTTGCAAAGCCTACAAAAGCAATGCCCATCATCATCGGTTGGTTAAGTTCAACCCCCTGAGCGAAGCAATTTGCCGATGTTGCCGTCAGAATGGCCTGTAGAAATAGGTTATGCCAGGCAGCATTTTTATGGTGCTCGCGCTTATTCCTCATACATAGCCAGCCGTGCCATGCCAAGTTGATCGTCAGCGTTGCAAGGTAAAGCATCATCCACCCGAATATGCCGGCGATGAGCTGCGGATCTTGAAATAATTCGTGATCTGTCAGGTGTGGATGCGTGCCTATTGGATCGGAGAGCGTCGTGATCGAAATGCCCGTTGCAACAAGCCCCGTAGTCAACATACTGATAATGAACAGGTTGCCGGCCTGCCGGTGGAGTTTGCCACCTTTCTGACCTGCAATAGGGATCCAGACAGAGATGAGTCCTACCGTCCCCGTAATGATGTGCATGATCACCAGCGATTCAAAAATGCTATGGGTCGACAGGCTCATGTTGGCGCTCCATACTGTGCATAGTGTCAATACTATTGGATAGTTTCCGTGGATGAAACACTTTACATACCACCAAAGCCAAACTCATTACCTGCGGTTATTGCGTTAATTCGGTCGCTTTGGAAGGGGGATGGGAATCTCCTCGAGCTGCTCCCTGCAGAGGCCTATCACTTTGATATCGGCCACCTAGGACGATCTAGGCGTGGCACAGTACTTTTCAATCGTCCATCCGCGGTGAAAGAAATCATGCGTGACGAGCAGGGCGTTTTCCCGAAAAGTGACCTGATGGTCGGCGCACTGGACCCGTTAATAGGCGAGAGCATGTTTGTCACCGATGGACCTAAGTGGCGGCGTCAGCGCGCTATGATCGATCCGGCTTTTAGCTTGATGCGGTTGAACGTGGCTTACGGTGCGATGTGCGCTGCTACCCACGATCATGTTGCGGTAATGGATGATTTAGCTGACCGAGGGGAGCCGTTTTCTTTGGACTTGGCTATGAGTCACCTCACGGCCGATGTGATTTGCCGAACCGTTTTTTCAACACCTTTGGCCTCTAATGTTGCTAAAGAAGTGTTTGAAGATTTCACGCTCTTCGAAAAGTCTGTGGCTCAGGTCGATATACTCGGAATGATACTGAAACCTGCTTGGTCAGAGATCAAGCAACCCCCGGACGTCCTTGCTGCTTGCGAGCGCATAAGACATCACATTGGTGCTTTGATCGACACCCACTTAAACGCAGCTGAAGGTGAATTTAATGACATAGCCTCAGCGGTCATCGACGCCAAAGATAAGGACACCGGATTAGCATTCACGCGAGATGAGTTGATCGATCAGCTGGGTGTTTTCTTCCTGGCGGGCCATGAGACCACGGCAAGCGCGCTTACCTGGGTTTTCTATATGTTGGCGGAGAGGCCCGAGTGGCTAGATCGCTTGCGAGAGGAGATTGATCCGTATATGCGCGAAGGTGATCTGTCTTTCGAAGCTACCAAGAAGCTGCCTCTGACGCGCGCTTTCTTTAAAGAAGCGCTCCGGCTTTACCCGCCTATTACTTTTGTCCCAAGAGTTGCTTTGGAGAAGGTTGAGATTGAAGGCAAGCGCTTGCCGCGAGGTGCGCTGGTGATGATTGCACCGTGGACATTACAACGCCACAGCAAATACTGGGACGATCCGCACGCCTTCAAACCCGAGCGTTTTCTTCCGGAGAACGAGAAGAATCTCACTCAGGGCGCGTACATCCCCTTCGGGCAAGGGCCCCACTTATGTGTTGGGGCCGGGTTTGCGCAAGTCGAAAGCTTGCTCATCATGTCGCAGCTAGTCAGTAAGTTCGATTTTGAATTATTGCCTGATCAAAAGGTCGTTCCTGCCGCGAGATTAACTACCCGGCCTGCGGAGCAAGTCATGATGCGAGTGCGTCGTCGAGGTTAGCGATTCGCCGCGCTAATGAGTTTGATAACTTTGCGTCAAATTCTGTGATATCGCCGTTACAAGCGCGTAGTTCCTCGTTGTCTAAGAGGGTATGACAGCAGCCCATCGCGTCCTTCGCCACCACACATGGCAGTGCGCAAGTGAGCGCTGCTAGCGTGTCTGGATCAAGATCGTTGCGATGGATCCATTCGATTTCGGGACGCGTCTCGCAGTAGCTACGCCAGTTTCTCTTCCCAAGTGGGTTTAAACCGTGGGTAATATCACACAGCGAGCAGCTACGTGTGCCGGTGACTTTACCGATCGCGTAAGCAATTTCGCCGAGGACGGTAAAATCTGCATCGTAAATGGCTAGTAGTTTTTCTTCCATGCTAAGGCTACGCCTATAAACTGACGCCAGATTAATCGTGCTAAAACGGGCAACCAAAGTTGCACGTACGGGGTAGCTACTGCTCAGACACCGCTGGATGGTAGTGCAGTTGCTCGCAGCGTATCGGATCGTAAATCGGGGCCGTCGTGACTCCAGCCTGGCGCCTTGAAGATGTAGGCAAGCTTGTCTCGCCAATGTTTTGCACGACGTATATCGCGCCATATCGAACCATATTCACCGAAGGCCACCTGCATGACCTTGTTGGTGCTGATGTTTTTGGTTAAACCGTATCGAACAGGTTCCTCAACTAATTCCTCAGAAAACGTACCGAAAAGACGATCCCAAATAATGAGCGTCGCGCCGTGGTTGCGGTCGAGATAACGAATGTTGGAACCATGATGTACGCGATGGTGTGACGGCGTATTGAAAATAAGTTCGATGATTTTTGGAAACTTATAGAAAGCCTCCGTGTGCAGCCAGTACTGGTAGATCAAACTCACGCTCAGCATCGTGACGATCATCGCAGGGTGATAACCGATGATTGCCAGTGGTACCCAGAACGGATATTTCAAAATGCGCTCGCCCACGCCCTGTCTGAGTGCTGTCCCGAGGTTGTAGTATTGCGAGCTATGGTGCGAAACATGGCCCGCCCACAGCAACCGGACCTCATGATTACCTCTATGGAAAAAGTAGTAGGTCAGGTCATCGAGAAAGAACAGTAACACCCACCAGTACCAGCTTGTGTCGATAAAACCTTTCAGTGGCGATACTGAGTAGGCGGCGAACATCAACGAGATACCAAGAAACTTTGGGATCAAATCTACAAAAACGGTCAGCAACATCACGCGCATACTCGTCCAAAAATCGACGCACTCGTAATGCTTCGTGGTGACGTTGTAAGCCCATAGGACCTCGAGGGCCAGAGCCCCGAAGAAAAAGGGCAGGGCCATCATTACCCAATCGTCTTGCATTACCGCAATAACCTGTTCCATATCACCTGCCCCCGAAGCTTATGACCGGCCATCTCAGGCGGATAAGCCGTTGCGCTGAGTGTAGTCGAAAACTTAGAGTAACGGCATAGGGCCGGCAAATAGCTTATTGGTCTGGCTGCGTGGGGTAGCCCAGTGCTCAAGGGGCGTCTAAACAATAATAAGGAAAATACATGGCTGATTTACTCAAAATGTCCGCAGATCTCATCGACGGGCGAACTGATATGCAAGCGTCAGGACCGATCAACCGAATAAATCATCAGCTATCCGAATTGTCTCCTGAGGTTGCAGTGGTTGAGGCCTTTTCGCATTCGATTGTCTTTAAGACAGACGACGGTTTAGTGACCTTCGATACATCGAATGAGCACGGCGGTACAAAGTGCGTTTATGCGATTCAGTCATGGACGCAGGACCCGTTTAATACGGTTGTCTTTACTCATGGGCATATCGATCATGTCGGTGGTTGTGGGGCTTTTTGTGCGGCGTATGAGGGGCGTAAACCAACAATTGTGGGACACGAAAATGTAGCCGCACGCTTTGATCGATATCGCATGACCAATGGCTATAACCACGTGATTAATGAGCGTCAGTTTGGTCAGTTCAAGCGAAAGGGATATGACTTGGCAGGGCAGTCACATTTTTTGCCTCTTGCTACCCCAGCGCCCGAAATTACCTACACCAACAATCTTGCAATGAATGTAGGCGGTCTTGATATCCAGCTTAACCACGCCAAAGGTGAGACGGATGACCATACCTGGGCGTGGATTCCTAAGCACAAAGCGATTTGTGCGGGTGATTTCTTTATTTGGGCGTTTCCTAACGCCGGTAACCCCCAGAAAGCGCAACGGTATCCGAAGGAGTGGGCGGCGGCGCTGCGTGATATGGCTTCCCGCGATGCTGAACTTTTTCTCCCCGCTCATGGTTTACCTATTGCGGGCAAAGAGCGCATAAAACAGGTGTTGAACGAAGTGGCGACCGTGTTGGAGACGATGGTGACTCAAACACTTGATTTAATGAATCAGGGCGCCCCCCTGAACGATATTATCCACGCCGTTAAGGTGTCACCTGAACTGTTAGCCAAGCCTTATTTGGGGCCTACGTACGACGAGCCAGAGTTCGTAGTGAGAAATATTTGGCGCTTGTACGGTGGATGGTACGAAGGGAATCCAGCTCAACTTAAGCCAGCTCGCGATGTCGCGGTGGCAGCTGAGATTGCAAAGCTATCGGGCGGAGCCTTGAAGTTGGCTGAGCGTGCTCGCGAATTGGCGGAAACCGATTCGAGACTTGCCTGCCACTTAGCTGAATTTGCGGCGCAAGCTGAACCCGAGAATAAAGCGGTTCACCGCCTGCGCGCAGAGGTGTACCAGAAGCGCCGCGAGGGCGAGACGTCGCTTATGGCCAAGGGGATATTTGGAACGGCGGCTAACCAGTCAAAAGAGCAATGTGGTCTGGATTAGTCGCTGCTCTGGGTTATTGGGACTTGCCTTCGCCACGCGCCGCCTTTCATGGAAGCCGTTACGATAGCTGTGTAGGCAAACATTCCACCTACCGCACCGATGAAGACGCCGGTCATACCGAGGTCCATGGGGCCGAGCAGTAAGAAGGCGGTGCCGATCGCAACAATCGGCCTCGCGATAAGTGCTATGACGGGACCGCGCATGGCGCCGGCACCCTGCGAGGCAAAGTATAGCGCCCAGCCTACACCGTGAATGGCGAGACAGGGGCCGACAATTTGAATAAAGCCTTTGGCGGTCTCGTAGACCATAGGGTCGTCTGTAAAAACCGGTATCCACACATGAGGGAAAATAGCGAGCAAGGTTCCGATGACGCCACCCAGAACAAAGGACATACCCGCTCCTGTCCAGCCGATTTGTTCAGCGCGACTTGCGTCTCTCGCTCCAATACTCATGCCAACCAGTGAGGTCATTGCGGCACCAATGCCAAAGATGAGAGACGACATGAGAAACTCAATTCGCGAGCCTATACCATAGCCAGCGAGCGCCTCTTCACCGAATTGTCCAACCAAACCAGTGAGTACCAAGATCGTCGTTACCGTTGAAATTGGCGATAGGGAGGCCGGCAGTGCCACACGACCAATATCTTGGAAGTGGTACTGCCTCAGCTTCAAGCGGGAGAGTCTCAAGTTGGCGGGCAGCGGGGCTCTAGCTAGACGCGATAAAATAACAACAGCCATGACTGCACTTGTGGCAATAACCGATACAGCTGCGCCAAATAAACCAAGTTTGGGTGCGCCAAAGTAACCGAGCACGAGTGCCCCCGAGATGGGCACTTGTGTCAACGAGCCCACGATCATCATCCTAGCGGGATAACGCATGTCCCCAAGACCACGGAATATCGAGCTGGCCACGCCCATGATCCAAATGGTGACACTGCCTCCAAACAACATAGCACTGTAAGCAAAGGCTAAGTCGAGAATTTCACCGGTTCCCCCGAGAAGGGATAAAAAGAACTTTCCCGAAATCAAAAATGCAATAAGCAGCACGACCGGTCCAAGCACAGCAAGAGTGAGACCATGCCACATCAATTGCTCTGCACGCTCTTGGTCACTCGCACCCAAGGCTCTTGCAATCGCAGATGACACAGCATTTCCCAGAGCGCCAACGGATAACATCTGCATGAGCATCAGCATCGGGAAAACCAAGGCCATTGCAGCGAGGGGTTTGCTGCCAAGCTGACTGACGTACCAGACCTCGGTCAGACTAACCGTCGATTGCACGATAAATGCAACGCTACTGGGTATCGATAGCTTTATGAGTAGCGGGAGAGCCGGTGCGGTTAATAAGTGCTGGGTGCGTTGATCCATAGCTGAGCATTACGGATGAAAATGGGGAGGCACACAAGTTTTATTTGTCGCTTCTATATCTCGCAGCCGGTTGTCGTTTGGGATCGATGGGCGACAGCGCGCATCAAGTGTGCCTCGCTAGACGCCGCAAATCGTTGGTCTAGACTAGGTGCTGCCATTAGCGAGAGCAGTCTGAGAGGTATTGATGAACAACGTCAGCAGGTTTTTTTCAACGGTCGCGATTTGTGCGTTTGCTTGTGCAGCCCAACTCGTAAGTTCGCTCGCCCATTCGGCGGACTATGAGGTCCTAAAAGATGTAGTTTACGGTAACGGATTGGTCGGGGCCTCTGGCCGACCGACACCACGCAATCTTCTTCTTGACGCATACATCCCGACTCAAGAGGACGGTATAACAATGAGGCCGGCAATCATTCTTGCGTTTGGCGGTGCCTTTCATCGAGGTGAAAAGGGTGATTTTCAGTTTAGTGAGGATGGCGCAAGCGACTCTGCGATGGCTGACTATTGTGTGGCACTCGCCCGCCGAGGTTTCGCCTGCTTCTCGATTGAATACAGATTGACACCGGAGGACCCTGCACTGCCCGACGGCATCGATGAAAGTGTTCTTATGCCCAAGCTTCAGCTCGAAAGTCCAATTGTTACAGGGCGCGTTGAATTTGTCCGCCAGAAGATGGGTTTAAGCCCCTTGGACGAACAATCTCGGGAGCAGCTCTGGAACGCCACGTTTGCCGCTGTTCAGGATATGGAAACCGCGCTCAATTTCGTTCGAACAAACTCTGAACGCTACCATATTGATCCCGATCTCATAGCACTGGGCGGTTTTTCAGCGGGTGCAATGACTGCCATCAATCTTGCCTATGGTAAGCGAGCCGATGTGCGCGCCGTGGTTGCTTTGTCTGGTACAAGTTGGGGCTATGATCTCACTACGACGCTCTCAGCGCAGGCGCCCCCGCTCTTGTTGTTTGCGGGTCAATGGGACCTCCCAGGTATTAGGCAAGGCAGCGCGGGAATCGCTCGCTTATTTAACGCTCGTGGTGTGCGAGCACAGCAGGCCTGGGTCCCCGGTTTCGGACATTTCTACCCTATGGAAGCCCCGAGTTTAGCGTTTGACTTTGATCAGCAATCCATCATCGAGCGTGTGACGCATTTCCTGAATCAAGAGCTTAAAAGTCTTTCGGATTGACCAACGTACCTATTTAGAGATTGGTCGGAGATTAGAGTCGGCAACTGTCCTAGAGGGCTGGGAATCTCGATGTTCACTGCGAGATGGCTCAGCGTTCGGTCGATAGAAATAATAGCTGGTCGATTAGGAATCTCATCAACAACCTGTAGGTGTGGTCTTGAAGAGCTGTCTCGTTCTCCCTCGAGAGCTTTTGTTCCGTTTTCGGTATGGACTAAAGGGCAACAAGAGTCTGGATGTTCCGTCACAGGATGATCCTCGCCAAGACTAAGCGCCGATTCCCGAGAGATAGGAAAACATACTCTGAGTTCAAAAAATAACGTTTGAATGATCGATTTTTGTGCAGTTATTTGGCAATGTACCCCGCGCTCAAAGCGCAGCACTTAACATCCGACAAAACGGAGATGATTTATGCCTCACGCAGCCTACATTTACGATGCCATTAGAACACCTCGCAGTCGGGGGAAGAAGGATGGGACTTTGCACGAGGTCAAACCCGTTGATCTCGGGGCCGGTCTACTTCGCGCTCTGCAAGCACGCCATGATCTGGACACCAGTTACGTCGATGATGTTGTTATGGGCTGCGTAACGCCTGTTGGTGAGCAGGGCTCTGATATCACAAAGATGATTGTTCAGAACGCTGATTGGGATGAGTCAGTCCCGGGTGTTCAGCTCGACCGATTCTGTGCATCAGGATTAGAGGCTGTAAACACAGCGGCACAAAAAGTAGCTTCGGGCTGGGATGATCTTGTTGTCGCGGGTGGTATCGAATGTATGTCACGAGTGCCGATGGGGTCTAATGGTGGCGCTATGGCGAGTGATCCGGCCTTTGCGTTGAAAACTGGCTTTGTCCCACAAGGTATTGGCGCTGACATGATTGCCACCATTGACGGTTACAGTCGCGAGGATGTTGATGCCTATGCCGTAGAATCGCAACGACGCGCGGCGCATGCACGTGACAGTGGGTGGTTCGATGGGTCAGTTGTACCTGTCAAGGATGCGTCAGGTATCACTATTTTAGAACGCGATGATTTCATCAAAGCGGATACCACGATGGAGGGTTTGGCACGACTCAAGCCCTCGTTTGAAGTGCCAGGTCAGATGGGATTCGATGACATTATCTTGGCCAAGTACAACGAATACAGCAAAGTTGACCACGTCCACACGCCTGGTAATTCCTCTGGCATTGTCGATGGCTCGAGTGCGGTCCTCATCGGTAGCGAGAAAGCGGGTAATGATCTGGGGCTCACGCCAAGAGCCCGTGTTGTCGCCACGACCGTGCTGTCCACTGACCCCATCATTATGCTTACGGGTCCCGGCCCTGCCGCCAAGAAGTGTCTCCAGAAAGCCGGATTAACCCCTGACGATATCGATCTCTGGGAGATCAACGAGGCGTTTGCCTCCGTTGCGCTTCGCTATATGAAAGACCTCGATATCAGCCACGAGATCACCAATGTTGTAGGCGGCGCAATCGCCATGGGTCACCCACTAGGTGCAACCGGTGGTTGTTTGGTCAGCGCTATGGTTGATGAGCTCGAGCGCCGCAATCTCAAGCGCGCCATGCTCTCGCTGTGTGTAGGCGGTGGCATGGGTATTTCCACAATTATTGAGCGCGTCTAAGCGGGATTAGGAGTGAGCGAAAAATGAGTTTTCATTACGATAAAGACGACAACAATATTGTAACGGTCACCATGGACATGGATGGCCCTGTCAACGCCATGAGTGACGCCTTTCTTCCGCTGCTCGAGGCGACACTGGACAAGCTGGAAGCGGAGACAGATCTCGCTGGCGTTGTATTAACCTCAGGTAAGTCGACCTTCTTTGCCGGCGGCGATCTGAATATGCTTTGCGCCGTGACAGAGGATACCGTTGAGGAATTCTTTGAAGGCATGTGTGCGACAAAAGCGGCCATGCGTCGCATTGAGAAGTTATCCGCACCCGTCTGTGCCGCAATCAATGGGGCAGCATTAGGCGGGGGTCTCGAACTTGCGCTGTGCTGCCACCACAGAATCGCGTGGAATCACCGTAGTGTTCAGCTCGGCTTCCCCGAAGTGACACTGGGCCTGCTACCCGGAGGCGGCGGTAACGTTAAAGCCGTGTATCTCATGGGCCTAATGGCTGCCAATGAATACATTATTGAGGGCAAACGCGTTGCTCCCGAAAAAGCATTGGGTTCAGGCTTGATCGATGCTGTTGTCGAGGACAAAGAGCAACTCATCGCTGCGGCCAAGCAGTGGGTATTGGAAAATAAGGACGACGAGGCCGCGCGCACTCAGCCTTGGGACACCAAGGGTTATAAAATTCCGGGTGGCAATATCCGTAACCCACAGGTAGCGCAGATGGTCACTATGGGCGCGCCAATGATTCGCAAGAACACCCGCGGTTTGCTGCCTGCACCTGAAAAGATCTTCGATGTTGCAGTACAGGCCCTTACCGTCGATTTCGAGACAGCAATGCGCATCGAAAGTCGTGGTCTTGCCGAACTGGCGCTCACGCCCCAAGCTAAAAATATGATCAATACGTTCTTCTTCCAGATGAACAAAATCAATGGCGGGGCGTCACGACCCAAAGATATTCCGCCCCAGAAAACCGAGAAGGTTGGTGTTCTTGGTGCGGGCATGATGGGGCAGGGTATTGCGTACTCCTCAGCGATGGTCGGTATTAAGGTCGTTCTCAAAGACATCAGCCTCGAAGCGGCTGAGAAGGGTAAAGCCTACGCAGAAGCTCTCCTACAGAAGCGGGTCGACAAAGGTCGGATGACGGCAGAGAAGATGGCTGAGGTGCTGTCCTTGATTCATCCAACAGCATCGGATGAGGACCTCGATGGCTGCGACCTCATCATCGAAGCGGTGTTTGAGAATATGAATCTCAAACACCAAATGACGCGTGATCTCGAGCCTCGTATGGCGGAGGGCGGCATCTGGGGTTCAAACACGTCCACGCTGCCTATCACTCAGCTAGCTGAGGCCAGCCAAAACGCCGAGAACTTCATTGGTATTCACTTCTTCTCTCCCGTCGACAAGATGCCACTCGTTGAGATCATCATGGGCGAGAAGACCGGTGACGTCGCACTGGCGAAGGCTTTTGATTACACCAAGCAAATCAAGAAGACGCCGATTGTTGTTAACGACTCTCTAGGCTTCTTTACCTCGCGTACGTTCGGCACCTATCTTGACGAGGGTGTGCGTATGCTCGTAGAGGGCGTAAAGCCTGTTCGCATCGATAACCTCGGCAAAGCAGTAGGTATGCCTGTTGGGCCTCTGACTGTCTACGATGAGGTCAGTCTCGAGCTGTCTCGCAAAGCCCAGGAAACCTGGAAAGAGATGGGTCTAGCCATCGATGGTGACGATCGCTCGATTACTGCCGGTGTTGTTGACACTATGATCGGAGGCCATGGACGTGGAGGCCGTTACCACGGTGGCGGATTCTACGAGTACGGTGCTGACGGTTCCAAAGAGGTTTGGTCAGGGCTCTCCGAGCTCTATGGCAAAGAAGGCGTCGATATTTCTGATCAAGACGTCAAAGAGCGCCTACTGTTCCGTCAAGTAATCGAGGCACTGAAGTGCTTGGAGACAGGTGTTTTGCGCAGTGTGGCTGACGGCAATATCGGTTCCATCATGGGTATCGGTGCGCCCGCGTGGACCGGTGGACTGTTGCAGTTTGTTAACACCTACGGATTACAAAATTTCATTGACCGATGTGGCGAACTCAGCGCAGCCTATGGTGATCGCTTTCATGCGCCGGCTATCGTGGCGGAGAAGTTGGCATCAGGAGAGACCTTTGTCTAAGGCGACGGCGTCTTTTGGAAGGGCGCTCCGTGCGCCCTTTCTTATGCCTGTTTAAAGGGGGTGGCTTTGCCTTCCTGCTCCCGCTGCTCATAAGAGGTGCGCAAAGCGGGTGTATCGGTGTTAAATGGAAGCGCAATCAATGGAGAACAATAACAATGAGCTTTGCTGTCACCCTGGGCCGATTTTTACTCGGTCTGTATTTCTTCCTTCCCGGTATTTCGAAAGTAACGGCCTACGCTGACACCCTCAGCTACATGACGCTACACAACATACCCGCTCCAGAGCTACTGCTGCCGATCACAACGGTTTTGCAAATCGGAGGGGGCATGATGCTCATGATAGGCATGCGCGTTAGTCAGGTGGCTTTGATGTTCGCTGTCATGACCCTGCTTATTAATCTGGGAATGCACGACTTTTGGAACGTCTATGAAGGTGTGAGCCAGGCTCACGAGACGCAGAACTTTGTGAAAAATCTGGCGATTTTTGCGGGTTTACTTGTGATGAGCGGTGCCGAGGATCTTCCTCAGCACCGCCTTTTAGGTCGCAAGTAACACATGCTTGTGTGGCTTAAGCGCCTAAGTCGAATGTGAGCCCAGCCTTAGCGACTAGTCGCTCAATCAGCTTCTCACCCATTGCGGGCGCTGGTGTGTAAACACCCCCTGGCAGATCTGTGCAGTCCTGAACCATGCAGAGCGCGCTCTCAGCTATCATCTTAGAGGTCGAGCCGTAACCCGGATCCATGTCACCGGTAACAGCGGCTTCAATGCGATCGCCATTCGCGTTTGTACCGATGAACAGCACATCGTAATGACCGGCTTCGCGGCTCTCTTTTGATGGTCCTTCACCAGGCTTGGGGACGTCATCACCCTCAAGAGGATTGCTGCTTGCCACCATATTGGCAACAGCTTCACCCTGCTCGCCCGGGCCCGTTACCATCATCTCGTCGTACTCGAAGTCTTCACCGTAGAGGTGACCTAACAGTGCATTCGAGCGGTGCACGTTTTTAGTGTTGATTGGCGCCATGATGAAGGGGGCAACCCAGGAGCCGATAGCATCGTCCTCGTAAGGCTTTGCATCTGAGGGTTGCTCAGGACCTTGGAAGCCATTGGCGAGTGAGAAGGGGTTAGCTAGCACCTTTAATAATCCTGGGTTTGTTTTTAAGGCTGCCATTGTGGCGCCCAAAGATGCCGCCGTACCGCCAGAGAATTCTCCGTTCATCGCACGAACACGACCACGAACGCGGCTCATAGGCGCACCTGTCTGATCGATAGAGGCCTTCTGGAGGTAGTAGACACCGAGATCAAAAGGGATCGAGTCAAAGCCACAGCTATGGACAATTCGTGCGCCTGAAGCACGTGCTGTTTCGCTATGGACGGCGATCATCTCGTGCATCCAGCCGGGCTCGCCGGATAGGTCCACGTAGTGAGTGCCTTCCTCTGCGCACAATCTGACAAGTTCCGAGCCATAAAGCTGGTAGGGACCCACAGTGGTGCAGATGCATGAGGCTCTCCTGACCATGTCGCGCAGCGAATCTTCATTGTCGGCATCGGCCGTTACAAGCGGTATCTCGGTTGATACCCCGATTAGTTCTCGCACCTCAGCCAGCTTCGCCTCGTTTCTGCCGGCCATCGCCCAGCTAACGCTGGTTCCATAGGTGTTTCCCATGTACTCGGCGACCAATCGGCCTGTAAACCCACTTGCGCCATAGACGATGACGTCAAATTCTCTGCTCATCTAAGTTCCTTGTTTAGCTTTGTTTGTTTGTACTTAACCTGCCCAGTCGAAAAAGGTGTCAGCAAAGACCCAGCAAAGCTGTGGCTTTCCTTTCACCTTACTCGCGCGTGATTTGGGGGGTGTACGATGCTTCTGCGCCTACTTTACCGCATTTACCAACCAAAAATTAGCTTCAAATGAAACGCCGTTTCCTGGCGAGTAAAACTCGAGCAGGCGCCCATAGACAGCTTCTCGTGCGCGATCCTTCAACGAGGGATCGCTCTCTGCGATAAGGGCGGCCGCGGGGCCGATTTGAATGAGTTCCTCGAATATTTCGTCAAAGGACTGTGATGCGCCCACGGATAACTCAAGTGCGAGAGGCTCAATGCTTGGCCTGTTGAAGCCTGCTTCCGTGAGTACGTATTTGGTAGTTTCTGGGACTGCCAACCCAAAAGGCCCTGGTGCACCGGGTTTCGCCGGTGGGGGCGGAGGAAGTACCGAAAGCGCCGCTTGCATTGGCGCTGTAAAAAAGGGGTTGAGTGCGGGGCTCTGCCAACAAACAAATGCCAGTTGACCGCCGGGTTTTAGCGTTTCGCGCAGCGTGGCAAAGGCAGCTGTTGGGTCCGCGAAGAACATGACCCCAAAGCGTGAGTAGATGGCATCGAATGATTCATTTGGGAACAGCGAATCACTTGCGTCCCCCACGATAAATTCGACCTCAGCTTTAAGTGCAGTGTGATTTGCCGCTTTTAATTCCTCGGCCAAGGCAAGCATAGGCTCAGAGATGTCGACACCCGTAATCTTGGCCGATGCGTCTAGCCGCGATGCTAACTCCAAGGTTTGATTACCGCATCCGCAACCGACATCAAGAAGCTGCGCGCCTGATGGTGGCGAAAGTGCATCCATGCACCGACGTCCTGGCTCAGCGAGCAGCTGCTCCAGTAGGGTGTTGTGTCTCACCCAACTCGCGCCCGCTCGACCGTTCCACATCTCTTTTTGCTGTTGATTGTTCATAGAAGAGGCTCTTAATTACCAAAAATGTAGGATGCGACGTCCGCTAACTTCTCCAGGTCCTGACGAGAATCAATATCCCAGCCCGCAGATTCCATGGGTTCAACCCACACCCGATTTTCAGGGTGAGTCAGTATTTGTTTGGCGCCATTCTCAGTGTCGAGCGACAACAGGGTAGGGTAGAATGCTTGCCCAAACAAAGCCGGTGGCCCGACAGTATTTCTAAATCCTGCACACGCAATACCGGAACTGTTCGCACCTTTTATGAGTGCACGTAGCTCTTCGGTTGACACTAGAATTTGATCTGAGAGAAGCACCAGAAGTTGATCGCAATCACTTGCTAGCAGCTTACACCCTAAACGAATAGAGCTACTCATGCCCTCGGACCAATGTGGGTTATAAATCAGCTCAGCATCGTTAAACAGTCCGCTGTCGACCGCGCTCTTTAGTTGTCGGTCGTACTTTCCCGTGATGATCATAAGTCGCTTGTGGGGCAGGGGTAGAGCGGCATCCACGACATGTTGAAGTAACGGTTTATTTTGAAATTTAGCAAGCTGCTTGCAGCCGCCAAATCGACGTGCCTCGCCTGCGGCGAGAATCAGAATTCCGAGTCGTGATTCAGTCATGGGCCTTAGCGGACTGATTTAAAGCTTCAGTCCTAAAACCAGAACCAGAACCAGAACCAGAACCAGAACCAAAAATAGCGTCGTGACACTTGGCGATAACGGACAGCGCAATGCTCTCGGGAAGTTCCCCTCCAATATCAAAACCGGCTGGCCCATCCACGGTGGGCTCGAAATCTCCGTCTACAAGGCCTGCTTCTTGGAAGACTTCATCACGGCGGTGAGAGGGCCCTAACAGGCCAACGTAATCGAGGCCTTTGTTTGCAAGCGCCTGCAAGCTTTGTGCATCCATTGGCACACTATGCGTCATTACCATGGCTGCGTTAATTGATAGCGCTTGGACCTGATCGGATAGCTCTTCCACTGAGCACCGCAACCGGTGATCCGCTATATGGAAAAACTCATCTCTGGCATTGGCAGGTCGGGGGTCCCAAACGGTTGTCTCCCAGCCAAGTTGATTCGCGAGGATGACAACCGGCTGAGCATCGATACCACCACCAGCAACTAAAAGGTGGGGAGCTGGAGTGATATGTGAGCTGAGCCATGTTTCCTCGCCCGTTTTACCGAGAACACTTTTCGCCCGCTTGCGGGTGAGCGTTGAATCTACTGAAAAGGTACTGGGGAGCGATTGCATTCCAGCTCGAGGGATGTGCTGTCGCAGCTGCCCGCTTTGGCGCGCGGTCAGTGCAGCTTGAACCTCGAGTAAACCTTGATAGTTATTTTCGGCATTTATGAGCTCGAGTAACACGTATACAACGCCTCCACAACCGATGCCCAAGCGATATGACAGATCATCCTCGTCGTCGCCATCGTAGCGAATACAAACAGGAACACCTGATGCCATGACTTTGCGAGCATTAAGCCTAATATCGGCCTCCAAACAGCCGCCGCTTAATAAGCCCAGCTGGTGGCCGCCCGAGCTAATCAGACTCATTGCTCCCGGTTTTCGATAGCTTGACCCCTCTGTTTTAAAGATGGTTCCTAGCACCCAGTCTTCTTTATCTCGCTTGGGCGCCCACGTGGACAACATTACCGATAATTGCATGGTCATTTTACGAGACCTTGCTGCAAAGAGAACTTGCCTGGTGTGCCGGATCGATGCTGAAAATCGTATTTTGCGTTCATGTCAGTCACTTTAAGACAAACGGGTGCCAGCCGCATGATGGACTGTCCTTGTGTGGTATATCACGCGCTGGAAGCGCGGATGCCTTGGAGAATGTAGCGCGCATTTTGCTCAAACCGTGTTTTCATGTCGAAGTGTCCTATAAACCTCGCCACATCTTCCGGAAGCTGTTCAGTCTGCAAGACCGACCCAGAAGCGCCATCGTAGGAGCCGGTTAGTAATGCCGAGATGCCGGTGAGCGCAGCAAGAGTCTCCCCATGGTTTAAGTTTAGAGGGCCTGCAAGTTGCTTAACCATGGCATTAAAATGTGTCGCCATGGCGCGCTTTGAGATGATCAGTGCATCGATCGAAATATTTTGCTCGATAACCGTCCCGAGTCTCGCATGCAGTGATAAAAAGAGCGGGTCAGAAATACTGGTTTCATAAATGCGTGATACAAACTCAGCATCAGTGATTGTTGGTGCTATCTCGGTAGTGAGTTCACTACAAAAGCGCTCGAACTCCCGGCTGTAAAGCGATAAGAGAACCTCTTCTTTGGTGCCGAAGTAAAGGTACAACGTACCTTTTGCGACACCCGCGCGCTTGGACAAGAGCCCCATTGAAAAACCCTCGTAGCCGGCTTCCATGAAGAGCGTTTTTGCTGTGAAGAGGATAGTGTCCCGTCGGTCGCTTTTCTGCTCCGGCGTTCGCGCTCGCTTGATCTGACTGATTGTTGATGGCATTGAGGGATAATAACGATGTTGACAAATGACCGCTAGTCATTAAATTAAATGACCGTGAGTCAATAGTGATGTGTTGGCTCTGTTTATCGTTGATCTTGATGGTCGTATTTTTCAGCAGTACGGAAAAAATTCGCTCATACTACTGGCAAAGTCACGCTTATTTGATCGCTATGATACCGAGGAATAACTCATGACAACATTCACACTCAACGGGGAAGTACGGACAGTTGATGCTGATCCAGAAACGCCCGCGCTCTGGGTTATCCGAGAGCAACTTGACTTAACCGGAACAAAGTTTGGCTGCGGCATGGCACAGTGCGGCGCCTGTACCATTCACGTCAATGGTCGCGCGCAACGCTCATGCATCACGCCGGTTGCATCGCTGGAAGGCGCGAGTGTGACAACGATTGAAGGCTTGAAGAATGCGGATGGGTCGCTTCACGCGCTTCAGCAAGCATGGATTGATCAGCAAGCACCACAATGTGGCTACTGCCAATCGGGACAGTTAATGTCGGCAGCTGCCTTGTTAGCGGAGAACCCAAACCCCTCGGATAGCGATATTGACAATGCGATGCGCGGTAATGTCTGTCGCTGCGGCATGTACGGGCGAATTCGTTCAGCGATCAAGCAAGTCGCAGGTGCATCCTTCTACGATGCGATGGAGGGCAGTCAGAATGGGTAAGTGGACTAGACGTGGTGTATTATCTGCAGGCGTTCTCGGTGGAACGGGCCTCGTTATTGGTATCGCTGTTCGTCCGGGTAATCCTACCGAAACAGCAGGTCATTTGGTTACAGGTGAAGGCGAAAACTTACTTCACATCTATCTCAAAATAGACGATCAAAATCGCGCGACCGCGATTCTGCCTCACTCAGAGATGGGGCAGGGCGCGCAGACCGCGTTGACACAAATGTTGGCGGAGGAGTTGGATGCCGATTGGAATCTGATGCGCTTTGAAGAAGCGCCTGCAGACGCTGAATATGCGAATATGGCGCTGGGACGCGGTTACCTTTTCAAGGGAGTGGATTTCCCTGATGCAGTGGTCCCAACAGTAGACGGGCTTATGCTGAACTTAGCAGATGCTATCGGCATGCAGGTTACGGGCGGAAGTATGAGTATCCGAACCACTGGCCAGTACTTCCTGCGCGCAGCAGGCGCATCGGTAAGGGAGATGTTGGTTAAAACGGCCGCGAAAGCCTGGGGTGTCCCTCCAGGAGAAATCCGAACCGCCAAGAGCATGCTCCATCACGACGGAAGCGGTCGATCAGTACCGTATTCAGAATTTGCGGCCGTAGCTGCCGAAATGACGCCGTCTTCAACGCCAAAGCTCAAGAAGACCAGCGAGTTTTCGATCATCGGTAAGAGTAAGCCGCGTCATGACATACCCTCTAAGGTTGATGGCACAGCGATGTTTGCAATGGACGTCAAGCGCCCTGGTATGGTCTATGCTGCAGTTAAACGAACCCCCGTTGCGGGTGGTTCCTTAAAGCGGGTTGATGACAGTGCAGCGCGTGCTATGAAAGGCGTCATCGATGTTGTGAAGATTGGACCTTCGAGTGCAGCGGGACTGGTAGGTACCTACTCAGCAGGCGAGACGATTGCAGTTGTTGCAGACAGCTATTGGAGGGCGGAAAAGGCGCTTGCAGCGCTTAATCTCGAGTGGAATACAGACGGCAAAGAACAAGTCTCAAGTGACTCGATCTTTGAGCAGTTCGATCGCGATATCACCGCAGGTGTCGATCGTGCAAACGATGTGGCAGTGGGAGACGCAAACGCTGCGTTTGATGCGGCTGCAACGGTCCTTACGGCAGATTATCGTGTGCCTTATCTGGCACACACTTGCATGGAGCCACCAAACGCAACGGCAGAGGTTACAGCGGATCGTGCAGAAATCTGGGTTGGCTGTCAGAATCCACTGGGTTTCCGACAGCACTTGGCCGCGAACCTAGGGCTAGATGTAGAGCAGGTCACCTTACACAACCACTTCATGGGTGGTGGCTTTGGGCGAAAGAGCAATGCGGATTACGCACTGCAGGCTGCCATGATCGCACGCCAAGTTGGCAGACCCGTTCAGATGGTTTACTCGCGTAGTGAAGATATCAAGCAGGACTTTTATCGGCCTGCTGTTCAGAGTCGATTCAAGGCGGGTTTAGATGCTGACGGTAAGTTAATCGCTTGGCAGAACACCTACGTTGATAAGCACGAGCCCGTTGAGGCTCCGCTAATTCCGTACGCTGTTGCTTCGCAGGACATCGGCCACGTATCCAGTCCAACGCATATCCCCTTTGGCGCGTGGCGAAGCGTTGACCACTCGCAGCACGGGTTCTTTACGGAGTCGTTTGTTGATGAGGCTGCGCATGCGGCCGGACGCGACCCCTACCAGTTCCGCGCTGAGATGCTCAAGGACAAGCCACGTATGCTCGCTGTTCTGAATCGAGTGGCTAAAGAAGCCGACTGGGGACGTCCTATGGAAGAAGGGCGCGGCCGCGGTATTTCGCTGCAGGAATCCTTTGGGTCCATTGTCGGGCAGGTTGTGGAAGTGACTGTGTCGGGTGGCAAGACATGGGTTGACCGCGTGGTTGCCGTGATTGACGCGGGTTACGCTGTGTCACCGGATGGTATGAAAGCCCAGATCGAATCAGGGGTGATCTACGGCCTCAGTGCTGCGATGTACGGTGAGATCACTATCGAAAAGGGTGCTGTTGCACAGAGTAGCTTCGCAGATTACGACGCGATTCGTATGCACGATGCGCCGATTATCGAGACACACATTATCAATAGCGGTGCTGAGATGGGTGGGGCAGGTGAACCGGGTACACCTGGCGTTGCACCTGCTCTGGCGAATGCCATTTTTGATGCCACGGGTAAGCGCGTAAGAACGTTACCGGTTATCAAGGCGGACCTGAGGAGCGACGCAGAGGCAACGCCATCCGTTGCAGCAGTGGGTGCTTGATTAGGTAATCGCTGATATCGAAAGCACAAAGCCCCCAATTGGGGGCTTTTTTTTGTATGGCAAAAATCGCTTCAACGATAAGACGCCTAGACGATAGTAAAGCCTTCGTTACTGATAGGGAGCGAACGGATTCGTTTACCACAGGCGTTGAAAATGGCGTTACAGACGGCAGGCGCCAACGGTGGTAGAGCTGGCTCGCCGGCACCGCTGGGGCGGTAGCCTGAGTCGAGTGTTTGGACATGCACACGTGGGCTCTGGGGCATACGCAGCAGCGGATAACTGTCGTAGTTACTCTCGACAACGGCACCGTTCTTGACCGTGATCGACTGCGCGGCCATCGCACTTACACCATCGACAACCGATCCCTGTAATTGGTTCTCAAGCCCTGACAGATTGACGACCTGACCGACATCCGCAGCAAGCCATACGTCATGTACGGTAACTTCATTGCCCTTGACACTTACCTCCGCAACCTCAGCAATGTGACCTGCATGACTCAGGAAAAAGCCCAGACCTAAGCCGTGGCCCTCTGGTAGCGTACGACCCCAGCCTGCAGCATTGGTTGCAGCTTCGATAACAGCTCGCGCCCGCGCTGTATTAAGACTTTGGATATCGCCTTCTTTGATCCAGCCCTGATTGCCAATAGCGTCGAGTAAGAACGTCTTATGATCTATTCCTGCCTGCTGGGCGAGCTCGGCGATGAAAGATTGCTCTGCGAACGCATAGACATTGGATATGGGGGCTCGCCAAGGCCCAGTGGGCGTTTCAGATTTGAACAGCGTCTGCTCAATCGCCACGTTAGGGATGACTTTGCCCGGGAAATCATAAGGGCGATAGCCGGCGGCGTAATTGGGGTTTTCATCATCGCGTGAGCCTGCAGCAATAAGATTTTTCCAGCCAACAAGTTTGCCGCCACTGACCGCACCTTGTAGCCGATAATTCGTCGCTGACCGGTAGTAATCAAAAGCCATATCGTCTTCACGCGACCATTGGAGTTTGACGGGCTTTCCAACACGTTGAGAGATCGCTGCCGCTTCAAAGACCGGCTCATTGGATAGACGCCGACCAAAACCACCGCCACCTCGAACTTGGTGTACGGTCACGTTTTTTACGTCGATACCGAGCTGATTGGCTATGTTTTGAGTGATGAAAACGGGTGTTTGGCTGCTACTCCAGACTTCAACACGCTCTCCTTTAACATCGACAACGACGCCCTGCGGCTCGAGTTGTGCGTGGGAAACGAAGTCCATCTGATAAATCGCGTCGGCCGTGAGATCGGCGTTTGCAAAAGCAGTATCCACGTCACCTGTTCGCTCGATATCTTTTTGACCTACGCCTGATTTCAGAATTTCCAATGCCTTTACTTTTAGTGCGTCACTGTCGTCTTTGGAAGCGGTTGAGTAATCCCATTCAATGGTGAGCGATTTTCTGGCTTTGAAGGCTGACCATGTGTCCTTTGCAACAATCGCGACCCCGGGTGCGAAAGCGTGCATGTTCCTAAGCGCCCCAAAGTCCAAAGCACCCGGCGTACCTTTAAGAATAAACGCATCGATGACGCCGGGCAGGGCTTTGATGTCATCGAGGTTTGCTGACTTGGCGATGCCGCCTATCGAGGGGCATTTCACATAGCTCGCATAAACCATATCCGGTGCAGTGGCATCTATTCCGAAAATCGGTTTGCCGACAGCGATATCTGCTGCTGATGCGTTAACCACACGCTTACCGAGCAAGGTGTAGTCGCTCGCCGCTTTAAGCGCTACGGACGACTCTTCGGGCACAGGTATCGACGCTGCATTGGCAACAAGATCCTTGTAACTAGCTGTGCGTCCACTCGGCGAGTGAGTAACTATTGAGTTCTTTGTGACGAGTTCAGAGCGTGCGACTTTCCACTGCTTCGCAGCTGCTTGGCACAGCATTTCGCGGGCTGTGGCGCCCACTTTACGGAGTTCATCCCAGCGCATTGGCGTTGACAGCGAGCCGCCGGCAAATTGCGCGCCGTAATGTGGCGCTACAGGAGCTGCTTTGCAGACTACGTCGTTCCAATTCGCATCCAGCTCTTCGGCCACAATCATGGGTAGAGATGTATTAACGCCCTGGCCGACCTCTGGGTTCGGCGCGAAAATCGTGACCTGGCCAGTGCTGTCGATCTCAACGTAGGCGTTCAAGGTTCCAGGCGTTTCTGCTGCCACGGCTGACATAATTGATATACCGCCCGATGATGTCAGGGCGAGACCAAGTGATGCCTTGAGAAAGTTGCGACGTTCTTCATTCATCTTGCTTTCGCGGATAGCACTCATGCGGTCGTCTCCTCTGGCTGTGTCGCATCGTAGAAGAGAGCAGAAGCGGTCATTACGCCACTCGCCGCTTTAATCGCTGATTTGATACGAACATAGGTACCGCATCGACAGATATTTCCCGCCATGGCTGTATCGATTTCGTCGTCTGTTGGACTGGGATTACGCTCGAGAAGTGCCGCAGCCGACATAATTTGACCCGCCTGACAGTAACCGCATTGCGCAACGTCATTTTCTATCCAGGCTTGTTGTACAGGGTGCAGATTTTTGCCGGCGAGACCTTCAATCGTAGTGACAGAGCGACCGTCGAGCGCCCCCACAGTTAGTTGACACGATCGCGTCGCAAAGCCGTCGAGCCAGACGGTACACGCACCGCACTGTCCAACCCCACAGCCGTATTTAACGCCTTGAATCCCAGCATGGTCCCGCAAGGCCCACAACAAAGGCATAGAGGGGTCGATGCCCTCAAAAGATTGATTTTTACCGTTGATCATGATGGTTGGCACAGGTCTCACCTCTGAGGCTTTTTCTTTGCATCAATAGTGGCACAAATTAAACCCAAAGGCAGGTCGCCCAGCGAGATGCGACTTCATTTGTCGCCGTGGCTTCTCGTAATGGTTAGCTTATAGATCGGCTGCGGCTTGTAACTCTTGTTCTAGTTTTTGCTGTGAATCTGCGCGCGGTTTTGAGAAACGTGCAACTCCCAGATAAATCACGGGAGTCAAGAACAGTGTGAAGAACGTTGCCAGCCCTAGGCCACCAAAGACAACCCATCCAACGGCCTCGCGGGCTTCCGAGCCCGGGCCGGACGACAAGATGAGCGGCAGTGCACCCAGTACGGTTGAGATCAAGGTCATCGCAATAGGCCTCAGACGAATATTGGCCGCATTCTCGATGGCTTCTCTAACGCTGGCGCCCGCATCTCTTTGTTGGTCGGCAAACTCTACGAGCAATATGCCGTTCTTTGCTATCAAGCCTATGAGCATGACCAGCCCAACTTGAGAGTAGACATTTAATGACGTACCCGTAATGAACAATGCAAAGATGGCCGCGGCTAATCCAAAGGGTACGATGGTCATTATCACAAGGGCAGAGGTTAGGCTTTCAAACTGGGCAACTAGGACGAGAAAAACAATCAACAGCGCAAGGCCATAGGCGTAGAGCGAGTCGCGCCGCGACTCACCCAGGCGTGCGGCCTCGCCTTCCGGGACGACGGTGATATGTGGGGGCACGATCTCGCGTGCCAGCGCTGTGAGATCATCAACCGCTGTTTGCAGATCGACACCCTCGACGGTTTGCATGTCAATACTGATAGACCGTCTTTGATAGAGACGTCTTAGCTCATCGGGTACGCCTTCTTCTACGACCGTGACCAACGAAGCGAGAGGTATGAGTTGGCCATCTCTTGAGCGAACAAGCAGATTGACAAGATCATTGGGTCCCTGAATACGATTCCTACCTGCTTTTAAAATGACAGGTATGGACTGATCACGGCCATTAAGGTCAACCACTTGGACGCCATCTACCATGACCCTAAGCGTTTGGGCTAATTCGTCTATGGATACATTAAGGTCGGCTAACCGCTCACGATCGATTCGAACGGCCACCTGCGCTTGGGATGGGGTGTAATCAATCCGGGGGCTTGAAACGCTGGTCAATCGGTCTCGAATGGCATCCGCGTAGGTTCGTGCTGCGGCATAAATATCCTCATAGTCACTTCCGAGGAGAACGAACTGGATACCGCCGCGCCAACCGCCGCGCATATTAAGACTATTGCTGCCATATACCCGTGCCGTCACACCGGGTAGTTGATCAAGCTGTGGTTGGATTTCTGCAGCAACGTCTTGCTGCGAGATATCGCGGTCTTCCCAAGGCTTAAGCGTACCAACGAGATAAATAATATTGGCGTCCCAGCGGCCTGCTACGCTATAGACTCGATCGATGACCCCAGAGTCTAGATAGGGTTGGAAAATAGCTTCGATGTGATCGGCTTGGCGCTCGGTATAAGGTAAGCCCACACCAGCGGGCCCACGGGCAAACATATTTATTTTGCCTCTGTCCTCCGTTGGAAGAACCTCGCTTTCTAATTGATTGAAAACGCTGCCTGCGAGTCCAGCGATCACGACAGACATCAGCGCTGCGGTCCAAGGGTAGTTCAGAACGATTGTCAGTAAATATGCATAGCCCCGTTGTAAGACATTGGGTTTTCGATCGTATGAAGTCACAGGGACTTTTTTCGACGTTCCAAGTTTTGCCATGAGGGCTGGAACCAGGGACAAAGCGACGAACGATGAAATAGCGACTGCCACCGTGAGCACCAGTCCGAACTCTCGAAATAATCGACCCGAGGTGCCCGGCAGAAAGGCAATAGGCACAAAGACAGCGACAAGCACCATCGTGGTCGCGATGACCGCGAAGAACACCGATTGGGTGCCCAGTACTGAGGAGGCACTTGTGCCTTCCCCTCGTTGCTGTCTTCGCTGAATACTCTCCAAAACGACAATGGCATCGTCGACAATGAGTCCGGTCGCTAGTACCAAGGCAAGTAGCGTCAATATGTTGATGGAGAAGCCGAACATCCAGCTTGCAGCCAAAGTTCCTAACAGAGAGATAGGTATGGCAACCGCAGGGACCAATGTGAAACGCCAGCTCCCTGAGAATAGGCGAATGGTCAAAATGACGATAAGGATCGAGAATCCTAATGTTCGCAAAACTTCTGAAACAGCACCATTGATGAAAACGGCTTCGTCTGAGATTACTTGTAATTTTACGTCGTCGCGCTGTTCGTTGAATCGCGCGACTGCTTCATGGGCACCCTGCGAAATCTGAATCGTGTTCGAACCTGCTTGTCGCACAATGCCCACGCCAAGAATTCGCTGACCATTTAGCCTTACGATCGAAGTGGCGTCGTCAGGGGTGTACGCGACCTTCGCTACGTCTCGCAAACGGACCTTATCTGTTAAGAGTAAGTTGCCTAAGTCATCCTCGGAGTCGACAGCGGCATCAGCGCGAACCAATAGGGTCTGGTCGTTGGTTTTGAAGCTACCTGCCGGCACATCCAGCGGGGCTTGAGCTAGCACTTGTCTTACGTCGGTTACGGTTAATCCAAAGGTGCTTAGGCGGCCCGGGTCCAGCTCTACTCGGAGTATCTGCCGGCGTGAACCAAAAGTCGGGACGTCTGCTACGCCTGGAAGTGAGATAAAAGCGGGTACCACATCGCGCTCAACGACGGTAGCAAGATCTTGCTCTGATACCCCGTCCGATAGCACAGCAATTCGCATGATTTCTTCAGCGTCTTCATCGGCCTTGAAGACAGCCAGTTGCTCGACGTTATCAGGTAATTGTCGCTGTACACGGCTGATGGCTTCCCGAACATCTGCGGCTGCCCGGTCGACATCTGAGCTCGGATTAAAAACCGCACGAATGCGCGTGTTTCCCTCTTCGCTATTTGAGTTGACTTCTTTCACACCGCTTACGCGGGCAACTGCTCCCTCGAGAATTCGAGTGACCTCTGCATCCATTGTTTCGGGGGATGCACCAGGGAAATTTGCGCGAACATTGACAATTGGCTCATCGACATCAGGTAATTCACGAACCTCAATCGCAAAAATGGCCACTAAGCCCGCAATCGCAATGAGCAGGTTCATCACCGCAACCAACCAAGGGCGCTTGACGCCAAGCGCAGGAAGTCCTGCACCAGCAAGATTATTCAAGGTTTGTTTCATGAATTGATCTCAAAGAGAGTGGATCGCAGCATAAGGTATGCCTTAAGAACCTTGGGTGGTGTTCACCCCTTGAGTGGCTGCGGGCTTTGATGAGATTTGGCTTGCCGAAAGATCATTGACTTTCATGCCGGGGCGCACACTTTGAATGCCTTCAAGAATGACGCGTTGACCCTCGAGAACATCGCCTCGGATCAGCATTTGTCCGTCCACTCTTCTAACCATTTCAACGGGACTACGCTGAGCCCGATCACTCATCGCAGTCCATACATAAGGACCGTCTGCACCCCATTGGACAGCGAGCTCAGGAACACTCAAATAGCTGCCCTTTGTTATTGATGCATCAATCTCAAAAGCCATGCCGGGTCTGAGATTATCCGCGCTGTTATCGATGGCTGCTCTGGCGCGAAAGGCCCGCGTTGATGAGTCGACGCGCGAGTCGACTGCAACGATGGTGCCGTTAGTCTTGTCGTCGGGTGATTCCCACTGCCGTGCATCCACCTCTAGACCCGTTGTTATTTTTCCTATGAAGCTCTCGGGGACTGTAAAGTCGACAAGTAATACGCTCCGATCGTCGAGTGTTGTAACGACAGTTGACGTATCAACTCGATCCCCAATCTCAACGTCTGTGATACCAATACGGCCCGAGAAAGGTGCGGTCACCACGCGTCGGGACAGCTCAACCCTGGCTTGTGACAAACGAATTTCCGCAAGGTCGACGTTACTCTGTGCAGTATCGATCGTACTCTGGGGAATGTTTGCTTCGGTTATATTGAGTGATATATACCTCTGAAGCATTCGCTTCGCTTCCGCTAATTCAACCTCCGCCTGTCGAACAGCAAGCACCTGATCCCTATCGTCGAGTTTGAGCAGTACTTCACCCCGCGCAACGGAGACATCGGGCGCGAGCTTCGCGAAGGTCACCACTCCCGCGCTTTCTGGGTAAAGCGTCACGCTCTGCCGTGCGCGGGCTGTACCAACAGATTTTATGGAGTCGATCAGAGGGGCTCGCTCGATTTGAGCTGTGGTGACGGGTAGCTCTCTTGAGCCCCATGAGCCACGCTGACTTTGCGTCTCTTCCTCTGATGAACAGGCGGCAAGCAATGCGGTCGCTGAGAGGGCGACTGAAAGGATTCTGATCTTTGTCGTTAGGAAGTTTCGCATTGGCGAAGTATACGAGAAATCCTGTAAATCCCAGCCTGTTATTTTTGGTTTGTCTCGCTTATTTACTGGGTTTGTCTCAGTTGTGCCTATTTGCCGTGGTTGTTTTCATCTTTAGCCGTCACAACAGATGGCGCGATGACCCGTAGCGACATGCTTCGTTAGGCCGTTTTTATTTTCATAAAATGACTTCGATAAGCCTCGGACCACGCTCATCCATGGCGCGCGCCACTGCATCATCAAGCGTATCAACTGTATCCACGCGCTCTGCCGCCATACCCATACCCTTTGCAATATCCGTCCACTGGATAGCGGGGTTTGTAAGGTCTAGTAGCGAGAGTGCTGTCGGGCCTGGTTGCTCAACGCCGACTCGTGCAAGCTCGATATTGAGAATGGCGTAAGAGCCGTTATTGAGGATAAGCACGGTCACATCGAGATCCTCTCGCACCATTGTCCACAGCGCTTGAACCGTGTACATCGCGGAGCCATCAGCCTCAAGAGCTAGTACTTTGCGATCGGGACATGCAACAGCGGCGCCTAGTGCAAGCGGCAGGCCCTGGCCGATAGCACCGCCAGTGAGCGTTAGCCAGTCGTGTGGTGCTGCGTTTCCGGTCATCAAAAAGGCACCCAAGCCGTTAGTCGCACCTTCATCCGAGACGATCGCATTCTCTGGTAGGCGGTTAGCAATGACTTTGCCCAGCTCGACCGCGTTGATTGGTCCCGACTCTAACGTGTGCTGCTTACGCTGAGCGACTTTGGTTACTTCAGCGGGTGCACCAAGAGCGTCCGCAATGCGGGTGAGAGTGTCGACCGCATCAAACGTGTGATCACCCATCTGAATAAGATTGACACCATCGGGCGAAAGCCATCCCGGCTTTCCAGGGTAGGCGAAGAATGATACGGGCGGTTTACTGCCCACGATAATCAGTGTGTCTAGACCCTGCAGGTGGTCCGCTGCCATTTCTCCGAAATAAGGAAGGCGTTCAGTCTCTACTCTCCCAGCGCCGCGTTGCTGGCGTGTGAAAAAGGTTTCGGTGATGAGTCTTGCACCTGTTGCTTCAGCAATACGACCCGCCTGAATAAGCCCATCCTCTCTTAGCGCGTGACCACCCATGAAAAGTGCCTTAGCCTCGCTATGTCGCAAGGCCTCTGCTGCCTCGCCTATTTGCTCATCACTCACGGTGCTTGGCGCCGGTATAGCGGGAATATCCGCGTCTGAGTTGGCGGTATCCCATGCATGGTTAGCCGGTGCAATAAAAGCGGTTACTTGACCGGGATAGGCCATACTGGCCTGCCATGCCTTTAAGCCAATCTCGGGCAGATCATCAGCACTTGTAGATACCCCAGTCCACGCACAAACGGCTTTGGTCAGTCCATCGATATCAGAGGTGAGAGGGGCGTCGAGCTCTAGATGGTGTGTTGCGTGATCACCAATCATATTGAGCACGGGTACGCGTGCACGCGATGCGTTGTGGAGGTTGGCAATACCGTTTGCGTAGCCCGGACCCAGGTGGAGAAGGGTAAGCGCGGGGCTATCAGTCATGCGCGCAAATCCATCTGCAGCGCCTGTGACCACACCTTCAAAAAGCCCCAAAACGGCTCTGATTCTAGGCTCTTTATCGAGTGCGGCCACAAGCTGCATTTCCGACGTGCCGGGATTTGCAAAACAGGCTGTGACACCCGCATCAGCTAATTTTTTGATAAGTAAGTCTGCGCCATTCATTGCGGTAAGCCTTGTTGTTTTTAATTTTTAACCGGTGAGTTGATGTTGCTATCTCACAATATCTCCCAGTGAAAGTGAAGTGGCCTCGAGCTTGCCAAATCAATACACGTTAATCTGCGTTACCTTTTAAGGGCCTTCCAGAGCAACCTGTACGCGCTATTCCGCCAGATCTTTTGTCGCCATCTGCAAGTCTAATTTTGCTGATAAGCACCAGCTAGACTCGCTCTTGCAGCGTCAAAGGACGCTTCTAGCGTTGTAACGAAAGTGCTGGTTTTGCTGATCGATCTGCCCGGTAGATACCCCAGTGCTTTTCTGGCTCTAAGGGGTGGTCTGAGCCTTTCCAGTTCTCATCAAAGGCCTCGAAGACGTAGACGAGGATTTGCTCCTCCTCAGCCCAGTCTAGTAATTCGCGAAGATAAGCCTCTTGGTAAAGCTCGCCCACGTTTTCCGGGGGGATTCCACGCCCGTTTGAGGCTGTTGCCCACCCGGCTTCGGTGATGATGATTTGTTTGTCTGGATGGGCCTGCTTGACCGCCTGGTAGTTCTCGCGAGTGAATGCCATTGCTTCGTTGACCGTTTTGTACTCCCATACGGGATAGGTATGGATAGCGATGACGTCAAGCTCCTCCGCCAAAGAGCTTAACTTATCAAGCCAGGGAACATAGTTTTCACAAAAGGTCACCGGTTGAGCAATTCTAGCGCGGAGGTAGGCTGCGTAGGCCTTCACAGTCTCTGGATCAATGAGGTGATCAGTCCAATCAACAGTGGCCTCGTTTCCTACCGAGACCACATCAACAATGCCCTCGTAGCGATTTGCCCACAGAACCGCGCGATCAAGTTCCTCTCGATTTTTTTCACGATTTCGCTTAAGCGTTTTGTCGCTGTAGACGCCTCCCCAAGGACAGCTGGGATTGTTGACTTCAGCGCCAATGTAGGCGCCGAGCATAACGGTAAAGGGAAGTCGCTCCCGCTCTATGACCCGCAAAACACGCTCGGTGTGCAGATCGCAGGCGTACACCCGCAGCGCATCCCAGTGCCCTCGAAGTAGGAATAAGTCTTCGAGTATTTCGGCTTCGGACGGGAAAACACCCTCGTCAGGACTTTGGCCATCGCGAAAGCCCGAATAGCAAATAGCGCGTTTGTAGGGGAGGTGTCTGTCTTTAGTCATCAGGCAAGTCATAGAAGGTTGGAGTACTTGAACTTCTCATTTTGATCCCAGAGTCCCCAGTGTGCACCAACATCACCTTCTCCAGCTTCGCCCGCTGTCTTCCACTCCTCATCAAACGATGCAAAGTAAAACATCTCGACATTGTCCTCGTCAGCCCATTCCATCGCCTTTAGAAAATAAAGGTAGGCGCCCTGCAGAGATGACTCCGCACCGTAGAAGTTTCCTCCAGAACTTGGCCAGCCCGTCTCCGAGACGATAACGCGCTTACCATCAGCCACTTTTTTGACTCGACGGTACATGTCCTGCATGTACAGGGTTGCGTAGGGGAGTGCACACCCTTCCCAGAATGGGTAGCAGTTAGTGAGTAGCACGTCACAGGCCTCAGTCACTTTGGGTCGGTCTTCGAATTCGTAATAGGCGTCAACATACCCCATCGGCACGTGCGCAGGTAGCCGCTCTTTCACCTCGGCCATGAAGTCCAGCAATGCTGACTCCACAAGATCCCCTCGGTAAAGCACCTCATTCCCCACCGCAGCGACGTCGACGGCGCCCTCGTGAGCCAGCTCAATCAGTTTATCTATTTCGCTACGGTTCTTTTGTGCATCCTCACCTAGCCATGCGCCAACAAGGGTATTTAAGCCCATGTCTTTCGCAACTTGAGGTATGTGCTCATTGCCTTGCGTGGTTGAAAAAGAGCGGATCCAGTTGAAGCGAGGCGCGAGAATGGCCATACGGTGTTCGATCTGCTCGCGCGCTAGCTCGTCGCCAGGCTTCTGCCCTTTACCGTACGCACTGAAGGAAATACCGTGCATCTTTTTGGAGAGTAGACGCTCCAGTCGCGAGTCCAAATCGAGTAACTCCGCGTCTCTAGCATCTTCGCCGATTAAGTAATGGTGTTTTCCAGCCCGCTTTCCCATGTTGCTCCCCACATGTTGATAAAAGAAAAAGCGTGATGCTATGCAAGGATCTTGTTTTAGACATCTTCAATACGACGAGACGACGCTATTGGTGGTTAAGCTGGAAGATCCTCGGTATCACGAGTCCTGACGGTGTTTTAGCATAGAGCCTCAATTGAAGAGTAATAGCGCGCCGCGGTTGCTCTCATGACGAAACGCTGCCAGAGAGACTCCGAAGTTAAAAAAAACCGCAGGTTAAACAAAGTCGAACAATAGACAAAACTGGGAACGCCAATCACAAAAAGATCAAGCCTCAGAATGTCGAACCTCAAAAGAACAACATCGATAAGAAAGTAACCTGGTGAGATTGAGATGACGTGTAAAACAGATCGATTTTGGCTGTTCAAATGTCCCAACGTTGATGATTAAGAGATATGACCAATAAAACGCTGTACCTAGGTGAACATCCACTCAATTCCACCACCGCTGTAGTCGAGGGCGACTATGTCATTCGCGACGGTGAGTCCTTTTATAAAATTGCCAATGTTGATGGCATGGATGACTTTTTTATCAGCGTGGTCAGCGACTCGAATCATTGGATGTTTATCTCTACACGCGGCGGTTTGTCCGCAGGGCGTACCGATTGTGACAGTGCGCTGTTTCCCTACTATACCGAAGACAAGATTCAAGATAACTCTGGAAACACCGGTAGCCGAACCATTGTCATTGCGGAGCAGGGAGGGAGAAGAAAGCTTTGGGAGCCATTCTCGCGCTCACACACGGGCGTCTACCATCTCACTAGAAACCTTTACAAGAATGTGTTGGGCGATAAGCTCCTTTTTGAAGAGTTTAACCACGATTTGGGTCTTCAATTTGCCTATTCGTGGTCAACCTCTGATCGCTTTGGCTTCGTAAAACAGTCTTCGATCTCGGCCATAGGAGACGAGGTCAGTCGAGTCGAATTACTCGACGGTATTGAAAATCTGCTCCCCTTTGGCGTTTTGGCGGGCACTCAGAATGAGTTGAGTTGCTTGGTAGACGCCTATAAGAAGAATGAGCTGGTGCCGAACTCGGGGCTTGGTGTATTTGCGATGAGCTCAATTTTGTCGGACAAGGCCGAACCGAGTGAGGCGCTCTCAGCCACGACTGTCTGGTCCTATGGCACGCGAGACGCGACATACTTAATTAGCTCTAACCAGCTAAGCCAGTTCCGTTTAGGAAAGTCGATTACCGAAGAGCAGGAGGTGCTTGGGCGTCGCGGCGCTTATTTTATTCATCAAGCGTTTGCGCTCTCCGCGGGCGAAACACGCAACTGGGGGATTGTCGCTGACGTAAATCAAGGGCCTGCAGCCGTTCGAGATACGGTCGCTCTGATTCAGAGTGATGCGGATATCCCTGCCTTGATCGCTCACGATATCGAAGAGGGTTCGCGCAACCTAGAGCGTTTGATCAGTACCGCTGATGGCATTCAGATTACCGGCGATACTCTGAGCGCCAACCATCATGCAGCGAATGTGTTGTTCAACATTATGCGTGGTGGTTTGTTCATCGATAATTACGCGATCGAGAAGAGCGATTTGTCATCATTCTGCGCCGAATGGAACCATAGTGTCTGTGAAGCCAACGCCGCATTTTTTGATGCATTACCAGACCGTCTGACGTACCACGAGCTCGATGCGGCCCTGGCGGATAACAGCGATCTGCAGTTGGAGCGATTATGTCGTGAGTATCTACCTCTAAGCTTCAGTCGCCGTCATGGCGATCCCTCTCGCCCCTGGAATCGCTTCGCTATCAAGGTAAGAGACGAGAAGGGTAGAAAACTTCTCAACTACGAGGGCAACTGGCGCGATATTTTTCAGAATTGGGAAGCCTTGAGCGCATCAATTCCTTGTTTTGGCGCGAATATGATTTCGAAGTTCGTGAATGCGACGACTGCTGATGGCTACAATCCGTATCGCATCACCCGACAAGGCATTGACTGGGAGCGACCTGAGCCCGAAAACCCCTGGGCAAACATCGGTTACTGGGGCGACCACCAGCTTATCTATCTTCTGAAGCTAATCGAGCAGTCCGTTTCCCATAACCCAGTAGCTTTGAGGTCGATGATGTTTAGCGAGGCTTTTGCATACGCTAACGTGCCGTACCGAATCAAACCCTACGCCAGCATTCTGAGTGATCCCTACGACACCATTGAGTTTGACGAGGCGCTCGATAAGAGGATCGATGCGCGCGTTGAGGAAATGGGAGCCGACGGTCGGCTAATGTTGGATCCAAAAGGTGGTGTGTACCAAGTCAACCTTGCTGAAAAAATCTTAGTCACGCTGCTCTCTAAGATCGCCAACTTTGTCCCCGATACAGGGATCTGGATGAACACGCAGCGTCCCGAGTGGAACGATGCGAACAATGCCTTAGTCGGCACGGGGGTCTCAGTTGTAACCTTGTGCTACCTCCATCGCTTCCTGGGGAAAATTGTGCCGCTATTCGCGGGGCTCGACCAAGAGTCGGTGCAGCTGTCCGAGGAGGTTGCTGACTTCATGGCTGACGTAGCGTCGGTATTGGAATCACAGCAGGAGTCCATTGGATTCGGACCTGTTACGGATGCTGTAAGAAAGGACGTCATGGAAGCATTAGGTACCGCGGCTGAGCGGTATCGCAAGCGTGTTTATGAGCATGGTTTCTCAGCGTCTAAAAAGTCTGTTCCACTCTCCAATATTGTCTCTTGCTTGTCACGAGCTCGCGATGCTAGCGCGGTCAGCATTCGTTCGAATCGTCGCGAAGACGGTCTGTATCACGCTTACAATCGCATTTCAGTCAATGATGACGGTGTAAAAATTAACTACCTGTATGAAATGTTGGAAGGTCAGGTAGCCGTATTGAGCTCCGAGCTATTGGAGGCAGAGGAGTCGCTCTCGCTACTACAAACCCTGCGCGCGTCGGCGCTTTATACCGAACGTCAACACTCCTATTTGCTTTATCCCAATCGGCAGTTACCGCGGTTTATGGAACGAAACTTGGTGCCAAGTGAGTTTTTTGAAACTTCCAAGCTGATGACCTCACTGATTGCAAATGGGGATACGGACTTGGTAGAAAGGGATCAAGCAGGGCAGGTGTATTTTTCTGGCAAATTCAATAACACAGCCTCAGTCGCTGCAGCGCTTGCCAAAATAGCGGAGCGGGGTTTCCCAGAAGAAGTTTCTCTCGAGGGCAAGGCTATCGAGAATTTGTTCTCTGACTTGTTTGACTGCGCTAATTTCACAGGTCGATCGGGCGGTATGTATGCTTACGAGGGCCTTGGCTCAATCTACTGGCATATGGTTTCTAAGCTACTCCTAGCAGTTATGGAAACGGTTAAGAATGCTGAGGGCGCAGATGCCTCTGCAGAGACAGTAGCAGGGTTGAAGGCTGCCTACTACGATGTACGTGAAGGTATTGGCTTCAACAAAACGCCCGACGTTTATGGCGCATTCCCGACCGATCCGTACTCGCATACACCCGGCTTTGGGGGGGCTCGACAGCCTGGTATGACAGGGCAGGTCAAAGAAGAGGTGCTAACGCGTTTGCTTGAGCTGGGCGTGGAAGTCTCGGATGCCCGTGTGACCTTTGAGCCTACCGTACTCCGAAAGTCAGAATTCTTGGAGTCGCCTGCAGTACTGCGATACTCCGACGTAACGGGTGCCTCGCGGGAAGTTGCGCTCGAAGCCGGAGAGCTGGCATTCACCTATTGTCAGGTTCCGGTTGTGATGGCTATCGCTGAGTCGGCGTCGATTACACTTCATTCAAGCGATGGCTCAACAGAGACGGTAGCTGGAAGTGAGCTCACCGAAGCGCAATCTGAAGCACTATTCAAAAAGAACGGACGGTATATTCGGATTGATGTCTGCGTCGATCGGGTTATGGACTGAAGTCAATAAAGTGATTGCAAAACAAGCTCGCTATTGCGGGCTTTTTCGTATGCGAACTCGATGAGGTACAAGGCCGGCGCCAAGGCTATCGGCTCTGATTTCGAGACTCCCGGAGTCTGCGTCAAAGATCGAATACGCCCCATTTATGGGTCTGCTACGGATTACCGCGGGCGCTATTGTTAACAGCCCGTTCGTGAGCTGGGAAAGCCTCTTTTTTGCTCAGCGTGCTTCCGCTTAAGCAGAGTTCAGTGACTCTCCACACTTCCCCAAAAAGTTAATCCTTTTGTCTCGCATCCAACTCGGTACGAATGGCTCTCACTTGCTCCTCGTTGAGATCGTAGTTCCACATGGCCCATATGCCAATAAGCGTGCCTGTGGCTGGGACAATAATGAATGCTGCTCTTAAGCCTGCCAGTGCTTCATCGCTTTGTACGGCTGAGGTTTGATCGAATCCTACAAGCGCAAGGATGAGCCCGCTCAATAATCCCGCAAATGCTGCACCAAACTTCACCATCCACCAGTAGATGGCGCCAAATAATCCCTCGCGGCGCTCGAACGTTTCAAGCTCGTCGAGGTCGCAGATATCGGCCGTCATTGACATCATAATGGTGAAAAGCCCGCCAATGCCGAAGACAAACAAAGGGATGGGAACAAACATTAAGTAAGGGTTCTCAGGGGTGAAGCTCCACCAGAATATCGCGTAGCCGGCGAGCGACATTGACTGAGTAATGAGGAATGTCTTGTGTTTACCGTAGACCTGGCACATCCAATTCACGATTGGGATGACCAGGAAACACGTGCACAGTGCTGAGACGCTGCCGAAAAGTGCCGGCCAATTCCCGGCGGCTGCTGGGTCGCCGCCATTCATATAATAAACGATAATGAAAAACGCAAAGCCTGCGACGCAGTTGTAAGCGTTAAAGATAAAGAACGTCGCGGTGCAGATTCGCTGGAACGGCTTATTTTTCAGGGTAATTGCAATGCCGTGAAAGAGTTCTCTGAAAGTGTCAGCTACGCTGCCAGACGGCGCGCTGTCACCGGTGTTTGTTGTTTCGACGGAACGACAGAAGATTGCAGGCACCATCGCCATGGCCATACAGGCAAAGCCTACATAGATCGAAAGTGTACGTGCGCCCTCAGTTGCTGAGTCGAACCAGTTGGGGTCGTAGAGAATAATCCAGAACCAAGGCGCAATCACCCATGCCCATTGGCCAATCCACTGTGCAACAGCCATCAGCCGCGTACGCTCGTGATAGTCGCTGCTCATCTCGTAGCCCATAGCCACGTATGGGACACTGAATATGGTCATACCGATGAAGAAAACAATTGACCACGCAAGAAAGTACCAGAAGTTATAAAGCTGCGTGTTGTCAGCCGAAAGCTGCCACATCGCAATATAGGAGAGACCGGCCATGATAGCGCCGATAAAAATGAAAGGACGCCGCTTTCCCCAGCGAGACTCGAAGCGGTCGGAGATATATCCCATAAGCGGGTCGGTTAGCGCGTCAACGAGTTTGGGGAGAAAGAAAATGAACCCCCATAAAATGGGGCTCATTCCTAGGCTTTGAACCAAGATGACCATAAATATCCCCAATGCAGCGGGGAACATTTGATTGGCGAGCATACCAACACCAAACGCTATCTTCTGCGTCATTGGTATCTGTGCATTGCTTGTCACGGCTGGGCTAACGAACGATTCGTTAGTGGTAGGAAGTGCGTCGGTATTCATGCGGCTTTTTTTCCGAATAGGTTGAAAAATCTCTCCAGTTTTCGAGGTTTAGACTTAATGCGAAATGGAATGTTGGCGACGGCGCTAATGGCATGCGGCGTATCTATTTGGCAAAAAAGGCGGTATTCGCCCGGCTCTGAGAGTTGAAAGTTGAAGCGTGTGCTCTGCGTTCCCAATTGGCTTTCTACCGTTGGTGGTGTCGGTTCAAAATCTCCACCGTCGCTCTGTAATGCGGTAGGGACCTCTTCGCGTACCCGCCAGGAGATAAGCACTTCTTCGTTACTATGGACTTTTATCTCGGCACTCATGGGTTCTCCAATTCGCGCCTCTATGCTCGCAGGAGCTTCTTGCTTGTTGAGGGATATGGATTGAATTTGGGGTGCTTTTTGTTCAAGTTCGTGGCCGGTCCACGCCGCCTGCATGACATCAACAGCCTCGGTGCGTTCGCCGTTTTCCAAAAACATCCCGTACCAGGTGGGGGTTCTTTCCTGCTTTTGGCCCCACAGAAAAATGTAGGCACCCAAGCAGCGTTTGCTGTCCGTCAAAATAACTTCTTTGTAGCGGCGCGCGATGTCGTCTGCCTTGCGCGTACTTGAAGGCTCAAAGGGTCGGCCCCATCGAGTCTCTGGGCTCTCCCAGTGTCCAGTCGGACCCCATTCTGTGATTTGGTAGGGTCCGTCGTAACCGGCCTCGGCCAAGATCTCGGGAAGTCGATCAATCTCGCCATAAATCTGAAAGGAAAGAAAATCCAATGACTGCGCGCGATCGGCAATAGCCCTTACAGTCGGCGCATCGACTCCCGCTAACATCGTAGTGACAGGGTGATCGGGGTCCGCCTGCTTTACACGCTGGGCGAGATCCTCGATAGCATCCCATACACGGTGATCTCTAGCTCTGAGATTGAGCTCGTTACCCAATCCCCACATCAGAAGCGCCGGGTGATCTTTCAGGCGAATCACGTCTCGCATCATTTGCTCATTTTGAGCGTTTACCGCGTCTTGATCCGAGTAGTCGAAACCATGCCTCTCACGGGCAATATCGAGTCCCATGCAGACTTTGAGTCCGAGAGCCTCTGCCTCGTCAAGAATGTCGATTGCATCGCGTTCGCCGTTATCCACGCGCCAGGTTCTGAATGCATTCCCACCCGCTCGAGCAAGCGATTCGAGGCGACCGAATTCCAGCCCTGCCCCTTTGACAAAAAAGGGAGCGCTATCAACCGTGAGGCGGTAACCATCACTGTGGTTACCTTTGAGTTCTACCTTCGCCATGCGTGCTCGTCTAAGGCTTTATTGCTATTGTTTTCATTAAATTTTTTTTACGCTGTAGCATATCAATCGATGGCGAAACCCACAGATCAAAGCCGTCGAGATGGGACTGTGATGAGATTAGTGGTGAGAAAAGAGCGCGTAGCCAATAACTCTTTTATGAAGTCTTAAATACCCGGTTGGACCAGCTGTCGAACTGTGCCATGTTGTTCTTTGTCGGGAGGTTTTGAAGACGTGCAAGGGGGAGAAGACGACTAAGTTACTCTCCCCCTAAACTGGCCCGCTGCTTAGTCTGAGCGAACGATATATCGCTTGGTGACTCGACCGCGTCGACTTTCCGCTATGAACAAGGGTTCGTGGAGGGTTTCATTGGTGAAGTCTTCGGCTTGATCTAAGTAGTGCGGTGACTCTGGGTTGGTCATATCGTTGCCGTACTGGTGTGTGCCCAATACTTTTTGCTCTCCGTCAGGTGTCCAACGGATAAAATAATACAAACCATCACCGGCAACCGCGGTTAAGTGATCATCGCCATCGAGACGTCGCGAGTAGATAGCTCGGAGGGTGTCGGGTCCCCCTGCGACCGGCCAGTGCTTACCATCTCTGCCGTGACGATTAACGTCACCCCATTTAGGGTCCAATCGGCCGCCGATCTCAAGCGTTTGATCAATGCAGTCGTTGAGTATTTCCTGAGCATCAGGATTGGTTGTGCCGCCGCTTTCCGCTTGCCACTCGGCGGCCAGGACGCACACACCGAGCGCTGCACCTCGGTTGGCTTTGTCTGTCCCTCGATCCCAAGCCGACAAAATCTCAATCGATTGACTGACCTTATCGCTGGACTTTGGCAGCGAGGTCACTTCGTCTAGAAAGGTCATACCGCGATAATTGACCGAGTAGTGGTTGTCGTGTTTCAGCTCCCAAGCTTCATCGAAAGAAATCTGCCCAAACGCTTCGAAAAGTTCGAGTCCTCGAGTTGCGCGGTTAGTCATGCGTGTTTGCCACCCCCCGTTTTCGGGTACATCAGACTCAATGGGGTTATCCTGTGGTTCGCTGACATTGAAGGGCGTCTGGTTGGCGCTGTGTACAAACCCCGATGTAGGGTTGGTTATTTGTGGCAATGACGCAGTAGGGTGGTACCTGTCCCAAATAAGTTCCGAGCGATCACCTGGCAGATACTGCTGCCAGTTCCAGCCGGGTGCTCTTACGGGTAACTGGGCGTTGTGTATGAAATGGATGTCGCCATGCCGATTGGCATACACAAAGTTAAAGCTCTGGATGTGATTGAGCGCAACCGCCGCGCTCCACTCGTCGAAGTTTCTAGCTTTGTTCATCGCAAGCCATTGCTCTACTTGATTCATCTCATTGATGCCGGCGTACCGAATCGCATAGACCCCGTGGTCAGTCCGCAGCGCAGGACCGTGCTTGGAACGGAGTACCTCTCGGGTCACTGACCACGGTATGAACCCCCATAACTTCAATTTGAGCTTAACCTCACTGACTTCTAGGTCTTGCCATTCGCCATCAAGGCGATATTGGTTCGGGTTGTCAGGGTTCATCTCGAGTACATAGATATCCACGAGATCGGGTTTGTTTACTGTGGCTCCCCAACCATGTTCCTCGGTAAAGCCTACGCCCATCGTTGGTGCGCCTGGGAAAAGACCACCCATAACATTGAGCCCCTCGCCCGACTCGATATGCGCCTCGTACCATGCCACAGGGCCAGTGAGCGGTTGATGAGAGTTGATAATGAGATAGGTGGAGCCATCTTCGGTGCGTGAAGGAGCGATCGCCGTGGCGTTAGAGCCGATCGGCTCTTTAGGTTGCGGGTTGTAGGGCGCTTTGCTGATCGTGTTTGGACGTTTATCGCCAAAAAGCGCCAGCACAGGCTCGTTGAAGCCGTAAAATAGCGGGTGTCGCAGCATATGCCCCGCGACAATGTCTTTTCCCGTAACAGGCAATAGTTCTGGATGTTCTACTTCGGAGGGATTATCTGCGGCAAACGCGTTAAATCCTGCCGCAAATGCTTCCACATAAGCGCGAATTTCTGGCGATAAATCCATTTCGTAGTTTTTATTGAGCGTTCCCCACAAGTCGAGCCAATGCACGAGGTAGTCGGTCTGTGCACCTTCCTTTCCCTCGTAGAGTCCCGCATTGCCTCGATAAAAGGGGAGGCTGCCTTCCATGATTGGCCACGCGTCCTCAGCTTGTGCGTAGGCAAGACCGAAGGCGGCATCTGCATCGGTTACACCATAGATATGCGGTACACCATAGCTGTCCCGCTCAATCGTGGCCTCCAATGCAAGCACCTGATACGGTGAGAACAAGTGAATCAGTGCAACAACTGTGCTCAGAAGCAACTTCAGCGGATTCGGCTTCCTGCGGATGCCTGCTTGTCTAGCTTTATACATCGTGACACCACCTCTCTCACCGGCCGTTGAATCGCCCGGCTTATTATTACCCAAAAGAATAAACATTCAATTTTTTATTATTTTGAATGTCGCCATTATGTCCGTATTGTGCGCGCCTCACTGAGCTTGGGTTTGGTCGCACACCAATTGTGTCGGATCAGCTAAGGCCAGATTACCAAGCGTTTAACGGATCGGTTCAATTAATATGCCATTAAGTAAATCAAACCCCTTTTCGCTCTCAAAGAGCCTCACGTTGATATCGCTACTCGCGTCGAGTGGAGCCTTCGCCACGAACGGCTATTTTACTCACGGTATTGGGCCGGCGAGTAAGGCCATGGCGGGGGCTGGCGATGCGCGACCTAGTATGGCGATCGATGCCGCTAATAATCCCGCTGCGGGCGCATTGTTAGATGAGTCTACCGAGTTTGGACTCGCCTTGTTTGCGCCTTATCGTGATTACAATGTCTCTGACAGTCTTGCCAATGGGCTGGGCGGTGCCTTCACGTTGCAGAGTTCAGCGACCACAGTGGCAGGAACTGTGGAAAGTGATCGTAATCTTTTTCCGATTCCACACTTTGCAAAAAACTGGCGAGTATCCGAGGAGCAAGCGGTGACCGTCTCGTTTTATGGGCGCGGGGGTATGAATACGACCTATCGTGAGGGCGCCGCAACCTTCGATCCGGATGGTCCGGGACCTGCGCCGGTAATGACTTTACAAGGGACTTTTGGTGCCGGTAACGCCGGCGTTAATCTGTCGCAGGCGTTCCTCGAAGTGGCGTACAGCGTCAGTGTAGGCGACTGGACATTAGGCATCGCGCCCGTCGCGGCTTATCAAATGTTTGAGGCGGAGGGACTTGCCACGTTTACCCCATACACGGAGACCTATGCCAATGCGTTGCTGTCGACCGGCCAGGGCACGGCAGCAGGGAATCTGAGCAACCGAGATAGCGACACTAGCTACGGGATCGGCCTGAAATTGGGGGCGATATGGCTGGTTTCTGAGGACCTGAATCTGTCTCTGGCTTACGCGTCTAAAATTGGTATGAGTGAATTCGATGACTATTCCGATTTATTTGCAGAGTCAGGAGGCTTTGATATCCCGTCTAATATTCGTGCCGGTGCCTCATACCGATTGAACGAGAGATGGACCCTGAATGCGGACATAGAGCGCACCTATTACTCTGACGTCGCGTCCGTCAGCAACCCCTCAGCGGGTGTTTTCGCTTGCCCCACGGCCGGACAAGGTGGTTCTGACGTCTCATCGTGTCTGGGTGGTAAAAACGGTTTTGGTTTCGGTTGGCAAGATATCACCACGTACCAGTTAGGGTTTGCTTGGCAGCAGAGCTCAGATCGCGTTGTGAGATTCGGTTACTCTACCGGTGATCAACCCATTGAGGCGGCAGCTGTGCTCATTAACACGTTAGCACCGGGTGTGATCGAAGAGCATTTCACTGCAGGCTTGACGCAAACACGCGCTAATGGGCACAAGATTTCGGTGGCATTCATGTATGCACCCAAGAACTCAATCAGCGGACCTAGTTTGTTCGATCCCACCCAACGCGTCGAGCTTTCGATGGATCAGTACGAGGTGGAATTGTCGTACGCGTTTTGAATTTCGTCTAAATTCAGTCACTCTTTGCGGTAGAGGGGTGATGTTATATGGGCCTAATAGCCGCTGCCGTACCATTTTTTTTACTTGCGATCGCCGCTGAGTGGTCGTGGGGAAAGTGGCGTGGGCGAGACACCTACAGATTAAACGATGCGGTGAGCAGCTTGACGCTAGGCGGTTTGTCGCAGGCGCGTCGCTTCGTCGCTTTGGGTGTAGGGGGGTCGGTCTACGCTTGGTTTACATCTGTAACACCGTTCGCGACCTGGAACGTTGAAGGATGGTGGGGATGGCTGCTCGCTTTTGTACTTTATGACCTATGTTATTACTGCTCGCACCGTGCAGGTCATGAAATCAAACTCTTTTGGGCAGCTCATGTGGTTCATCACCAGAGCGAAGACTACAACCTGTCTACGGCGCTTCGTCAGACGAGTTCAGGATTTCTATTTGGGTGGGTTTTTTACGCACCGCTGTTTTTCATTGGCGTACCGCCCGAAATGATAGTGACAGTGGGTGCACTCAATCTGATTTATCAATTCTGGGTGCACACTGAGCATGTCGGTGAGTTGGGCTGGTTCGAGTATGTATTTGTGTCGCCCTCTAATCACCGAGTGCACCATGCGAGAAACCCGCTATACCTTGACCGAAACTACGGTGGTGTATTCATTATTTGGGATCGGCTGTTTGGCTCTTATCAGCGTGAACTGCCGTCCGAACCTTGTGTTTACGGCATTACTAAACCGATCAAATCCTGGTCTCCCCTCGAGTCATGGCTACATGTGTATCGCGATATGTTGAATGACATGAGACAAACGCGTAGTTGGACTCACCGATGTTGGGTACCTTTTTCCCATCCTGCTTGGCAACCTCTGGATGTGGCGTCTACCGCCTCTTCTGATGACCAACATGACATACCGTTTGAAAAATACGACCCACAGGTATCGCTAGCTCGAAAAGTTACCGGGGCTGCTAATCTGGCGCTTATAACTACATTACTGATATCGGCGCAGCGTGGTGAGGTTTTGAGTGGGTATGAGGTCTATGTGTGGGTACTAATGCTGTGGTTAGGTATTGCGAACGCGGGTCTATTAAGTAACCACGATTCTGGATATTTTCGAATTCAAGAGGGTCTTAGGCTTCTTCTGCTAACTTATTTAGCCACGCACCTTTCGCCCCCGCTTGCGTTGATTATTATCTTATTAGCTTCAGTAGGTGCGTCTTGGCAGCTTTACGAAAGAGACATAAAAAAAGAGACATAAAAAAGGTGGCCTGAGCCACCTTCAAAAATGTTTCATCGTGCGACGTTTTAGAGCGTGCCGATGTAAGCCGCCAAGTTGCCGATATCATCATCAGTCATAGGCTTAGCCACCGGCCACATCATGGCCGATTGCGCACCGCGCGCTTCGCCAGCGCGGTATGCAGTGAGCTTGGCGGAAATATCGCTCATCGCTTGGCCAGCAAGCTTTGGACCAATACCACCCTCACCATTACCACCGTGACACGCGACGCACTGTCCATAATAGGTTTCGCCCAAGACTTCAGGAGAAGCTGCAGCCAAGGCTTCCTGCTTGACGCGCTCGATGTCAGCTATGCTGCCACCATTTTCGGCTTTCCATTCCTGATAGCATTCGCCGACACAGACGTTACGGTTGCCGGTCCAAGACGCGTCATTGGTGGTGGTTCCGACCCATATAATGGCGGTGATGGCAATCGCGAAGCCCGCGACGATGACGTTTGTATTCATTGATTTCCCCCGGGTACAAACACTGGTCTTTTTTGTCGGCGCGAATGATAAGGGGTTTGCTTAGTTGATGTAAGTAGCTCGTTGAGCAACCCGGTAATTTCACCTTTATCGGCGGTATTGCCGTTCGCTATGTTGTCGGGAGTGCAAAACCATAAGGCGCTAAATTCGATAGGTCATCGTGGAAAGCAAAGGCGAATACCCCCATACTCGCCATCCTCAAAATTTTGTATTTTCCGAAACAGCTAAAAGGTATACCCAATGGAAAACGCCGCTTACACCGGGCAAATCAAAGTGAGATTTGCCGATACTGACGCCAACGGTCACACCTATTTTGGCAGCTACTTAGTGTTAGCTGATGAAGTGGTTTCAGAATACCTCGCACAAGTAGGCTGGGATGGTGGCATCGACGGTGATTTTTTGACGTTTACCGTGAATGCCAATATCGACTTCGTCGGCGAATGCATGGCCTGGGATATTTTGGAGGTGTCCTGCAGTTTCACTAAACTAGGCAACAGCAGCTGCGCACTTGCGTTTGAGATGTTGAATACATCGACGAATGAGATAGCTACTCGAGGCTCATTTACGTACGTATTCGTGGACAAGGAAACGCGAAAGAGTCGTGCGATACCCCAACAAATCAAAGAAGCCATTGTCGCAGCGCAGCCCGAGTTGGCAGCGTAGTCAGCTAGAGGGCGAGTCGACGCAATACGTTTGCTTCCTGCTTGCGTACTGCACAGTGCACAGCAAGCGAGTAGGTAGGGTGGCGAAGGCAAATGAGCGAAACGGTTAATCCCCAGGGAAATCCGCAGGGAAAAGGTGTGGTGATGGTGTTGCAGCAAATGGCTGCTGCAGCGCCCGCAGAAATTCGCCCCAAATCTGCCGATGAGGCGCTTCTCGATTACTGGTGCTCGAGCTTGGTTTTATCCTCAGCCTTCAAGTTCCGTGTTGCGCCCGACAACACGTACTTTCTCTATCGCGTGGGCACCGAGTGGCAGTTATCGCTCATTGCCCCCGGCGAATGGGGAGCGCGTATGCCCGGCGAATTCGTTGCGGAGTGTCAATTGGGGCAAGACATGACCTGGCAACTTCAGTTCGATGACGGTTTAAGTGAGACGGTCCGTTTTGCGCTCGTCGCATTTCTTGAGGGGTTTCAAGCACAGGCAGCCTCATCGTCAAGCTTCGATGAGATGCTCCCTGATTACGTTGAAAGCCTTCCTTATCAACAACGTGTTCTCGCCTCCGCGCTCAAGCGGTCGCTCAAGCACTCGCTGCGACTTGCCGGCGATAACGGTGTTGGACTTTTAGCGGCGGTAGTCGAGCGGCGGCTCTCTATCACCCAGTAGCGCCTCGTATTGGAAGTTCGGCCCGCGTCGTGTGTTGAACTCTTCTTTGGCCGCACTCAGTAGAGCTGGATTCTTAAAAAGATCGACGGCGGTCAGCGCCATGGATTTCGCAGCGACAATCATTCCCTTGTGACCAATTGGTGTGCGGCCCGCGGCAACCGCTTGCCATGTATGAGCGCCAGTGCCCGGCACCCAGGTCGCAGCACTCATACCGACGGTTGGCACCGTCCAGCTGACATCACCAACGTCTGTTGATCCGTTTCCGCGCGAGCCAGACGCATAGGGCTTAACTTGAGCGGCACGCTCTGTAATGAGTGAATCGTCGGGCAGGCTTTTTGCGAGTTCCGCTGCGAATGCCTTATCGGCCTCGCTGTAGTGCACACCCCCAACGGCTGAAAGATTTTTGTGCATAACCTCAGCGAGCGTGTCATTGGGTAGAACGCTGTAGTTTCCATGAATGATCTCGTAGCTCATGGACGTGCCTGTGCCCATTGCCGCAGCGTCGGCGGTCGCAATCACACGATCCCAAATCGAGCGCAGGGTATTTTCATTCGGGTGTCTTACGTAATAAAAGCTCTGTGCTTTGTTAGGTACAACATTGGGTGCCGAGCCACCATCGGTGATGACGTAGTGCAGTCGTGTTGATGCAGGTACGTGCTCGCGCAAGAGATTAACCATGAAGTTCATAGACTCGACAGCATCGAGGGCTGATCGACCACGCTCGGGAGCAGACGCTGCATGCGATGAGACACCGGAGAAGGTGAATTTAGCTGAGCGATTCGCGAGAGTGCTTGCGGAGTCCGCCGCGTTGATTGAAGCGGGGTGCCAGTGGATGACGGTATCCACGTTATCAAACAGTCCTGCTCGAACCATATAGACTTTGCCTGAGCCGCCTTCCTCAGCAGGGGTGCCGAAGAACTGGATAGTGCCGGACGTTCCGGTTTGTTCCAGCCACTCCTTTACTGCAATCGTGGCTCCTAGTGACCCCGCTCCAAAAAGATGGTGCCCGCATGCTTGTGCTGAGTGCTTTCCCTCAACAGGTTGGGGGTAGGGGACTGCAGCCTGACTTATACCGGGGAGCGCATCGAATTCGCCCATTATAGCAATGACAGGCTCGCCAGAGCCGTAACTGGCAACAAACGCCGTAGGGATTTCAGCTACACCGATCTCGATAGAAAAACCCTCTTCTGATAGCGCGCTCTTTAAAGCCTCGCTTGAGCGAGTTTCCTGATAGCCAACCTCAGCCAAATCCCAGATCAGATCACTCAAATCCGTAAGTTGCGAGGAGCGGCTATTGATGCTGTTTATTACGCTCTCATTGGCGTGACTGGGACTGGTTGCCGCCAATGTTGCGAGGGTAAAGAGTGCCACCAGCGCACCGAAAAGTGTGTTGGGAAGTTTGGTCACGATGGGTTTTACGATAGCCGCCAAGTTCATTTCAAGTGCTCGCTCTGTGGTGAGGAATGAGGGGATTGCAGGTAGTGCCCCCAATTGCGTTCGCCAACCATACTCACCTTCAGCGATAAAAGTGAACCCCGTTAACGTTTTCCAGATGGATTTGTGGGCATTGAGGGCGATTTTATTAAAGATCTTGAACACTCGATGATTGGCCTTTTTCTGTCAGTAAAGGGCTCTCCCATGTCGCTACATACTGTTATCTTTATCGAGAAGTGGCATCGATTAAGAAAAGAAGACACGAAGAAACGAAGAAACGAGCGACGCGCAACGCGCAACGGCGAGAAATTGTTGAGCCACTTTCCGAACTATCACTTATTCGCGATTAATGCTTTGGCCAGACTAGAGCAAGTTGGTATTGCGTCTCGCGCATAAAGTGACATAACGTATGCCGAAACAATAGCGACGCTTAGGCGCCGAACATGTCGGCCATGAATGACCTTGCGAACAACACCTTCGTCAAAGATTGGTGGCCACGAGAATGTTCGAGAAGCCTGTTTATTCGGATCTGATCACCCGGAAGCGACACATGAAAAAAATACTAATAGCTGTCTGCCTGGGCCTGACTTTCGTGGGCGCGATCGCATACCAATATCAGACTAAGCTGTTGTTGGGCTTTATAAAGTATCGTTCCGCAATCGAATATGAGGTAGGTCCTTCGCGCACACTCGCCTGGAATGAAGGACCTAAGTTAGCATCCGAATCACCAGCGCAGCGCGCTCCGAATATTATTCTCATCGTTGCAGATGATCTTGGCTACAACGATATCTCGACCTTCGGTGGTGGTTTGGATGGGGGGCGCGTCAAAACCCCAAACATCGATCAGCTGGCTGCGGATGGGGTGGTATTCACTCAGTCGTATTCTGGCGCTGGCACCTGTGCACCGTCACGTGCGATGTTGATGACAGGTCGATACCCAACCCGGACGGGCTTTGAGTTCACGCCGATACCCTCTGGCATGGCGCCGATGCTGTCGCGCATTTCATCAGAAATGGGCAGAGGCGCTCCGCCCATGATTTATGACGCAGCCCTTGATGAGAGTAAACCGCCATATGAGCAGCAAGGGTTGCCTCCCGAGGAAGTCACGATTGCCGAGATTCTAAAAGACAAGGGGTATGCAACCTTCCACATCGGGAAGTGGCATTTAGGTCGACAAGATGGCATGGCACCGCACGAGCAGGGTTTCGACCAAAGCTTGTTGATGGCTAGTGGTCTTTTTCTACCGGAGGACCACCCGGATGTCGTCAATGCAAAACTCGATTTTGACCCGATCGACCAGTTCTTGTGGGCGAGGATGGCGTTCGCGAATAGCTTTAACTCGGGAGATAAAGATCGCTTCGAGCCGGCGGGCTATCTCACGGATTATTGGACCGACGAGTCCATCAATATCATTAACGCTAATAAAAATCGGCCGTTTTTTCTCTATCTCGGCCACTGGGGAGTGCACACGCCCTTACAGGCTACCCGAGAGGATTACGAGGCAGTAGGCGATATCAAACCTCATCGCAAACGGGTCTACGCAGGCATGATTAGATCGCTCGATCGCAGCGTCGGCAGAATTAATGCAGCGCTCGAGAAAGCAGGAATAGCCGACAACACTCTTGTTGTGTTCACCAATGACAACGGCGGTCCCGGTTATATCGGTTTGCCCGACATTAATAAGCCATTTCGAGGCTGGAAGATAAGCCAATTCGAAGGAGGCATTCGTGTGCCGCTCATGATGAAATGGCCGGCGCGCATAAGCCCGGGGACTGTATCTGAGGAGCCTGTGGCGCATATAGATGTAATGCCAACGCTCGCTGCTGCGGCGCAAGCAGCGGTGCCTGAAGGTGTGGTTATTGATGGTGAGAATTTGCTGCCACTTGCGACAGGCACGGGATCTGAGACTTGGGACCGTGACACGCTGTTTTGGCAAAGCGGGCACTATCGCGTGGTCCGTCATAACGATTGGAAGTTGCAAGTCGCAGCGCGACCCGATAAGGAATGGCTCTTTAATCTCGCTGAGGATCCGACCGAGCAAATTAACCTAGCAGCCTCCCGGCCCGAAAAGGTCGCAGAGCTCTTGGTGCTACTCGACGCGCATGCAGCCGAGGCACGCCCCCCGCTTTATCCGGCGGTGCTTGAGAGCGCTATAAGCATTGATAAAACCCTCGCTGAGCCCTTTGAAGAGGGTGACGACTATATTTATTGGCCTAACTAGGCGTTGATGTTTTTAATGGTGACTGATGGGTTACCTCATTAACTGGAGACAAAGCGTGAAAGTAGAAAACAGCGTCATTCCCACTCAGGAGCAAATGGAAGGCTTCTTGGCCCCGGGCCCAGACGGTCCCATTAGCATGGTGAACCTGCTGAAGTTCAAAGAAAAGGCGGATTACAAAGACGGGCGCGAGACCGAGCTTACCGGTCAGGAAGCCTATGCCCTCTATTCAAGGGGCGTCATGGAGACCTTGGTTACGGTCGGCGGAAAACTCGTTTTCTCGGGTAATGTCAGTCGCCTCATGCTGGGTGAAGTTGAGGATCTTTGGGATACGGTCGCCATTGCCCAGTACCCGTCGCGTGCCGCGATGCTGGAGATGATGCAGCTTCCTGAATACCAGGAGATCTCCGTTCATCGGGAGGCGGGCCTCGCGGGGCAGCTCAATATAGAAACATGCAACTCAATCACGTTTTAACATCAGCGTTGCTGTCTGCTGCAAAGCGACTTTCTAGCGTCCCTATTGCAGAAAAGCTTTTGTTTGATTAAGAAAATTAATGTGTGGAGAGAAAGTTGTGAGCGAGCAAGACGCAGTAACCTTAGTCGGGGGAACAGGTTCTCCATACACCCAGAAAATGGTGGCCTTACTTCGCTACCGCCGGATTCCCTACCAGATCCGATGGGGGCAGCCCGAGGCCGCCTGTGAGGCCTTAGGCGTTGAGAAACCACGCCCGATTTTTATGCCTACTTTTTTCTTTGAGGGAGAATCTGGGTTACGTGCCGAGTGTGATTCGACGCCTATCATTCGCAACCTAGAAGAGGCGTACTCCGGGCGCTCGGTGCTCCCACCAGATCCAGCGCTCGCCTTTATCGACTATCTGATCGAAGACTTTGCCGACGAGTGGTGCACGAAATATATGTTCCACTATCGCTGGCACTTCGAGGCGGACGCAGAGAACGCGGGGACACTCCTACCCTTGGGAATGGATGTAAGTATGCCGAGCGAGGGCTTGCAGGCGTTCAAGCAACATATTGCGCAACGGCAGATAGGGCGGCTTTACGTGGTGGGCTCAAATGACGTCACAGCGCCGGTGATCGACGCTAGCTACCGTCGCTTTCTTGCCGCAATGGAATCACATTTATCGAATCAAAAATTCATGTTGGGCGGTCGGCCCGGGGCTGGGGATTTTGGTTTGCACGGTCAGCTGACACAGCTTGTGGGGTTTGATCCCACCGCAAGAGCCATTGCTCATGAGGTATCACCAAGGACCGTCGCTTGGGTCGATCAAATGTGCGATCAAAGCGGGCTTGAAGCAACGCGCCAAGATTGGGTTGATCTCGAGGAACAGCCAGAGAGCTTGCGCGAACTCCTAAATGAGATTGGCCGTGTCTACGCGCCAGCACAGTTGGCTAACGCCCGAGCTGTTGAAGCTGGCGAGAAGACCTGGGAGTGCGAGATTGATGGTGCGCGTTGGACTCAGCAAACCTTTCCTTACCAAGCGAAGTGTTTGCGTTGGACCAACGAGCAATATCAAGCGCTTTCATCTGCCGATCGTGAATTGGTAGATAGCGTGCTCGAGGGAACCGGTATCGAGTCGATGCTGTTAGCGCTATAAGCACTAGATAGGTTAGAAACGCAACCGCTGGTTCACCCGCGTTCTAGGGCGCGATGCACATCCGGCCGGTCGGCAGAATCGCTTTAGAAGTAATCAACAAAAGCTCATCCTTGAAAGGCGTGGGTCTGGGTGCGAGATGGGTTCGCCGATTACGTGCTGAAAGGCTCCTTCCGGAACCATCGGTTGAGCTATAGCGTGAAACTGGTGTGCCTGGCCCTCCCTCGGTTCTTGCTCAAGCCCCATATCTCTCAACGACATCGATAATGACTTGAGACACCTCTTTGGGGCGCGTTTCTTGCAAAAAATGCCCGGCGCCTTTGATGGTTGTATGCGGTTGGCCTTTGGTCCCGGGCACTCGCTCCAAAAAAATTGCGTCGCCATCCTTGGTGATGGGGTCGTCATCAGCGAACGCACAGACAAAGGGCTTGTCAAAATTGTCGAAAAACTCCCAGGCCAGCCGCTGCTGCTCGAGCGAGGGAGATGTTGGTAACGACGGCACCTGGCTCGGCATAGCACGCTGCCCCATGGTGTACTCAGCGCTCGGAAATGGTGCGTCATACGCTTTCGCGACGGCTGATGGCAGCGGCGCTCTAACGCCTAGCTTGTGCAGAAGCGCTCTCGCAACCTTCATCAACGCAGGCTGCGACTCAGTCATCATGGAGAGCATCAAGCCGATGGGTAGGTGGGCGGTTTCCCAGCAGAACTTCTGCCATACGGCGAAAGTGCGTGCGGGGTTACTGATCTTACCGCCCCACGATAGAGAACGCATTTCTTTGGTCATGCTGAACAAGGTGGGCGTCGGTTCATTCGCTCGATATTCTTCAACTTCGTCGATCATCGCTTGCGGAACGTCAGGGTTGTAAGGAAGGCCCGTATTAGCGATGACTACGTTATCAAAGCGATCTGCATGCGCCGCTACCAACCTAAGACCAATGAGGCCACCCCAGTCTTGCCCAAAGAGGGTCAGCCCTGAAAGGTCATTTTGCTCTAGCCACGCACCCATCCATTCCACTTGGCGCTCGTAGGTGTAGTCTTCTCTCGCTGCTGGTTTGTCGCTTTTACCGTAGCCAACAAGGTCGGGGCAGATAACGCGGAGCCCCGCAGCTGTCAGATAGGGAATCATCTTGCGGTAGAGATAACTCCAAACGGGTTGGCCATGTATGCAGAGAACAATCGCACCGTCGCGAGGACCCTCATCGATGTGATGGATCCTTAGATCTTGCCCCTCATGGGTCTTGATATTCGTGTAGTTGGGCTCAAAAGGATAGTCCTTGAGACCTTCAAAGCAGCTGTCCGGTGTTCTTAGTATTTTCATCGCTTAGCCCATTTCTAATGGCATCTCACTTTGTCTGTGACATCTTGTGACAGACAACATGGCACGGCTAATGTCGTGACATCAAGGGCACTTGACCATAGGCTTTGCTCACCAGCTCACCAGCTCACCAGCTCACCAGCTCACCAGCTCACCAGCTCACCAGCTCACCAGCTCACCAGCTCACCAGCTCACCAGCTCACCAGCTAATAATGAGGAGAGAAACGTTTGATCTCAGATGACGAGCGCGAGCAGTTTTGTGTTTGGTTGAGAGTGGAGTTTGGGTTGATAGTGCGGTTGGAGGTAAGAGTGGGTGTTATCAGACTACTAGGACGGTTTAGAGTCTGATACCCGAGCGCTGCACAACGGATTCCATCACCGGGTAACTCTTGGACTCTTGCACATTGGGCAGCTGGAGTAACGATCCGGCCAGCAAGTCCTTGTAGTGGGTCATGTCCTTTACACGTGCTTTGACCAAGAAATCGAATTCACCTGATACGAGGTGACATTCTTCAACCTCGGGAATAAGTTCAATCGCGTCAGTGAAGGCTTTAAATGCGTCTCCAGCGGTGCGTTGTAAGGTCACCTGAACGAAGACTACGAGGCCAGCATCCAGTTTGCTGGGAGCCAAGCGCGCGTAGTAGCCCGTAATCACACCCTGACTTTCCAGGCGCTTAACACGATCGGCACAGGGTGAGGCGGTAAGGCCAACGCGACGACCAATCTCGGCCACACTCATTCTGCCGTCTTTTTGAAGCAGCGAAAGAATCTTTCTATCTGTTTTCGACAGGCTTTCCACCACTAACCCCTTAACAGTTGTTTGCTAAAAAATATCGTAATAAAAAAGTTGATTCCACTGCTAAAAGAGTGAATTTAGCGAAAATAAAGTAACAAATAGCCATTAATATCGCGATATCGCCTGCTCGTTTTAGAGGTCTCATCAAGCCAAAAGGTCAATGGTTATGCGTATTGGCGTTCCAAGGGAAATAAAGAATCACGAGTACCGGGTAGGACTGCCTCCCGCGGGTGTTGTTGAGTTAGTCAACCATGGCCACGAGGTCGTGATTGAGACAAACGCAGGCGAGGGAGCCGGCTTTTCAAACGAAGATTATATGGGCGCCGGCGCTTCTATCGTCGACGCTCCTGAGACTATTTTCGCCAACTGCGACCTGATCGTTAAGGTGAAGGAACCACAGCCTGGGGAATGTCGGCAGCTTCGCCCTGGGCAATTGCTGTTCACCTACCTGCACTTGGCGGCAGATCGCCAACAAACCGATTTACTTATGGAAAGTGGGGCGACCTGCATTGCCTACGAGACGGTCGAGGGGGCGAATGGCGGTTTGCCACTCTTGGCTCCTATGTCAGAGATCGCCGGTCGCCTGGCAGCTCAGGCGGGTGGTGACTTCCTCAAGAAATCCAGCGGCGGTCGCGGTGTGCTGCTTGGTGGGGTGCCCGGTGTTGCACCTGCCAAAGTTGTGGTCATCGGCGGGGGTGTTGTGGGTACCAATGCGGCGCGTGTCGCACAGGGTATGGGCGCACGTGTTGTCGTCCTTGATCGTTCGCTTGATCGGCTCCGCTACCTCGACGACATCTTCATGGGACGCATCGAGACCGTCTGGTCGAGCGCTGCAGCACTTGAAGAGCAGGTAATGGATGCGGATTTGATCATTGGTGCCGTGCTTATCCCCGGTGCGGCTGCGCCAAAGTTAGTGAGCCGCGAACTGGTTTCCAAGCTTCAAAAGGGCAGTGTTATGGTTGATGTCGCGATCGATCAGGGTGGCTGCTTCGAGACATCTCGTGCAACGTCATACCAAGATCCCACCTATGAGGTGGACGGCGTTGTTCACTACTGCGTGGCTAACATGCCGGGTGGTGTGGCGAGAACGGCAACCTTAGCGCTTACCAATGCGACGTTGCCCTATGTTGTACGCTTGGCGGACCAGGGGCTCGATGCTCTGCGAGGTGATGCGCGATTTGCGCTTGGCTTGAACGTGCATGCGGGTAAGTTGACGCACGCTGGTGTCGGAGAAGCGTTCAGTTTGGATGCGATATCTCCGGCAGAAGCCCTGACTTCCTGAGCTAATTCGCTATAGTTGAGCCGCTTCAATAAGGCGGCCAGCTATGAATACAGCGTCCTTACAATCTGCTTCAACCCTGCCTCCTCACCTTTCGGGTGAGATGCGCTCGAATCATGCGGGCGAGACGGGTGCCGTTTGGATTTACAAAGGTGTTTTGGCTGTCTCGCGTGATGCTGAAATCCGCGCGTTTGCAGAGCATCATCTGGTGACCGAGCAGACCCATCTCGATTTCTTTGAGAACTGGCTTACGTCCCGTCAGAAAAGCCTGCTCTTACCCCTGTGGCGCATCTCTGGGTTCATTTTGGGTTCGGTCTCTGCGCTCGGTGGACGACACTGGGTTTATGCCTCTATCGAAGCCGTGGAGACCTTCGTTGTTAAACACTACGAGTCGCAATATGCGGCTCTGAACGCCTATGGCGATGTGGAACTGACCGCAGCGATACACCAGTTTTGCAACGATGAAGCCGACCATCGTGACGAGGCCGGCGGTGAAGCCCACGCTCGATCAAGCCTGCTCAAGGTGTGGTGTTGGGTTGTGGGGTTTGGATCCGAGCAAGCTGTTAAAGTCGCCCGCCGAGTCTGATCCCGCAGTTCGCTGATCCTTTACCTTCTGCTCTGTTATACGTTCTGCTCTTTCGGCGGACAGGCGCTGCGATTTCGGTCTATTATCGGTCCTATCAACGGGTTGTCTTGTGAGCATCATTTGTCTCGATGTCACAACCAGCCGCAGGCAGAAGAAAAGGAAAGGCCATGAGTGCTGATTTAGTAAGAGCACGAATCGATGAAGGAGCCGTGGTGCCGCTCATGTGTCTGGTCGTTTTTCTCGGGTTTCTGCTAAATCTCGCTGATGGGATTGATGTCGTTGCTATGTCGGTAACGGCCCCAAGTGTTGCCGCGTCATGGGGTCTTGATCGCGCGGCCTTAGGCCCGCTCTTTAGTGCGGCGCTCTTTGGTATGGCGATTGGTGCTGCGGGGTTGGCGCCACTATCGGACCAGCTAGGTCGCCGCCGGTTGTTAGTAGCAGCGATGTTTCTCGTAGGCGTCAGCATGCTCGCGGTCAGTTGGATTGCTAACACGGCTTCTGTCACCGCTTTTGCGATCCTTCGTTTCATTTCGGGTCTCGGTATTGGCGTGATATTCGGCAGTGCGCCTACGCTGGCGTCGGAGTTCATGCCCAGTCGGTACCGGAGCCTGGCCGTATCGCTGGTGGTCATGGGCTATCCCGTAGGGGCAGTGCTGGCAGGCCCCATCGCCAATGCATTGATACCTGACTTTGGTTGGACGGCAGTATTCACGGCAGGCGGTGTTCTGACTTTATTGATTGGTATTGTTACCTGGGCATTGTTACCTGAATCCCCCGAGTTCCTGGCGAGCCGTGCCGGTAATCGACCGGAGCGAGAGAGAGCGGTGAACGCTTTGCTAGCGCGCCTCAGCCTGAATGCTGTGGCCGGTTTGAGTGCCAATGTCGCGAGGCCAAATGCTACGCCCGTTGCGCAGATTCTGACAGCCGAGCGACGTCTCGGAACACTGGTGCTCTGGTCGATTTATTTCATGGGTTTTCTCACCATGTATTTCATGCTGTCGTGGATACCGACTTTGTTTGTTGATGCAGGCTACACCCGTTCGCAGGGCATCGAGGCCCTGACCGGATTCAATCTGGGTGCGATCCCCGGCATCTTGATACTCGCTTTTCTCACTACGCGCTTACCACTTGTGCCCTTGCTTTCACTGTTCTTTCTGTCTGCGGGGGGCGTATTGGTTTACGTCGGGTTAACAGAGCCGACGGCGCTGGCGAGCCTCATGACACTGATGTTTATTGGGGGCGTGTTTTTGCATGGTGGCTTCACCTGTCTTTATGCACTAGCAACGCAGGTCTATCCAAGCGATGTCCGCGCCGCGGGTGTCGGCTGGGCCGCGGGGCTGGGAAGAACCGGTGCCATCGCATCGCCACTGTTGGCGGCGGCCCTCATTTCCGCCGATTGGGGTATGTATAGCTTGTTTTTGAGCTTCGCTCTTCCACTAATTGTTGGCGGAATGCTTCTGTGGGTGTTTGCCGGTGAGCACTGAAACGGTGACATGGTTTCCCTCCCTAAACGATGCGGGTGAGGCCACAGCGCTGGTCGATGGTGAGCAGCGCCTTAATTACAATGAACTGAATGACAAGGTGATGCGCGTTGTTGCCGGCCTGCTGAACGGGGCGGACTCGTTAGACGAAGAGCGAGTGGCATTTCTGTATCCAGCGAGCTTTGACTACGCAGCACTGATTATTGGTGTTGTTGCGGCGGGCGGTATTGCCGTGCCGTTGAGTGTTCATGCAAGTGCGGGCGAGCTATCGCACTGTCTGTCGGTTACGGGTGTAAGACGACTGGTTCTTCCAGGTGACATGCGTTCTGAGGCACTCGATGACGTCTGTGACGAACTGGGTATAGAGCAACTTGCCGTCAACGATTTACCCGAGGCAGATATGCCCACTGTGTTACCGGTGATGGCAGAGCAGGGCGCATTAATTGTCTTTACTAGTGGTACAACCGGCAAACCCAAAGGCGTAGTTCACACGGTCGCAAGCGTCTCGGCGATGGTGGTTTCGTTGATTGAGGCCTGGGGCTGGCGAGAGACAGACGTCATTCCATTGTTTCTTCCACTTCATCATGTCCACGGCATCGTCAATGTTTTGCTTTGTGCGCTGTGGCGGGGTGCGATGGTGGATCTTTACGCACGTTTTGACGCGGAGCAGGTTTGCTCAAAGGTTGCGGTGGGTCGCTACTCGATTTTCATGGCGGTGCCCACCATCTACGTCAAACTCATAGCCTATTTGAAGACTCTCGACACCCCAGTGCAAAAGCAAATTACCGAGGGGTTTGCGGCTATGCGGCTGAATGTTTCAGGGTCCGCCGCTTGCCCCGTTCCACTTTTTGAGGAATGGGAAGCGTTGACCTCGCAGCGTTTTCTCGAGCGCTACGGCATGACTGAGCTGGGTATGGCGCTCTCAAACCCCTACGAGGGCGAGCGTCGGCCAGGCCATGTTGGGCAACCACTGCCGGGCGTTATGATCAAGCGTATCAACGACAGTGGTGAGGATGTCACTGAACCGGCGACACCCGGTGAGTTGGCGGTGAAGAGCCGCACAGCTTTCCGAGAATATTGGGGGAACCCTGAGTCGACCAAAAAGGCATTTGCTGATGGTTGGTTTTTGACGGGTGATATTGCCGTCGTTGATGACGGCGCTTATCGCATACTCGGGCGCGCCTCAATCGACATTATCAAGTCCGGTGGCTACAAGCTATCCGCGCTTGAGATTGAGGCGATTTTGCTCGAGCACCCTCACGTCAGCGAGGTTGCGGTGATTGGGGTGCCGAATGATGAATGGGGCGAGATAGTGGCCGCCGCTGTCGTTCTGGCACATCCCGTTTCAGAGGACAGTCTCATTAGGTGGTCACGCGAGCGCATGAGTGGCTACAAGGTCCCTCGGAACTGGCTCTTTACTGATGCCTTGCCGCGCAACGCGCTTGGTAAGGTCACCAAGCCATCCCTCAAGGCTTGGTTTGAGGAGTAGGTGCGTCATGGCTGCCTTCCTGTCTGACTGAGTCGAAACACGATGCAGCGCAAGATCATCCACATCGACGCTGATTGCTTTTACGCCGCGATAGAAATGCGTGATGACCCTGCATTGCGCGGGATCCCTATGGCAGTTGGGGGAAGTGCGGAGCGCCGTGGTGTGCTGACTACAGCTAACTATGACGCGCGAAAGTTCGGAGTCCGCTCCGCCATGTCGACCGCCCATGCGATGCGATTATGTCCGCACCTGACCGTGGTGCCGCCTCAGTTCATAAAATACCGCGAGGCGTCGAAAGCGATGCGCGGCATATTTGAGGAGTACACCGAAATCATCGAGCCGCTGTCGCTGGATGAGGCCTATCTCGACGTAACTGATTCCTGTGGAGAGAGCCTAACGGCGACGAAAATCGCTAAGGAGATACGGGCGAAGGTAAAACAGGAATTGGATATCACAGTTTCTGCAGGCGTCTCGGTTAACAAGTTCATCGCTAAGGTGGCCTCGGATTGGAAGAAGCCTGACGGACTTACCGTGGTGACACCAGAACAGGTTGATGCCTTCGTTGGGGCTCTGTCGGTGAAGAAGATCCCAGGTGTGGGCGCCGTCACGGCAGAGAAAATGCATCGATACGGGTTGAAGACCTGTGCTGATGTCAGGGGCTGGGAACTCCACGATCTCATTCGCCGATTTGGGAAGTTTGGTGTTGTCCTGCACGAGCGGTCGCGGGGTAAAGACGAGCGACCCGTGCAGTCCAGCCGGATGCGTAAATCAATCAGTGTCGAAACCACCTTCGGTGACGATCTGTCAGGGCCTGAGGTTTGGGAGCCCTTTGTGGATAAGCTCTTTGAGCAATTGCTCGGACGAATTGAGGCAGCAAAGGCGGAGGAGAGCATCCATAAAGCCTTCGTGAAACTGAAGTTTTCGGACTTTAGTAGCACAACGGTCGAGCGAGTTGGCACAGCTGCGGTGGAGTCCGATTATCGACAGCTGCTCATTGAGGGCTGGCATCGTCGTGAGATGCCGGTCCGCCTTATTGGCATTGGCGTCAGGTTGCAGGATGGTTGGGAGCACGCATCCCGAAGGTTGCCGTTTGAGCAGAGCGACGAATGAAGCGCATTAACGAGTGCGACTGCCCGAGACTGGCTTAGCTCGGTTAAACCCAGCGAGATTCATAATTAACCCATTCTCTGTTCTGAAACGGAAGCATGTACTGGCAAGCTGATTGTGATTTTCTTATGGCAGGCGATAAGCCTTGGGTTTGAAAATACAGCCACGTATCCTTACGTCTCTGATTTATATGATCACAACCAAGGAAGGGCAGTATGTCCCGAATGATCTCTCAGCTAGATTCTGTCGTTGTCGGTGTTAACGATCTAGCCGTTGCGGCTATCGATTACGCAAACCTGACTGGTCGAAGTGGGCAGGAAGAAGAGTTTCAAGGCGATGCCTCGGTGGGTTTTGAGCTGGCAAATACCCGCCTGAGATTGGTTGAAACCTCTGAGAGACAGGGCCTCAAACAACTAGTCTTTGGCTGTCCTGACCTAGACTCCGCGCGTCGCAGATTGCCTAAGGTGGGTATTGAGATCGTTGATGAAGCGTCGGATGATGGTTTTCTCGCCCTTAATAAAGAGACCACTCGCAGTGTGAGTTTGGCTTTAACAGAAGCGCGTGACATCGGATCAGACGATTTACCCAGCGAGGGCGCCTTATCGGGTCTTGATCATGCGGTGGTTGCCAGTGGCGATGGTGATTTCACTTCTGCGTTACTCAGTGGCCGTCTACAGCTTGATTTGCGGCTCGATCGCACCAACGAGAATTGGGATGCACGCCTTATGTTCTTTCGTTGCGGCGATTTGATCGTTGAGGTTTATCAGCCCCTGTCAAAACCATTAGACCCCGAGCGCGATCGCTTCTTCGGGTTGAGCTGGCGTACGGACAATATCGCAGCGACTCGTGGCGAACTCACCGAGCGTGGCTTTGATGTCTCAGAAATTCGGACCGGTCGACGCCCAGGTACGCGGGTTTGTACAGTGCGCGACAAAACCCATGGTGTGCCTACGTTGATTCTTGGTACCTCCTGATCGCGTCGAATTTAACATCCACTTCTGATTTAAAGGCTTTTCATATGAGTGCCGATACCACCTCCTATATCCTCTCAATGTCGTGCGCAGACCAATTGGGCGTGGTTTCTCGATCTACTGGGTTACTTGCGGATTGCGGTGCCTTTATTACCGAAATCTCGAATTTTTCTGATCAGATGAGTAAAACGTTTCATTTACGATGTGTGTTTGACGATCGTCAGATGACAATGCCCTTTGAGACCTTTAAAGAACGCTTTGCAAGCCTCGCCTCTTCTTATGGGATGCACTACACGTTACGGTCCAAAGATCAGCGGCCAAAGGTGCTGATTGCGGTCTCCCATTACGATCACTGCTTAAACGTTTTACTGAACCGATGGCACTCAGATACGCTCCCGGCCGACATTGTCGGTGTCGTAAGTAACCATGAGACCTGTCGAGCCTTAACCGAATTTTACGGATTACCCTTCCATTTTTTGCCGATCACAAAAGAGACCAAGCCAGAGCAAGAACGCCAAATTTTGAGCGTTATGGAGGCTAACGACGTGGACTTATTAGTATTGGCGCGTTACATGCAAATTTTGTCAGACGAGATGTGCAGTCGTGTAGCGGGCCGCGCTATTAATATCCACCATTCTTTCTTGCCGGGCTTTAAAGGTGCGAAGCCTTACCACCAAGCCTACGAGCGCGGTGTAAAGGTTATCGGCGCTACAGCGCACTACGTGACTGCGGATCTAGATGAAGGACCTATTATTGTTCAAGAAGTAAGGTCTATTGATCACGAGACCAGTGTTCAAGAAATGGTCTCACTCGGACGTGATAATGAGGCGACCGCGCTGTCTCACGCAGTCCGTTTACACTGCGAGGACCGCGTGCAGCTCAACGGGCAGCGCACTGTTATTTTGTGACCTGCCCATGGCGCATTAGCGCGCTCCGAAAGACGCGGCGATTGCAGCCATCGCGGCATCGACATGTGCGTGATAATTCGTTTCGACAGCTGCGGGCGCGTTACTGTGAACGGAGATGACGACATCGTTCTTTGGATCGATAAAGATGTATTGTCCGAAGATGCCAGCTGCCATGAAGGCGCCGTCATCTTGTAGCCACCATTTGTAGCCGTAACCTTCAAAACCTTCTGAGGGTGTGGTCGCATCATTCATCCAGTTTTCCGGAAGTATCGATTCTCCAGAGGCGTCGACTCCGCCGTTCTTTACGAAGATACCCAACCGCGCATAGTCACGAATAGACGCGCTGATACAGCAGCCGCCGGTCTCGCCCGCAAACGGAGCGGACTGAAGCCAATTCGCCGCGTGTTCCATACCAAAGCCTTGCCAAATTTTGGCGTTCATGTAGTCGGCAGCCGAGTTGCCGATAGCGGCACGCAGTACCTCACCTAGCAGATTACTCTCCGCAGTGTTGTAGTTAAAAACAGTACCAGGCTTGTGTTTCCGAGGTAGTTTGCTCAGGTAGTCAGTGAGCGATACGCCTTGGAGCGTGCCAGCGACTGAGACGTCGGATTGAGGGTCGGTATAGTCCTCGTTCCACGCGATTCCCGAAGACATTTGCAGAATATTTTTTAGCGTGACACGCCCATAGTCTGAGCCTTTAAGCCTAGGGAGATAGTCTTCAACTTTGTCATCCACGCTGCTAATAAAGCCGTCCTTGATCGCGGCGCCGATCAGCGTTGACGTAAATGACTTGGTGACTGAGAAAGAGATCCAGGTTGACTCGGGGCCATGATCCGCGGCGTAGTGCTCGAGCTTGACGGTGTTGCCATGGACGACGGCCATGCCCATGAGTGGTTCCCGGCTTAACAAGTCGGCCACGGTGAAGGTCTCGCCGTCGACTGTGTAGGTCACTGCGGGCAGACTTTCATCCGTTTCTGTGTCCAACCCATAGGGCGTTGCTGAGGGATAGAGCGGTCTCGTTGGCATCCACGCATCGGTATGGGCAAAGGCAATCCGCCTGTCAGCGTTTGGGTAGAGCAGGACGTTGGCGTCGAGATCACCTGATTTTAGCCGATCAACAAATGCCTCTATTTGCGCCTTTGTAGCCGCCTGCGCTGAGAGTGAAAAAGCTGTTGTGGTCAGTACTGTTATGAGGGTTGCTGGGACTAATCGGGTCAGTAATCGCATGTGTTTGCCTTATTGTTATGGCTATCGCTATCGCGGTTAATTTTCTATTCGTATTAGTGAGTACGTGTTTAATCACATCACTCTCGTCAATAACTCGTTTTTATTCGTTTTCGGCAGTGCCGCTGTGCCGATCAAACCACGCCAAGATATTATTCACTTTGGCGATGAGGTTGGACGGCCGTGCGTAAATGCTGTGGCTTGCACCCGGGATTCTGACCATTAGAGTGTCGATGCCACGATGTTTAAGCGCTTGGTAGTACTGCTCGGTCTCGCTCATTGGTGTCCGGTAGTCGGCCTCACCTGTGAGTAGCATGGTAGGCGTCGAGACATTTCCCACTAGAGAGAGTGGCGATCGCTTCCAATACCCTTCGTAGTCTTCCCAAGGCGGTGCATCAAACCACGTGGTTGCAAAGTAGTAGTTGAGGTCCGCAGTTAAAACGAAACTCGCCCAGTTGATAACGGGTTTGGCTACCACCGCTGCGCGGAACCGGTCGGTTTTTCCCACGATCCAGGCGGTCAATACGCCGCCGCCTGAGCCACCGGTAACGTAAAGCTGATCTGTATCTACATAGCCACGTTCCAGCAGAGCATCGATGCCAGACATTAAGTCATCGTAGTCATAGCCGGGGTAGGCCAGATCGATGGTGTTCGCAAACTCCTCGCCGTAACTCGTGCTTCCGCGAGGATTCGTATAGAAAACAACATACCCCGCTGCAGCATATAGCTGCGCTTCTGTTGAGTAGTTAGGTCCATAGGCCGAGTGTGGGCCGCCATGGATCTCCAGGATCATTGGGTAGGTTTGCTT